>OOCB01000293.1_pt1 | contig 83887 bp, 72 predicted proteins | sample 1671351 | NCBI WGS metagenome assembly OOCB01 (sample SAMN06348148, study PRJEB24527) | human gut metagenome | biome: human gut; feature: ankylosing spondylitis patient; material: feces | host: Homo sapiens | place: China | collected 2015-10 | reverse complement strand
CCCCCTTTCCCGGGGAAAGGGGGCAGGGGGATAGGGGTAGTGAGTTAGAAGTTTGTTTCAAAAACATACTTTTTCTACAAACTGAGGACAAAGGAAATCCTTTGCCCATTATTTTATCCGTATTTATTTCGTAATCAAACTAAAAATCAGCAAGTTGTTTTTGTGTATAACCGTGTTTTTCTCGTAATTGTCTTAGCCTTTCGGAAAATTCCATGATTATCACTCCTTCTTTTTATTTTACACCGAGTCAAATGACATTTGTTGATTTATACAGAATTTATGTGTTTTTTATATTTCTATCAAATATAATTCAGAATTTATGAATTTTAATTAGGAGTTGCTGAATATATGCAAATAGCAGTATGTGATGATGAAAAGGTATATCTTGATTGCTTGAGCAGGAAAATAAAAGCGTGCTTTAAAGAATTTGAAATTGAGATTTCCTTGGATAAATACTTAAATGCAGTGTCTTTTCTCGAGCAGCATAATCAAAATCCGTACGATGTAGTTTTTCTTGATATACTTATGCCGGAAATGAACGGTCTTGATGTTGCAAACAGGATAAGAAATTTATCCGAAAAAACAATAATCATCTTTATCACCACCGAAAATCATCTTGTATACGAAAGCTTTGACTACAGACCGTTCAACTTTATTCCGAAGGACCTTGATATTTTTGACCAAAAGCTACGGTCGGTTATCGGAAAGCTGATGTTTTTTCTTCAGACTTCAAAGACCTTGTGCTTTGACCTGCCATACGGAGAAATCGGGAAAGTGACTGTCGGTGATATAATATATATCTGTAGCAGATCGAATTACATAGACATTATCTGCAAATCGAACGTGATGCTAAAAATCAGAAGCACGATAGATAATATCAGCGGTATGCTACCCGAACAACATTTTGCAAGGACTCATAACAGGATAATTGTTAACCTTAATCACATTCAGCGTATTGATTATCCGAATCATATAGTATACTTAACTGACAGCAACCAGGCGGAAATAAGCCGACGATATAAAAATTCACTTGCAGAAAAGTACAAAAAGTTTATCAGGGAAACAACCTAACAGGAGTAAATATGACTGATTTTTTATGGGCGGCATTTGACCTTTTCATTACTTTTTTTGAAAACCTGACCGTATGCCATTTTATATGCAGGTTTTTAAAGCTTGACTTAAAAAGCAGAAAAGGAATAATTCTGTACCTTACCGGCTGTGTATCATTTTCGGTGATTGTCACTGTTATAAACAACTTTACTTTGTACGAAGGAGTATACGGTCTGATTTATACTGTTATGTTCTTTGCTTACAGCCTGTTTTTGCCGGGGTCGGTAATAAAAAAGGCATTTGCCGCTATACTTGCCAATATCGTAATAGTCTGCACAAACGCTCTTGTTACAAGCACAATTTCAGCCGCCTCAGGTAACGCGGTTGCGGAGATATTGGGCACTCATACTTTGGAAAGAGTTATTGCCGTACTCTCGGTTCAAATTTTGCTTATATATATTTTCGGCATCATTCTGAAAATAACGGCTGATAAAGATGTTGCGCTTAGATCGAGCGAATGGCTGCTTATTTTGTCGGTGTTTGTGGTTTCGTTTGTTTCAATAACATTCATTCATATGTCACAGCTATATTCCGATTATAACGAAAATCAAACGCAGATTTTATTGATAGCTGAACTGGGATTGGTAATCATAAATCTGATATGCTTTTATATGACCGTAGCCATGAGCAAGAGCAACCGTCAGGCCACCCTACTGAAGCTTGAAAAGCAGCAGCAGGAATATAGAATTAAATACGCCGAAACGATAAAGAACCAGTACGAGGAAACAGCTCGACTCAGACACGATATGAAGCAGAACTTTGAAGTACTGACGATGCTGTCCGACGAAAAGAAGTACGATGAAATCGATGTGTTTTTAAAGCAATGCAAAAACGAGATAAGCAATATTGATGTGTGCATCGATGTGGGAAATGTCTTTATCAATGCTATACTTAACACTAAAATATCAATCGCTCGAAACCATGACATTAATTTTGTCTTCACAGGTTCAAAACAGCTTGACGGCGTAGCGGATATAGATATGTGCAATTTACTTGGAAATATCCTGGACAACGCTATCGAAAACTGCTCTGCCTCGCCCGATGCTCATAAAAGTATAATCTGCAATTTTTTCGGTGATGAGTATAAGATTATGATTTATGTAAGCAACACTATTGAAAAATCCGTGCTTTCGGAAAATCATTCGTTAAAAACCTCAAAATCACGATTACAAGGTCACGGATACGGTATAAAAACAATAAAGCAAATAGCGGAGAAATATAACGGCAGCGCGGATTTTTACGAAAAAGACAATATGTTTGTCTGCTGTGTGATGTTATACCGTGATTTTTAATGCCGTAAGGCATTGCGGCGGTAACGCCGCAGTTTTGTGTCAGCAAAACAAATTAGTGGTAAAATGTTCTCGGACGCACGGCAAAATCCGCATGAGGCGGATTTTTAGTCCGAGGTTATTATACCGTGAAGAACCAGATTTTGACGGATAATAATAAAATAATTCTGCAGACAACTGATTATAAAAAAGTTTCGGCTATACCGATTGGCACAGGTGCTCTTATTGATTACGCCGTTGTCGGTCGTATAGCTGATTTTTGTTTTTTATCACCTCCGTTTGGACATAAAAAAAGCACCTATCGCATCAATTAAAGATGTAATAGGTGCATATAAAACGAAAAAAGCCCGCTGATTTTCTCAACGGGCTTAATTAGTATTAACTTATCGTAAGTTATCTTAACTTATCTCAACTTGCATAATTCTACAAGTGTTTTTGGCTTAACTTCGGCTTAAATTGGTTTAAGCATTGGCTTAAAAACCTTCGATAAGTTCCGCTAACTTGGGATATATACCTTTATCCAGACTTAATCAGTCTAACGGCTTCATCGTGGGGATTTCAAGGGAAAGTATCTTATACCCTGATTTAACCTCTCTTTTCCTTACTTTGTTAATCCAAACCGTTTTCATTAAAGTACATAACCTCACATAAGATGTCATAACTTTATCTCATTTGTCGTAAAAATTGTCGTAAAAAAACGAGGGTGTTTTCATTGTCCGGTGAAGAAGCACATATCGGATACCCCCGACTATTCGCCGCATAAACCTTTATTTGTTTATACAGTATAACATATTCTTATTCAAAAATCAAGGAGCCTGCCACCGTGTTGTGGCAAGCTCCATTTTCATCGTATCTTGATTTTACCCTCAAGCCCTGCAAAGGACTCCATCTTTTTATCCTTTGTTGCTTCATTATATATGTCCATCGTGGTTGTAATATCCGCGTGTCCCATAATCTCCTGAATAATCTTCAGGTTAGTTTCGTTCTCACAAAAGCGAGTGCAGAATGTATGTCGCAAATGGTGGCAACTGAAATGCGGTAACAGTTCAGGCTCTCGACGTTCCGCTTTTGCATATTCTTCCTCTTTCGCATTACACGCTTTAATTATCCGGTCTATCGCTCGATTGACGCAATGCGGTGACAGCACTGTATTGTCTCTTGATTTGAATATAAAACCAGAATACCCGTCTACAACGCTCTCATTAAATCCACTCTCAAGCTGCTCCTTGTATTCTTCTGTGAGGGCCGCCTTTACATCAGAAAGCATCGGAATTATTCTGACACCCGATTTTGTTTTTGGAGTGGTTATTGCAAAGTGTGATGCTTCGTCTGTGTACTTCCTATAAATAAGGGTGTGGTTAATATTGATTATACTATTCGGAAAGTCGCAATCTTCCCACCTTAAACCGAGTATCTCACCGATTCGTCCACCCGTACCGAGCAGGACTGTAAAGAGTGGCAGCCAATGCTTGTACTGATAGGACTGTGTCGTAAACTCAACGAACTTGGTTTGCTGTTGCTCGGTGAGAGCGTGTCGCTTTGGCTTTTCCCAAGTATGGCTCTTTTTAATATCTGCCATTACGCCGTCCGAAGGGTTGCTGCGGATATATCCGTCACGAACTGCAGAAGTAAACACCGGATGCAGAATGGTATTTATTATCTCCATATACCTTATACACTTCATCTGTGACTTCTACAGATTTACCGTTAATCCGTATTGATTTATTGCCGGATTTCATGCCGCTTTTCTCCTTATCAATCTTTTTTATGATTGATAGCGGGGGGACTGCGACATACCTGTGTTTTATGTTTGATAAATAAAAAAACACGCTTGTCACATGGCAAATTTCGCCACGCAGCAAGCGTGTTTTTATTTATATATAACAGAAGATCTATATTAGATCTCAATTACTCATAAAGAATAATCTCTTAATTTTGTCTTTGGATATTTATGTTAAAAGGGGAACGCAATAACAAGTTCTGGTAAGCGCTTGAAATGTTGCGCGTGTATACTAGATTGCTCTAGCGGCTTTGCTTTACCTCCGATAATTTAATGTTATCATCTGTTTTTCCGCTTTATAAGCATATCCTTTCTACACACGAACTCAATCGTGCTATCAAAAACCAATTTTTATGTTAGCTTTACATCCTTATCCCCTCCGTTAATGAAAGACTCTCAAAAGGTTGATTTCAAACTTGAAAACTGATTAACACTTATATTTAAAAGGTTATCCCAAATGCAGCCGGAGCATCTTGAATTTTCTTTGAGCTCTTTATATAATTTATTCTGTAAAAAATATTACTGGGCTCCGCCCCAAATTTTGCAGTTATACTCGGAGGTCAAGATGATTGAATTTAAAACTCATATCAACGGATTTATAAATTATTGCCGTTACCACAAGAAGCTAAGCGATAAGACAATTAGTGCTTACTGTATTGATTTGATACAGTTTCAATGCTTTACATTGGAGCTTTCCAAACAGAGCTTATGGAACTACATAGAGCACTTGAATAAATCCTATACACCCAAAACAGTTAAACGAAAGCTGGCAACGCTCAAAGCGTTTACTCACTATCTGCTTATTCGGGATATTATCGATTGCAATCCGTTTGATAAAATTGAAACATCAATCAAAGAACCTGTTATACTGCCAAAAACCATTCCTTTGGACACGATTGGTGAGATTCTCTGTTTTGCATATACGCAAATAGAAAAATCAAACACCGACTATAAGAAAAACTGCGCAATACGCAATGCCGCGGTTCTCGAATTGCTGTTTGCAACAGGAGCGAGAGTGGCTGAAATCTGCAATTTGCACTCGCAAGATGTTGATTTTATAGGCAAATCGGTTAAGCTTTACGGAAAAGGCTCAAAAGAACGTATAATACCTATTGAAAACACATCAGTACTCACTATTCTTTCCGATTATTACTTTATCTATGCGGAAAAAATCTCGGACTGCGGATATTTTTTTGTAAACAAATATGGCAAAAGGCTGACAGAGCAATCCGTCCGCTGTATGATTAATTCTTGTTGTCAAACGTGCGGTATATCTATGCATATAACCCCGCATATGTTCAGGCACTCTTTTGCAACGCTCTTGTTGGAACAGGATGTTGATATCAGATATATTCAGAAATTACTAGGGCATAGTTCTATAACTACAACGCAGATATACACCCATGTTACTTCTGCAAAGCAGAAAGAAATTATTAAAACTAAACACCCGAGGAATAATCTTAACATCAGCTGATATTTCTCCTCATATCTTAAATGATTATATCCGAAATGTCTTGTTCACAACATTGTACATTTTCTGCACGCCGTCTTCATCAATATAATAGATAGCTTTACCGTCAAAAATACATCCGCCGAGTACGCTCTCCTCAATAATACAGGTGCAGTCGGTTATTTTCTCGGCAAAGGGATTCAGCACAAAAACCATTCCGTTTTTATCTATAAGATATATATTCTTTTCATCTGTGAACAAGCGGACAGCCGAAAATCTGTTTTCGGTATCACTCCATGAAAAGGTAAGTCCGAGTATGGATTTATCCGCAGTATCTGACGATTTTATTATTTCCTCTCTTGTCATATCGGACAGTTTTATGCGGTATATCGAAACCCCTGAGTTACGACCCTTCATGTAATACAGATAGTTCTCGGTCGGATAAATAGACATGATGGAATAGGATTCATCAACAAAGGTCTCCACGGGAATAATAAAGCTTTCTCCGCTTGACTTATCCGTGACTGCGATAAGCTCTTTTTCGTCTTCATATTTCAGCTCAAAAGAATATCGGCTGTTCTCGGTGTTTGAGAGGACATCAACACATTCTGCCTGTCGTGTACTTCCGCAGGCGGTGCAAAACAGTAAAGCAAGTGTCAGAACAACTGCCTTCGGTATATGCTTCACTCCGTGCCTTTTGCTGTTAAGCCTGTTCTCGCCCGACTTTATCAGAATAACCGCACCGATAACAATAAACAATACGACCGCCGCAGTCATAATAACCGTATATAAGGGCGGAACATGATGGAAATATATAACCGTATCGGCTTCTGTCGCATATCCCTTATCCGCCTTATCACCTAAGAAATATCCTGCGCCTTTTAGCAGTCCCGTCGGCAAGAACAAAGCCTGACTGTCTCTTTCCGCAAGATAATCGGCTACCACAGGCACAGCTATGAACGGGAACACGCTCGCCACATAGTTTTTGGTAAAATGAGCGGTAAGCATGGCGGCAACGCAAATAAACAGATAGCCTATAAGCTTTAACAGTTGTGCGGATAAAAATGCGCCGATAATACTTATATCTACTGCGGTGTTGTCAAATGCAGGAACAGAGCATAAGCTATATCCCCAATACTCTAATGGCAGTTCGTCCGACAGCCGCACAAGATCAAAGCAGGATATTATTATACTTGTAAGCGAGGTAAGCAAAAGCAGTATAGCGAGCTTTGCTGCCATAGTCGCTTTTTGTCCGCCCTTTGTCGTGATAAGTATGTATCTGCTTTTGCCGGAGTATTCTATCATTACTGCATACGCACAGCAGAATGTTATGCACAGTAAAAAAAGAAAGTTTACCGATGTGTCGCTGAGAACAGGTACGCTCCCGGCGGGTATCAGCATACGCTTTTCGGGGTCTGCCGCTGCATATTCATAGCGTGAAAATATCTGCTCGATGATTTCCTCGCGCTTTAATATTTCATTGTACTGTGCCATCTCTCGCTCAAAAGCGGCGTCGTCAAGCTCTCCGTTTGCGTACTTATTGCTTAGCTCATTTACAGCGGCCTTTGCGGCAAGATATTCTTCTTTAAGTGCGGTAATCTCCGCCGCTTTTTCATCAGTCAATTCACCTGTGAACGGTGTGATTGTTTCAAGGTACTCGTTCCTTTCGGTGACCGTTGCAAAGCCGTAAGTCTGGTGCTGTGCCGTAATAAGAGAAAAAGCAGCAAAAATAATAACTATAAGATATAATAACAGCGAATATTGCTTTATCAGTATCTTTTTAAGCTCATATAAAAATATCACTGTACCGCCCCCTTTTCTTTTCTTATATATCCGGCTCTGAAATAGCAGATAGCAGTCAGCAAAGCAATCAGTGCCGCCGTGATAACAAACTGAACAATAAAGCTCAGTACAGGATAGCCGAAAATATTGACGCAGTTAAAATCCTTCATCCAGCTTTCCGCGTTTAAAAGCGAAAGCGGAGAAAACAGCGGATTTATATGCTCGCTTATGATTATCATCGCTCCGCCAGCCGCAAAGCATAGCGTTATCGAAAATCCCGCATTTTTTGTAAACGAAGAAATCAGCAGTACGATTTCTCCGATAAAAACAAGCGCAAGCAGCTTTCCAAGCAAGGAAAGCATAACAGCACCGAATACCGTGACATTAAGCGGCGTATATCTGTATTCTTCAATCGCATAAAGCGGCTGATTAATAAACGAACCGTCGTAAAACGAGCTAAACCTCACTATATCCATAACCGCAAACAAAACTATCAGCACGGTAATAAAAAGCAGCATTACCGCCTGCTTAGTAAGGAATACGCTTTTTGCTCTGCGGCAGGAGCGTATTATCCTGTCCGTGCCTGTCGCTTTTTCATCGCTGAGCGACGCCGCAAAAGCAAAAATAATCATCACTATAATGACAAGCGAGGAAAACTCGTAATCAAAGTACAGCCTGAACGCCTCATAGTTTCCGTATGCGGAAATGCGCCTGCCTGTATAAAGCTGTTTTACAAGCTCGTTTTTTCTAACCTCAAAATCACTTCTGCCGGTGTAAAATTCAATGTTTTCGTCTGCTCTTTGCTTCAGCTCTATCATCTGATTTGGGTACAGATAGGCATATCTCATTTTATCGGCAGTTTCTTCTGAATAATTCAGATCACCCATCGCATATCCTGTGAAAAATCTGTCGTTTGCTTCTTCGGTAGGCTTGTATTCGTCGCTGCTTATATAATCCTGCAAATAATCACGGTATTCGCCGAGAGCTTCAAATTTTTGCAGGGTAAGCTCTCCCTTGTACTCCTCATACATTTTTCTGCCGAGTGACGATTTATCCTCTACGCCTATTGCAATACGGCTGTCGCCGAGAAATCTCGCTGTTTCGTGCTGTTTGAACAGATTTACCCCGATAAGCGCAAGCAGAAGTATAAAGACCGATAAGCGAAGCACATTCTTTTTCAGTTCATAATTAAACAGCTTCATATCACATATCCCCGAAATAATAAATACACACATCTTCAAGAGTAGGCTGTACAGTCTTTGCACCCTGCTCGGGAAGATTGTCCGACACTATGCGTAAAGTGTATTTACTGCCGTCAGATACCGCATTTGATACACGCATACGACTCATATATTCCATCACCTTGTCACTCTCGGCGGTTATCTCCCACACCTTGCCCGAAATATCGGAACATAACTCTTCCTGCGTGCCTGTTTTGATTATTTTGCCGCCGTTCATAAGAACGACCGTCTTCGCAACATAAGCTATATCGGTGACGATATGCGTTGCAAGTATAACTATCTTATCTGCGGCAAGGGAGCTTATAACATTTCTGAAACGAATACGCTCCTTTGCGTCAAGGCCTGCGGTCGGCTCGTCAAAAATCAGCACCTTAGGCTCGCCTACTATCGCCTGCGCTATACCGAGCCTTTGCTTCATTCCGCCCGAAAACGCGCCGATTTTTTTATCTGCGTCCGAGTGCAGATTTACACGGTCAAGCACAGAAAGAGCATACTCGTCCGCATTGTCGGGAGAGTATTTTTTCAGCGCCATGATGTACTTTATGTAGTCCTTTGCTGTGAAGTTGCGGTAAAAGTCCATGCCCTGCGGCATAAAGCCGAGATGTGACAAAAAGCTGTTGTCCCCGCCGTCGGAAAACGCTATGCTTCCGCTGTCTTTGCCGATTATCCCCGTGATGATATTTATAAGCGTGGATTTACCTGCGCCGTTGGGACCGAGCAGTCCGTACACTCCTTCGGTGAGGGTGAGCGTGAAGTCCTCAAGTGCGTTTTTGCGCTTTTTGCCTTTCGTGTAGGATTTTGTGATATGTTCAAGTGTTAACTGCATAGCTTATTCCCTTTCGTTATCTGTATTTTATTCTGTAGTCGCCGTTTGTTGTGGATAGAATCACATATTCGTTTCCGACGAGCAGAGTTCCGCCTACTTTCAGTTTGCTGTCGCTTATCTCTTCTTCAAAGAACAGCTCACCTGTTTTTGTATCATAAATCCTTAAATATGTGCCTGTCGGGGTTTTGCCGTCAGCCGCACTTATCTCGGTCACAGAGGTAACAATATAAGCACCGTCGGGAGAGAGTGCCGAGCTTGTACTTCCCTCGGTCTTATATTCGGTCTTTATCTCACGGAATTCTTTTTTGGTCTTATCAAAGATAACAAACTTTCCGCTTGTGTTTTTATGATCAGGGAAGAAGATATAATCTCCCTCGCTGCTGATTATTCCGCCGCCGTCATCGGTAAGCCCGTCTCCGTCATATATTACGGTATTGCCGTCACTGAGATTTATAACCACGGCTGACTCGGTAGTGCTTCCCTCTTTACACCGCCTGAAAAATACCAGCTCGCCGTCTGTGGCAAGAGAGTAATCATAGTAATTGTCCGGGAATGTGTAAATCGGATTTTTGTTTTCGCCGTTATAATCACATACGCATAGCGTTGTACTGCCGTTTATATCCTCATGTATCAGCTTTTGCGAGTCGTTAAGTATAATACCGTCTTCAATGATAAATTCTCCGCTTTTTTGCATAGGTACTTCGCTTACAGCCGAAAAATCACTATCCAGCAGATAATACGCTCCGCTCTTTACTTCATCTCCCTCATATTCATATTTCTTAATAACCATCTTAGTGCCGTCAATGGCGAGAGAGTATGTCATATAGCCTTGCTTTTCCAATTCTTCAATACGTACTATTTCACTTACACGCTTATCCTCGTCTATGTCGGAAATGTACAGGGCTTTGTTATTCTCAATAACTGCGAGCCTTTTCCCGTCCTGTTCGATATATCCGATGAGCTTAATTGTAAATGATGTATTTTTCACAACAGCGCCGTTGTTTATTATTTCCTGCGGAGTGCTGTCGGAAGTATCTGAGCTGTTATCTGTACCGGCAGGTCTTTCCGGCTCTTTTACTTCAAAATCGCTGTTTACAACAAGCTTGGGCTGTGTCATATCAAATGAAGCATACTCTTCAAAATTCTCGCCCGTGTTTTTATGTATTGCGGCATATATAAAGTCACCTCGAGCGATATTGTCAAGCTGTACGGAATATGTGTACAGATATCCGTCTACAAGCTCTGCTTCGATATAGTCATTGCCGTTTATAGTTATTAGTTCGTTGTTTTTGTATAGTGAAACTCTGTATTTACCGCTGTTTTCATTTTCATAAAGCATCAGATTGAGATTTAATGTACCGTCCTCGCTGAGCCGTAAAACGCCCGTGTCGGTCTTTGTGTTCTGATACATATTTACTCTTGTTCGTCCGCTTGTCTTCAATGGAGCACCTGTGTTATCGGCGTACTTTTCCAAAAGGGTTTTTGTGATAAGCTCTTTGCTTATATCGGAAGCGTAGCTGTAATCTGTGTATTTAGGCGTACCGTCAAGGCTTATCGTGGTATAAAGGCAATGATTGGCATGGTGAGTCATACCAAAGGTGGGGTAGCTTTCATCGGGTATATATGCGGCGTTGAAGTGAGCGAAAAAAGTAATCGGCAGCTGCTTTTTACCCTTATCCTCACTGCTGATAACAGGGTCAAAAGTTATCTCCCGCTCGATTGTTTCACCCGGAGCGATATTCTCGAAAATGAGCATATTGCTTTCCCGCATACCACCTGTACTCAGCGTCTGTACAGTGCCGTTTATCACGGCAGATATGCCGAGTGACATCTCATATTCATTTGTATCATCGGCAGTAACAGCAACAGGAACGGTTATTTTTTCTCCCGTATAAACTATCGGTTTTCCTTCATTAACGGTACACTCATAACCGCCTGTTGAGTATTTTGACAGATTCTGAGCCGCCGTGTTTTCTTTAATATCGTCGCCGATAATGGTGTTTGATTCAAATGTTTCAAACGGGTCGGGTATATAGCTGTCGTATGACTCCTGCATAGCGCAGCCGGACGTTGTAAAAACTGTTGCAATGGTTATAGCAAACGATAATAATACAGAAGATTTTTTCATGGTTGTTCCTTTCGTATTATAAGTTGACCGATGGACATAAAATCCATTGGTCTATTAAATTACTACACCTGTTTAGTTTGTAGTCTGGGTATATTTTGCTATAAGTGTTTGTCCGTTTTTATAAGCGGTATGAGTGCAAAGAACGGTTATATCATCATAATATGTTCTGGATACGCAGTCATACCCGTCCTTTCTGTTTGTATTATAACCATCTTCTGTTTGCTTCGTACCTATATCAGCGCCTGTCCAATAATCATATACCTGCCAATGTGTATGAATTTCATTTGCAGTTGCACTACTTGGGCTACTTACATAGGTTGAAAGATCAATTACAAAAGAATATCGGGTTGTCGAGATATCATTTGTACCTTTGGTTGTATATGATGTTGTGCCTATTTTGGTTGTATTAGTTACGGTTTCACTATTTGTGAGTGCAGAAGCACTTGCCATTAATGACATTACAGTTGAAGAAATGACTGCTATAGCAGCTATTCGTTTTACTATTTTTTTCACAACAAATTTCCTTTCCGCTCAAAATGAGCTTTCCGTGACAGCGTTATGCTGTCAAAATCTTGTTTTTTCAGCTGTTTTTTCAGCTGATTGTCTTCTCTGCACTGTAGACGGTAACCGTTTCGGTCTGTCCGCTTGTTGTCGTGACTGTGAAAACCGATTTTACACGATATGTACCGCTTGCAAGACCGCTTTTATAGTTCGTAAACGAAACTGAACTTTTTTTAGAATTTGTAGTCCATTCTCCGCCGACTGTATCCCAGAACCATAAAAAAGAATGTTTTTCAAGAGACTGCGTGATTTTTACACTTGCAGTATTACCGTTACTTTCGCTGTAACTACTTTTGCAGGTCGCTTGACCGTTAGTAATCGAAAGATAACTTGTTTTGGTAAATGAACCAACATCATATACAGATGCTGCTGATACATTCAAACAAAGTGCGATAATAACAGAGAAGATGAGTAAAATTGATACAATTTTTTTCATGCGTTTTCCTCCTTTTCTATATATATAACGTAGGAAACTCACAAAAATGGACATTATTTTTTAATAAAACTGATTATTCTACCTTTTCCACAAATTCTGTCATTGAAATTAGTTCATCTTCACTAAATCCGGTTGCAGCAAGCTCAATTATGTAATCACCGATATCCCATATTACTCCCTTTTCTCCGTAATACGTCTCATAATATATAGCGGTTGTTCCGTTAATTATCACTTCTTTTGGTAAGGTAATGGCATTTTCGATATTAAGTCTGACAGTTGTATAAAAATCCTTTATGGACTGTGAATATGAAATACACTTTTTATTTTTTGCATCTGAATATTTCACTGAAAATCGAATGCCGTCATCATCAATAACTTCTTTTTCATAACCTGTAACATTATATGTGAATTCATATCGCTCTTCAAGACTCAAAGGATAATATTCGGCATTTGAGATAGAAAGCATCGCAAAAATGTCATATTCCTTGACCGTGAAGTCAGCCCAACGCATGGTGATATACAAAGTACCGCCTGTAATAATAGCCACAGAAAGAATGATCACAGCTGCAATAAGCAGGAGGTTTTTTAGCGGTATGCGTTTATATCCGGTCTTTGCTGATTCACGATTTTCATAATTCTTAAGCAGATGCTTCATTTTTTTGTCAAATTTAAGTGAAATCTTATACTTAGGGAGAGTTTGATAAGCTTCGATATCTGAAATAAGTTCATTTTTCAGAGCAATTTTTATAGCATCATCGTTAGTCATTTTTCATATCTCCTTGTTTTTGTAATAGAATATTTCTTGCTCTTGAAATTGCTTTATAAACAGATTCTGCGCTTATATCGAGCATTCCTGATATTTGTTCTACTGTAAATTCCTCCGCAAAATACAAGGTTGACACATTTTTCAGCAAAGGTGACAGCATTTTTATATTATTTTGCACAGTCAGAACATCAGTAAGAATTTCTGTATTGTCAACGGCATTAGTATCTACCAGTTCTCTATCTTCTTCAAGAAAAACTACCTTATGTTTTTTTCTGAGAATATCATAACAAATATTGCGGGTAACAACAAAAATATACGCATTGGAGCGTTTTTCATTTGCACAGTCAATTTTAGATAGATTGCTGATTATTCGTACAAAAGTTTCTTGCACAGCGTCTTCCGCATCCGCTGTATTATGCAGTATAGACATACTTACATTAAACAGAATCTGTTTATATGTATTGTACAGCTCGGTCACCAAGTCTTTTTCTTCCTCGGTCTCGACCATTGAGAGATATATCGAAAGCAAAGCAATTCCTCCGTGAAAATAAAAGTTATAACAGATAAATCAAATATTACAGTAAAATTATATCACGATTGTCAAAAATAGTCCATCGCTTTATAACATATTTTGCTTTGAATTATATAACTCCCCGGTGGTATGATGACAATGATTGTTGCTTCCCCCTGACTTAATATCTCCGGCAGAGATAATATAAATTTCCTCTGCCGGAGTAATTTCCCGAATGTTTTATTCCGGATACATTTTAATTTGTAACAACCTAACTGTTTGAAACAAGTCTATATTACAACCTATAGTTGTTAAGTTCTGTTTCTTCTACCGATATAATTGCTTACTTCACTGCTATTTACTCTTACTGTCGCTGACTATCATGCCGTCTGCTATCTCGATAACCCTACTGCATTTTGCGGCGATATCTTTGTCGTGGATTACTATGATTATCGTCTTGCCCGATTCGTTCAGCTTTTCAAAAACGGACATTATCTCTTCGGTGGTTTTGCTGTCAAGTGCGCCCGTAGGCTCGTCCGCAAGTATTACAGACGGATCGTTGACTTATAGCACGGGCAATAGCCGCACGCTGTTTTTGTCCGCCCGACAGCTTGTTACAGTGCTTGTCTGCCTGCTCTTTTATTCCGACCAGTTCAAGCGCTCTTCGTGCTGTTTTTCTTTTATCTTTGGGCTTGTTTTTTGCAAAATCAATAGGGAGCATTACCCTCTTTTACCGGTCAGGTGACAGAGGGTGTTTTGTTTGGGACGGGGGATTGTTGGGCGGATACGATGAAAAAGGCGGTGCCGTTTATCCGGACACCGCCTCATCACTTGCAAACCTCACAGGGCGCTCGGGTCGCTCCTCAGCGTTGCCCTATCCTCCATGTGAGTAAAGCATCTTCATTTTAGCATCATACGATGAGGTGACTGTCAATGTTCAATCTGGTCGACGAAGGTGTTCATTTTCAGCGACGCGACTGTTCAGCTTCAGCGGCTCGGGGTGTTCAACTTGGGCGCTATATTCATGTACTCAAGTTCACCGTGAGTTCATATAGAACCGATAACTAGCATTCTCCATAATCGCTAGTGATAGTTATACAATTAACTTCCAAATTTACTTAAAGAAACTAATAACATATACTCAATTCGGTATTTTCACTCATAACTCTGGCCATTTTGCAACTTACTATTTCAATGCAAGAAGATGAATGGGGGTTACATTACACGTTTTTAATGTTCCTTTATTTAATCCAATAAGTGTTTCTATATCATCTGAATATAGAGATAAATTATACTCGTCAGAAAGCTCTTGGAGTATTTCTTTTGCCGTAAGAACATTATCATTAATCAACATTTCAACGGCGGTTTTTAATAAGGACGGCTGAGCTGTAACTAAAATATCATCAAGCGGTTCGCATTTTCTTATTCCCATTTTTTGCATCTGCCTCATTAACGCTTGATATTTATCATAAGATATTAATTTTAGATTTTTTGCACGTCTTATCATTGCGGCAATCGAGACTTTCCATTTCTTTTTTAATTCAATATAATAGTTGAGTTTGTCTGCATATGCACCTACTTCTTTGATGAATGTTTCTTTAGGAAGTAAAAATGCAGATGCAAAATCATTGGCCTGCTGTTCTCTGTCGCGAAATTCGGAAGGTGAAATATTTTCAATATCATCTTCCCAATCATGTAACATGATATGGCCTAATTCGTGTGCAACATCGAAGTGAAGGCGTGCAGCAGTACTTTTATTTTTAGAAAGAGCTACTATATATCGTTCCTCATCGTTAATGTAGATTTTTTGACTAAAAGCGTCAATATCATTTGTAGAAGTTTCAACAGAAGTCAATATAATACCGTTTTTCTCAGCGTAAAATATCAAATTATCAATTGGACCATATCCTAAATTCCAACATTCTCTTAATTTTATTGCAATATCTTCTATGTTATCCGTATCGCATACATCAGGTAAATTGACATGTGGGAATGTAACATATTCAGTTAAATACGCATAAATCGTAGTAACAAAACTTATTTTTATTTCTTGTTCATAACGATATTTTTTATTGGTAGTTAAAAGTGATCTAAAATACGTTGAAGGAGCAGCTTTTACAAGTTCCGTGTCAGAACCCAAAAAGAAATCTATCGGGAAATTAAGGAGTTGACTCATTCTCTGTACTTTAGGAAAATCTGGATTAGATATTTTTCCGCTTTCGTACATTGATACAGTTTGCCTTTGTAAATCCAAGGCTTCAGCTAATTCTGAAATGCTCATTCCTTTTAATGTACGAGCTGTTTTTAATCTTTTCCCATTGAATGATTTTAAATCTTTCATAGGAACCTCCTATTTTTTATTTTGCCTCAGGAATATCACTTTCGGATTTTGTGGCAATGTCAAGATTAAGTTGTTTCTTTTTCTTCGCTTTAGGCGTATAAACCAATCCCATAGTCGGGTTATTCTTCTTATGGTCATCGTTTTCTGTTTGTTCAACAACAAGGCTTTCAGAAATACCGATATATTCATTCCAAGATACAGATTCACATTCTTCGAAATTGCAGTTAATCATACAACAACGTATAGAATGTAATAACTCATCTCGTGATGAAAATAAAACCAATGCGTGATGTTCAACCATTTCAATTGAAATAAGCAAGTCATTACAAATTCGTTCAATCGATTTTTTAATTTTTTCTTCATTTTCATCTATTGCAAAAAATGATTGCTGTTGAATTTCTAAATCGGCATTAAACATGTTTGCCAGTTCATAAACATAGTGCTTATGGTTTTTAGAATCACGTTTTACTTCGCAAAAGCGTTCCTCACGCATAAGCGTCAAAAGCATACCCGTTGTTTTATCAAAAATTACAATTAAGTTCCACGGTCCACGTTTAGTAAACTCTACAACCACATCGGGATTATATGTAAAAGCAGTACGGACATTACGATTTATCAAATCCCATATACGAGATGGATAACTGTTCATACCACTGCGTTCCATATCTGCCTGTCGTGTATCTTGAATAATATCATCTGTTACCGCTGAATGGATGCTGGATACAATGCTTTTAATAAAGTCGTCACTGAAATTAGTTAGATTTGGCATAAATGACCTCCTAAAAAATTTTATATTCTTATTATAGGACTTTTTTCTGAAAATGTCAAGTAAATTGCAAAAAAAATTTTAATAACATACAAAAAACATCAAGATTTATCTGAGCATCGTCGCCAGAGCTGTATAATCAAATCATTATTTGTATAAGATCAAACACAATAGGATTCGTTTTTATGAAGTTTGTTTTGAAATTATAATAAATCAATAGCATTAATACCGTCCCGCCTGAATTCTCCGAATTTGTGCATAATTTCCCTTATACTCAAGCAGGTCATCAAGATTGCCTCCTCAATAACCCAACCATATATCCTGTCAGCAATTCATATGAAAGAAAGACGGTGAGAGATAATCATAACCGACTTGTTTTCCACCGACGTCAGTATTGAATGATTCAGGTGATATTACGCAATCGAGTCAATAACCGAACTAGGTTCAACAAGGATAATTAGGTTAATGTCCCTGTAGAATATAGTAGTTTTACAATAGAAAAGTAAAATAAGAATGGCGGAAAAAATTGTGATAACTGTGTTGTAGCTTAATACCATATTGTTTCGATTAGCCTTTTGACTCTTTCAACCTGACACGATAACAAATCATATATTTATACCTCATTTCCTCCTTTCCATAGATTTATAGCCGACTGTGTTTAGACGGCTATGTATCAACGCAGTATTTGTTTTCAACACCCCCTGCGTAAAGCTGTTGCTTTGTGTGGGAAGCACATCGGTCACGGTTTGCAAAACCGTGTCATAGGAATTTCACCTCTGCCGGGTTCTCCGCCAGCTCCGTAGAGAAGTATCATTATCATTCTGACTGTCATCGCCGTGTCAGGTGCAGCCTGACACTTTTACCGGGGATTCCCGCTCTCTCTATTATCAGAGGTCTTGGCGTACCCGATAAGGTGGCTCATCATCAGAACTAAAGTCCGATGTGCCTATATAATTCAGTTGTCAAGGAACAGCGAAAGAGTTGCTCCTAATCGGAGTTAAGAAATAACCCTTTCACTTGTTCGGACTGGGAGAGGTCAAATTATCGGGTGTTTTTAAAAAAAGTTTGAAAATTTTTTTGTGTCGGAAAAATAAAAACGCCGCCTATCCCGATAAAGGAATAAGCGGCTTGCTTATATAGCTCTATATTTTATTTTTTGAAAAGGAAATGACTACGAAACAGTACGCACTATGAAAGCCTTTTTTTTGCTTTCATCAGCTTTAAGATGACTTCACCAACAGCGTCGGTGTATCTGCTTTTAGCCATAAATGCGTTCTTCTTATCTATAAGCGAATGTATGATTTGAGAGCGTTCCTGCTCGGTCAGCTTGATATAACACTTCTTCATTTGTAGTCCCTCCATTCGATTACAGTATATCCATAAACGTTGCCAGCTTCAAATATGCAAAAAAGAACCCCGAACTATACAGTCCGAGGTTCTGTCGTAAACATCGTTAAATGCCGAGTTTACAAGGCTTTTTTGTTCAATTTACAATGCAGCCGTTACAATGAAGCCACTGGATTAACAATTCACGATTCCAGTGATTTACGACACGCATTTGTCGTAAAAGACGAGTGATGCTCAAAAAGTCATTTGTCGTAAATTTGTCGTAAACCCTCTGACGTGTTTCATTTTTGGATTAACAAAACGCTGCAAACGCTGTCAAAACCTGATTTTTGTGGGTTTTTAGTCCGAGAGGGGCTTCATCGTCGGGAACAGCAGTACATCCCTTATGCTTGCACTGTCTGTAAGCAGCATTACAAATCTGTCAAGACCCATACCAAGACCGCCCGTTGGGGGTAAGCCATATTCGAGTGCTGTTAAGAAGTCCTCGTCTATCTGAGCGTTTGCACCCTGCTTTCTCTTCTCCATAACCTGCTTTGTGAAACGCTCACGCTGGTCGATGGGGTCGTTAAGCTCTGAGAATGCGTTACCGAATTCGCACGCATTGATGAAGTATTCAAAACGCTCTGTGAATGCGGGGTCGGTGGGCTTTCTCTTTGCAAGAGGCGAATTTTCTACAGGATAATCATAGATGATAGTAGGCTGAATCAGCTTTTCCTCTACAAATTCCTCGAACAGCTCGATAAGCACTTCGCCCTTTGTGGCTGTGTCGGCAATCTCTGCGTGCTTTGTCTTAGCCTGAGCCACTGCGTCGGCATCACTTGTCCAGCTGTCATAGTCAAGACCTGTGTATTCCTTTACGGCTTCCTTCATAGTCATACGCTTCCATGGCTTGCCGATTTCGATTTCATTACCCTGATAAGGAACTGTATCCGTGCCGCATACCTTGAGCGCTACTGTACGGTACATTTCTTCTATCAGATCCATCATGCCGTAGTAGTCTGTGTATGCCTGGTACATTTCTATCGATGTAAATTCGGGGTTGTGAGTTGCGTCCATACCCTCGTTTCTGAAGATACGGCCTACTTCATATACCCTGTCAAATCCGCCTACGATAAGACGCTTTAAGTAAAGCTCCGTTTCGATACGCAGATACATATCAATATCAAGAGCGTTGTGGTGTGTTACGAATGGTCTTGCCGCCGCACCGATCTCAAGCGTATGCAGTACGGGTGTGTCAACCTCAAGATAACCCTTGCTGTCAAGGAAGCTGCGTATCTCACGCAGTATCATTGAACGCTTGACAAAGGTATCCTTGATTTCGGGGTTTGCGATAAGGTCAAGATAACGCTTTCTGTAACGCTCTTCCTTATCCTTCAGTCCGTGCCACTTTTCAGGCAGGGGCAAAAGCGACTTTGAAAGGAGCTTTATCGACTTTGCGTGTACGCTTATCTCTCCTCGTCTTGTCTTGAATACAAAACCGCTCACGCCTACAATATCACCGAGATCCCACTTCTTGAATTCCTTGAAGTTATCCTCGCCTATATCGTCAATGCGGACATAAACCTGCATTCTTCCGCTGTCGTCACGGATATCAATAAAGTTGGCCTTGCCCATATCACGCCAGCTTGTGATACGGCCGGCAATCATTACATCCTTTTCTTCAAGCTCCTCAAAGTTATCTCTTATCTGCTGAGCCTTGTGAGTGAAATCAAACTTTGTGATTTCATAAGGATTCTTGCCGTTTGCCTTTAAATCGTTCAGCTTTTCTATTCTTATGCGGTGCTGTTCGTCAAGCTGTGCCAGAAGTTCTTCTTCGGTAAGCTCAACCTGCTCTGCGTTGTTGTTTTCCATTATTTTTTGTTTCCTCTCAGTTTACTTGTCTATTTCTACTATCTTGTACTTCTTTACTCCTGCGGGAGCTTCAACCGATACTTCCTCACCGAGTTTCCTGCCAATGCACGCCTTGCCGATAGGTGACTCGTCGGAAATCTTCATAGCCTTCATATCAACTTCCTTTGAACCTACTAAGAAGAACTTGATTTTCTTTCCGCTCTCGTCCTCGATAACTACCGTGTTACCGATGTTAACGTGCTCTGTAGAAAGCTCGTCCTCGTCAACTACCTTTGCGTTTTTGAGAGTAGCTTCAATCTCTGCGATTTCGGCCTCGACAATACCCTGTTCGTTTTTAGCTTCATCGTACTCCGAGTTCTCGGATAAGTCACCGAATGAAAGAGCTACCTTGATTTTTTCAGCTATTTCTTTTCTTGTGACCGATTTTAAGTGTTCTAGTCTTTCTTCGAGATCCTTAAGACCTTGCGATGTTAAAGTTGTCTGTGTTGCCATTGTAAATGACCTCCATAATTATTTTTATATGATGCGGGCGGAGTTTTCCGCCATTAATATCCTTATTCTGTAGCCACTATCTCAAGTGCTTTCTGAAGTTGCACGTCGCTTTTCTTGTCTGCAAACCTTATCTGTTCTGCCTGCTGTGCGGTAATATCGACTGTGTAGTCGGGCTTTATTCCTGTATTTTCAAAATCATCGGATTCGACAGGCACTATATTTGCGGTAGAAATCGAAACCGCACTTCCGTCCTTGAAGCTCTGCGTTGTCTGAAGCTGTGACTTTCCCGCTGTTGACGATCCGACTACAGACGCCTTTGCGAAGTCACGCAGACCTATTGCAAATATCTCTGCAAGGCAGGCGGTGTTTCCGTTTGTAAGCACCGTTACGGGTTTACTTACAAACTGATTTCCGTCTGTTTCTATAAAGCTCGTGTCCCTGCCGTTTGCGTCGACCTGAATTGCTATCTGCGCCTTAGGAAGCACACGGTTCAGCATTGCCCTCACAGGTTCTGTGATACCGTCGGACACATCTCTCACATCGAATACATATCCGAGAACCGACTGTGCCTCATACTCGTCTATAAGCTGTATGAAGCGTTCGTCTGTGGTTTCGTTGAAGGTGTATATCTTGATATAGGCATAACCGTCTATAAGCGTACCCTTTACCGATGTCAGCTTTATGCTCTGTCTTACAAGAGTTACCGTCTTTTCAACACCGTCGGGTGTGCTGTAAGTAACCGAGAGCTTTGTACCCTCCTCGCCGTCAAGCTGAGCCTGCGCCTGCTCGGCACCTATCTCAAGTATGCTCTTTCCGCCGACCGCCGTTATAGTACAGCCCTTGGTTATTTCTTCGACCTCAGCCGATGAGCCTTCATAAACGTTCGTGACCTCAAGATAATCGCCATTTACAACGGTTTCGATTCCCGTTCCGATAATCACGCCGCTTTGTAGCTGCTGCAGCTTGTAATACTCATCTGCCGTGTAATATTTTGCGTATTTGTCGCTCGTTCCGCTGATATAGCCGTTTGCGATACCCGTTATCAGAGTGTTTTCGTTAGGCTTATATATCGACGAACTGCGGACAAATGTATCTATTTCCTTTATCTTTGCGTTGATGGTTTCCCGTTCCTGTATACCCGCTACCATTGAGTTGTACATATTCAGCGATACCGTCATAGTCAGTACAAATGTAATAGCGCACGCTACGGCTATAAGACTTATCATAACACCAAGCGATACTTTTTTATTCATTCGGGATTCACCCTTTCCTTGTTCGTTTGTCTGTAATTCCTTTATGCCGTTTATGCCATAGTAACATAATTGAACGGATTTTCGGGTTCGCCGTTAAGTCTTATCTCGAAGTGGAGATGAGGACCTGTCGAATATCCCGTACTGCCGACAGCACCGAGCGATTCGCCCTGTGCTACCTCCTGACCGACATATACATACACATCGCTGAGATGTGCGTAGGTCGTGGTATATCCGCCGCCGTGATCGACAACGACATACATTCCGTAGCTGTAGCCGGGTATGTAGCTTGTTTCGGCAACTATTACAGTGCCTGCCTTTGAGGCAAGAACGCTGTCGCCGTAAATACCGGCATCACCTATATCAATGCCCTTGTGTGTTCTCTGGAAATCAGCGTCCCAGCCGAAGTTACAGGATATGTACGAGCGTCCCGGAACAGGCCAGTACCACTCGCCCTCCTGATATTCCTTGTCGGGATTGGTCTGCTGCTTTATGATTTCTTTTATCTGTTCTTCATACGCTTCAATATCAGCCTCGCTTACGCTTATCAGATACTGCAGATTGCTCTTCTGATCCTCAAGCTCGCTTACTGCCGCCGAATACTTGTTGTAATCGGACTCGTATGTGCTTTTTGCACTTTCGGCATCCGTTACAAGACCGTCAAGCTCCTCCTTTTCACTGAGCAGCTTTGTCATTTGCGTATCAAGCTCGGTCTTCTTGCCCTCAAGATCCTTCTTGTCGGTTTCAAGCAGCTTCTTGTCTGAATCCAGCTTCTTCATATCTGCGGTAAGTTCGTTCATGAACTGAAGATTCTGCTCGCTTATTTTTCCAACGACCTCACTGCTTATCATAAGGTCGTAGAAATCGGCAGAGCCTGCCAGTACCCCGAACATATCGGCAGAGCCGGTCGTGTACATTGTTCGTACTATCTGCGCAAACTTTTCAAGGTTCTGCTTGTTCTCCTTGTCAAGCTCGGCAATGTCGGCCTCGGCTTTTGCTATAGCCTCGTCCTTTTGCGCTATCTCGTCTGTGAGCGTGTCTATGTTGCCCTGCAGAGTGCTTATATCCTGATTTTTGTAATAAACAAGATTGTAGTAGTAGTCAACAAGCTCCTTCTGCTCGTTCAGCAGACCGGCAGCTTTGTCGAGGTTTTCCTGCTTATCGGTTATATCGCCTTCGATACGGTCTATTTCATCACGTCTTTGAGCGTTGTCCTGTTTTATCTGCTCTATTCTGTCCTTTATATCATCGACAGTAAGATCCTCCGCACCTGCCGGAGCATACGTTATGATTATACCCGATGTCAATGCAAATATTGTGACGAATGAGGTCAGAGAGTGCAGAATTTTTTTCAGCTTCATCTTATATCCTTTCGCCGTTATACCTTAAGGTATTTGCCTGTGCTGAGTACCGTGCCGATAGCTCCGAGCAGTGCGCCCGCACCGCAGCAAGCCGCCAGTACATACCAGCCGATTTCCGAGAACTGCAGTATGTCGCCCATTCCGAGCGCATTCCACATTCCGAGGTTCTGCGTAAACAGATTGTACAGATTCTCATAAACGAGCTTTGTCACAAACCACGAAAGCAGTCCCGAAAGAAGTCCGATAAACAATCCCTCCACAAAAAACGGTGTCTTTATAAAGGAATTTGTCGCTCCGACTATTCTCATTATCGCTATTTCCTTGCGTCTTGAGAAAACGCTGAGCCTTGTTGTATTCGAGATTATTATAACACTTACCGTACCGAGTGCCACTATAAGCACTATTCCGATAATTGTAAACGTCGTTCTCAGATCCTTTATAAATCCGGCGAAATCCATAGGCGCATTTACCTTGTAAACGCCGTCTATCGCCTTGAACTGCTGAACGGCAGTGCTTATCTTATCAAGGTCGTTTATAGTTACCATATAGGTCGCAGGAACGGGATTATACGGAAGATTCTGGAACAGCTCCTTCTGCTCGCTGTACTGCTCGATCATCTTCTTAAGTCCTTCTTCGGCGGAAACGAAATCCACCTTCTCCGTCAGCGTGTTGCTTTTAAGCACCTCGCCTATATGCTTTATATCTGCGTCATCATTAAGATAAACGCTTATCTCGTTCTTATCCGAAACGTTGTCGAGTATTATTCCGCAATCAAGCATCACTATAGCCGACATTCCGACTAAAATAAGGCTGACAGTCATAATGCAGAGGCTGGCAAATGACATGAAACGGTTCTTCCATACCGATCTTATGCCCTGCTTTATCAAATAGCTTAAATTATTCATCCTGCGCCTCACCTTCCACATATTCGTCGAAAATAACTTCGCCGTTTTTCAGGCTGACGATTCTTCCGCCGAAATATTCGACAAGGCTATGCTCGTGAGTAACCATTATTACGGTAGTACCGCACTTGTTTATCTCCTTGAGCAGCTTTACTATATCATAGGATAAAGCCGGGTCGATGTTTGCCGTAGGCTCATCTGCTATAATCAGCTTAGGATCGCTCGCAAAGGCTCTGGCTATCGCAACTCTCTGCTTTTCACCGCCCGACAGCTTCTCAGGATAGGATTTTGCCCTGTCTGCCAGCTTGACCAGATTCAGAACATAAGGCACCCTGTGTCTTATCGTCTTTTTGGATTTGTTTGTAACACGCAGTACAAAAGCCACATTGTCATAAACATTCAGATCCGGTATCAGACGGAAATCCTGAAATATCATTCCTATGGAACGTCTGAAATACGGGATCTTCTTATTCTTTATCTTGGCAAGATTATATCCGTTTACGAATACCCTGCCCGATGTCGGCGCTATCTCTCTTGTCAGCAGTTTGAGCAATGTCGATTTTCCGGCACCGCTGTCACCGACTATAAATACAAATTCGCCGTCCTCTATTCTGAGATTGACACCGTTAAGAGCGTCAACTCCGCCTCCGTCCTTGAAATGAACGTCAACGTTCTTTAATTCAACCATTTTACCATTCCTTCCTGATACCTGCCGTGCAATAACGGCACACAGCGATGCAGTCCGGTTATGGCGTAACCGGGGGAATCACAATGCTATCCCCTTCTGCACCCACAATACTTTTCAAATACTTATTTTTCAACGATCAAAAGTATGGTGGAGTAATTCAACTTTTCTCTCCTCATATACGGCCGATATTGCCGATAATCCGCAGCTTTGCAATGACACTCTTACACCAAATATTCAGACAAGCACAATCAAGTATCTGTCTGAATAGTCCGGTATTATTAAATTTGACATTATTTCCCGACCGTTTAACTGCGTTACGAATATAAATAACGTTTCAAAAGGTCGGAATTGTCTGCGGCACTTTAAGCATAGTGCTTTTGCCAACGTTTATTCCCGACCGTTTCACCGTGTTACACATAAATGTAACGTTTCAAAAGGTCGGAATTGTCTGCGGCACTGCCGCCCGACCGTTTCACCGTGTTACACATAAATGTAACGTTTCAAAAGGTCTGAATTGTCTGCGGCACTGCCGCCTTGCTTTGTGCCTTGCACCGCCGTTTATTCCCGACCGTTTCAGCGTGTTACGCATAAAAGCAACGTTTCAAAAGGTCGGAACAGTCTGCGGCGACCCGCCGCATTAGAATTTGACGGGATCTGCGGCAAGGTATTTCTTGACCATAAGAGCGATCTTGAAGATGATAGCGTGATCGAACTCTCTTAAATCAAGACCTGTGAGTTTCTTTATCTTATCCAGTCTGTAAACCAGTGTATTTCTGTGTACAAAGAGCTTTCTTGACGTTTCGGAAACGTTGAGGTTATTCTCGAAGAATCTCTGTATCGTGAATAACGTTTCGTGGTCAAGCGACTCTATTGAACCCTTCTTGAAAACTTCCTTCAGGAATGTTTCACACAAGGTCGTAGGCAGGTGATAAATAAGACGGGCGATACCGAGGTTATCGTAGCTTACAATAGTCTTGTCCGTATCGAACACCTTACCTACCTCAATAGCTATCTGTGCTTCCTTGAAGGAACGGGCAAGGTCCTTTATGCCTGTAACGGGAGTACCGATACCTACGTTTACCTTTGTGAAGAACTCGCCCGAAAGCGTATCCGAGATGGAGCGTGCGAGCTTTTCGAGGTCCTTGTTGTCTATGCCTGCCTTGATTTCCTTAACAAGAACGATTTCGGTTTCTGTGATATTGAACACGAAGTCCTTGTTCTTATCGGGGAACAGGTTCTGTATTACGTCATAAGCCGAAACCTCGTTTGCGGAAACGATACTTATAAGGAATACAACACGGCTTATATCCGCATTGAAGTGAAGCTCTCTTGCCTTGAGCGTTATATCGCCGGGAAGAACGTTATCAAGGATAATATTCTTCACGAAGTTGTTTCTGTCATATTTCTCGTCATAGTACTGCTTGATGCTTGACAGTGAGATAGCAAGGATAGACGCATACTTTGCCGCCTGATCGTCCGTACCTTCGATGAATACCGCATAATCGGGCTTTACATGAACGCCGAAGGGCTTGTATGTATAGCCGTCACGGATGAACACATCATGTGAGTCACCAAGCTCAATTGTAAAGAAGTCGCTGTTTGTTCCTATCCTGGAAAGCTCACTGCAAGCGACTATCGTACTGTTTTCATCGATAACACCGATAACACGACCGATAGTATCTCTCATCTGATGAACTACGCCCTGAAATAATCTGTTTGACATTTTCTTACCTCTTTTATCTTAAAAATGGTTTGCTCCTGTGTCCGCCGAAGGCTATAACCCTGTGACTGCCTTGTATGCGGAAATTACTCTTATAATTGTATCTTTGAATCAGCCTGTGAAAAGTCTCGGAAAAAGGCATAAAACGGCCGAAAATAATACACCAAATATATTTTACTAGAAAAACCGAAAAAAATCAAGGGTTTTTTAGACAAAATGTAAAAATTACATCAAAAATTTTTGCGTTATTGCAAAACCGACTAAATAGTGGTATACTAAAATTTATGTATGGGCAACAGGGACTTATGACCTGTACCATAATAAACATATAAATTACATTCGGAAGGACTGATTCTTATGATCCTGAAAATTAAAAACGCAAAGAACGGTGTGTATGCACGAATGTGCAATATGTGCCGAATGTGCGGTACTGCACGAATGTAAAAAAACACGGACAGAATATCACTTAAAAACAAGGAGAAAATAGAATGAACAAGACATATTATTTAACCACACCGATATATTACCCCTCCGGTAATCCCCACATAGGTCACTGTTACACAACGGTTGCGTGTGACACGATAGCACGTTTCAAGAGAATGCAGGGCTATGACGTAATGTTCCTTACAGGCACGGACGAGCACGGTCAGAAGATAGAGCTTAAAGCCGCCGAAAAGGGCGTGACCCCCAAGGAATACGTTGACGAGATAGTAGCCAACTTCAAGCGTCTTTGGGAAACAATGCACATAAGCTATGACCGTTTCATCAGAACAACGGACGACTATCATATAGAAACCGTACAGAAGATATTTAAGAAGCTGTACGAAAAGGGCTACATCTATAAAGGCACCTACAAGGGCAAATACTGCACACCGTGCGAGAGCTTCTGGACAGAGAGCCAGCTTGTAGACGGAAAGTGTCCCGACTGCGGACGTGAGGTAAAAGAAGCAAACGAGGAGGCATACTTCCTCCGCCTTTCCGATTTTGCCGACAAGATTGAAAAGTTCCTTACCGAAACCGACTATTTACAGCCTAAGAGCCGTGTAAACGAAATGGTAAACAACTTCATAAAGCCGGGACTTGAGGATCTGTGCGTATCAAGAACCAGCTTTACCTGGGGCATACCCGTTGATTTTGACAGCAAGCACGTTGTTTATGTATGGGTAGACGCACTTTCAAACTATATCAGTGCGCTCGGCTACGGCAACGAAAAGTACAATGATTTTGAAAAATACTGGCCCGCAGATATGCACATGACCGCTAAGGAAATTGTACGTTTCCACTCTATCGTATGGCCTATAATCCTTATGATGCTCGATCTGCCCCTGCCCAAGCACCTTTACGGTCACGGCTGGATAAATTTCAACGGCGACAAGATGAGCAAATCAAAGGGCAACGTTGTAGACCCGTTTGTGCTTTGCGAGCGTTACGGCGTTGACGCTGTACGTTATCAGATACTGCGTGATATGCCCTACGGCAGTGACTGCAACTTCACAAATGAGCTTATGCTCACAAGAATAAACGCAGACCTTGCAAACGATCTCGGAAACCTTGTTTCAAGAACAGTAGCAATGGCTGACAAGTATTTCGGCGGAACACTGCCCACAGACAGAGTTTCCGACGAGCTTGACAATCAGCTTATCGGTATGGCTCAGTCACTGTGCGATACGGTTACTCCCCTTATCGAGCAGGCTCAGCACTCAAAGGCGCTTGAGGAAATATTCAAGGTAATCTCCCGTGCCAACAAGTATATCGACGAAACAGCACCGTGGGTACTTGCAAAGGACGAAAGCAACAACGCCCGTCTTGCGACCGTACTCTATAACCTGCTTGAAACTATTCGTATCTGCTCTGCACTGCTCAGCCCCTTTATGCCCGCTACAATGCCTGAGGTATGGGAGCAGATAGGCGCAGGTGCAGAAGATACCGCTTTCGACAAGCTCGGCACATTCGGCGTTCTGCGTGCAGACGTTACGGTAAAGAAGGGCAGGGTTCTCTTCCCCAGAATCGACATAAAGAGCGAGATTACAGAGCTTGAACGCCTTATGAAGCCCAAGACCGTAATCAAGGAGGACGAGGATCTTGACAAGGCAGGAATAATCTCTATAGATGACTTTGCAAAGGTCAAGCTCAGAACAGGCGAGATTACAGCCTGCGAAAAGATAAAGAAGTCAAAGAAGCTGCTTAAAATTCAGGTGGACGATGCAAGAGGCGGCAGACAGATAGTATCGGGCATTGCCGAATACTACACTCCCGAGGAGCTTATCGGAAAGAAAATTATATTCGTTGCAAATCTTGCCCCCGCAAAGCTCTGCGGCGAAGAAAGCAACGGTATGCTTCTTGCCTGTGACGCAGGAGAAAAAGTACAGGTCGTATTCCTTGATAAAGATACACCCAACGGCAGTACGGTAAGATAAACATTCGCAAAAGACAACGAGTGACATAAAGGAACAAAAAGATGAAAATTAAAGACTTATACACACCCGGCAGGACGGTGTTCTCGCTGGAGGTTTTCCCTCCCAACAAGAATTTCCCCATTGAAACGGTGTATGATGCCATCGAGGGACTTGCGGCAATAAATCCCGCATATATCAGCGTGACATACGGTGCAGGCGGAAACCGTGCAAACCGCTCCACCTGCGAGATAGCGTCGCATATAAAGAAAAAATACGGTATCGAAGCAATGGCGCACCTTACCTGCATAAACAGCACCCGTGACGATGTTGATTTTATGCTTGACGATTTCGCCGCAAACGGAATAGAGAACATTCTTGCCTTAAGAGGCGACAACAAGCCCGATGAAGAACCGAAGAACGATTTCCCCCATGCAAGCGACCTTACGGCATATATAGCGTCAAAGGGAAATTTCGATATTGCAGGTGCGTGCTACCCCGAAACCCACGTTGATGCAGAAAGCGCCGAGGAAGATATAAAGAACCTGAAGATAAAGGTTGACGCAGGTGCTTCTCACCTTGTTTCACAGCTTTTCTTCGACAATTCCTGCTATTATGATTTTGAAAAGCGTGCAAGAGCCGCAGGCATAGACGTGCCTATCGCCGCAGGAATTATGCCCGTTACAAACAAAAAGCAGATTGAGCGTATGGTAACGCTCTGCGGCGCAAGTCTGCCCTCAAAATTCGTAAAGATGATGCAGAAGTATGAGAACGACCCCGAGGCGCTTAAGAGCGCAGGAATAGCCTATGCCATCGACCAGATAGTTGACCTTATTTCAAACGATGTGCAGGGCATACACCTTTACGCTATGAATAACCCCGCTGTCGCATCACGCATCTACAACGGGATCAAGGATCTGTTATGATACTTCAGCCGATAGACAGAAACGAGGCTCTGCGTTATCTCGGCTGTAAGGACGGCACGGATAACGAGCAGATGCTCGCAATGCTTGATTCCTGCGAGAAACAGCTTCTGAAAGCCGCAAGCCCGAAATACCTCTATGCCGTATACCCGATAAGTTTTACGGACGATGGTGTCAGAATTTCGGACAGCAATATAATACTTAAAGGCAATTCAGCCGCCGCTCATTTAAAGAACTGCGACAGGATAGTGCTTATGTGTGCCACGCTCGGACAAGGAGTAGACGTGCTTTTAAGACATCTGCAGGTTTCTGATATGGCAAGCGCAGTTATCGTTGACAGCCTTGCAGGTGCGGCAATAGAGCAGGTCTGCAACAGGGCTGAAACAGAGATATTCGAAAAAGTACACTCGAACAGCCGTACATGGAGATATTCTCCCGGATACGGTGACTTGCCGCTTGACATACAGTTTGATTTACTGACGCTTCTGCAGGCTCAGAAAAGGATAGGTCTTACCGTAATGAACAGCAATATGATGGTGCCTACAAAATCAGTAACGGCATTTATAGGGCTGTCAGAGGGCGAAGTTGACAGAAGTACAAGAGGCTGTGAAAGCTGTAATATGAAGGACAGATGCAAATTCAGAAAAAGCGGAGGTCACTGTGGAAATTAAAACATTACTTGAACAAAGAGGACTGCTGATTTTCGACGGTGCTATGGGTACTCAGCTGCAGGCTAAGGGACTTAAGACGGGCGAAACTCCCGAGCTTTTAAACCTTACCGCAAAGGATCTGCTCAAGGAAATACACCGCAGCTATATAGACGCAGGAGCGGATATAATTTCCGCAAATACATTCGGTGCAAATTCCTACAAGCTAAGCCACAGCGGTAAAAGCGTAGATGAAATTATCACCGCAGGAATAATAAACTGTAAAGAAGCGATAAAGGAAAGCGGTAAAGACGTTTTCTGCGCTCTTGACATAGGTCCTATAGGACAGCTCCTTGAGCCTACGGGAAGCCTTAAGTTTGAAGAGGCTTACGACATATTCAAGGAAGAAATTGTTGCAGGCTATAAGGCAGGTGCGGACGTTGTTCTGTTTGAAACGATGACCGACTTATACGAGCTTAAAGCCGCTATACTTGCCGCAAAGGAAAACTGCGACCTTCCGATAATATGCAGTATGACCTTTGAGGAAAACGGACGTACCTTTACGGGCTGTCCCGCCGAGGCGGAAATACTGCTGTGCGAGGGACTTGGTGTAAGTGCCGTCGGCGTGAACTGCTCTCTGGGTCCGAAGGAGCTTATGCCTATAATCAAAACGCTCTGCGAAAAGTCGAAGATACCCGTTATCGTAATGCCGAACGCAGGTCTTCCCGACCCTGCCACAGGCGAATATTCTATAGATGCCGAAGAATTCAGCGACTATGCCGTTGAGATAGCTGATCTCGGTGCAGGAATAATCGGCGGCTGCTGCGGTACAACACCCGAATTTATCCGCCGTACAGCCGAGAAGGTAAAGGGCAGAAAGTACGAGTCTAAGAAGATAGAGCGTGTCTGCACGATATGCAGCGGCACAAATGTTGTAGAGGTAAGCCAGCCGAGGATAATCGGTGAGCGTATCAACCCTACCGGTAAAAAGCTGTTCAAGCAGGCGCTTATAAACGATGATATAGACTATATCTTAGGTCAGGCTATAGAGCAGGTCGGCGCAGGAGCGGATATACTTGACGTAAACGTAGGTCTTCCCGACATTGACGAAAAGGCAATGATGATAAAGGCTGTGAAAAGCATTCAGGGCGTTACTAACGTACCTCTCCAGATAGACAGCACCATTCCGGAGGTACTTGAAGCGGCACTGCGTGTATATAACGGCAAGCCTATGGTAAACTCGGTAAACGGTGAGGAGGAGAGCCTTAAAAATGTTCTTCCGCTCGTAAAGAAATACGGTGCGGCAGTAGTAGGTCTGACGCTTGACAAGGACGGCATACCGCCTAAAGCCGAACAGCGTGTAGCCATTGCCGAAAAGATAATAAAGCGTTGCGAGGAAATCGGTATTCCGAAAGAGGATATAGCGATAGACTGCCTTACGCTTACAGCGTCCGCAGAACAGCTTGCAGTAAACGAAACGCTTAAGGCTGTGCGTGCGGTAAAGGAAAGGTTCGGAGTAAGAACGGTACTCGGTGTATCGAATATATCATTCGGTCTGCCAAACCGTGAGCTTTTAAACCACATTTTTCTTACGATGGCACTTGAAAACGGGCTTGATCTGCCGATTATAAACCCCAACGTAGCGTCTATGACAGGCGCTGTAAGAGCGTTCAAGCTGTTAAAGGCGATAGATGTAAACTCGGTAGAATACATTGCCGCTTACGGCAGTGACACCCCAACGGCAGTCGCAAAGCCGAAATCCTCCGAGGTAACGCTTGAATATGCCATCGACAACGGACTTAAAGCGGATGCGGCGAAGATAACCGAACAGTTGCTTACCGACACCGACCCGATGGTAATAATAAACGAGCGGCTTATCCCTGCGCTTGACAAGACAGGTACTCTGTTTGAACAGGGAAAGATATTCCTCCCTCAGCTGATTTTGTCGGCAGGCGTTGCACAGAGCTGTTTTGATGTTATCAAGGCACACCTTGCAAAGAACAATTCCGAAACGGTGAGCAAGGGCAAGATAGTGCTTGCAACGGTAAAGGGCGATGTACACGACATAGGCAAGAACATAGTAAAGGTACTGCTTGAAAACTACGGCTATACCGTAATAGATCTCGGCAAGGACGTTGAATATCAGGCGGTAGTCGATGCCGCAAGAAAGCACGAGGTAAAGCTGGTGGGACTGAGCGCACTTATGACCACTACACTCAAATCCATGGAAGAAACCATAAAGCTTATCCGTGACAACGGACTTCCTTGCAAGGTGGTTGTCGGCGGTGCGGTACTAACACCCGAGTACGCCGAAAAGATAGGCGCAGACTTCTACGCAAAGGACGCCAAGGAAACGGTAGATATTGCAAAGAAGGTTATAGGATAATTTGATATAACACGAGCCGTGCATAACCGCACGGCTTTTTTGTTTGACTATCCCCCTCACCCGTGCTATAATTACAGCAGCAAGAAAAATCACGGAGGGAAATGTATGCACTATTATGAATACGGCAAAGAAAACGATAAGACGATCGTCTTTCTGCACGGGGCAAACTTTGTCCACAGCTTCGGCAGGCAATATCCGCTTGCCGAAAAATGTCATCTTATTATTCCGCATATCATGGGCTACGGAGATGCCGCAGATGAGATTTTCGATACCGAAACAGCAGTAAAACAGCTTGCAAGTTTCATAGCCGACATTGGCAAAAAGGTAACGCTTGTCGGCTTTTCGCTCGGCGCTCAGCTTAGCGTTAAGCTGTGTGCGGAATATCCGCAGTATTTTACTTCTGCGATAATAGTAAGTCCGTGGCTTATCAAGAAAGAGCCTATGCTCTCAAAGGTCATGGCTATGAACGAAAAGCAGTTTGCGTCATTCAAGAACAAACGATTATGCGGTTTCATCGGATTTATGAACGGACTGCCCAAAGAGCAAAGAAAAAAATTTGTCGCACAGATGCAGAATGTACGTATCGAAACCGTAAGAAGCTCAGTTGACAACGGAATAACGCTTGAAACAATAAACGGCTTTGAAAACGCATACTTCCCGATGATTGCCCTTGCAGGCAGTAAGGAACAGACAGAAGTACACGACAGCGTAAAAGGACTTGCCGCTATGAATAAAAATTGCAGATACGAGATATGGGACAAAGCCGCCCATAACATTCCTCCGATGTTTGCAAGGCGATTCAACGAACTTATTATAAGAATGGCAGAAATTTGACTATGTACAGAATTTTCATCATTGAAGACGACCCCACGATAGCGCAGACGCTGAAAAAGCACCTTGAGGGCTGGGATTATAAAGTAGAGTGTGCAAAGGATTTTCACAATATCACTGCGGAATTTGCCGCTTTTGACCCTCAGCTTGTACTGCTTGATATAAAGCTACCGTTCTATGACGGCTACTACTGGTGCGGCGAGATAAGAAAACTGTCCAAAGTGCCTGTCATCTTCCTCTCCTCCGCTTCCGATAATATGAACGTAGTTATGGCTATGAATATGGGCGGAGATGATTTTATAGCAAAGCCTTTCGATTTTTCGGTGCTGACCGCAAAGATAAACGCAGTGCTTCGCCGTGCCTACTCCTTTTCGGGCAACAGCGACCTTATATCCCACGGCAGTGTTATACTTGATATTTCATCGGCGGTCGTGACAAACGGCGATAAAAAGGCAGAGCTTACAAAGAACGAACTTCGCATACTCCGCACTCTTATGGAAAACGCAGGCAGGATAATTTCCCGTGATACGCTTATGCAGAGATTATGGGAAACCGATTGCTTTGTTGACGAGAACACCCTTACGGTAAATGTCAGCAGGCTTCGCAAAAAGCTCGAAAACATAGGACTTGAAAACTACATCACGACCAAGGTCGGAATGGGGTATATGATAGTATGAAATTCTTTCTTGACTTTATCAGGAGCCGCATAATAACGCTTGTCTGCATTATTATTGCGGCTGTAATTTTCGCTGTGGTGCTGTCGCTTTATAACCTTCCCTCAGAGCCTGTGCTGTATGCGCTTTTGCTGTCGCTTGCCGCTGTTACGGCTATCGGTGCGGTAACTTTTATAAAGGCGTACAAAAAGCACAATATCCTCACCCGTCTTGCAAACGAGATAACCGTGAGTGCCGACAATCTTCCGAAAGCGGTATCGGCAGATGACAAGGATTACGGCAGGCTGATAAATACACTCAGCGATTACTGCATTTCCCTTAAGGAAAAATCCGCAAACAGCCTGCAGGCGACAAACGAATATTACACTATGTGGGTACATCAGATAAAAACGCCTATCTCCGCAATGCGCCTTATCCTCCAGTCGGAAGACAGCGAAAGTAACCACAGGCTGTCAGACGAACTTATGAAGATTGAGCAGTATGTCGATATGGCGCTGTGCTATGTTCGGCTTGAAAGCTCCGGCAACGACCTTGTGATAAAGCATTACAGTCTTGACGATATAGTAAAAAAATCGGTTCGTAAATTCTCCGCGCAGTTTATAGGGAAGAAGCTGAGCCTTGATTACAAGGAGCTTGATACCGATGTTCTCACCGATGAAAAATGGCTGTCCTTCATCATTGAACAGCTGCTCTCAAATGCGATAAAGTACACCGCTAAAGGCTCGGTATCAATTTATATGAAGCCCGACACCGACAGAAAGATTCTCTGCATTGCCGACACGGGCATAGGCATAGACCCTGCCGACCTGCCGAGAATTTTCGACAACGGCTACACAGGACTTAACGGCAGATATGATATGAAGGCAAGCGGTATAGGACTTTATCTTTGCCGCTATATTACCGATATGCTCGGCATTACTCTTACCGCCGTGTCCGAACTTGGAAAAGGCTCTGTCTTTATGCTTGACCTTACGGAAAGCAAAATAAGACACGAGTAATCGCAATATTACAAAAATGTAAGACGTACGCTCTTATCGTAAGACGGATAAATGGCACACTTCCGTTATTTCAGCTATAATATTGTCATAGCTTAAAGGAGGTACAATATGAATTTACTTGAAGTAACGGGACTTAAAAAGGTCTACACACAGCGGCTCGGCGCAAAACCGAATGTCGCACTGCGAAACGTCAGCTTCTCTGCCGCAAAGGGCGAATATATCGCTATTATGGGCGAAAGCGGCTCCGGCAAGACTACCCTGCTCAACATCCTCGCAACGCTTGACAAGGCGACCGCAGGTGTTGTAATGCTCTCGGGAGTTGACATAACAAAGATAAAGGACAGCGACTCTGCGCTTTTCAGACGTGAGCATCTCGGATTTGTGTTTCAGGACTTCAACCTGCTCGATACATTCTCCGTGCGTGACAATATTTTTCTGCCGCTCGTACTTATGGGCAAAAGCTACGATGAGATGAACTCAAGGCTTCTCCCTCTTGCCGCAAAACTCGGTATAAGCGACCTGCTCGACAGATACCCTTATGAAATATCGGGCGGTCAGAAGCAACGTACCGCTGTCGCCCGTGCGCTTATAACAAACCCCGATATTCTGCTTGCGGACGAGCCTACAGGCGCACTCGATTCAAAAGCGTCGGAGGAGCTTCTCAATCTGTTCGGTGAAATCAACCGTGACGGTCAGACTATCCTTATGGTAACACATTCGGTAAAGGCGGCAAGCAGTGCCTCACGGGTGCTCTTCATAAAGGACGGCGAGGTTTACCACCAGATATATAAAGGCATTTCCGCAACGGAAGAATTCTATGCAAAGATAAACGATACGCTGACGGTGCTTGTGGCAGGCGGTGACCGCAGATGAAAACACTGTTCTACCCGAAGCTCGCCGTGAACGGCATGAAGAAAAACAAACGGCTTTATCTGCCGTATATCCTTACCTTAGTTGCAATGGTGATGATGATGTACATTACGGCATACCTTGCAAGGAGCGAAAACATCGCAAACACAAACAGAGGCGTTTATGCACAGTGGTGTCTTTGGCTCGGAATAATCGTAATCGGCATTTTCTCCCTTATTTTTCTTTTCTACAGCTACTTTGTGCTTATCAAAAACCGTGGCAAAGAGTTCGGCTTATACAATATTCTCGGAATGAACAAACGCAACATTGCACGCATACTCCTTTGCGAAAGCCTTTTCACGCTTATCATATCGCTTCTTTGCGGACTTGCCGCAGGGATACTCCTGTCACGTCTTGCGGAGCTGTGTATGTTCAGACTTCTCGGCATTGAACCTGTCGGCAATCTGTCTGTCGATGCAGGCGCAATAGCTATCACCGCCGCAGTATTCACAGCCATAACGATAATTCTTCTGCTGAGTGCCTTTGTCCGCATAGGCAGACTAAGCGCAATCAATCTGCTTCACAGCGAAAAGCAGGGCGAAAAACCGCCACGGGCAAATTTCGTATTTGCCTTAGTCGGCTTGATACTGCTTGCTATCGCTTATTATATCGCCGTCACGACGCAGGCGGGCATTGAAATTGTCGGGAATTTCTTCCTTGCGGTGCTTCTTGTAATAATCGGCACTTATATGCTGTTTGTCAGCGGCTCTGTCGCACTTTGCCGACTGCTGATGAAAAACAAAAGATATTACTACAAAGCGAATCACTTTGTATCCGTTTCCGGAATGACATACCGTATGAAAAGAAACGGCGCAGGACTGGCTTCTATCTGCATACTGTCAACTATGGTGCTTGTAATGCTTTCGTCCACGATAAGTCTTTTTTCAGGGATACAGACAAGCACGTTTATACGCAGCCGTGACATCTCGGTAACGCTCACTTACAACAGCTTTGAAGATAAGACGATACGCAATATTTCCGACTTGTGTGGCACAGCGCTTGACACGGCGAAAAGCAATGATTATAGCCCCTTAAACACTCTTTCGTATGATTATCTTGAAGTCGGCGGTTATTTTTCAGATAATACCGTCCACTTAGCCCCTGCGAACGATTATTCAGACGTAAGCCAATCTGAAATAAAGGATTTTTACTTCATCACGCTTGATGATTATAACAAAACGAGCGGCAGGAACGAAACGCTCTCCGACGGCGAAATACTGACGGCAAGCTCCGACAGCACCGACGGCGAAATAATATTAAACGGCAAGAAGTATAAGTCAAGGGCCGTTCCTATGCCGAAAAATATTTCCTACGGCGAAACGGTTTACAGCGTATTTTTCGTTATTCTCCCCGATAATAACGCACTTTACGATATATTTCTGCTGAACCGACAGGCTTACGGCGAAAACGCATCGTGGTTAAAGCATTATTTCGGCTTTGACATTGGCGGAAGCAACGCTGATAAACAAGCCCTGTGCGACAGCCTCACGGACATTCTGGCTAAAAGCTCACGGAATATGGAGAATATCTTCCCCTTTGCCGAAAGCAGAACCGAAAACCTTGATGTGATGATAGCGACCTACGGCGGACTTCTCTTTCTCGGAATATTCTTAGGACTTGTCTTTATCTTTGCCACCGTGCTTATAATCTACTATAAGCAGGTTTCGGAGGGATATGAGGACAGAGAACGCTTTGCAACGATGAGAAGTGTCGGAATGACGGAAAAGGAAATAAAGAAGAGCATAAACTCGCAGGTGCTGACCGTGTTCTTTGCTCCTCTTATCTTTGCAGGCATACACCTTACATTCGCCTTTCCGATAATACTTAAAGCTGTTAAAATGTTCGGCTTTGCCGACAGCACACTTCTTCTTATCGCAAACGTGATATGCTTTGCCGTATTTGCCCTGTTCTACATTTTCGCCTATAAAATAACCTCGGGAATTTACCTGAAGATTATAGGAAGAAAATAACCCTTTATAACCTATGCCCGCCCTCAACGGACGGGCATTTCAGGCTATCGACAAACTGATTATTAATGAAGCCACACAGCGAAATATATCACCAACACCACCTGAAACACTTTCCTTACCGACAAGGTATTAATATTTTCGTGACCTTATCAATGCAACTGCTCTAACATTTACTCTTCAAAAAAACGCCACTAACCTGAGATATATGTACTAACCTGCGGACGTGTAGCGTTAAGCGTCCCTGCATTGACAGGATATACAATGTTCGGGTAGTTTTACGAGTTTAGCCAACACCCCAGGCGGAGTGGGGGTGTGAGTAAGGAAAGAGGGAGCCACGAGGGAGAGAACCTAAGAGATAGGGAGAGGGGGCGCCTAGCTCCCTTGCCCTAGTCTCTTTGGTTCTTTCCCTCGTCAATATTGACAAGTGTACCCACTCGAATAGCGAACCCGAGAAGTGCTGTCCGACAAATAGCACTATCGGTAGCTTGCTATCGTGGTCTAAGCTGAATGATATAATCGAAGCACATTAAACAAAAAACATTTTCTCACCCCAACGTACAATCAAGCACCATCATAACAACAAACCCTGCCGCCGCACCTATCGTTCCTATGTTGCTATGCTCTCCGCCCTGTGCCTCGGGTATAAGCTCTTCTATCACAACATACATCATAGCCCCTGCCGCAAACGACAGCATATACGGCAAAAGCGGAGCGATGAATGAAGCGAGCAGTATCATCACCGCCGCACCTATCGGCTCAACAACGCCAGACAGCACTCCCATCACAAACGCTTTTCCCTTTTTCATTCCCTCGCTTTTAAGCGGCATTGAAACCACCGCTCCTTCGGGGAAGTTCTGTATTGCGATACCCAGCGCCAGCGCAAATGTGCTTGCAAGAGTAACGCTGTCGCCGCCCGTGCCGGTTGACCCGGCTACAGCCGCACCGACAGCCATTCCCTCCGGCACATTATGGATAGTCACCGCAAGCAGCATCATGGTAGTTTTTGAAAGCCCCGACCGCACGCCCTCAGGCTTATCGCTGTCAAGATGCAGATGCGGCACAAAGCTGTCTATCCCAAGCAGGAACAGTATTCCCGCCGCAAAGCCGACCACAGCAGGCACCCAGTTCATTTTCCCGTAGCCCTGTTCGGACAGTTCCATTGACGGTATCAGAAGCGACCATACCGAAGCCGCTATCATTACTCCCGATGCAAACCCAAGCAGCAGCTTCTCCGTCCCAACCCTCACCTTGTCACGCATAAGGAACACCATAAGCGAGCCGAGCGTTGTTCCCATAAGCGGTATCATCAGTATCAGAAATATCTCCAATTGCGTCACCTCAATATAAGTTAGTTTAGACTTACCACTTATATTTTACCACAAACAAAAGAAAAAGCCAAGCGTTACACTTGACTTTTCCCGTAATATTTACTTTTTGCGTTTCTCACAGCGTGCATAAGCATTGCTTCCTTTACTGATTCTTTGTTCTGATTTTTATCAGTTCATCTATTGTGTAAATTCCTTCCGTTACAGCAGAACCTTCTATAGAAAACATTTTTTCTTTTTTACGCTATCATTAATTCACAAAAAAATCTCCGCAGCCAAAAGCCACGGAGATAAAACCGTTATATGTAACGCCGTATTACTTGATAACCTCGACCATCATGCCGGGAGCGGCCATTACAGCGTTTGATTCGTCTGTATCAATGTGCATAGCGTCTGCAAAATTCTCGCTTACTCTGATAACAACATCACCGAGAATTGCCTTTCTTCCGTCAGAATCAACCTTTACGCTTACAACGTCCTTGTTCTTCACGCCCCACTTTTCAGCGGTTTCGGGAACAAGGTGGATGTGACGCTTTGCAACGATAACGCCCTCGCTGATTTCGATCTCGCCCTCAGGACCTGTTATCTTGCAGCCGGGTGTGCCTGCAATATCGCCCGATTCTCTTACGAATATAGGACATCCGATAGAACGTGCGTCCGTAGCCGAAAGCTCAACCTGTGTAGCAGGACGAACAGGGCCTAAAATAGATACGTTTGCAAGCGATCTCTTGGGGCCTGTTATAGTAACTCTTTCCTCGCAAGCGAACTGACCGGGCTGAGAAAGATCCTTCTTCTTTGTAAGCTCGTGACCCTTGCCGAACAGTGTTTCGAGAGCCTCCTGCGTAACGTGGATGTGACGTGCAGAGGTTTCCAGTAATACTTCCATTTTTTCCATAATGTTATCCTTCTTTCATGCCAAAGGCAATTTTTACTGTTAACATTATACACCCGTGAAACGAAAATTTCAAGTGTTTCATATAACGAATATCGGGCGGAACAAAAAAGTTATAACAGCGTCCGCTATCCCCAGCAGAAAGCACCCGATACAGCATACCGCAAACCTCTCAAGATATATCTTATAATAGTGCGGAGCCTCGTCACGCCTGCCTTTAAGCACAGCCAGCACACTGTTTGAGCACAACACGGACAGACGGCACTGATAACAGCAGATTACCGTTCCTATAAATGCAGACGGAAGAACAAACACCGCAAAAGCCGGTATCCCGTTTGCCCCATATGTATTCACAAGCGCTGCAAACGTCATTCCCACGCCTATACCCTTGAATGCCGGTATAAGCGCTCCCACAGGCTGTCCCACTGCGCAAAGCCCTGCTAAAAACGGCACAATGCACCATATAAGCGCCGATATGAACGAAGCGGCGGCATTCCCGAAAAATCCGCCGTGTATCCTTCCTTCGAGAAAGCCCTTCAGCATCTCATCAGGCACGGTCACCGTTGCCTTCCCGTAAAACACCGCCCCGACAACAGCCCCGGCAACCGCCGTTATAAAGAGTATCAGCCCTGCATACTGCCTGTTGCGCCTGCCTTTAACCACTACTTCCGATACGGTTATACCGTCGGCACTCAGCTTCTCGTTTTCCTCCGTCATAACCGCCGTATCCGCATCCTGCCCCTTGCAAACATCGTCCCCGCCCGCCACAGCGTCAGACTCGCACACCGCATTTCGTTCCTTTAAAAATTCTTCCCTTGTCATAATTTCGTTCATACTGCACGTCCTTTCCTTTCGGGTACTCTACAGTAAATCTATGAAACGGGAAGAAAATTTATGACCATTTTGCAATAAAACACAACCGCCATGCCTCAGCACAGCGGTTGTTTCCTGTTATCCGTTAAATTTCATATTAATAATATCCGGGATCCGGCAGACCGCTGAGATAATATCTCGGGTTCAGCCTTTCCGAACCGTATCTTACTTCGAAGTGGCAGTGACAGCCGTATGCAAGTCCGGTTTCGCCTACTGCGGCTATGCACTCGCCCTGATTTACCTCCTGACCTGCACTGACGAATATCTCACTGTTGTGGGCATATACCGTTGTGTATCCGTCGGGATGAAGTATCATCACGGCATTACCGAGTCCGCCGTTGTCCCAGCCTGCAAATATTACAGTACCGCTTGCTCCGGCATATACATCCGTACCGTAAGGTGCGCCTATATCAACGCCTCTGTGTCCGGCATAACCGCCGTCCCACCAGCCCCACTCCCAGAATGTGCCGCCGTCAACAGGCCATATATACTTCTTGCCCGTATCGGCAGAAGCATCTGAATAATGCGATGACTGCGGAGGCAGAGTGCCCTGAAGGATTATCTCCGTTACAGGCTCTTTCACTCTTTCGGTTTTCTTTATGGTACGCTTGACCTCTTCGCCGTTTACATAATACACCTTTGCTGTGATTTTGTTCGTTCCGGTCTCGCCCTCCTGGTAAACCGTTTCAACGCCCTCATAGCGTGTATCATCGTCCTCATATTTCGTTTCATACGGAACATCAACATTGTATGTTTCCGTTCTTGAAATACTTACCGACAGGAAAGGCACCTCCTGCGTTTTAAGCAGCTTTTCGCCGGCTCTCAGCACATAGTCCTCGTCCATAATACCGGGATTCAACGTCTCAAGCTCTTCTATGCTTATTCCGAGCTTTGAGCATATTCCAGAATGGCTGTCACCGTCAACCACAGTGTAATAGGACGCTTCTTCCTTTTTGGAATTTATCAGCTTGATGATTTCATCGCTCGACACAATACTGTCCGACAGATAAAGACCGGGAACATACTCTATATCCTTCTCAAAGGCAACGTCCTCGTCCTTTGCGTTTGTGCGGTAACCGTCAAGTATCTTCTCAAGCTCAGCCTCAACCGCTGTATTGTCAACAAGTGCGCCATAGAACTTTCCGCCTATGTACATTCCGTATGCATACTCGATAGGAGTATCACTAAGCTCAAGCAGCTTGTTTGCAAGCTGATATTTCGTCAGATATTCCTGGTCGCCGAGCATTTCGAGTGAATATCCCGGCTCCATGCTTATCTTCTTCTCGTTGCCGATATATGTGATACGCTCCTGCATTATGCGCTCTGCGTCATTGAACACCTGCTCGCTTTCGACATATCCTACAAACTTTCCGTCAACCGTCAGCTTTATCGCATAGTCTGTACCCGTCGCATATCCGACAACGCTCATAAGAAATACTATTGCGATGATCGGTGCGGCATAGTTGAACAGCGTTACCGCAAGACCCTGCTTGCCGAATACTGCGTCCTTTGCTATACTTCCGTACAGCTTTGCCGCCTTCTTGTTGTCACCCTGCTCCTTTGCGGTCTTTATCTGCCTGTTTGTACGCTGAAGTACACGCTTTGACTTTAACAAAGGCGCAAAGAAGAAGCTGCCTATTTCGCAGAACGTCCTCTTCACTGCGTCCCTGAACAGCGCCGTATGCTTCCATATAAACACGGCGGCATAAGCCACATATACAGCAGGCTTTGAAAATACATCGGCTATGATATGACAGAAATACTGCCCTGCCATAACCAGAAAATCAAAGATTCTGTCGGCAACAGCCGATATACCGTTTTTGCCTTTGTCTTTTTCTTCGTTGCTTTCTTCATTCCGATTCTCCGACGTATCGGCAACCGCAGGCTTTACATCAGCCTCCTGCACTTCCTTTTCACTGTCGCTGTCAGGAAGTATAGTTTCCTCAATATCGTCACGATAATCGGGTATCATCAGTTTTCCCATTATCAATCCTTTTCCGTATAAACCAAAACAAACGGGCATACGCCCCAAACAATCAATATATTTATATAATAACCCGCCGTTGTGAACGACAGGTGATAAATCAACGCTTTTTCCGTTAAAAGCAGGAACGGGCATAATGCCCGCTCCACACCTTTAAGGTTGCTTTTCCTTCCGTCATGAAAGACAGCAAATCTTTTCCGTCACCGCCATTATAACATAAAAGATTACAAACCCGCAACAATTTGTAACTATTTTGTTACCGTTTTGTAACCATTTCGCCCTTTTATACAAAAATACATCTACTTTTGCTTTTATAACAGTGCATTTTTAACAGACTTATTTTTATTGTGATTTTACATAAACGCTACACATTAATTTGTGCAACCCTTACAAATATTTTTTGGCAATTTCAGTATCTGTTGACACGCTCAACGCATTTGTGCTAAAATATAGATGTGAAATTATGCTTACCGTTAAGTTCAGGCAAAAGGCAGGTGATACCCATGAACACGAACGAAGAAAATAAAACCGAAAACCCGGAAAGCGGGATTCAGACATATAACAGGAAAAAGAAGTCACACAGCAATTTTCTTAAAATCGGCTGTGCGTCATGCGGTTTTGCCGCCGTAGTCGCTCTTTGTGTTCTGTCAAGCCGTTACTCATGGTTCGGAGTCAAAGCCGATGACGAGGGTATCAGCTACAACAACGGTTTAGCATCATCATATTCCACTACTGCACCTATTGAGGAACAAAAGGTTCCCACCAAAGCCAACAAGCATAACGAGGCGCAGGAAACCACCGTTGCAACATCGGCAACAACATCGGTAACCACAACAGCAAAAACCACTCAGACCACAGCGGCCACAACCAAGGCTACAGCTCCCGCAACAACCAAGGCAACAACTCCTGCAACAACCGCCGCACCAAAGCCCGCATGGACAGAAAAGAAGTGCAGCGGCACAATGTACATAAACATTTCAAGCTGTTCCGCAAGAAAAGAGGGCTTACAAGGCTCTGAGGTCGTTTCCTATAAATATTACGGAGATGCGGTAAATATCGCCGCACTGACAGACACCGGCTACTATAAGCTCGATGACGGCACATATATCCACAGCGACTATCTTTCCGAAAGCAAGCCTGTCGCAACTACCGTTCCTGCAACAGCAAAACCCACCGTGCAGGATAATGCAACTCCCGCACCGGTCATAACCGACAGCCCCGTAAACTGCACCGCAGAAGAGGCGGAGGTTTTCCGTATCGTGAATGAAATCCGTGTTTCCTACGGACTTAAGCCTTATAAGTGGGATGCAAACGCATACAAGGCGGCGAAGGCACGTTGCAGTGAAATTGAACAGCAGTTCAGCCATCTGCGACCGGACGGTTCAAACTTCAAGACCATATACGGCTACAGCGATGATGAGCTTTGGTATAAGTTCTGCTCCGTCGGAGAAAATCTCGGCTCAGGTCAGCCCACCGCACAGAGAGTAGTCGACAGCTGGATGGCTTCCACCAAGGGTCACCGTGAAAATATTCTCAATCCCGATTTTGAAAATCTCGCCGTAGCATTCGGCACATATAACGATGCTTATAAGTATTACTGGGTACAGGAATTCACGACCTACAGATAAGCATAATAGCACTTTTTAAAAGCACAAACGCACAGGCTGTTCGCCTGTGCGTTATTTTTATGCTATATTTTCGTAAGATCATCCGCTCTTACCGCCGCAGTGACCTGCCCGCCCTGACCGATGACGATATAGTCCTCTCTGTCGCCCGAGCCTGCCTGCATAACCTCGTACACATTTGTGTACACGAACAACGCAAGCGAACCGCCGTTATACGTCTTTGCACCGTAATTCACCTTGACCTTATCGCCTACAGCGAATTTCTGCGTTGTGTCATTGTTTTCCGTGATTTCCGCATTTTCCGCCTTGTACAGATTCTCTGTATAAAGCCAGCCGGTAGGCACCGAGCCGATGCCTATAAGCGTTTCCTTACCGCTTGCCGACACCTGCTGAACGGTATAGATTGTATCATACACATAAGAATACGGCTCTACTCCGTTCGTGAACCTTGCGCCACGCTTCACCCTCACGCTGTCGCCTTTTTTGAACAGATTCTCAAGTTTATCGGGCTTTTCCGGCATATCACCGCAATTTTCCTTGTACCACTTAGCCGTTATCGCAGGATAATCTACAAAGCAAATATCTCCGTCAACGTCCTTGCCTGCGATACTGTCAATGCCCCACTGCCACATTTTCTGCCCGTAGTCATATCTACTCGGATAATCCGGGCTTTCGGTCCAGTGTGCAAGCCATATATCACGCTTTCCAACAATACGTTCCTTCTGATAGTAGCTTTCAAGCCACGCAGGATTTGCATACACTCCGGACGGAAGCCCTGCCTTGTTCAGCCTGTCGCAGAATTCAAGCGCCATATCGGTTCTTTCCTTGCTTGTGAGGTTGTCTATCTGACGCTGTTCCTCCATGTCGCAGAACACGGGATATGACGGTTTTTCATCGCCTATCGTCTTGACGCACGCATTTATCTGCCTGTCAAGCTCCGCTGTGTCTGTCGCTGTAACATACCAGTAACAGCCGAAATCTATACCGAGCTTTCTGCACTGCTCGATATTGCGTCTGAAGTAAGTGTCCTCATCCGTGCTTATGCCGGCACGGATAATTACAAACTTCACGCCTGCCGACACAGCCGCCGTAAAATCGAACTGCTCCTGCGCCCTGCTTATATCAATGCCCTTTGTTCTCACTGTCGTCCTCCCCACTTTTACTTTTTATCTGCCTTAATACATTCTTTATTTTCTGTGGCACCGGCAGTCCCAGTGCCGATGCGTTTTCGACAATGCTGATTCCCTCGTTAGCAATATAGAAAAGCATTACCGCCGTCATAGCGACAGGCGCACCGCCAAGCACATAGGTGTCTGCGATATGACCTACCGACAGGAACACAAGTATCAGCAGCTTTTTTGCTATCCCCTTGAAGCCTACCGCACTTGACAGCTTCTTCTCCGCAATCGCCACAAGCACACCGCTCACATAGTCCAGGATCATAAAAGCGATAAGCGCACGGAACAAGCCGTTTACCTCGCCGTACATAAATCCCAGCACCGCCCCGACAGCACCTGCTATGCTGTCAATAATTATCTGTATCCTGCTCATATTTCCCCCTCCTTTGCTTTCACTTTTTTACTTTTTGGTCATCCCCTGATTTAACCACCAGAAGCTCTGGGAATGAGGAGGCGTAGCTCCGCCGCCTGTTGCGGTTCTTCTTATAAGTTCATCATCGGGCATACCCATTTTCTTAAACGTTGACGGCCTAATCTCCGGATGTATATCATACAACAGCTCAAGATACGTTGTGCCCTTTGTGTCACCGGGTATCTCCATCTGCTCCACCCAGTCAAAGAAGCCCTCCTTATCACCGTAAAGCTGATAAAGTGCCTCGATATATTCCTCATCCGTATAGATTTTATCCCCGTACTTGCTGATAAAATCATAAGCGTCACTCGGCGAAAATTTCGTACTGCCGGTTTCCTCATTCTCCACAGCGTCTTTCAGCGAGTTGTTCAGTTTTATCTGATAATTGCGGTCGTTGTCATACACCTTCTGAGCATAATCCCTGTCATTTTCATATACCCTGCGGTTATAATCCCTGTCGTTCTCGTAATTATCCCGTTCAAACTGCGCCTGCAAATTACGCTGTGCCAGAGCGTCCTTACTTTTATTATATTCAAAATTTCTGTTTGTGTTATAATCGTCAACGCTGTCACGGTATCTTCCGTAGTCCGACTTCTCAAGCCCTATAAGAGTATTGAGCCGCTTATACGCACTTTCCTCATCATCCTTATAACGTTCATACGCCCTCTGTTCAAGTTCGGGAATCTTATCGCTGAGTTTTGACATATAGCTGTTATATGCCTGCTGACCTGCCGTAACCGCATAGCTGTTGCCGTATCCGCCCGTAAGCGATGCCGCATTCCCCATCGTGTCACGCATAGCTGTTCTGCCCGATTTTTCATAGCTGTTCTTATACTGTGAGAACAGCTTGTCCTTATCTGCGTCATAACTGAAATTCTTCTTTGCCATAACCTTTGTAAGATTGTTTTTCAGTGCGTCGCCGTATCTGCTCTTATATACCGGAGCACTGTCCTTATCCTTGTTTTTCTGTTTTTCGCTCATATAACCTCCTCGTAAATTTCCGTATTATCCGCCTCGTTCATCTTTGCCTCAAACTCATTCATCTCCTCATCAAACCTCGCAATATCCTCCGCCGTTATCCTGTCACGGCTGTAATGATTGCCAAGCTGCATAGCCGCCCAAGCCCTGTCAAAACTGCCGCTTTTAACGCCGTTCACAGCAACCTCGACTATCCATCTGCCAAAATCCAACATTATACCTCACCTCCCGATACTGCCATAGCCTCAAGCGCCGCAACTCTTGCCTCAAGGCTTGCGATACGCTCCGTATTCTCTTCGACCGCAGGCGACCAGTCCGTAGCCTTAGTGCCTTTTTCGAGCTTGATATTGCAAGCCTCAATCATGCCGTTTTTATCAAGCGCAAGAGCCACGCATTCGAGCTTCGCTATGTCGCTGTCATTTATCGTCCACGTCTTTTCGTAGTAGAGCCACTTGTCTTTAACAGTATCGACCCCCACCGTCAGCGACAAGGCATACAGCTTTTTATCATCTGCCGAGCGAAATCGTGCCATTACATACCCGCTTGCGTCAAGCCCGACATCGCTTCTGACCTTTATCCACGCCGAAAGCGTGTAGCTTGTGCCGACGTTAAAATCCGTCAGAAAGTGCCGCTTGCTTATGCCGAAATATCTTGCATTTCCGGAATAGCCTGTTCTGGATATTGCAAGGCTGTTACCGGATATTCCGCCCCCGACATTTATCACCGTAGTACCGCTCCAGCCGTTTTTGATGTTCCCCGTGCTGTCATACAGCAGATTTCTTCCGCCGATCTCGACAGCGTTCACCGCCGCAGTAATATCTGCCGCTGTCGCCGCTCCGACCTCGCTTGCCGTATACGCAGGCTTATTCTCGGTTTTCGTCCATTCGGGTATATCCGTAATATCCGACATATTATGTGTATGATTCTTCTCTGCCGCCCCGACTTCTTCCGCTGTATACACAGGCTTGCTTTCAGCCTTTGCCCAGTCCGATATTTCGTCCGCTTTCAGATATGCCGACAGATTCACCGATATTGTACCGCTGTCCGATACGTTAATGTTATCGCCAATCATCACCCCGCCGAGCGTGTCAGCAGTTGCAGAGGGAAGCACATAGCCGACACCCCCGTCAGCCGTCAGCTTTCCGGATATATGCAGATTACCGCTATAGTCAAGCGTCAGGGCGTCGCTCCTATATTCATGGCTATCGTTTCCCCAGCCGTTACCGACAACAAGTGCCACATCTTCAGCCTTTTTGTTATACCTTCCGAGTGCAAAGACCTCCATTCCCGCAATTGTGTGACTTCCCGATGCGTGCGAATGCTCTCCACGTGCTATAGTATGATACCCCTCTGCGTGTGAGTTACTGCCGCTTGCGATACAGCCTGTGTTTTCAGCATGAGAACAATTTCCCGAAGCGGTCGTTCCACTGCCTTCTGCATGACAGGATAGATTGGATGCTACAGTGTTGCTTCCTTCCGCATGGCTGTACGGAGCGTTAGCCGTAGTCATATACCCTTCGGCATGAGAATAGTACGCTGATGCAACATTGTTTTCATAGTCGTTGAACACCTCGCAGTTTCTGTCGGTATTGGTGAACTGCCCCACTTCGTCCGCAATCGTACTGTAAATAAGCTGTTTTTCCTCTTCGCCGTCAGATTTCTGCGCAATACTCTCATCTATGCCGTTAAAACAGAATTTTATCCTTTCGGTAAGTAGCGACAGATAATCCTCAACCGCATTTATCCGCCCTTTCTCCTCCGCAGATTTATCGGGAGCAAAGCTTATATTCAGATTATCCACTTATCTCACTTCCCTTTTCACTGTCAAGATATATGCCGTACAGCGTTGCATGAGCGTCACCGCTTACTTCGCCGCATATCTTTATTCTTATTTTTCTGCTTCTGAGCGGTATTACCGGAGCGACAGCTATTTCTTCGCCATTACCCTTTTCACCCCAAAGCTCATATACCTTCCTCCATTCTCCGCCGTCAGCGCTTATATATGCCGACAGCTCAAGCGTTTCGCCGTCCTGCTTTTTGTGATACAGCGACATTCTCAGCTTTTTATATATTCTGAATATGCTTCCCCTGCCAAGTTCGCCGCTGACCGCAGAAAATTCACTCCTGTCACTGTCCGTATAACCGCTGTCGTTTCCGACAAGCATTACAAGCCTCATCTTTTTATTGCTGTCACGGGTAACGGCATACAGCCTGCCGTTTATCTCGTGCGCCGAGATTACATCCGCAAGCTGTCTTGTGTACCACGCCGAGTAGCGCTTGTCATAATAATACACCGTTTTGTCAGCCGCACACATAACGACATATCTTCCGTTTGCCGTCATCACCGCCGTATCGGTAATATCATCACCCAGCTTTGCGTCAATCCTCACCGATGCAGAACCGTTAAAGCTGAATATCCCCTCAGGTGCCTTATAATAAAGCAGTCCGTCCGATATGCACAGCGAGCCGTCACTGCCCTTCTGAACGCCTCTCAGCTTTACGGTGCTTAGCGTGAAGTTTGACGCTCTTGTGCCGTAGACAATATGGACGACATTTTCCTTAAAGAACAGTACGCCACCCCCGTACACGCATACTCCGGTGAAATCCCCGTCAGACCCTACCGTTGCCGCCCATGCGTCAGTTGAGATGCCGTCATAGCTTCCCCACTCCGTAGCACTTCCGAGCTTTGAACAGTATATTTCACGATTTGCCGACGAACACCCCCACAGCCTGTTGTTATGCTCTGTTATAAAATCCATCTTCGGTATCGGACAGCTTATGACCGCATTCTTTATATTAGACACCCTGAATCTGTCCATCTTCCGCTTTTCCGTATAAAAATAATAGGTATCGCTGTACGCACTCGTGTCGAAGTTGATCGACACGCACCCTCTCATGCTGTAGCTTTCCTTTCCCACCGAGCTTATCAATGCAGACAGGTACTGTTTCTTTCCGCCGTATTCATAATCTATCCTGACCATATCGCCAACGCTGTAGCTTGACAGCGCTACGCTTTTCTCAGGCACATCAAGATACAACAGCTTGTATATAGAAACCGTAGGCCGTGTCTGGTTCTGATTATATTCGAACAATGTTCCTGAAAGCACCGGCTTCGCCGTATACCGCACGCTTACAGGCGTATCAGCGGTATTTACAAGCACCTCGTCCGGCATTATCAGTATGTATGCTCCAAGTGACACAAGCTGTTTTTCCCCTGCACTGAGATTTACCGCCGTTTTCACTCCCGAAATATATATACCGTCCGCCTTTGTGTATACTATCTCTCCGTTTTTTACGGTATACCCCGTTATACCGTCAGCCAATGCCTTGTACGAAAACGGCTTTACCGTTTTAAGCGCAGGAAAAGCGGTAAAATCCATACCGTACAGCTCCTGCCAGCATCCAAGCGGCGTACCGTTCGAGCGATCGATACCGCCGAACTTTACGGCACTTTCCGTACCACCCGTTATTTCTCTTACCGCCAAGTTCTTCCTCCTATCCCGTGATTTCGGTTCTCACGCACGAAATATGCCTGCTGTTCCAGAAACGGCAGCAGCTTTCATACAAAGCCTCAAACAGAGCATTGTCATTGGCATATCTCTCATACTCTGCATGGTAAAAATCTATAAGCGAGCAAAGATAAAGAATGTATATCTCATCGTGCGGAGCCTTTATAAATAGCTCCGTTGCGCCGTCGCTCAGTATCTTTTCCGTATCGGTAAACCCGATTCCCTCATGCTCGTGCGTAACATACAGATCCTCATATATCCTGCTTTCAAGCTCATAAAGCCACTTTCTCTTGTCCTCTGCGGCAATCTCGTTCGGTCGCAGTGCGTCAACCGTTTCAATGACTTCCTTTACCGTCATCACTTACCCTCCTGCACTATCAGCGACTGCTTCCAGCCTTCATCACGGTAGTATTCCGCTCTCTTTCTCTGAAGCTCTGCTCTGTCCAGTTCCTTTTTTATGAACAACGGCACCATCACCGTTTCACCTCTGCGTATAAGATAATTGTTGCAGTTCACCGATACAAACACATCCGAGTTGTACTTGTCGTTGTCCTTGAACAGCCTTACCGCCACAAGCTCAGTTAAATTTTCTTTCATATATTTCTCCTTTGCAATATTATTCCCCTTACCCTCCCGCACTGCCGTTGCTGTCACCATACCCTGCAGTGACCCTGTGCCGCTTATTCCGGTTTTCCTTTACCGGCTTTAATTTGCGCTCGTCTTTTCCGAATAAACAGGAGAACAGCTTTCTATTCTCACCATATACTCGTCCGTAAGTATCTCGGCTGTGCGTACCGCCTTCCAGCCCACGCTTGCTCTCTGGTTCAGAGGATCGTCGCCGTAGCCGAGCTGCTTTACTATGTGCTGAAGACCGCCGCCGGCAACGTCTGTCACTGCATAAGCGTGTGCTCCTATAACCAGTGTAGAGAACACCGCAAGTGCCTTCTTTTCGTAATACGTCGAGGCTGTGACCTGACCGCCTGCCGAAACGCTTGCCTTCTGATAGCTGTCTCCCGACTTCGTATAATAGTCCTTTCCCTCAAGGAAATTTGCGTCGGAGGTCAGCTGATAGAACTGCGGACAGCTTTCATCGGCAAATATCTTCGCCTCCGTGCTTTTTACAAATCTCACATTGCCGAGCGAGCCTATCTCCCCCTTGAATATGCTTTCAGGGTCGGCATACTTATGCACATCGACCCACTCCGCACTTCTCATAAGGTCATAGGCGGCATAAGGGTGAATTATTGCAACATAGCTCTCCCCGTCTATTCCGTCTGCATTCATGCTCTCAAGCTGTGCGGCGGCACGGAATACCGTATCCACCGATAAAACGCAGTCCTTGCTCAGTTCATCTCTTGACAGCACCTCGCCCCCGTCCTTACCGCAGGCATATATAACATTCGTTCCTGCGTTCACTATCTCTCTTGTTATCGTGTCAAGCGTTCTTCCCGACTGACTGCCGAGCAGCTTTGTTGACTGCACTACATTGTTGTCGATTGCGGTAAGCTCCAGCATATCCGACAGCTTGATATAGTCGCCGTACTGATTCACCGTTGCTGTCTTAGCTGTTACCGACAGCATATTTCCCGCAGGTGTAACGCCCTCGACAAGCGGCGTTGTCGCCTTTGCAAGCGAGCTGTACTTTCTCAGTTCTATCGTCTTGCCGTTATTCTTGGGTATCGGATATTTGTCTGCAAAGCGGTCATGCACCAGCTTAGGCTCAGCCATATCTATCAGCGTGTTCTCATAGAACGTTTTCATCTCGGCGGACAGACTTGCCTGTCCTGTTGTCTGTACATCGAACAGATTTAATTTAACTTCTCTTTTCTTCATATAGATTTCCTTTCCCGACGGCTGATACCGTCATCTTTCAATTTTCTTATCGTTTTTTCTTATCGTTTATTCCTGCCGCAAAACTTTTCCCCATGCGGCTGCGGCTTTTTTAATTTCCCGCCTGCCCTCCCGTTGCAATATTCATATCTCACCCCCTTCTTCATCATTCATAAACGATTAAAGCACCACTCTTTCCCCTCTCTCCGTCCGTCTGATAAGCTCCTTCCGCTCATTTTTAGACAGGCTTTTCTCGCTTTTCGTAACCTCTCCCGCAGGTGACAGCGCACCCTCCTTCATTCTGCCGCTTTTACAGAACGCACCGCTTCTCATAAGTTCAGATGCCGCATATTCCATTGCGGCGGTAAAAAGTTCGTCCTTATGCACGATAAGATAAGCCTCCTCAAGCCCCACGCCCTTATAGCACAGCGAAAAGAATCTTCTGTCACTCATTTCTTTCGCAAGGTCAAACTGAGGATATGTCTGCTTTACCTCCTCGCTTTCCTTTTGCCACCGCTCCAGCCTGTACTCCATATCGTTTCTTCTGCACCGTTCGAAGTTCCTCTCGGATACCGCATTTTCTATTCCGTCATAGTCGCATTTATCCGCTCCGCAAAACTGCGCCACAAGATCCAATATCTGCTCTGCCCTTGCCGCCCTCTCACGCTTTGACTTAAGCACCGCCTGCCTGAAAAGCTCCGCCTTATCCTCGTTTTGCTCTCCCTCGGCTTTATCCGGTTTATTGTTTTCGCTCAGGATTTCATCACTCTTTTGTTCCTTGACTTCTTCGCTTGTTTCAGCGTTTTCTATACCGTTATCTGTCGCCTGCACATTCTCTGTCGCTTCCATATTTACCTCTCACTTCTGTAGCAGGATACATATTCCGGATAGTTTTCCTCCAGCATATCAAACCCCTTGCATATCCCGTCAACCGCCGTGTTCAGCCCGTCATCGTCCGTCACATAGCTTATGACCGCCTGACCGCTTCTCAGCGTAACGTCAATAATATCGGTATCCCCCGTGTCCTCACTGTCAAAAACATTCTGCGCTATCGTCTGCGCAAGCGTTGTCATTGCCGCACATACAAGCGTAGCCTCTGTCGATCCGCTGTTTTCGTTCGCACAGTGTCCCGTGATATAAATATCCCTGCCAAGACCCGACTTGTCTATTCTTACTCTTGTCATATCTTCACCTCGTTCATTCCTGCGTTATCCCTTATTACACGCTCAATTTCTTCTTTTCCCTCAAAGTCCATCATTGCAAGACAGCCCAGTGCCTGCACCGCCGTTTCCGGATTGAAAAATCCAAGCTGAAAAAGCTGCTTTGCAAGTTCATTCTGCGAAGCTTTGGAAAACGGCGATTTCTTCGATGCCGTACATACTATATCAAAGACAGGCTTCTTCGTCCCAAGCTGTACCCCGAAAAGTTCCCTGCTCTGCTCCTTTATGGCAGAGTTGTCAAAAGCGTCATATCCCCCGGTTATCCTGAAGCTTCTCGGCGTATCATAGAACTGCCTTATCAGTTCTATTATAAGATAGCACACCTGCTGGAACGCAAAATATGTTCCCTTTATCATATCCCTCGACAGCTTGCTTCCTGCCTCCTGTAAAGCCGCAATGGCGCTTGCCGCCGTAACGCCGTTTGAAACCGACCCCTGAGAAAAATCCCTGTTTCCGCTCGTTTCCTTCAGTTCGTCAATCTTGAAGCTCAGTGCATTCATCACCGAGCTGTCCAGCGGCTCTGCCTTAATTTCCCTTATATCCTCTTCACCGAGATTTCCCGCAACGTGAACGAATCTGTTTTTTAAGTCGGCAAATTCGGCTTCGTTCACCGCACTGTTCTGTCGGATAAAATATCTCTTTCTGCTCATCATCACCGTATGCTCAAGAACGACCTGCGACAGCTTATCTATATACATCTGTGCATCACGCATAACATCTATGTAGCCGAATCCGCACGGAGTTCCCTCCTGCACAAACAGCGTATCCATAACAAAGGGATAACGGCTGTGTTTATAGAATCCGTCGGCACAGCTTTCATCGTCCTCGCTCGAATATATCACCCTGTCGCCGCAGAATTTACAGTAGCAGAGCTGTTTTCTGCCGTTTATCGTTTTCTTGTAGTACCAGTCGACAACTTCGACCTTCGCACTGTCGTCCGTCTTATCCTCCGTTTTGTACTTTTCCACGTTTCCGGTACCGCCCGCAACGCTTTCGGTATCTTCCCCCAAAAGTTCAGGATACATCAGATTCAGCCGCTCACGGTCAACAAGCGTCACATAGAAAAGGTTTGCACTCTCCTCAATATCCTTTATGCCCGGCTCCCAGAACAGATTCAGAATGTCTGCGTTTCTTATCGCTATATCCCCCATACCGCCGTCAGCGTCAGGGTCCCATACAACAGCCGTACACATACTGCCGTTCTTGAGCTTGTACCACCAGCCGTCGCTGTACAGCTTTTCGTAGCCACAGCGCTCAAGTATCGCAGGAAGTATCAGCGATAACTGCTTTGCGACCTCCTCGTCGCTTTTTTCTCTCGGAAGCACCGCAGGCTCAGGTATATTGTCCATAGCGTCAGCGTGCTTATTTGCCAACGAGTTGAACAGCCACGCCGATGCCGGCATAGGCCTTGTATCGTCCTTGTCATAGCCTATTTCGCCCCAGTGCCTTAATTTCCACCACTGCTCGTTTGACACGATTCTCTTGTCGAGTACCGCCTTCCCCTCCTTATACTTTGCAAGCGTCTGCCTTGCCTTACGCACCTGCTCCTTACCGATTTTCTTCATATTTCTCCTTTCATAATCACATCATATAGAACGATTCCGCCCTTTCGGGCTTTCTCTGTTCGAGAGGATCGTCGCCTGCAGGGATTTCCCCACGCTTTACCGGTGCGGCGATAGGATGCTCCATAAGGACATACCTGCATTCGTCATATATGTGATCCTCCATCGTTGTGTCAATATCCTCCACGTTCTTTTCGTCATACATAAGCGCAGGAATAGTCCTGATAAACTCTCTGCAGGTGTTGAAGCAATAGAACATCGCCTCCCCGTCACTGTTGAACGCCAGCCTGTTGTGGTACTGCATCTTACCCGATATTCTTGCGTTGTCCCCCGGCGACCAGATTATAAAGTTAGGCGACCGTGTCATAAGGTCTGCGACGCTTTCCCCACGGCTTTTATCGAATATTGAAGGATCTGCGACCCCGTACACATTTCTTCCTCTTATATTCGGATCGTCACGCTCTATTTTTCTGATATTCTCGGCAATTACCGACGGCTCAAGCCTTATGCCCTCATTCGCCTTATCCGTACAGCCGTAGTATTCTCTTATCCTGTAGATGCACCCTTTGGTATCCACAGCATACCACCCTACCGAAAACGGCCTTGTATACCCGAAATCAAATCCCCTCACTATCTCCCAGTGTCGAGGTATCTCAAACGGCGCTATGACGTGCGTCCATCTTCTGTCGCAATAATGCTCAGGGTCATCTCTCCATTCGGTGAAAACCTGCCCCGTAAAGCTGTTCCAATCCCCGTACAGAAGTGCCTTTTTCTCGGCGGTCGGAAGCATAGACAGGCTCGCAAGATATTCAGGGTCGTTTCGCAACAGCTCCTTATTGTCAAATACGCTTGCCGGGATGAACACTCTCGATTTTCTAATGATTATCTCCGCCCCGTCGGGCTTTTTCACCTTATGTTCTTCTATTATCGGTTTCATCGGCTCGCCTGCCGTTATAAACCTTTGCTTTACCCACGAATGACCCGGTCCGCCCGGATTCGCCGTGGCTCTGATGTACACCCTCGTGCCTTTTCCGCCCGGCCTGTTTCTCGAAAACATATAACTGTACTCATCAAAGGAAAACTGCGTCAGTTCATCGAACCCCACAAAGTCATAATGCTTGCCCTGATAGTTAAGCCTGTCTTTCTTATGTTGCATCGCCCCGAAATAGATTTTAGCCCCGGACGGAAAGCTCCAGCAGTGCTTGGTCTTGTTGTACCTCGCCGCAGGATATGCACCTTTATAAAGCGTCTGCGACCTGTCCTCAAGCTCCGTCAGCTGCGGATACGTTTTCCTGAAAATTATCCCCCTGTAGCAAGCCTTATCCGCCTGCCTGAGCGCCTCCGCCAGAAGTGCGTCAGACTTACCTCCGCCGGCGGCACCCCCGTACAAAGCCTCATACTCTCCCCTTTGCATAAACTCCGCCTGCCTTTCCTGCGGCGACCATACCACCCTCCTTCCGCCTTTTACATCATTATCTTTCATCTCAGCAACACCTCCCGTTTTTCTGTAAATCTATCGCCATCCCCACCTGCCCACCATTTCCACACATCTGCCATCCCCACAACCCTCTCAAAACCACATCCTCCCTCGCCCCGCACCATGTCCTTGCCTCCCTTGTCAAAGGTGAGGTGCTGTCGCCCGAAAAAATTCGGGCGACTACCGGAGGGATTGCCGCACCATGTCCTCGCCTCCCTTGTCAAAGGTGAGGTGCTGTCGCCCGAAAAATTCGGGCGACTACCGGAGGGATTGCTTTACACCCACCAACCTCTCCATCCCCACAACCCTCTCAAAACCACATCCTCCCTCGCCTCGCACTATCACCCTTGCCTTTAAATGAACGCTTTGTTGGCTTTGCATCCTTGCAAAGCCTTTGGGCGTTCAACTTCGGGCATCCATGCCCGCCCTCAAAAAAGGGGAGGTGGCTTGACGGCAAGCCACAAGCCTAAATATTACAGCGTTTTTATGTGATATATCCGACTTTTATAATTACTAAGTCGCTCTGCCGTCAAGACGGTGGGGATTGAAATTAATAGGAGTACTATCTTCAAAACTTCTAAGCAATCACAATCCCTGCCACAACTCTCCCCTCACCACCCTTGCCATATAACCGCTCTCCCGTTCCCCATCCTCCCTCATCAGAACTCACCCTCATTCTCCGTTCTCGCCTCGGGTATCACCACAACTCCTCCTTCGTTTTCCTCATCGTCAACCACGCCGCCGTCCCACTCGTAACCGCATCTGTTCTTCAGCCAGAAGATCTGCGCCGTTGTGCTTGGCATCACCTGCTTTTCAACCGTTTTGACAACACCCAGCTTCCCGTCCTTTCCGACCTGCCTTGTGATTTCCGTCTGCGTGTATCCTATCGCACGCTTCAGCAATGCCTCCTCGACCTGCTTTTTTCTCTCCTCGTCACCGTCTTGTCCGTCACTTTGATATAGTCTCCTTATTTCATCGTGCGTCAGCTTCCAGTTCCTCAGCGTTGTGCGATGTATGCCGAGCAATTCCGCCGTCTGCACATCGCTGTACCCAAGCTCGATACAGTGACTGATTTTATCAAGAATTTCCTGCGTGATTTCTATGCCCCTTCTTCTTTCCGTATATATTCACCCCCTTCCTGACCGGTTTCGCCTTGATTATAACAGTTCGTCATAATCGTACACGTCGTCACTCCACTCTCCGCAATACTCAACATCGTACCCGCAGGCAGGACAGCTCCGCTCGGTTTCATATGCAGCCGTTCCCTGATATTCTCCACGGTACTGAAGCGTCCGTGTCAACTCATTGCTGTCATACGTTCCTCCGCATCTTAAGCATCTGTACATATATCCCCTCCGTTTTTCTGATTTTTTCTTCATTTTCGCAATCGTGTACGGTTTTTAGTACACAAAATACGCTATAATAGCCTTTAAAGGAATTATCAAGCGTTTCAAAAATGATAGCCGTGAAAGCCGTTGCAACTTTCCGTTGTCATAATGATAGCACACGCAGGACTATTTGTCAACTGTTTGTAGCATAAATTCATCATTTTCGTTAAACTGCAACAATCTTTGACAACACTTTGTTTCTTTTATTGACAATTCAACACAATGTTGTTATAATTATTTCAGACAACAGAACGTCAATATGAAAGGATGAACCTTAAATGAGCAAAAACTCCGGCACAGTTTCAGGCGCATTTTCCGAGAGGATAAAACAGCTTCGTAAAGCAAAAGGTGCGTCACAGGCGCAGGTAGCCGAATATCTCGGCGTAACCAAGCAGGCGTACAGCCTTTACGAAACAGGAAAGCGTGAGCCGCCGTTCGCCACGTTATTGAAAATAGCCGAATATTTCGGCACAGACACAGACACACTTCTTATGAGCGGCGATACCGCAAGGGTATCCGACCCCCGCCTTAAATTCGCACTTTTCGGTGAAACCGAAATAGACGACGATGTACTCGACGATGTAAAACGTCTTGCTATGCTCCAGCTTGAGCTTCGCCGCAGCAAAGAAAAGGACGGAAAGAAGTAAACCGATGCAATGCTCTGAAGGGAGGGCAATGATAATTGGAACAGCTTATAAAAACCGCACAGGATAACGATATACTTATTGTAGATATGCGTATGAAGGGCAAGCAGGGCGCTATGAGCCAATGCACCGACGGTATGTGTATTATCGCCATAGACCCTCATAAAGTGAAAAGTATAGCCGACCGAAAAGAAAAAACCGTTCACGAGCTCGGACACTGCATGACCGGCGCCTTCTATGACGCAACCTGCCCCGTCATCCCCCGCGGCAGATGCGAACGCCGTGCTACAGCGTGGGCTGTGACCCACACGTTCACCAGAAGAACGCTTATAAAAGCTATCAGAAGCGGCCTTACAGAGCTTTGGCAATTAGCAGATTACTTCAACGTGACCGAGCATTTTATGAAAGATGCCCTGACCTACTACGAGCTTTACAACGGCGAATAAACATAACAAAAAAGCTCCCTTATGCGTTTTTTCGCATAAGGGAGCTTTCGCTCCTAAAAATATGTTTGCCGTCCTATTAAGCCTAATCCCCCACAAACAAAAACGCCGACAATCATCTCATCGGCGTACAGACTGTCGATAAACCTCTTGATTATATAAAAACGGGGTCGCAGGGGCGTAGCCCCCGACAGGGTCTAGGGGCGGTAGCCCCAGTAATATAGCCCCTTTCCCGGGGAAAGGGGTTTGGGGATAGGGATTGAGAACAAGCACTTTTTTTGAAAAAACATACTTTTTCTACAAGCTGAACGCCGATGATTTTCTCATCGGCGTAATTTATCAGAATCTCCCGGCATCCGCACCGCCTCAGCCCTTATCGGCTTTCTGTCACAGCACCTTCCGCCTTACGAAACATACTCCTTCTTCACTATAAGGTCTGATGTTGTGGGATTCGGCACAGGGTCGATAATATTATCTATATACGTTACTCCGTAAACAAGATAATCCATCGCCAGCACCTTCATATCGTCAAGCGTTGCTCCCGCACCCACTCTTGCAAGGCCGTCCTTGTCACGGATTTCGCCCTCGAATATCTTCGCCTTGCCTTTCTTTACATAGTCATAAAGAGTATCCGCTATGGTGAGCGTTTCCTTCTTGCAGGCGGCAGAATAAGGTGTCAGCTTCACAAACGCTTCGCTGAAGCCTCCGACATAAACCTCCGCCATAAAGTTATCGTTTATGCAGGTTCTCACCGTGTCCGTGATAAACGTAGCCCAGTTGAGATAATACCCTACAAGCCCGCATTTCGGAGCCGAATAAGCCATATCGTTTGTAAAGCCTATCGACCTCATTCCGATCGAATCGCAGTAGTACATACAGTAATCATCCGACTGATACGAGAATATTACATCACAGCCCTTGCCCTCAAGCGTATTTACCGCAGTTTCCGTCTGTGCTTTGGTTTCCGCATAGATTATTTCGACATCCGTTTCACGTTCCTTGTATATCTGCTGTATGCCCAGGATAAATGCGTTTATAACACCGTTTGAGCAGTACATAAGATCGTCTGCGACTATTCCTATCTTGTGCGATGAAGAATTCCAAGCCGCTACTGTTCCGCAGACGAACGCAGGCTGATACAGCTTCGGCCGGAACGTTGTAAGGTTCGTGAGCGATGCCGTGCCGCCGTAGCTCAGTATATATACGTCCTTATCCTTTTTCGCATAGCTGAGCGCCGAGTTTGCAAAAACGTGCGATGCCGATACTATGATACTGCAGCCCTCGTTTTTGAGCGCTTTTACGGCATTTTCAAACTGCGACACCGCAACGCCGTCAACATAACAGGTTTCAAGACCAAGCGCCGTTTCAATATCCTTACGGCTTTTCTCAAACATATATGTCATGTTGTCCCTTGATATTTCTTCATTATATACATATCCGACCTTGGCGGATGTATCAAGCGAATAGTCAGGTGCCGATGAGCTTTCACCCGAGCTTGCACCGTCGCCCGAGCAGGCGCAGAGCGTCAGTACCGCCGACAAGGCAAGCGCCAGTATTTTTATATATCTTGATAGCTTTTTCAACTTAAATCTACCTCCGGAAAAATCAGAAAAGACAGCAATAAAATACGATTTTACAGCTATCTCATTATATCGGATATAATTATAACACATTTTCACAAAAAATTCACCCTCTTTTTCGAAAATTTGTTTTGATTTTTTGAAAATTTGTGATATACTTATATAGTCACAGCAGTACGTTATGCAATTTACACAAATATCCTACTGCACATTTTAAGGAAGGATCTAATAAAAATGAAGAAAAGAACAGCGGCGACAGCCGCAATACTCGCCTGTACAATGATGTTCTCCGGCTGCAGCGACAGCATTCTTACATCAGGTACTGACAGCGGCACAACAAGTGTTGAAAACATCTGGACGGCAAAAGACGACGACATCGTGGCATGGGCCACCTCAGACTCGCTTTCGGATGAAGAAAAGGAATATTATCAGGTCAAATTCAAGGATTTCTATCCCGAGTATTCCTTCACTATAGCAAATTACGGCCTTGACGAAACAAATTCCGCTTATGCCTCCTACGCTCAGTCGTACAGAAAGAATATAATAGATATGCTGACCAACGAAAAGCTGATACTCAGAAAAGCCAAGGAGCTGGGACTCGATCAGCTTACCGAAGAAGAAATGGCTGAGGTCGAAAAGGCCTATACAAAGAATCTCAGCGACTGGTACGCCTCATTCGAGAAAAAGGCGAAGACCGCACTCGGCATAAGCACCGATGATACCTCCGGCACAGAGGACAGCGCCAATGATGAAAAGATTCTCGAAAAGGAAAAAGAGCTTTTCAATGAATATATCGCAGGCTTCGGTCTTACCGAGGATACATTTCTGATGTGGCAGACCAACACGGCAATACAGAAAAAAGTCAACGACTACCTTCTTAAAGATATTACCGTATCCGACTCTGAGGTCGATGATTATATCACAAAGCTCAAAGCAGAGGCTAAGCAGGCATACGAAAAGAGTGCTTCAAGCTATGCCACAGACTCCGAGTACAAAAAGGTATGGATACCCGAAGACGCACGTTATATCAAATATATAGCCGTAGGCATTGCATCTTCGGATTATGCCGAGATAAATGCCGCAAGAAACGAGAGCGGCGCAGATGACGCAGAGATTGACAAGAAGCGTGACGAAAAGCTCGCTGAGATAAAGGAAAAGGCTGATGCCGCACTTAAAAAGGCTACCGCAGATGGCGCAGACTTTGACGCAGTGGTAAAGGAATACAGCAGTGCATATTCCGAATCTACCAAAGGCGAACAGATACTCGTGCTGAACTCAAAGGGACTTATTTCCGATGCCCTTTACGATGCAGTTTTCGCCCTTGAAAAGCCGGGCGATATAAGCGGACTTATCCCCACCGACAGCGGATATTATATCGTAAAGTATGTAAACGATGCAAAGGTTACCGACAGCGACTTAAGCGATTACAGAAAGACCGTAAGGCAAGAGCTTTTGACCTCACGTCAGAGCGAAAAGACCAATGCTATACTTGAGGAATGGCGCAATGCCGTAAATTACGAATATGACTACGAAAAGCTGAACATCACCAAGGAAGAAGAAACATCGTCCGATGCTTCCGCTTCTTCTGCTGACAGTAAAGCCGATAATGAAACCTCCTCCGCAGCATCCTCCGGTACCACTACATCGGAATAATATGCAGATAATTGACCGCTCCGTAACAGGAGCGGTCAGCTTGTCAAAATCCGATTTATCATTAAATCGCAACGTATAATGTACCGCCAACACCGCCTGAAACACTTTCCGTACCGACAAGGCGTTAATAATTTCGTGACCTTATCAATGCAACTGCTCTAACATTGGCTCTTCAAAAAAACGCCACTAACCTGAGATATATGTACTAATATGCGGACGTGTAGCGTTAAGCGTCCCTGAATTGACAGGATGTACAATGTTCAGGTAGTTTTACGAGTTTCGCCAACACCCCAGCGGGGTAAGGGTATGGGTAAGGAAAGAGGGAGCAAGAGGGAGAAAACCTAAGGGACAGGGATAGGGCTGAGCACTAACCTTTGGCAAGTGCTCAATCGTTTCGCTTTGCTTCACTGCGGCAGTCCAGCGGAGCTTTAGCGGAGTGCACGAGCCTTGCGTAAGCGAGGCTCAGACTCTCCCTGATCCCTTTGGTTGTCTCCCTCTTTCATATTGACAGGTGCATTGATTGGAATAGCGAACCCGAGAAGTGCTGTCCGACAAAAAGAACTATCGGTAGCTTGCTATCGTGGTCTAAGCTGAATGATATAGCAGAACCACTTCAAGCAAAACACTATTTCTACAGACCTGACCGCTCCGTAACAGGAGCGGTTTTTTAAAGGAGAACAATATGCCACTATGTACACTTTGCCCACGCAACTGCCGTATAGACCGCAGTAAAACAACAGGTGCCTGTTCCGTAAAAGGACTTAAAACAGCCAAAGCGTCACTCCACTTCGGCGAAGAGCCGTGCATTTCCGGAACGGACGGCAGGGGCGCAGGAACTATATTCTTTTCCGGCTGTTCGCTGAAATGTATATTCTGCCAGAATATGCCCATAAGCCGTGACGGCTTCGGCAAGGAAATAACACCGGAAAGGCTCGGAGAAATAATGCTCGAGCTTCAGGAAAAAGGTGCGCATAATATCGACCTTGTAACGCCTACCCATTATGCCGATATTATAGCCGATGTGCTGACAAGCCTAAAGTCACAGCTTCATATACCGGTAGTTTATAACTGCGGCGGATACGAAAATGTCGAAACGCTGAAAATGCTTGACGGGCTGATTGACATTTACCTGCCCGATTTCAAGTATGCTTCTCCCGACCTTGCCCGTGAATATTCCTCCGCACCCGACTACCCTTCCGTTGCGGTAAAGGCGATTGCAGAAATGTACAGGCAGACAGGAAAGGTACAGTTTGATGAAAACGGTATGATGAAAAAGGGCGTTCTTGTCCGCCACCTCGTACTTCCCGGTTGCCGTCACGACAGTATGAAGGTGCTTGATATACTTAAAGCCACCGTTCCTGTAAGCAATATAAGGATAAGCCTTATGCGCCAGTACACACCTTGCGGAAAAGCCCTTGAAATAAAGAATCTTTCAAGAAAGCTTACCACTTTTGAATATAACTCGGTTACCGATTATGCCGCTCAGCTTGGCTTTGACGGCTACACGCAGGATAAAGAAAGTGCGACCTTCGAGTACACTCCAGAATGGGATTTTGAAGGCATATAAAAACAAATCCGACAGGAACACCCTGTCGGATTTCACTCTGTCGAAAAGCCGATTATTATTAAATCCGCACTGTTAAACATATCACCAACACCGCCTAAAACACTTTCCGTACCGACAAAGTATTAATAATTTCGTAAGTACATCATTACAACTGCACGACAATAACCTTTCAAAAAACCGCACTATCCCTCGAAAATCGCCAACACCCTTGCCTCCCCTCGAAAAAGGGGAGGTGGCACGGCTGGTAAAAGTTAGGCTTTTATCAATACAAAGTTCAGAAAATCTGTCTTTAATATCTCTCAAACAAATCCGAGCCGTGACGGTGGGGATTGTTTTTCCATAGCACCATCATTACGCTGTTACCCTCTAACATTTAAAAGGGGTGAGCTCCTGTTTCTCGGTCAAGCCGAGCCAACTATGGTTGGGATTGTAATTGCTTAGAAGTTTTTTTCTAATTGCTTTGGTTCTTTCCCTCTTTCATATTGATAAGTGCTGTCCGACAAATAGCACTATCGGTAGCTTGTTGTCATAGATAAATACCAGAAGATATAATAGAAGTACATTAATAATTTTTCTACAAACCGAAATCCGACAGGAACACCCTGTCGGATTTTACTTTATCTATGCTTTTCTGCGATAATACACCGCTTCAAGCCCGGCTTTTCCTGCCGTCAGAACATCGCTCATATAATTATCCCCCATATGAACGATCCTCTTGCCGCCGTACTCGTTTTTAATTATCCGATACAGCCCTCCGTCCGCTTTTCCGCACCCGTATTCGCACGAAACGAACAGCTTTTCATAACCGCTGAACCCGTTGTCGCAAAGCAGCTTTGAGATAACGCTTTCGGTAAGATACATATCGGTCGTGATAATAACCGTTTTTCCGCAGGAGATTACCCTGCCGTACACATCAAGCATGAACGGGTCGGCACGGCAAACCGAAAATTCCTCATTGCATTCGGCTTTCACGGCTTCTTCGGCGGCTTTGTCCGTAAGCCCTGCTTTCACGGCTATAATACGATAAATATCATTTATGCACGGCTCTTTCTTTTCTTTTCTTGCTTCATTTTCACTGTCAGCCCTGATTTTTCCGAAATTCTCTATGCCAAGCGTTCTGCCCGTATTGTCGAAAACTTCTTTTTGTGAAACACTGCGGAAAATCAGCGTATCGAAAATATCAAACGATACTACATCTGCTTTACACAAAAGCTCCGCCGTTTCCTCAGCCGACAGCGAGTATTCTCCGAATTTCCTGTCGGGAAAATGAAACACGCTGTACTTAAGATATAACAGCAATGCGTACCCCCACGCCGCTGCGGGCATTATCCCGTGAAGCCTGCCGTGAGATGAAACGAAGGAAAAATAACGGTTCTGCACGGAAGCGTTGCCGCTTATCAGCTTATCGTATATCTTCTGTTTTCCGCTCACCTTGTTTCACCGCCTGTTATTCTTCCTGTTTTCCTATTTCATCCCTTGTGACAGTAGCCTCGTGATTGTAGAATTTCTTCAGCTGTTCTACCGATATATAGTCGCCCGTCAGCTCTCCGCTTTCGTTGATAAGATATTTACCGTTCCACATAGCCGTCCACAGCCACATTGCGTTATCCCTTGCCATTATGTCCGGATCCGGATATACGGCACACTCCGTGAGTGCCAGCATACGCTTGTTCAGCGATAATGAATCCGTTGCATACATCGCCGCAAGATGAGCGGTATCGGTATTGTCATATACGTCACAGCCGACTATATCGACATAATCGTCACCGGGGAACATCTGAGGATCAATATCCGCCGTGTATATCCACAGCAGGTTTGACAGCCCGTACAGTTCGTCAAATCGTCTGTGCATAGTCTGCCACAGCCATTTATAAGTTTTGCTGTTCTTTTCCCACCAGTACAGCCCCGCACTGCTTGCAGGGAGCGGTCGGAAAAGCACCGTAACACCGCTGTCCTTGAGAACGGAAAGCTGTTTTGCTATTGCGTCCATATCCGACAGCACAGCATAGCATTCCTCCGATATCGTTTCGTCCTCAAGAAGCTGTGCCAGCGATTCCTCATTCATTACCGCCAGATCCTCATAGTCGCTTACAGCCGCACCGATGTCAAATGTGCTTTCTTCACGGTAGAAGGTGGTCTTTCCTATAGGCGTATACCAGTACCATGCGTATGACACTATACCGCCGTTTTTAGCCCATTCCTGTGAAAGCTGAATATCCGTGTTGTTTTTCACAAGCTTAGCACCGCTTGCCGTATAGTATCTTAAATCACTCGCTCTTATCGCAGGAAACCGTCCAGTGTTCTTTACGATTGCGTCAATTTCGGTATTCGTGTTAGGCGTTACGGCCTGCGCCGTAAGCGTTTTCCTGCCGTAAATGCTTTTGAGATAATCCATAAGTTCAATACGGTCGGTATTTACATCCTTGCCCGAGATCCACGTTCCTGCCTGGGAGTAACGCTTATCGGCCGCTTTTTCTGTGTTCTTTACAGTTATCTTGTCCAACGAAACGCTGTTTTTTACTGTCTGGAGAGTTATCCTGTGCGTTCCCTGCGTAAGATATACAGGACATAACGAATGGCTCTCGAACGTATCGCTCTGTACTATGTTATACGCTCCGTACAGCTCGCCGTTCATACGCTTATAGCTGCCGTTTTCGCTGTTTATCTGCTTGTCGCCGTCAACAATAAGAGTGATACTTCCGCCGTCATCGGACAGTGCGGTTATCGCAATATCGTAAAACTGTGTCGAAGGCACTTCCATATCAAACGATACCGATTTGTAAGCGCCCACTGTGATATATCCCTCGCCGCTGTACTTTCTGTCATCCGAGATCAGCTTTGTTCCTTCCGTCTTTTCCGCTTCAAGAACATAGCTGAAATTTGATTTGTTGATTTTGTATTCTTTGGTTTTATTTTCGGTCACAATACTCGCCTGCGGTACAGATATTTCCCCGTTTGACGAGGTATCCGCACTGTTATCAGAAGCCATTGAGGAATAGTCGATTTCCGAACAGCCGGCAAGCATTATGACGGCAAGCGTGAGTGCCGTTATTTTCCTGATATGCAAGTCAGTCCTCCTGCTTTATTACCACAATGTCGCCCGACTGTATCTTGTCGGTGAACTTCGCACTTTTCCCGTTTACCGTAAGCACAAGTCTGCGTGTGGGATTTTCAATATCAATATCCGCTCTTTCAAACAGGTCTATAAGCATATACGGAGTTTTGCTCTCCTTTTCGGGAAGATCGGTCGGAACGCCGTTGAAGATTACTGATACAAAATTTCCCTGCTCCGCTGTCTGTATATCCTCAGCCGTTTGCACTCCCGATGCGCTCTCAGCGGCAGCGGCGGCTTGTACCGCTTCAAAAGACGAGCCTTTATCAAAGCCCAGTATATCTCCGTCACAAAGAACATAGCTTTCGGGCTTTTCCTCGCCGTTTACATATACGGTTGCGGTCTGCGTATCTCCGCCGTACTGCATAAGGAACGCTCCGAGCGTTCTTGCGTCGTGTATCTCTATATTGTCAAGCGGCTGTATCTCATAGTCCTTGCCGACTTCTTTTCCGTTTGCATAGGCACGTTTTCCGGCTACCGCATTTTCACCGCAGAATATGACGCTTACCCTTGAAATATCGTCCGCATAATCACGGATAAATGCGTGTGCGTTTTCGCCGTTCACCGCAGGCGTAAGCGTTATGCTGTCACCCTGCTTTATCTTTGTTGTAAGTGCGGCAGGCTTGTCATTTACAGTGATTACCGCAGGAATAAACGCAGTGCCTTTGAGCATCTTCGTTTCGCCGTTAAGAGTGAACTTAAGTCCTGCGCCGCTGTGACCCATTATCTGAGAGGTTTTGAAGCCTGCCGAGCCGAGAAGCTCAAATACGCTGAGCGACTTTGTATCGAACACCCTTACCTGCTCGCCGTTTAGCGTCACGGTCGAGAAATCATATGCCATATTGGTGCAGGCTGTGACCGCAATGCCGACAGGAGTTACATACTCAGGACCCAGCTTCCTGTCGCCCACATCAACGTTTTTCATAAATTCCTGACCGCCTACAGCGACCCTTCCGTGATCTATTCCGAGCTTGTCCGCAAGTGCGTCCGCAAGGCCGTTAGCCATACTTCCGCCGCCTATAAGGAACATTGCGGCAGGGCTCTGCCCGTTTGCGTCGCATACCGTCTGGCTTATGACATCCGCAAGGCTGTCAACGGACGGACTGCATTTCTCGAAGAAATCATCCTTAGATATTGTCTGCTCCCTGCCGAAAATGTCACGGTATGTAATGCTGTCCGTGTCGCCGCTCGCCTGTATTTTCATGCTCTCCGCCATATTGAAATCAACGAAGAATTTCCTTACAATATCCTCGCTTATCTCATCGCCTGCGACTGTTGCCATCGCATAGGCTACTATAGCGCCGTCACGGGCTATCGCAATATCAGACGTACCTGCGCCTATATCCACGAGAGCGATATTGATAAGCCGTATCTCCGGCGGGATTATCACGTTCATTGCGGCGATAGGCTCGAGCGTCATACTCTTTACCTTCAGCCCCGTCTTGTCCGTAGCGGCATACAGACCCTCTACTACGACCTCGGGCAGAAATGCACCGATAAGCTCTATAGTGACCTTGTCGCCCTTATGACCCTCAAGGTTCACCATTGCGTAATCGTCAAGGTAATAATGCACTACCGAGTGACCTACGCAGTAGAATACAGCGTCCTCGTTGCTGTACTTCTCGTCTATCCCTTTCTGCGCCTTCTGTATCGTTTCGCACTCCATTGTGCGTACCATATCCGCTGTGATAGTGTTCTTGTCCGAAACGTCAAAATCCATCGACACACGGTAGGTCTTGAGCGCACGGCCTGCGGCGGCTATAGAAACTTCTGTCAACCTGATGGAGTTTCTCTGCTCAAGCGTTTCCTTTACGGTGCGTGCTACCTTTGCTACCTGCTCAATATCCTCTACCTGTCCGTCTATCATTGCACGCTTCAGGTGCGGAACGCTCTCGGTATCGGTCACACGGAAGGTTTCGCCGTCCATAAAACCCAGTACGCCTACGACCGTCCTTGTGCCTATATCAAGTGCAAAAACCGTATCTCCCTGCGGTTTCAGCGTCTTTTTAGCAGATGCTGACGGCTTCTTTGCCGTAGTTTTCTTTGCTGTGCCTGATTTAGCTGTGGTCTTTTTATTTTCGCTTGTATTTTTTGCGGCAGATTCTTCTTTTCTCGGTCTGCCTCTTCTTTTAGGTGCCGGCATTTTATTTACTCCCTTTCTTGAAATTCCGTAAACCCGTAAAGGCTTACAGAGTATTCTTTGATTTTATTTTTCGTATTTCGTACTACTGCTGATTATAATTATAATGAAAAGCGGAGAATAATTCAACCTTTTTTGTTTTTTTTATTACAAAAAAATTGAAAATCAACGTTATTTATGATACAATAAAAATCAAAGGGGGAATGAAATATGGAAATTATAAAAATGACAAAAGAACATTATTCCGATGTCTATGAACTGTGGCTGTCATGCAAGGGAATGGGACTCAATAATCTTGACGACAGCGAACAGGGTATAAACCGATTTCTTGAGAGAAATCCCGATACCTGCTTTGCGGCATTTGAGGACAACAAGGTTGTAGGAGTGATCATGGCAGGCTCGGACGGGCGCAGAGGCTATATTTATCACACTGCGGTAAATCCGCAGTACCGCAAAAGAGGGATAGCGACCGCCCTTGTCGATGCGGTTATAGACGCTATGAAAAATATCGGGATAAATAAGGTTGCACTCGTGGTTTTCAGACACAACGAGAGCGGTAACGAATTTTGGGAAAAGCTCGGCTTTACCAAAAGGCACGATCTTGTTTACAGGAATAAAGCGATAAACGAAATGATAAGGAATGATACCTGATGGATATTTCAAATTTAATTGAAGAAATGACAACGCCGATACACGATTTTCTTGTAAAGAACAGCGAAAGTCATACGATACGCTGTTATATGCCGGGGCATAAGGGAACGGAGGATCCGCTTGACATTACCGAAATTGACGGAGCGGACAGCCTTTACGACACCGACACAAACGGCGGAAAGGGCATAATAGCACAAAGCGAGAAAAACGCATCAAAGCTGTTCGGCAGTAAGAGAACGCTGTACTCCTGCTCGGGAAGTACGCTTGCGATACAGACAATGCTCACCCTTGCAAAGCTGAGGGGCAACGGCAAGGATCACGTTATCGCCGGCAGATATTCGCACCGCAGCTTTATAAATTTCTGCGTCCTGCTGGGGCTTATTCCGTCCTGGGTATATCCCGAGGAATACCTCAGCGCCGCCGTTACTCCCGAAAGCATAGAGGCAAAAATCAATTCAAGAACGCTTGCGGTATTTATAAATTCAATTGATTATTACGGCGGTATGAGCAATATTTCCGCTATAGCGGAGGTGTGCCATTCGCACGGTATACCTTTACTGGTTGACAACGCACACGGCGCATATCTGAAATTTGCTCCTGTCGATCTGCACCCGATGACGCTCGGTGCGGATATGTGCGCGGACAGCGCCCACAAGACGCTCCCCGTGCTTACGGGCGGAGCGTATCTGCATATAGCAAACGAGAAATACTGCGCTATGGCAAAGGAGGCGATGGCACTCACGGCGACCTCAAGCCCGAGCTATCTTATCCTTGACAGCCTTGACAGATGCAACCGTACAATAGCCGAGAAACCCTTTCATATAGCGGAAATATGCAACAAGGTAACGGCGCTGAAGCGGCACTGCGCCGATATGGGATATGTGCTGAGCCAGAGCGATTATATGAAGGTAACATTCGACTGTGCGGCGGCGCATTCGACCGGCTTTGCTATGGCTGAGATGCTGAAGGAATTCGGCATAGAGTGCGAATATGCGGACGAATACCGCTGTGTACTGCTGTTCGGAAGCGGCTCGACGGATGTCGATTTTGAGACGATAAAGACGGTGCTGAGGGCGAATACGCCAAGGTCGGTTTTCGTAAGGGACCTGCCCTCGCCGCCTGTCCATATCAGGACGCAGACCGCCTGCTCGCCGGCGAAGGCGTACTTCTCGGGAAAGGTGAGACTGCCTGTGATGATGACGGTCGGCAAGGTGTGCGCAGGTGCGGTTGCGCCGTGTCCGCCCGGAATTCCGCTTATAATGCCGGGCGAGGTGGTCACGATAGACGCTGCAAGGGCACTTCGTGACAAGGGAATAGCAGATATTCCGATAGTTGTCTGACGAAAAAAACAGGCATAAATCACAGGTGATGAAAAACGATGAAGGTACTTTGCAAAAAACAGGCCGCAAAACCGCTTGCAGTGTACGTTTACGGACAATATGCAGAAAACCGTCACGTTGATGATTTATGCTGAAGGTGAGCTTTTCGCAAAAACGGATATTTCTGCGGCAAAAAATCAGGTCCGTATCAAAAGTTTGCGGTGAAGTTTATGCGTATTGCCTTTACTTTATACAGAAAATGTGTTATAATTATTTCGAAATTCAAACTCACAAGGATAGCCCGATACAGAAAGGACGGTAATCTTTATGAAATTAATATATGCAATCGTAAATAATGATGACGCTCATTCAGTTTCGTCATCGCTTACAAAGTCAGGCTTTCAGGCGACTAAGCTTGCCTCGACCGGAGGATTTTTAATGTCAGGCAACACGACATTTCTTATCTGCTCTGAGGACGACAAGATAGACGAGATAATCGAGATCATCAAGGACCATTCGCACAAGAGAAAGCAGTTTGTTCCTTCTGCCGCATCATACGGCGTAGGAAGCTACACCAGCTTTCCCGTTGAGGTATTTGTCGGCGGTGCGACTATCTTTGTGACGAACATAGAGAGATTTGAGAAAGTCTGATGTCTGCAAGCAATGCAAGCTGTGACAGCATAAAGCTGTTCGGCAAACAGCGTGAGACTGCTCTGCTGGCGGAAACAGCCGAAAGCGACAGGCTTCCTCACGGAATAATGCTGACGGGTGAAAAAGGCATAGGCAAGCGTACCTTCGCAAAGTGGTGTGCTATGCTGTATCTGTGCCGTAATCCCGAAAACAATATGCCGTGCGGCAGATGCAGGAGTTGTCGGAACATCATATCGGGCGAACACGCAGACGTTATCTATGCCAAGGGTGAAAAGTACAGCAAGGACAGCGTGCGTGAAAATGTACGCTTTGCTTCAACGCTCCCGAATGACAGCGATACCCGTGTTTTCATCTATGAGGACTGCGAGGAAATGACGGAGGAGCAGCAGAACGTTCTGCTCAAAGCGATAGAAGAACCGTCAAAATATAACCGTTATATTTTCACCTGCTCAAATGCCTCTGCGATACTTGAAACGATAAAGTCGAGGCTCGTGTGCATACCGATATCAGACATGACTGCGGAAGAATGCGTTTCCTGTCTTGAATACAACGGTTATGACAGTGACACGGCGAAACGGTCGGTAGAGCTGTACGGGACGAATCCGGGCAAAATACGGGATATACTCTCTGACGAAAGGCGCATAAAGCTGTACGATACAGCCAAAAAGGTGACAGAGGCATTATCGAAGAAAGACGAATATTCGGCCGCCGTTGCAATGACCGCCTGCACGACAAGGGAGGATCTGTACGGGGTAATAACGATACTGTACGAGAATGTGACCGAGTCGCTGAGAGTGCTTGAAACAGGCGGCGAGCCTTTGCTCCGTCTGACTAAGGCAAGGCTGTATGCCTTGTACGAGGTGCTCAGCGGTTTTATGCTTATGGACGGAACTAATATAAATGTAAAGCTGATGCAGGCATATATACCTGCAAAGCTGTTTGCCGTTTTACAATAAGGCAAATAAGAAAGGGTAAAAATGACTGAAATTATAGGAGTCAGATTCAAGGATGTCGGGAAGATATATTACTTTTCCCCGAATAAAAATACCGTCAAGTGCGGAAATCACGTTATAGTGGAAACCGCAAGAGGCGTAGAGTGCGGAGAGGTCGTTATAGCGAACCGTGAGATCGAGGACAATAAGGTAGTACAGCCGCTCAAGAGTATAATCCGCATAGCTACCGACAAGGATCTTGAAACGCAGAAGAAGAACCGTGAAAAAGAGCAGGAGATAATGAAGGTCTTTGCTCAGAAGATAGCCGATCACAAGCTGGAAATGAAGCCTATTGATATTGACTGCACCTTTGACGGAAGCAAGATATTATTCTATTTCACGGCTGAAAGCAGAGTGGATTTCAGAGAGCTTGTAAAGGATCTTGCATCGGTTTACCGTACAAGAATAGAGCTTCGTCAGATCGGCGTGCGTGACGAGGCGAAGATGCTCGGCGGACTTGGAATCTGCGGCAGACCGTTCTGCTGTAAGACCTTCCTCGGAGAATTCCAGCCGGTGTCAATAAAGATGGCTAAGGAGCAATCGCTGTCGCTGAATCCCACAAAGATTTCAGGCACCTGCGGACGACTTATGTGCTGTCTTAAATATGAGCAGAACTGCTATGAGGAGCTTCTTGCGATAACTCCTAAGGTCGGTGCTCTTGTGGAAACAGCCGAGGGCAGAGGTATTGTCGAGGACGCAAATCTGCTGACAGGCGTTCTCAAGGTAAAGCTCGACAAGAATCCCGATGCCGCCGCTACGGCATTCAAGAGGGAGGATGTAAAGCTTCTCAAGGACGGCAAGATAAGAATCAAGAAGGAAGAATTCCAAGCACTCAAGGGGCTTGAGGACTAGCGGGCGGCGAGTCGCCGCTGACAATTCCGCCTTTAATAACGCTATATATCTTTTAAGGACGGCAAAACGGCGGGAGTTACACAAAGCAATAATCAATAAAAGCGGTTACAGTGATATGCTGTGACCGCTTTTTTTGCGGCGAAGTGCCGATTAAGATTATGCCTATTAAAATAATTGTGCTGGCGGAGTACAATCCCTCCGTCTTGACGGCAGAAAAGCTTGCAATATAAAATGGGTGGGCATATCGCAAGCAGAAAGCAACAAAGCAACAGTTTGTGCATTGCCGTCAATCCACCTCCCTTTGACAAGGGAGGCAAGTGTGATAGTGTTTTTCGAGGGATAGTGCGGAGTGGCGGTCACGGTGGGGTGACGTGGGCGCTGTTAAAACATTATTGCTTTACTGCCGGACACCATTTTGACGAGTGCTGAGAATTGAATATAAAGAATCCGCTGTTTATTGCAAATGGCGGATTTTTGTGTTGGAAAATTTTGTAGGGGAGGGGCTTGCCCCTCCCGAAACATCACTGCAATTATCAAAAACAAGTTAATAGAATAATAATGTAAAATTTAACCGCAATTAATCTTTGACTCTTAACAGATTAAAAACGCAGAGAAAATCAATAACTACGATGCAACGGGCGGGGCAGAGACCCCGCCCCTACGAAAAGCGAGTAGGATAGTGCGGATGCAAAGCCAACTAAGCACACACAGACGCTCACCATACGAAAAGCGAGTGGGATAGTGCGGTTTTGGAAGGGTTGGTGCGAGCGAGGTATAGTGCGGAAATGGCGGTTGCTGTGGGATGATGTGGATGCCGGGACGGGGAAACGATAATATCGTAAAATAGGTATATATATTTGCTTTGTATTTGTTTAATTCCACAAAAAATTCTATAATTATTTGGAGGTTTTGTTGAAAATGATGTGAAAACGTGATATAAATTTGACTTTAGTTACACAATGTGATAAGATAAACCTATATAAAGACGGTCAAAAACCGTATTGTTTATCCTTTGTGTGAGGTAGCGGAATGAAGAAGAACAAGAATGTATATGACGGGGTTGAAATGGTTCCGGAGAACGTTGAAAATACACATAAGAAAGGGAAATCTCTTACCGGCAGAATATTCAGGTGGATGTGTCTTGCGGTTGGCGGTTCGCTTATGCTTGTCTGCACAATCAATATACTGCTGAGCTATACATATCTTAAGCAGGCGCTTGTGAATGAGATGGACGAGGTAGTGCATACCGCATCGAATACTATTTCAAATCAGCTTGAATCTGTTGTAAACGCAATAACGCAGATCTCTGCCGACGCCGATTTTTCTGACGTTGCAGATGTATCTGGGATACGTTCAAAATGTATTTCTGTTGCAAGAGATAATTCTATGTATGTCAAGGTCGATATGACGGACAGGGACGGTAAGGGACTTAACGACGACTCTCTCAACTGGTCGGACGATCCTGCATATCGTGAGGTAATAGAAACCAATAAAGCGGTTGTCGGTGAGCCTTATTTCTACGAAAAGACGGGTAAGGTCGTTATGGACGTTACTGTGCCTATAATTTCAAACGATATAAATAGGCTGCTGAGAGCGGTGCTTCGTATAACAGTTGACGTGAATGTATTCTCGAATGTTATCGGTCAGATTTCAATCGGCGATACCGGCTATGCGATGGTGGTTGACGCAAAGGGAAATATAATCGCACATCCGGACTCGGAACTGATACCGCAGCAGATGAATTATATAAATCTTGCTTCGCAGGACGGCTCATATCAGGCTATGGCTGATTGCGTTTCATCGGCAATTGCGGGTGAATCGGGATTCGGCGAGGTTACGCTTGACGGCGTTTCAAAATATGTCAGCTATGCGCCTATAAGCAATGCGGAGGGCTGGAGCTGTATAATGGTTGCGACACCGTTTGAGCATACGCAGAGCATTTATAATTCTGTTGTTATCGGCATGATTGTAGCGGTCGTATGCTTTGCGCTGTCGGTACTGCTTATAATAACGATAGTGAAAAAGATAATTTCGCCCGTAAAGCAGTGTTCGGACAGAATCGTTACGTTATCGCACGGCGATCTTCACCAGCAGGAACTTGACTTCGGCAAGAAAATTGACAAGGAAATATCTCAGCTGAGCGAAAGCACGAACCTTATCAGCAAGAATATAAACGAGATCATATCCGACATTGACGCTATGCTAAGAACGCTCGGAAACGGCGATCTTACATATAAGCCGGCTGATGTTTATCTCGGTGACTTTGCGCCTATCAAGCAGTCATACGAATCTATAATGATCTCGCTTAATAAGACGATGGACAAAATAAGCAAGGCGGGGCAGCGTGTTGCTACAGGCTCTGAGCAGGTGGCATCTGCGGCAGGCAGTCTTTCTGGCGGTGCGGCAAAGCAGGCGGCATCGGTCGAGGAGCTTTCGGCATCGCTTACTGAGGTTGCGGAAAAGGTCAACCGTAACGCAGTGAGAGCGGAAAACGCCGCTGAGAATTCGGCTCAGGCTACAAAGCTCGTTGAATCGGGCAACGAACAGATGAACGGTCTGCTTGGGGCTATGCAGGAGATTGGAGAAACATCCGGCGAGATTGAAAAGATAATAAGAGCGATAGACGATATTTCGTTCCAGACGAATATACTTGCGCTTAATGCGGCGGTAGAGGCGGCAAGAGCGGGTGACGCAGGAAAGGGATTTGCTGTTGTTGCGGACGAGGTAAGAAATCTTGCGGGCAAGGTCGCTGAGGCGGCAAGCACAACAACGGAGCTTATCAAGAACTCGATGAAGGCTGTTGAAAACGGAACGTTGATCGCAAACAGGACGGCACAGACGCTGACCGAGATCGTCAATACGACAACTGCCACCACAAAGCTGGTAAGCGAGATCTCAACGGCTTGCGCAGAACAGGCCGAGGCTATAGAGCAGATCAATGTCGGCGTTGATCAGATCTCTTCGGTAGTACAGACAAACTCAGCTACAAGCGAGGAATGTGCGGCTTCTGCACAGGAGCTTTCGGTACAGGCAAATCTGCTTGACGAGATGGTATCCGGCTTTACGATCGACGAGGAGCTTGTTACTCGTGAAGAAGTGACGGAGGACGAAGAACCGTCTGAGGAAGAGGAAAACGCCGATAACGGGGAAGAACCCGAATATGCGGATGACGACCCGGACGATGACGAAAACTGAATTTCTTAAAACAGGCAACAATATATAACTGATCCCTCCTGCATTATCACGCAGGAGGGATCGTTTTGTCAGTATTCGTCTTTTATGCGGAATAAGGTTTCGTGGGGGTCGGGCTGACGGTCGGCAACGTACATATCGTTTATCACGATGTAGCGGCTGTCCTGAAGGGTCTGTACTACTTTGTCAATGTCTTCCTCAGTGCCTTGCGCCTCCATTTCGACCGAGCCGTCGTAGAGATTTTTTACCCAGCCTGTTACGCTGTAGAGCGAGGCGGCATTCTGCGCCCGGTAGCGAAAGCCGACACCCTGAACTCTGCCTTTGAAGAAAAAGTGCTTTCTGATTATCTTTGTGTTCATTTTTGCCTCCGTCAGAATGTGAATATGTCTTTATCAAGCTGTTTCACAAGCTTATCGCTGTAAAGCTCCATTTCTTCGGAGCTTTGTGAGCTGAGAGGCTCGATTATGCCGATTGTCATCATACCTGCCTGCCTTGCGGCTTTGAGAGAAGCGGATACGTCATCGAGCATAATGCAGTTTTCGGGCGGTACGCCGAGCGTTTTTGCGGTATCGAGATATATGTCGGGGTACTGTTTGCCTTTGCCGAAAACGGCGGCGGAGCTTATCGTTTCAAACATTCCCCAGAGCCCTGTGTGATGAAGCACGGGGGTGTAAAGCTCGGGGGTCTGCGAGGTGCATACGGCGGTCTTGTAGCCGCTTTTCAGAGCAAGCTCAACCGTTTCACGAGCGAAGGGCTTTAATTTTACGTTGTGGCGGTATTCGTCTATGGCGAGATCTGTCCATTCCTGCATAAGCTGTTCGGGCGTTTCGGGAAGTTTGAAAAGATCTATTGTGTACAATGCTGTTTCGTAAAAAGAGCGGTGGCTGCATTGCCTGCCGTAATCATCAGGCGGAGTGATGCCTCGTCTGCGCAGAAATTCCTCGTCAACGTACTGCCAGACGTACATCGAGTCCAGCAGAGTACCGTCAAGGTCGAACAGCACGGCTTTTATATCGTTCATATTCTTCTCCTTTCTGAGTTTCTATATATTGCTATTGTATCACAATAAGGCGGTGGGGTCAATAAGATTTTAAGGACGATTTTTGTGTATGCTGCTTGCAAAATGCGTGGATTTATGGTATACTGAATTAAAAGAAATACAGTGAAGAATAAAGGAAAGAAAAGAAAATTGGAACAGACAAAAGAAAACAAGATGGGCGTAATGCCTGTAAACAAGTTGCTTGTTACAATGTCACTGCCTATAGTTATATCAATGCTTATCCAGGCAATGTATAACCTTGTTGACAGCGTATTTGTGGCACAGATAAACCCGGACGCACTGACCGCTGTAGGCATGGCGTTTCCGATGCAGAGCCTTATGATAGCGTTTCAGACAGGGCTTGGCGTCGGAATGAATGCGCTTGTATCACGCTATCTCGGACAGAAGAAGCCTTATGAGGCGGGTCTTGCGGCAACTCATGCGCTTATTCTTACCGCTTTGAACTATGTTATATTTTTAATAGTAGGGCTTACGGCGATACCTGCATTTTTTTCGATACAGACACATTCTGAAATCATAGCTGGATACGGTGTTGAATATCTGTCAATCGTATGCTGCGGCTCGCTCGGATTATTCTTCCAGATATACGGCGAGCGTATATTGCAGGCAACGGGCAAGACACTGCTTTCGATGGTGTCGCAGATACTCGGTGCGGTTATAAACATAGTGCTTGATCCTGTGTTTATTTTCGGTGTTGATTTTCTCGGAATACCCGCAATGGGCGTTACGGGTGCGGCAATCGCCACTGTAACAGGTCAGATAATAGCGGCGGCGGTAGGATTTTTACTGCACCACTTCCACAATAAAGAATTAAGGCTTGTATTCAGAAAATTCAGACTGAATCCTGGTACGATAAAGACGATATATGCCGTCGGAATACCTTCTATTATAATGAGTGCGCTGGTTTCGGTGCTGACGTTCGGTATGAATATAATACTGAAAGCGTATGAGCCTGCGGCGGCTACGGTATTCGGCGTATACTTCAAGCTGCAGAGCTTCGTGTATATGCCTGTGTTCGGTATGAATAACGGAATAGTTCCTATCATAGCCTATAACTACGGGGCAGGAAAGCCGAAGCGTATAACGGATACGCTGAAGCTCGGTGTTATCTGCTCGGTTGTGATAATGATAGTCGGACTGCTGCTGTTCCAGCTTATACCGGTGCAGTTACTGGGAATGTTCGCTCCGACGGACGATATGATAAGGCTCGGTGAAACGGCGCTCAGAATATTCAGCGTATCGTTTGTATTTGCCGGAGTGTCGATAGTGTTAAGCTCGGGCTTCCAGGCGCTCGGAAACGGCTTTTACAGCATGATAGTATTTATAGTAAGGCTTATTGTGCCGACACTGCCTTTTGCGTGGCTGTTCGGCATTATCGGAGGGGTTGACTGTATATGGTGGTCGCTCCCTGTAAGCGATTTATTAGGACTTATTGTTGCGATACTCCTTATGCGCAGGATCTATAAGAATGTCATATTGAAAATGTATGACAAACAGGATGAATCCTCGGCACAGGTACAGCAGGCATAAGAATAAAGCACAAACGGAGGAATGATTATGGGAAAAATAATCACTATTTCAAGACAGTACGGAAGCGGAGGAAGCGAGATCGGCAGAAAGGTCGCAAAAGCACTTTCAATCCCGTATTACGACAGGACGATAATTGATGTTACCGCAAAGGAAAGCGGATTTGATCCCAAATACATAGAACGTGCGGAGCAGACAACAACGACCAGTTTTCTTTACAATCTTGCGATAAACGGTATGTACACACAGCCGCTTACCGACCAGCTTTTCTCGGCGGAGTGCAGAGTTATCAAGGCTCTTGCGGATAAAGGTCCGTGCGTTATAGTCGGTCGCTGTGCGGACTATGTGCTGAGGGAGCAGTACAGTACATTTGATGTTTTCGTGCATTCTACGGATGATTTCAGATGCGGACGTATCTGTGAGCATGACAATATAAGCAAGGACGAGGCGCTTTCGATTATCAGACAGAAGGATAAGGCAAGGCGCAGACACTACAAGTATTATACGGAACGTAACTGGGGCGAATCGCTGAATTACGATCTGTGCATCAATACGGCTACATGCGGTATTGATGAGGCGGCTGAAATAATCGCTAAGCTTGCAGGCAAATAAAGACGTCGCATTCAGCGGCTGACGCCTTTAAGAATAGTAAAAAATCGGCTGTCAATGGTGACTTTCAAATCACATTGGCAGCTTATTTTTTGAAAACAGTTAAACAGAGAAAATATTTGAACAGAAGGAACGGTGAACGATGGAATTTGTAATGCTCTTTTTTTCGGCAATCATCATTGTCTGCATTGTAGGCAATAAGCTGTCGGCAAGGATAGGCGTACCGAGCCTGCTTATATTTCTGGCACTTGGTATGATATGCGGCTCGGACGGTATTCTGAAGATACCGTTTGACAACTATCAGCTCAGCGAGCAGGTGTGTACGGTATGTCTTATATTTATAATGTTCTGCGGCGGTTTTTCTGCCAACTGGAAAGCGGCAAAACCTGTTGCTTTGCGTGCGGGACTTTTATCCTCGCTCGGTACGATAGTTACGGCGCTTATTACTACGGCAGGCTGTCATTTCCTGATAGGATTTGATATAAAAGAGAGCTTTCTTATCGGTGCGGTTATTTCGTCTACCGATGCGGCATCGGTGTTCTCGATACTTCGTTCGAAGCAGTTGAACCTGCGTGGCGGTCTGGCTTCACTGCTGGAAATCGAGAGCGGTTCTAATGACCCGTTTTCTTATATGCTGACGGTCATCGCACTTGCGATAATGGCGGGTGATGATATTTCACAGCTTGGTCTTCTTGCGGTGCTGCAGATAGTCCTCGGTGTTGCATTCGGCTTCGCAATGGGACTTGCCGCAGTGTTTGTAATGAAAAAGGTGAAGCTGTCGAAAAACAGCTTTGACATAATTTTTATGATGGCGATGATATTTGCGGCATATTCCGCACCGATACTGCTCGGTGGCAACGGATACCTCAGTGTATACATAGCAGGTATCATCATCGGTAACAGCAACATAGGCGAGAATAAGGCGCAGCTTGTACATTTCTTCGACGGAATAACGGGGCTGAGCCAGATAATGCTGTTCTTTCTGCTGGGATTGCTGTCGAATCCTTCGCAGCTCCCCGGAATAATACTTCCGGCACTTGCAATATTTGCGGTGATGACCTTTATATCACGTCCTGTTGCTGTGTTTGCGATATGTTCAAAGGGATATACTTGGGCTGATAGGCTGTTTATAGCGTGGTCGGGTCTGAGAGGCGCATCGTCCATCGTTTTCGCAATAATGGCAACGGTGAGCGATGTGTACACGGACAGCAATCTGTTCAATATAGTAGTGTGCGTCTGCCTTATCTCCGTTGCGTTTCAGGGAACGTTACTGCCGAAGGTCGCAACGGGGCTTAAGCTCATTGATAACGAAAGCAGTGTATTAAAGACGTTCAACGACTATCAGGACGAAACTCCGCAGTTCAATATGATGCGTATATTTGTATCGGATACTCACACATGGAACGGACACAAGATAAGCGAGATAGATTTTCCCGATGATTCGCTTGTGCTTATGATAAAACACGGCGACAGCACTATCGTGCCGAAAGGCGATACGGTGATAAATGCCGGAGATGATGTTATACTCAGTATTCCGTCATACAGGGACAGCGGAAATATATTGCTCAAGGAATATGAGATAGGACCAAAGCATTTATGGAAGGGAAAGACTATAAAGGAGCTTGACCTGCCGACTACGCTTCTTATTATAATGATAAAGAGAAACGGCGATATGGTCGTACCTAACGGAAGCACTGTAATAAAGCAGGGTGATATTCTTGTTGTAAGCGACCAGTCGCATATAGAAGAAAAGAAGAAAAAGGATAAGCACGGCGGTGATGAGCCTGATAAAAAGCCGGATAAAGCGGCGGAGAATAAAGAATGCAATGAAAAAGAGGGAGAGAAGGTGAGCGTGTAACAATTGACGTAACAACGATGATGACTTTCGGGCTTGAAATTAAAGGTCGGCTGTGATAGAATAAGGCTGACGGCTTTTGTAAATATGAAACTGCCGTGTTATATATGCGGCAGTTGATTTTTGGAGGAAAATATGAAACGCAGTAAGAAAATATCGGTGCTGAGAGAGTGTGTTGAAAGCAGGCATATATGCAGGTGCTTTTACGAATATGACAAAAGCTATTGGTATTACTATATCAACGATTTCAACGACAAATTTGTACTCGGACAGGAAGAAAACGACTTTGAGCTTAACGGATATACAATCCGCAACTTTGACGAACTGCAAAAAGCAGAAATCAAGAATGATGTCTGTGAAGAGATAAACAGACTGAACGGGGTTGCAGGGCAAATCAAGGCTCCCCAAATTGATATAAGCTCGTGGCAGAGCATATTCAATTCGCTCCGTGAGTGCGGTGAATGGGCGATAGTCGAGAATGAAAATGAAGAGATATTCCATATAGGGATAATCTTAAAGGCGGGGAAGAATAAACTGACGATGAGAGAGTTTGACGCAGACGGAAAATGGCAGGAAGAAACCAAAATTCCATACAAAGAAATAACAAGCGTCAGCTTTCAGACAAGATATATTGATAACTGGAGAAAGTATCTCGAAAGAACGAAAGAAGGATAAGCATGGACATTAAGGAAAACTTCAAGGGGCATTTAAGCACTATCAATCATCACAAGATGGAAGTAATGAGGCTGTGCTTCAAGGTGGGTCTTTATAAGCAGGGGCTTATGCACGATCTGTCAAAATATTCGCCGAAGGAATTCATAAGCGGCGTGGTATTTTACACGGGGGATAAAAGTCCGAACACTACGGAAAGACGTGCGACGGGAAAAAGCGAGGCGTGGCTTCACCATAAGGGAAGAAACAGGCATCACTTTGAATACTGGATAGACTACGGACAGGAACCGAGTTCTGCGATGCAGGGAATGAAAATGCCTGTAAAGTATGTTGTGGAGATGTTCTGCGACAGGGTGGCGGCTTGTAAGACATATTATAAAGAGAATTATAACAACAGTATGCCGTTTGAATATTTCAACAAGAACAGAAAACACTATATGATGCACCCGGAAACTATGGAGCTTCTTGGAAAAATGCTGATAATGCTGAAAAGATACGGCGAGGAGGATACGCTGGTATACATAAGGGAGAGAATTCTTACCGGAAAGTATCCGAAAAAGACAGCGGTAAAAAGCTGATAAAATACATTAAATAGCAGAAAAATGCAGTAAATAGAATATATAGACAGCTTTTTACGGCCGATTGTGTAAAGTGCCTTTAAAAGTGTGAATTGACGAGTAAGTTTTATGTAAAATTACTTTGAAAAAAACGTTGACAAATGTCGTTTTCCGTGATATAATAGACAAGCACTCAAACGAGAGGGCATAAAAACAGAGGGTACTTGAG
>OOCB01000288.1_pt1 | contig 84436 bp, 62 predicted proteins | sample 1671351 | NCBI WGS metagenome assembly OOCB01 (sample SAMN06348148, study PRJEB24527) | human gut metagenome | biome: human gut; feature: ankylosing spondylitis patient; material: feces | host: Homo sapiens | place: China | collected 2015-10 | reverse complement strand
GGGCAAAGCCCCTGTACGAAGTTTTAATGGCTCAGAACAGTTGAACATTTTCGGAAAGACCACTTGACAAATACCGATTCTCGGTCGAGCCTTGCATGTTCGACAGCGGCAGGCGGAGGGTCGTGCCCGTCATGCGGATCCAACCCGCGTAGTTGTCATCAATCTGAACGTTGTCCATGAATACAACCGCACCCTTCCCCGAAAGCTCGATCACGTCTTCCGCAGTGGAGCTTTCAACCGAGAAGCGGTTGTCAATCGCGAAGCCGTAATTCGCTTTGAGTGTAAGCAGATTCTGACCGTTCTGCATATTGACACTGCCGAGCTTCCAGGCTTGACCATAATCAAGCGTCAAATGAGCCCGATCAAGGGTCGTCTTCCGGACGTTGTCAAGCCGGCCCACATATTCGACATTGGCATTCGTGAGCGAGACGTCGTACGCGGATCCGGGATTCAACGTCGAAACGCGGGTACCGAACGTGTACGCCTTGTCCGACAAATAGCCATTGCCGACGAAAGCCAGCTTTTCACCCACTTCGAGCCTATCGACGGAGAAGTTCGAGGTGTTCGTTTCGCTCTCGGCGGTGTCCAGCGTAAGGGTCTTTACAACACTCAGCCCGTCCTTAACGGTAAGTTTGGCGCCGGAACCCACCGTCACATTGGTACCTGCAGTGAGCCCGCCGGTCTTCACTTCGAGGCTGTCGCCTTTAAGAAGAGAGACCCCCATCTCAAGGGTCGCCCCATTCACGGTCTCAATCGTATTCGCACCCGACAGGGTAAGACTACCCGAAGCCGTGAATTGGTCGGCCGCAATCGCCGCCCCCGCCATAGCAAGCGACTTGACCTTCACGTTACTCTTCGCAGAGAGTTTGGCTCCCGCAGAGAGGTTGGCAGAAGTCGCCGTGAGATTGCCCGTGGCGTCGAGCGTTCCGTTCGCATTGAGGATAAGCCCGGTCGTCGAGAAAGTTTCGGCCGCGACGGTGTTCTTGCCCGAAACCGTCGTATTGCCGGTCACATTCACCGACGAAGCCGTGAGGGTCGCGTCGGTGACCTCAAGCGAACCCGCATCGAAAGCGGCCGTACCCGTCGAGAGGGAACCCGACGTGATCGTCGCCTTGTTGTCGACCTTGAAGTAATCGACCACGTTCATCGTGTTCTCGCCCGCAAAGGTCGCGTCACCCGTAACTTCGAGCGACGTCCCCGCGGTCGTCAGCGCCGTATCCGTAAAGTCGATCTTATTGAGCGTGCCGAGGGCACCTCCCTTGACTTCGACGATGCTCGCATTGTAGGCAGTGAGAATCCCCGAGACACCGAGCGACGTTTCGCGCTCGAGGTTGAGCGTGACGTTCTCGACAGTCGTCGCTCCGGTGTAGTTGTTTGCGCGATGATCGAGGCGGTCGTCCTCGGCATCGCTCGGCTGGTTCGATTCAAAGAGCTGCTTGATCGTGACGACATCTTTCGCTTTGTCGCCACCGACGTACTTAACGCCGCCCTCGCCCGTCAGGTGCGCGCCCCAATTCTGAGCACCCGAGACGTTGAGCGTGATCGTCTTGCCGTCGAGAAGCGTCAGTTCGGAGAGGACGGTCGCCGTGTAAAGCGTATTGCCGACCAGCTTCATCCCGTGCGAATAACCCGAGAAAGTGTCTTTCGGCCCCAGATTTTGAGCACGATTGCCGATGATGTAGCGACCGACAGCGACCTGTTCTTCGCCTTGTTTGATGCTTTGCTCGAAGATGTTGTCGCCAGTGGCATTTCTGATACTGTATGCGTACCACTCAGCATTGTACGACGGTTTTTCCTCAATACTCTTCGCTTGAACGACGGCCTGACCGAACCCTTGAGACTGCTTGACAAGCGAGAGCACGCCTTTCTCACCGAGGTCAAGCTCAACGGTTGGAAAGCCTCCCTCGGAGAGGTCTTCGAAGTAAAGTTCGTGCTTGCCGCCCCAGACTGTCAAGTCATCACCGTACGTGAGTGCGGCCTGATTCTGGTTGCCGAAGGCAAAATCCGTGCCGACATGCGACACGCCGCCCGTGGCCGAACCGTTGACGAGGGACACGTCACAGTTCCCGTCGCCCCACTTCCCCCACTCTGCCGCCTCGGCCCCGGAAGAAAGCGCTGCGGCCGCAGCGACCGCAGCCACGACGACCGCCTTGAGGCGAGACCCCTTGGTCCGCCCAGTCTGAAGTTCGGAAACGGCCGTTGCAGCGCCGGTCCGATGATTCTTCAGTGTTTTGAAAATCTTGTTCATAGTGGATCCCCTTGTTTTCGACTCCGCGGAGACGAAGACGCTCGAAGATCCTCCGCGCGAGGGCAATCCAACCTCTCGCGCGAGCGTCCGTCCTACGGAGTCCTATGCATGAAAGTTTCCGCGGACGGTTTGTCTACCTGTTTAGGGGTATTCACCAATATTCCTAAGGGGTGGGGGTAATTTTCTTAAAAATCAATCACTTAGATATCACTAAAATCCAACCTGCGGCTCTCGGGTTGTTGCATAAACAAAACTGTACCTAGCGGTCTTGAGAGAAAACAGGCGATTCCGGGCAGGATTCGAGAGTCCCCGAGAAGTTATTCCGCCCGATTTCAGCAGTTTTTCGGGGCCTCGCCCGCTTCTTCGGCCTGCTGCGCCTGCCCGGCCCTCTCGGCCTCGCGCCGCAGATAAGCTTCCGCCGCGTCCATCGCCCAGACGCTCGCACCCGCGCGCGCCTCGGAGAGGTCGATTTCGGGAAGACGCCCTTCCTTGCGAAGGTTGTCGCGCATCTCGGCGTGAGCGCGCTGCATGGCCGCAACCGCCCGGAAGTAATCGTCGCGCGGCGCGCGGGCGATCGCTTCGAACGCGAGTTCGACCGCGTCCTTCAAGCCTTCGGCCGCAGCGCTTTGCGTCACCGTTCCTTCGATGAGGGATGAAATGAACTCGTCCCCGCGCGCGAGACGCGCACGGGCCGCTTCGGGATCCTCCAGAACGTCGACGAGGGGTTCCGCGATTTCAAGCACCGAGAGAATCGTTGCAAGGTCGCCGTTCGTCGCGTTCGAGGCCGAGAGCCGCCCCGTCGCTTCGTCGATCGAGCCGCGAAGACGCGTCTGAGTTTCCTTGTCGACGGGAAGGCTCGCGAGGATGGAGTTGGGACGACGGTTGGGCACGTACTTCTTGGTGCGCTTTTTCTTCGGCTTGGCCATGGGAACGGGTCTCGGTCGGAGTGCGGGGAAGTGTTTCGGGATGGATTCGAGAAAAGGCCCATTGTAGAGCCTCGGCGGGCGGCGGGCAAAAGAGGAAAAGACCCGAAGGCGCGGCTGTCCCGCTCAAAAAAACAAAAACCCCGCGGACGCATCCCGCGGGGCTTTGCTGCTCCTTGCCGACTCGGACGGTCGGCAGGAGAGACAAGCGGCATTACTTGCCGTTGACCTTGTCCTTCAGAGCCTTGCCGGCCGTGAACTTCGGCAGCTTGCAAGCGGCGATCGTGATCGCGGCGCCCGTGGCGGGGTTGCGGCCTTCGCGGGCGGCACGTTCGGAAACTTCGTAGTTGCCGAAGCCGATGAGCTGGATCTTTTCACCCTTGACAAGGGTTTCCGTCACAACTTCGTGGTAGGCGGCAACGATCTTTTCGGCCTCAACCTTGGTGGTGCCGGCCTTGGCGGCGATGGCGGCGACAAATTCGGACTTGTTCATTTGAGAATCTCCTAATTTGCAGGGTTTCCGGGCCTCCATCGCCCTATTGCCCTGCAATCGATCGAAGTATAGCGGCAGATTCGCGCGGCGGGGGAGCATTTTTCGCTCGAAACCCCCGAAACCTCAGGAACGGCGGGCGTCGACAGAGTTTCGAGGAACCCCGAAAGCGCGGCCCGCGGTCTTCCTCCGAGCTTCGACAAATCGAGAAGAACCCTCGACGAGACGGGAAAGTACGATTCGCCGATTTAAAAATACCTGTGAAAACAGCCCTTAAGCACTGATAAACCATAAGGTATACGAGTTCGGCTCGCCGAAATTCTCGCGACGCACTTCGGAAACTCTTCGGCATAGTCTCACGGTCCTTGACGGCGTAGGGACACCGGGGCGAAAGCCCCGTCTTTTCACGCCGGAAACATTGAGTTACAAAGTATGAAACTCGCAACCATGACCGCGACCGATTGCGCCGCCTCTTCTTCGATTCCTTCTTCGATTCCTCTTTCGACCTCGCTTTCTTCTTTCCGCAAGGAAGCCGCCGCATTCCTCAAGCGGGAACGCGTTCGCAAGGTGCTCTTCGTGCTGCTTGCGGCCGCGCTCGTCTATGCGGCCTACGCCCTCATTGCGGACCCCGCCTTCGCGGCCGCAAGCCCTACGGGCACGACCGACTTCGACGCGCTTTACAACCGACTGCTCGGCTGGGTCGGGGGCTCCCTCGGGAAGTCCGTGGCGCTCGCCTTCCTCGTCGTGGGCCTTTGCGTGGGCATCATCCGCGGCAACCTCACCGCCGCGATCGTGACGCTCGGCGCCGGGATCGCGCTCGCGATGTTCCCCGCGATCATCGAAAACCTCTTCACCCTCGGCAGCTGAGGCAACTGAAGGAACGGAGAGGCGTTTCTCCCCGAACTCGCTCAAGGAGACGATGCGATGCGCTCGACACCCGTACCCAAAAACCTCGACGCGAAGCCCCGGATTCTTTTCTGGGACGCGGAAACGGTACTTGCGGCCGTCGCCCTCACGGGGATCGGCACGGTACTCGGGCACGCGGTGACGGGCGCTTTGCTCGGCGTCGCTGCGGGCTATGCCCTCCACCGACTCCTCGCCTCCCGCGTTCGGGGGTTCCCTCTGCACCTTGCGTACTGGCACTTCGGAGCGGGGTCCTACAAAAGAACGCCCCCGTCCGCGAAGCGCCGGTTCGTGGGGTGAAGGCAAGGAGCGGACGGGCCGAACGGACGGATCCCCTTGATGTCCGAAACGAAACGCAACCCAACCCCGCCCGCTCCGATCCTTCCCCGAAGGACCCGCACCGCGTCGGGCTCCTCCGTCCTCCCGCCCGATCCGACCTGTGAAGGTCGGTCTCTTTTCCCGTCACTCACCCATTTCGCTTTACCTTCCATGCCGCTCCTTTCCGACCGCGTGTGCGAAGCCAACCGCACGAAACTCGTGCTCGAACTGACGGTCGCCGCGTTGTCGGCGACGACCGTCCTGCTCGCAGGCGCCCTGCTTTTCCGCAATCCTCCCGTCCAGACCGTGGTCCTCCCGCCCTCCGTCGTGAAAGATTCCGGATGGACCTTCACCGAATCGGGCCCCTCGAGCGCGTACCTCGAACGCTGGTCGACGGACCTTCTCGCTTTGGCCGCGAACCTCACCCCCGAAACGGCGGACGCGTCCCTTCAGAGGCTCTTGGCGCACGTGAACCCCGAGGACGTCGTGCGGCTGCGCATCCTCCTGGAAACCCAAATCGAAGGCCTCAAAGCCGACCGCGCTTCGAGCGTCTTTTACCCCAACGCCGTAGAAGCGAACGAAAAGGCCCTCACGGCGGACGTCTCGGGTATTCAGAAACTTCTGATCGGCACCCGCGTCACGCACTCGGAGTCGGTCGTCTATCGACTGCGCTACCGCTACGAGGCGGGGCGCCTTTTCCTCAAATCGATCGAACGGGTCGACGCGGGCAAGGGAACGGAAGGTCGCACGTCGGCGGGATCCTCTCGGGAGACCGCGCGATGACCGACCACATCCTCTTTTCGACCTCGAACGTGCTTTCAACCGTGCTTTCGAATGCTCTCTGCGGCACGTTCCCTCACGCGAAGCACCCGGCCCTCCGTTCGCTCTTTCCTTTTGCCGCTTTCCTCACCGCGGGGACCGCGGCGGGACTCGGCCTCACCGCGCTCCTGGCGCTTCTCGGCCCGGCCGACTGTGCGGCCCGCACGACGGACGTGCCCGCGCAGCCCGAATACCGGTCGATTCTTCCGTTCTTGGAGGGCTACGCCTATACGGGCGACCCCGACGGGGTGCCGGACGAAAACGCCGCAACGCCGGCTTCCGCTCGGGAAGAATCGAGCAACGCTTCGGACAACGTCTCGAACGACGTATCGAACGCCGCGCCGAACCCGGCGTCCGAAACGGGGACGCCGGAAATCCCGGAAGGCTCGAACAACTCGAACACGGCGACTCCCGCCGAACGAAATACCGCCCGGAGCACCGATCGCCCGACGGAGAATGCGCCCGCACGGGAAACCGAACCCCGAGGAAACGCCTCCGCGGCCCGAGAAAGTACCGACGAAAGCGCCGACGAAAGCGCCGCCCTGCCGACGGTCGCTCCGGACCGAGCCTCCGAACCCGCCTTCCGCTCGGCCCCGCACGCGGAGGGCCCTTTCGTGCGCCGGCGGGAAACGGCGTCCTCCCTGGTCTTTCACATCTCTCCCTACCAGACGAGTCGCCTCGCGATCGAGGGCGAACGCATTGCGTCCGCCATCTGGGACCAGGCGGATTTGACGCTCGAAGCCGAAAGCCGCACGGGCGAAGTCTATTTGCTCCCGAAGCGCCTCGGGCGCATGCAGCTCTACGTCACGACCGACTCGGGCGAAACCGCGGGGATCACGATCGTCGCGGACGAGCGCGCGGAACCCGAAAACATCGTGCTGGAGCGCCGTACCGCGCGCGAAACGACCGAACGCCGCACGGCCCCGACCCGGAAGCTTCCCGCCCTTCCCGCATCCGACTTCGAAGGGGCTCTCAAAGCGTTTGCCGCAACGCTTGCGCGCGGGGAAGAAACCCCGGCCGTCGAAAAGCGTTCGTGCGTCGAGACGCAAGCGGTGCTTCACGCCCGGGAGGTCCTGGCGGCGCTCTCGCCGAAATCGCAAGCCTGCTACGCGGCGCGGGGCCTTTTTGCAACGCGCATTCGCATCCGCAACCGCTCGATTCGTCCCGTGCTCGTTCGGGAATCCGCCCTTCTCGCCCCCCAAGTGCTCGCCGTCACGGCGGAAAAACCCGTGCTCTCTGCGGGCGAGAGCACCGTTCTTCACATCATCGAGGCTACGCATGACTGATTCGTCCGAGCATTCCGTCGACCCGAATCCCGTATCCGATACGGATACCGCATCGGGGTTCCCCTTCGCCGAGCGCCTGCGCGGCCTTCTCGGCCGTCGGGGCGGCGGCACGGAAACGCCGCCCCTTTCGAACGCCGCGCTTCGCACGCGTCAGAAACGCCTCGGGGCCCTCACGGTCCTCGCGGCGGCGCTTCTTTCGATCGGGGCCGTTTCGAGCGTCGATTCGCCCGAACCCCCGACGCGCCGTGCGCCCGACGAGACGACGAAGGTGGACCTCACACTGGCTCCGGATCGCACGCAGCGCGAACGCTACTTCCTGGAATTCGAAAAGGATTTCTCGAAGCTCGAAAGCGAAGTGGGTCGTTTGAAGAAGGAAGCCGCCGAGCGCGAACGGCGCGATGCGGCCGAAACGAAGGCCCTCCGAAGCGAAAACGCAACCCTCAAAGAGGATCTCGAGCGCTTGAACGAGGAGCTCGTCGCCGCCAAAAACAACGCGGCCTCGACCGAGCGAACGCTCGCGGACCTGAGGGAGCGGGTGGAAAAGGGCGACGCGGGCGATCGTCGCCGTCCGCGGCTTGCGAACGGAACGAACGGTGCGTTCGGCACCGAAACCCTCCCGCCCGACGCACGCTTTGCGGGTTCGGGCGGATTGCGCTCGGGGTTCCCGCCCGCCGCGGGCGGATCGGGAAATACCGACGGCACCCGAACGGCCCGCTCGGGGCTCTCGATTCTTCGCATGCCCGAGCCCGTCAAGGACGAAAAGCACGCGGGGGCGAGCACTCCCGCGGCCCCGGCGCCCTTCGTGGAGCGCGATTCGCCGATCGCCCTCAACCGGGCGGCGGGCAGAACCGTGGAAACGTATTTGCCGCCCGGCACCTTCACGACGGGAACGCTTTTGACGGGCGGGCTCGTCGCGACGGGAGGCGGGAGCGAAGGCCGCCCCATGCCCGTTCTTCTTCAGGTGGAAGACACGGCCTTCCTGCCCAACAACTGGCTGAGCGACGTCAGGGACTGCCGCGTGACGGGGTCCGCGTCCGGAGACCTTTCGACGGAACGCGTTCAGGTGCGGCTCGACCGTTTGTCCTGTGCGGGCCCCGACGGGGAAGCCCTTGACGTTCGGGTCTACGGCTACGCCGTGGGTGCGGACGGACGCGTGGGCGTCAAAGGAAAGCTCGTCACGAAAAGCGGCCAGGCGATTGCGAACGCCCTGAAGCTCTCGCTCCTCTCGGGCTTCGGCAAAGCCGTCTCGCTTTCCGCCGAAGAGGTGCAGACCTCGATCACGGGAACGCAAACCCACATGTACGAGAACGCCTGGAAGGCGGGGCTCGGACAGGGCCTTTCGGGCGGCATGGACCGACTCGTCGCCTACTACCTGAAGTTGGCCGACAAGGTGATGCCGGTACTCGAAATGAACCCGGGGCAGCGCGTCGACATCGTCTTCAGCCAGGGCGTGCATCTGGCGGCGGATCCGCGGTGAGGGACGACGAAAAGAGACGGTCCGAGAGGTCCGGAGAGGCTCCGAAAGGTCTCAAAGGACTTCCGGAGGGCCTCGACCGGCCGATCCGGACGTCGAAACGAAAAAATTTTCCTCGGTAATTTCCCTTAGAAAAACACGAAGAAAGGTCGATTTCGGCGCAACGACAGACTGTAAACCTACGCAAATATACGTATCTTCAAAAACCGATGCTGACGAAAAACTTTTACATCCATTTACATTTAATCGGCAAAATCGTTCTCCGACAGGGGGTTTACACCCTTTCGGCATCGCTTCCGACACCCTCGCTCGGGCTCCGCGCGAAGGCCCTCCCGTTCTCCGAGGAGTCGAACGGGACCCCGATCGGGGAGGCGACGCGTACTGCGAGCGCCCTCCCGGCGGCTCTTCCCGGCGTACTACCGACTTCAAATCCATGCAATACGAATCGAATGAAAGGTTTGTTCGGACTTTCATTCCGTTCGAAGGATCGGAGTCGTCGAAGCTGCGACATTTGTCCGACTCATCGTTTTCAAGTCGGTGGGAAAACGTCAACGAAAAGTTTATGGCCGTCGGTAAAAAGCTTCGCTGTTTGTCTCTTCGGTCGCAGACCGCTCGCGTATTCGGTCGTGTTTTCGGATTCCGAAGAATCCCGCACGAAATTCGGCGCAACTAAGTTTTCGAACAATAAGGAATTTATTGTTCGATTAAACGAGACGCTCGCAACGACCTCTCCGTCGACCGAATTCCTTCTCTTTTCAAAGGACTCCCGCCCGACCGTCGAAGACTTCCGTTGCGAAGCGCCCTCCCCCGGCACCTCGGCCGCCGCTCGCAGCTCAAGGGCCGCAGCACACGTCGAGAGCGAAATTCCGGCGGTTTGCTGGCTCGGCAAGTCTCTCGAAACTTTTCAGGATTTTTCACGATGTTACACGCTTTGCCTTCGTCATCCCTCTTCGGGCGACGACGCGCAACCCGTCCTTCGAGTCGGACCATCGCCCGCACCGACCGCCGCGCCCGAGCTCGGCCCGCCGACCGACAAATCGCAACCGAAACCCATCCGCAAGCGTAAGAAGCTCCCCCGGCTTTCTCTTGCGAATGCGTTTCGACGATTCGAGTTTCCCGACCGTCTTCTCATTGAACGGACGACGAAACCGCGATCGAAACATCGAAATCCGAATCGAATACTCATCGAAATAACCTCGAAACGATCTCGCACGATCCCGATACTCGACTTTATAAACGAAACGTTAACAAATTCCGATTTGCGTTCGAATTCAAACAACGAATGCAAATCTTTTGAAATCAAACGGACGTCTTCTTCAAACTCGAAAAGTCGAATCTTTTTCCGCCTTAATCATGTTGTCAATACTCACAATCAAAGCTCTGCTTTCCCATCACATATTGCCGACAAGCGGAGATTCAACTTACCTCACGAAGAAGAACCATTTACCGAGCCGCGTAGCGCACGCCTCGTGCTTACTTACACGGGCGCGCACAAATAGCATATCCGCGGAAAATTTGCAAAGCGGAAACCGTTGCACTTCGATCGTTCTCTCTTCCGATTTTTACCGACTTCAAGGTATATATCCGTCAACCAAGCCTGTTTGCGAAGATGAAATCGGGAGCGTATATTTGCACCCGCTGTCGGACAGCCGGGCTTCGAACCGAATCCGTTCCCTATCGAAGGACGCTTATGCACTCGACACGCGCACATTTCAAAAGCCTTTCTTGAAACACCGGGAAGACCCTTCGAAATCGATGCGTGTTCGCTTGAAAAGCCGACTTTGAAGGTCGTATTCGGCTCAGGACCGAGTGATCTTTCAGGATCGTCGGAAGTCGTCGAAACGGCATCGATTACGCATTCTTTGCCGCGTCGCCTTCCGCGATTTCGGAGTCCTTCGTCCCCTGCGACGCATTGCGTCGGGATTCGATTCCGTCGATTCTCGGACGTCTTCGACACCCTTTGCGACATTGCATTGCGGTTCCGGAGAAGCGTTCCTCGGGATACGCTCCGACGCACCTCATGTCGGGCTGAAAGAGCGACCGATCCCCCCGAGATTCCTCGTGAGAATGCCGCGTCGAACTCCTCAACCCTTTGTTAATCCTTTTTTTTCACACTTCCCGAGATCATGTCGGAAGCACACAAAACCCATCTCGAACACGAGCAAACCCTCGAAACGACCGTATCGGCCCGTGACATCCCGACGACGCCCGCGTGCACGAAGCGCACCGTGCTCCCGAACCTTTCAACCGAACGCGTTCCCTCGATCGAAACGCTCCGCACGGCGACGCTCTCGCGTTTGGCGACCCTGACGCCCGAAGAGCGAGCGCGCGTTCCCGAACGGCTTGCTCCCGGGCACGAGCCTCGCGTCACCGAAGCGGGTACGCCCGTGAAGTACCTTCCGCGTTCGTTGCGTCGAGCGTATTTGGCCGCGCTCGGAGCGTATTTCTCGCAACTCGTTCGCCCCCGGACGCCCGTCGGGAGTACCGAGACGGATATGACGGCGTCAACCGGCTGTTGCGTCGAAGTCCTTGACGAAGTGGACGCCTACGTGTTTCACGCCGCCGTCGAAAACAACCTCGTCGCCATGCACGAAATCCGTCGCGCGGCGACCCGCGTGAAACTCCTGAAGGCGTTCCTGCGCGACCAGCGGCCGATTTTTCGCCACCAGACGGCGCTTTTCGGTCGTACGCCCGAAAAGCGCAAGGCCCTGCTGGAAATTCTTGAGGCTCAAAAACTTCACGGCGACGAAACGGTGGAATTCTCCGTAAAGCTCGAGAAAAAGGTGCGCGCTCCGCGGACGACCTCGGAGCTGCGCGGCAATCTCCGCTACCACCGCTCGCTCCTTGCGACCTACGACCTGGAACTCGAACTCTGCCTCGGCCGCAAACCCCGCGGGAAGAGCGAGCGCGCGGCTTTCGAACTCATGGACGCCCTCACGACCGCGAAGCCGAAGTCGGAAAAGGACTATGTGGCCTCGGCCTCGAAGAAGGCCGCGCAAGCGAATACGGGCGAAAGCTCGGAAGTCCCGGCGAACGCCGCCCCTTCGTTCGAAGAGGATTCGGAAAAATGAACTTCGCCTTTCAACCCCAAGTACGTTCCCGAAGCACCTCCAGGGCTCCGATTCGGGCTCTTCGGACGCTTTCCCTCGCGCTCGGCTCCGCCCTCGTCCTCTCGGGCTGCGTCACCGACCTCACGGGGATCGGTGCGGAGTCGGACTTTGCCTGCCCGTCGGACGACGGGACGCTCTGCGCCTCCATGGCGGACATCTCGCGGATGAGCCGCCGCGGGGAACTGCCGTGGGAAAAGCGTCGGGCCGAAGCGCGCGCTCGGGCCGAAGCCGAGGAACCGGAAGCCGCGAACGCTCCGGGCGGCTCCGCCGCCGCAAACGATTCCGACGATTCGACCGACGCGTCCTCCGCGAACGCATCCTCCGACGTGCAACCGAAGCGCGTCGAAGGAATCGCCAACGTCGTGAGCTCGCCCGAAACGTCGGAGAGAACCGAGAAGACTTCCGCGGAAGGTCCCTCTAAAGGTTCCTCGAAGAGCGCCGCCGAAGCCCGAGAAGCGGACAAGGCGAACGAACTCCACCCCGAAAGCGAACCCCGATCGGGCTTTCGGGCGAACCGTCCGCTCGGGGCTCGTCTCACGGAATCCTGGGGTCGGTCTCCCTTGACCGCCTGGGCGACGCCCGAACGCACGCCCGAGCGACTCGTTCGGATTTTCGTTGCGCCTTGGACCGATCGGGACGGGGACCTCCACGACGCGCACTACGTGTACGCGGCCGTGACGCCTCCCGAATGGAACACCGCCCGCAGGCGGCGTCCGGACGGACGGGCGGTGGTGAAGCTCCCTTTCGAACTCAACCGTCCGGCCCGATCCGACGGAACCCGCGAGGTCGGGAACCTCGACGCGGCCTACGGATCTTTCGGGACTCTCGGGAGTTTCGACACCGTCGGCGTCGACGACGTGAAAGACCCTTTCGGTCATCCGTCGGAATCGAACTCGGACCCCGGCACGAACGCCGATCGCTCGGGGGCCGAACGCCTTCGCGCCGATCGGGCCCGACGGCTCTCCGCCGCCCGACGGCTTGCCGAGCCCGCAGCGGCCTTCGGAGGAGTTGAGACGACGGAAACACCGGAAGCGACGGGAGAGACCGCAACGTCGGGAACGTCCGAAGCAGCCGAAACGCCGGAAAAGTCCGACGCCTCGTAAACCCCGACCGAGCCCGAAGACGGCTTCCTTCGTCTTCAACCGTTTTTCTTCCTCCGCCCGGACGGGTGCGCTCGCGCCCGGCAGCTCTCCCGCGGCGCCTCCCCGGGCGGCGGAAAGAAAGCGTTTTTTCGAGAACGTCGAAGCGTTCCCGCGAACGACGACCCGATCCTTTTTGTTCGGACCATTCAACCTCTTCAACCCTCACGCCTTGCGCAACCCCCGGGGCGCTCTCGCCCTCGGGGTCGGATCCGCCATGAGTCACACAACCGACACCCTCCCCCGCGCGGTCGATGCCGCCGCGCCTCCTGCCGATTCGGCGGCGCCTTCGAACGCCGTACCCTCCGCGGTCTCCTCCGACCGAGGCGTCCTCGGCGGTTTGAGCCGATGCCTGAAGGAAAAGTTCCGCGCCCTCTTCCCCGAATCGAACCTCCGGATCGCACCCGAGCAGTCCCCCTACGGGGCGGGGCTCGGTCCCTCGGATCCCCCGCGCGCCGACCGATTCGGGGACCTCCTTCCGCACATGGGGACGGTGACGCAATTCCGTGCCGTCGCGCGCGAGCGCGAGCGGGATGCGGCAAGCGTCTTTCTCCTCGAAGGGGCCGCGGCCGGCAAGCCCGAGGCATTGGGCTTTGCGTTGGCGGTTCTGCCGCAGACGGGCGTTTCCGACGAAATGCAGGAGAGCCTCAAAACGCTCGGGCTCAATCTGCCGCTCCACTCCACCGTCACCGTCATGACCCACACGATCGCAAGCGTCAAGCCGCGGCTCGATCGTCTGCGCGACGTTTACACGCATGGAATCCGCGCGTTCGAGACGGGGAACAAAGAGGTTCTGACGCGGATGGTCGAAGGGCGCGCGGACTTTTTGGAGCGCGTCTCCCGCGGGGAGCCCGTCGAGAGTACCGCCCCCTTGCTCGCGCGCGAATTCCGCACGGTGGTCTCGGTCGTGATCCCGTGCTCCGAGCCGTTTTCGGACGCGGCGCTCGTCGAAATCCTCGACGCCCGCAGTTCCGTCGAAGCGACGCTCCTTCAGGCGGGGTTGCCGTCCGCGCGCATGGGGGCGCAGGAGCTCCTCGATTTGCTTCGCGCGACGGCCAATCCCGAAAAGCATCTCCGGGACGAACTCGGGCCCCGTACCTTCAACCCCTTGGAAGAACTCCGTCACCAGGTGATGGACGCCGACACGGAGGTGACGATCGGGAAGCACGGGATCGAATTCCGCGGGGGCGTGTCGGAATGGAAATCGGACCGAAAGCCGTCGGATCCGCCCTCCGAACCTCCGTCCGACGCTTCGGACCCGGTGACGGCGCTCGCCTTCACCGTTCAGGGCTACCCGGCCGAGATTTCGGTCGCGCACGTCTCCGCTTTGCTCGGCGACATCGGTCGCGCGGGAGCGCAGCTTCCCGGGCGCTTTGCGTTGGCCGTTTCCTGGCAGGTTTTGGACCGACGTCGGGAAAAGGACCGCATGGGGACGCTTCTCGTGCGCTCCATTCAGATGTCGCACTCCCAAATGGCGGTCTTCTCCGCGCAGTACGGCGAAAACATGCGCCACTTCCGCACGGCCTTGAAAAGTTTCGAGTCCGACGGGGGCATCGCCTACGTGCGTCACGCCCTGCTCCTTTTCACGAAGAAGAGCCGCATGAAGGCGGACGCGCAGACGGCGGTGGCGTTGGGAAAACGCCTGTCCTTCGACCTCGTTGCCGACACGGCCGTCATGGGGCAGTCCTTTTTGATGATGCTTCCCCTGGGGTTGACGCCCGCCCTTGCGGCGGACGTGCGCCGCATGGAGCGGTTCGAGCGCCGCACCGTCTCCACCGCCACGAACGGCGCGCCCTGGATTGCGGGGTGGTCGGGAAACGGCTGCCGCGCGGGGTCGACGCGGGAGACGCCCTTGGTGACGTTGCTCTCGCGCCGCGGACAGATCTTTCACGTGGATCCTTTCGCGAACGTCTCCGGGAATTATTCGATGACGATCGTCGGCAAATCGGGATCCGGCAAGTCCGTCCTCATGAACGAACTCTGCGCTTCGGCCCTCTACGGGAACGGCGTCGTGTGGGTGATCGACGTGGGTCGCTCCTACGAAAAGCTCGCACACCTCGTGGGCGGGACGTACCTCGACTTTACGAGCGACCGCGTCCGAGACCTCAATCCCTTCCGATTCGCGTTGGTCGCTGCCGGTGCCGCGGTCGGCGTCGAAAGGCCGGCCTCCTCCGCTTGCACTTCTTCGGCTTCGTCCGATTCGTCCGGCTCTTCCCCGGCCGCGGCCGCCGACCTCGCGCGCGAAACCCAGGAGATGGTCGTGCGGATCATCGAGGCGCTTTTGACCCTGAAGGAACTCCCCGACCGGGAGCTTTCGATCCTGCGTGCGGCGGTCGACCGCGTGGTGACGCGAGCCGCGCGGGAAGGGAGGGTCGCGACGCTCGACGACCTCTTCAACGAGCTCGTCCTTTACCGCCTCCCGAACGACCCCGACCGTACGGTGGACGAAGCCGTGCATCTTGCCGCCATGCTCTCCCCCTACACGAAGAGCGGTCCCTTCGGGCGGTGGTTCGACGGCTCGGGCGAACCCGTGGATCTCACGAACCGCTTCACGGTGCTGGAATTGGAAGGCTTGGGAACCCACAAGCCCCTGAGGAACGCCGTGCTTCTGAGCCTCATGCTCGCGATCGAAGGCCAGATGACGAAGCTTCCGAAAGAACGCGCAAAGCTCGTCGTGATCGACGAAGCCTGGGACTTGATGGGCGAAGGCTCTGCGGGGCACTTCATCGAGTCGGGCTACCGCCGCGCGAGAAAGTTGAACGGCGGCTACGTCACCGCCACCCAGTCGATTGCCGACTACTGGAAGTCCCCGACGGCGCGAGCGGCCTGGGATTGCGCCGATACGCGCATGTATCTGCGCCAGGACCCCGACGCGATCGAATCGCTGCGCCACGACGGGAAGCTCGCTTCCGACGAGGGGCTTCGGTGGGCGATCGGAAGCCTCACCACCATCCGCGGCGCCTATTCCGAAATGGTGGTGAAAGTCGGCGACGGCCCCTTCGAGATCGGGCGCCTGGCGCTCGACCCCTATTCGCGGGTGGCCTATTCGACCCTTCCCGCCGAACGCGCGGCCTTGGAAGCCCGCCTCCGGGCGGGGATGACGTTGTCGGATGCCATTGCCGACGTCGCCCGCGGGGAGGTTGCGCCGTGAGCCGAAAGAAAGCCGCCGTGGAGGCGATCAAGGCAAGAAAAGCCGCGGAGCGCACGGCCCGTACGACTCGCACGACCGAAGGAACGGAAAAGAAGGGGACTTCCGCCCGTAAGGCATCGAGCGGGTTGAAGGGCTCGACCGCTTCGAAAACGTCGAAGCCATCGAAACTTCCTCCCCCTCCGAATGCGCCGACGAGCACGGGCTTCGTGGCCGCGAAGCGCCTCGAAGACGCGACGCCCGAAGAGTTGGCGCGCCTGCGTCTCACACCCGACGGACGGATGTTTCGCCCGGAGGCCGAGCTCGCGAAGCCCGAAGGATCGGGAAATGAGGAAAGAGCGGAGAGCTCGGAAAGTCCGGCAGCGGCAGGAACGGCCGCCGCTGCCGCACCGCTCGATCCGGCGGACTGGTCCGCCCGTCCCCATACGCCCTTTCGTACGCGCCTGCTCGATCAGTACGCCCGCAATTCCGCCGCCCGCGCAACGCTTCTCGACCGTTTCGCAGAGGCGGAGCGGGAAGAACGCGAGGGTGCCCGAAAGACCGAACGCGATGCCGCACCTGAAAACGACGAGCCCCGACAAGAAACCCCGAAAGCCCCGGAAGTCCCACAACAACCCGACACCGAAATGAGCGTACACGCCATGACCCGAAACGACCGCACCGCTCGCGAAACGATCGAAACGATCGAAACGAATGAAAACCACGAAAGCCCCGATGCCCGCATTGAAGCTCGCGACAAGGCTTACGACGAGAGTGCCGTCGACCTCGACGACTTCGATTACTACCCCGAGGACCTCGCACGCTTGATCTCGGACGGGATTTCGGACGAAGAGAACGAGAAGGACGATGACACGCAGGAAAAAGAGGACGACGCGCCCGTCGTGCCCGTCCCGACCGAAGCGAAAGCCGAACCGAAAGCGGAACGGAAAGCCGCCGCGAAGACCGAATCGAAAAGTCCTGCGAAGGCCTCCCAACCGAAGAACACCCCGAAAAACGGGGTCCGAACGCCCGCAAAGCCCCGGGCGAAGAAAGCCGTTGCGCCCGCCTCGAAAACGAGCGAAACGCCGAAAGCGCCGGCGGACGTCGTCGAACCCGTGAAAGAGCGGGAAGCGCCGGAGTCCGTCGAACTTCCGGAAGCCGCTCAAGCGTCTGCGGCCGAAGAAGCCGAACAGGTCGACCGACTCCACACCCCCGCCAAACCCGCGAAGAAAGTCCGCGACAAGTCGGGCCGACGCGCACACGGGTACGCGGATGCCCTGCGTCATGCGGCGGACGTGAAGGCCGCCGCCCGAGAGCGCATCGAAGTCTCGCTCGGAAAGACGATCGACGAGATCACGGACGAGGACGACGAGAACGACGGGGACGCAGCCGAAATCGAAACCGTGACGCCCGCGCCGCACTTCTCGAGCGCGAACGCCGCGCTCGATGCGTACGAGGCGAAAGAGGCGAACGAAGCGATTCCGGTGCGCGTGCGGGAGACTTCCGTCCGTCTCTCCCGCGACGGGAACCTGCCCGAAGTCGAGCGCATCGACGGGCGTCGCGCCGTGCTCCCGAGAAACCGTACGGGAAAAGCCCTTCCGCGCATTACGCCGCTTTATGCGGACGATCCCGCTCCGGTGGATGTCGGTCGTGCGTACCTCTACGCCGTCGACGAACGGGCCCGGGCCCTCATGGACGAGGATGCCGACCGTCTGATGGAAGAAGGCTTCCGAGACCGCTATGCGGTCCGAACCGATCGGGACGGCCCGTCCCCCGTCGAAAACTGCCGGCGCCTTGAAGCGGAAACCCCCGCGATTCTCGATGCGGAGGCCGCCGAGCGGCGTGCCCGTCGCGAGGCCGAAGCCGCACGTGCCGGTAACGAGCCCCTTGGCGATACGCCCGAAGGCACGCTCAAGGGTACGCGCGAGGTCGAAGCGCGAGCGGGTCGGAAGACGGAGCCCGTAGGGCGCTTTCCCTTTGCGCTTCTTCCGGAGAAGCGTCGCGTACGAGTCGAGAAGACGAGCGGGACGGCCTTTGCGGATGCGTCGCGCGCTTCCTCCTCCGGTGCGTCCGCCGAGTCCTCCGCCTCTCACGCTTCGAAAACGCCGAACGTCCTTTTCCTCACGACCCTCGTCGCCTCAACGCTTGCGATCGGGCTCGCCTTCACGCACCCCGCGACGCAGGCGGTCGTTCGAAAGACCGCGGACATCCTGAAGTCGCGGGTGACGGCGGCTCTTGCGAGCGAATCCGCAACCGACCGCCCGCACCCCGCGATTCTCGTCGTCGACCGCGGGGCGGTCGAAGAACGGGCCGCGCTCGCGCGGCTGGCCGCCTCACGCCCCGGACCTCGGGAATCGCAAGAAACGAACGTCTTCGCATCCGTCGACCGTGCGGCCGTCGACCGTGCCCTCGAAGCAACCGCCGCCGAACACCGAGCGATCGTTCTGGACCGTCGTCTCGTATTGGCCGCCGCTCCCGAGTTCGCGCTCGAAAAGGCGTTCCTCCCCGAAACCGAAGACGCCCCCGCTACGGGTCTCGACGCCACGTACGAGGTGTTGCGTCGTCTCGGGCTTGAGAAGACGGACCCCGAGGCTCTGAAGCGTGCCGTGGCGGAGCACTGGTTCCCTCAAACGACGAAAGGCGGAAAAGCCGGAGCGATCGGGCATGCGTCCGAACCCGTTCCGGCAGCGGCCGATTCCGCAAAGACGCTGCGCGAGCTCGCGGCTTTGCTCCTTACCGACAGGTCGGAGTCCGAAGCTTCCGGGGCTTGCGGCAACGCGCGCCTCACCCCTTCGTCCGACGCCTTCGAGGGCTCCGAAGCCTTCCCGGGATTTCTCTCCGTGAAGTAAGTCCGAACCCGCATTTTTCTCTTTGAAAACCCGAAAAACCAACCCGAGAACATCCGTCATGACCCGCCTTCGACAAACCCGTCAAGCGAATGAAGTGCATCAGGCCCGCCAAACGCCTCAAGCCGTTGAATTCCCTTTCGGTGCGCCTTCCGAAACCGAAGCGGCCGAAATTCCCGAAGCGGCCGAAACGTTCGGTGCGATCGAGTCGCTCGATTTCGAAATCTCGGCCGAGGCCTCGACCGAGGCCACTTGGAACGCTTCTTTGAATTCCTCCGGCCGCACGTCGGGCAGCGCGATCCCCGCGAAGCGCACCGCCCCGCGGCTCGACATCCGCGACGCGCGGCTTCCGGCGGAGCCCGCCCGGCAACGCTTCGAATACGCGATCGCGGCCTTTGCGGCGGGCGTTCCCTTCGAGCGGCGCCCCGCTTTCCTTCAGGACGCCTTCACGGCGGAAGCCCGAACCCGTTCGGCGGGGGCCGCGGACGTCGCGCAAGCGCTCCTCGGCTACGCGACCGTAGGGCGGGCGTTGCTCGCGACCCTCGATCTTTCCCGAACCGAAGCGCGCGAGCTCGTGACGCGCGAAATCAAAGGCGAAAAGATTCGGGCGACGCTCGATGCGGCGGAGCGCCTCGTACTCTGGTGGCGGCGCCGCTTGCAAGAGGTCTATTCGGACCTCTCGAAAAACAACCGCCCGGCGACGCCCGCCGCCGTTGCGGCCCTCTACCGAAGCCGCTTCGGGGACGCCGTTCCGCCCGCGTTGCGTCCCCGCCTTCACGCGGATGCGGGAAAAGGCTTCCACCGAAAAGAGGGCTACACGCCCTACGACGCGCACTTCGACGGGTCGTTGGTACCCGCTCGCGCGCTCTGGCAAGTCGGGATCGTCCGCTTGGCGCGTGCCGTCACACCCGAAACGAGCGCCCGCATCACGACGATCGTCGCGGACGCGGCGGCCCGATCGGGAGCGACGGGGCGGGACCTCAAAGACGCTTCGGCGTTTTGGAATCGGCGGGCGACGACGCTCCTCGTCGACCGCTTCACCCCGGAAGTCCTGAAGCTCATCGACGACCTGCGCCTCACCGACCCCCGCACGGCCGTGGTGCTTACGGCCTCCGACGAACGCATTGCCGCCGCGCACGCGGGCGTGTCGCCCCGGGCCGCGGAGTTGGCCGACGAAGCGCGTACGGATGCGCCGCTTACGGTGCGCTCCGCCGCCTCCCGGATCGAAGCCTACCGCCGGAGTTTTGCGGACCGCCGCATTCCCATGATCGTCGACACCCACGGGGCGTTGCGCTCGATGCTGCGCGTCGACCGCCTTCCCGCCGTTCTCGAACACCGCCACGGAGGCTACGCGCTTTACATCCCGACGGGAGCGTTGCGCGATTTGGGTCGCCGCAAAACCCGAAGCGCCCCGGTGCTGCCCGCTTGGATTCGAACGCTTGCGGAAACCCGCCTCATGACGCTTCTTCGCGACGTGATGCACGAGTGGACGCAGGTGGATGCGGCCCGGAAGGTTGCGGACGAAACGCGCGGGATCCTCAAACGGACGATCGATGCCGTGAATGCCGCGGAAAGCACCGATCCTTCGGACGCCGTCCGGGGTCGGGAACGGATTTCGGCTTCCGTCCCGCTCCTTCCCCGCACGGTCGACCCCGCGCCGACCCCGGCCGAGATCGAGCTCCTCGACAAACTCGAACGCCTCGAAGCACTCCTCGAATGTCCGCTTCTCTGCGAGTCGGACCTCACCGCGCACGTTCCCGCCGAGGAATTGGAAGGGATCAAAGCCCGTCGCGCGGCCTACGTGGCGGCCCGCAACACGCTTTTTGAAACCGTACGGGCCGCGACCGCCGAACTCGCGGCCGATCTCGCCGCCGAAAAGCGCTCGGTCCGCGTGCTCCGAAAGCGCCTTCGCGACGCCCGCGTCGAGGCCGCCCGGCTGACGGAAAGAATGAAAGAGGACGAAACGCCGGGAGACCGCCCGAACCGCCGTACGGTCGGGCTCGCGGGGTTGCGCACCGTGCGCTTCAAACGACGTACGGAGGCGGACACACGGAACGCCGACCCCCAAACGAAGAGCACGGGGAAGATTCCGGTCCCGAGGACGGGCACCGAGCGAACTTCGGGAAGCGCTTCGGGCCGAACTCCCGGCCGGGCCCTCCTGCGGCTCGGCGCCTGCGTGCACGCGTTGACGGTTGCAAGAAAAGAGCGAAAGCGCATCGAGGCCGCTCGGGAAAAGCGCACGGAAGGACGAAACGTCGGACGAAACGACGGTCGAATCGAAGGCCGCAAAACGCCCGGGACGAACGCAGCGACCGCCGCGCAGCCGAATCGACCGAATCGAGCGACTTCTCGAGTCCCGTCGCCTCAAGGCGAAGCGAGCCGTTCGTATCGGGAAATTTCCCGTAAATCGGGAGGCGCGTCGTGAACCCCGAGAAAATCGTTGCGAACCGCGAAGCGAGCGGCGAAAAATCCGCCGGCGCTTTCGACGCGCTCCGCGTGCTTCCGCGCCCCGTCCTCTTCACCTTCCTCCTTGGGGCGGCGGTCGCAGCCGGGCTCGGTCCGACGGGGGCTTGCGCGCAAGCGTCGGCAGTCTCGGAAGCGTATTCGGAAGCGTCGGACGGGTCTCTTGCGACGCCCGATCGCGTGCGCGACCTCGAAGCGAAGGCCCGGGCACTGGCGGACGAAGCGAAACGGCACCGCGAAACGCTCCTGAAGCGCCCGCGCACCTCCCGTGAAGCCCCCGGAGCCTGCTCGGGACGGGTGCCGAACCCCGTCACGGACCTCTGTTGGTCGTGCATGTTCCCGATGATCTTGGGAAAGACCGTTCCCGTGACCGTCTCGGGGGACCTTCCCGACGTCGAAACGGATGCGACGGCCTTTTGCCTCTGCGGCTCCGACATCAACGTCGAAGGGGGCCTCAACTTCTCCTTTTGGGAGCCTCTGCGCACGGCGGAAGTCGTGCGTCACCCGTGGTGTTTCCCCTCGTTGGGCGGGATTTCCATGGAGGGTCCCGGATCGAGCGACCACGCGCGCACGAGTCGCACGGAAGAAACCCGTCGACGCACGGCCTTCTGGAACGTGCACTGGTACGTGTCGCCGTGGCTCTTCATTACGGAAGCCGTGGCCGACACGGGGTGTCTTGAAACCGCCCCCTGGGACCTCGCGTATTTGTCGGAGCTCGATCCCCTGTGGGACGACACGGTGACGTCGTTTCTTCTCTCCCCCGACGCGGCGCTCTTTACGTCCGCCGCTTCGGGCGGGGCGTGTGCGGTCGACTGTGCGGCGGCGTTGCTCGGCACCTCCGACAATGCACTCTATTGGTGTTCGGGCTGTCAGGGGCGCGTTTTTCCCCTTTCCGGCTGGATGGCCGCGATGACGGGGTCGCTTCAGGCCTGGCATCTGATGGCGCATCGTTTCGCACAAAAACTCACGCGCGAAGGGGTGCTCTTTTCGGGCCACGGCGCCAAGGGCCAGTGCGGTCCCTACCCGCAGCCCCTCTTTCAGAAGGACGTCTGGCGCACGCAACTCATGTACCCGGGCCGCACCGCGTCGGGCACGTCCTGCTGTCAGCCGCTCGGACGCTCCGCGGCTCTTCTCGGCCCCTACAAGACGAGCCCCGTGACGGGCGAAGACGGAGCGATTCTCCTCTGGCGCAAGCGCGACTGCTGCATGACGAAGAAAATCGACGCCGCGTCCGCGACTCCCGGTACCGAGGGCCTCGGACTCGGTCGGGTACCCGAGGCCGTCTACCCGAAGCCCGCAAGTCGCGACGCTTTTTCGGCCCTTTCCGCGATTTCCGGTCCGAAACCCCGCCCCGTCCCGCGCCCGGCCGAGGGCCGTACGCACAACGACAACAAAGACGGCACGCCCTCGACGGAGCCGAACGATCGGAACGACCCCGCATCGCTTCTTCCCGAAATCCCCGAACTCGAAAGCCGCTACGGGTCGAACGGGTTCCTCGGGGAAATCCGCCCGACGACGGATGCGAATGAAGCGACCGGCACCTCCGACGCGACCGACGGTACCGAACTTCTCACGGACCTTCGTCGCATGCGGTCGGCCAAAGCTTTCTCGGTCCTCGCGACGACGGTCGTACGGGTGACGTCCGCGGTCGCAGAGGCGGCGTCCGCCGAAAACCTTGCGGTCGGTACGGTCGGTACGGGCACTGAGGACGGGAACCCGCGCCGTCCGCAAGTCCGGGGAACGGTTGCGTACGACGCGTACGGCCGTCAACCCCGGTGCGACGCCAGGGTGTCGGTGACGGTACACCCGGCCGAGGGGCCGCTTTACCCGCACACGGATCCCGACTTTCTGGAACTCCTTCACGCCACGGCGCGACGGTGGGAGAAGTCGGGACTCTGGCAGCAGGCGATCGACAAGGAAATCGCCGCCGTGCGCCGTGCGGCCGAAACACCGACGGGCGCCCGCATGTTGCCTCGCGAAACCCGCTCGCGCCTTCACGTGCGGCACGTCGCCTGGGAAGAACAAGACCGTCGGCGCTTGCAAACCCTTCTCGGTCCCTTCGAACGGCGATTCCTCTTCGTCGATGCGTCGGACCCCGCGCAACTTGCGTTTGCGGCACGACTTCTGAAGCTCGATGCGAAGACCTCGAATGAAGCCCCGAACGTAACGAACGTAACGAACGTAACGAACGCATCGAACGACGACTCCGTTGAGGACCTCGCGAAGCTCGCGCGCCTTACGGGCGCCGCGGGTACGTCGAGCGGTTCGGCGCCCGGGAAGGACGCCCGAGGGCTTCTCCCGCTGCGCGTCGTCCTGACGGCGGGTTCCCGCCGCGCGGCCGAGCGCGCTTTGCCCGGCACCCGAATCTGGTTCGACCAAGGGGGAGCTTTGACGCGCCGCCTGGGGCTCAACGCTCTGCCCGCGTTCGTGCGACTCACGCCCGAAGCCCGCGTCCTCTTTCAGGGGGCCCTGACCGACGAGGGCTTTCTCACCTTTTCCGATCCGACGGACGCGGAAGGCGTCGCGAGGACCGAGTCGACGAGCGTCATGCCCGCACTCGGGGCCCGATGACCCGACTTCGTTCGCGTTTCAACCGTTCCGTTTTGAGTTTCAGAGATGTCGATTTCTTTTTCCTTCTTTGCCGAACGCTTCGCCGCGTACCGCGCCCCGGCAAGCCTCCTCGTAAAGTGCGTGCTCCCGTGCGCGGGCGGTCCCGCTTCCGAAAGCAAGCAAATACCCGCTTTCGGCTTTTCCCGCGCAAGTCGCGGCATCGCGCCGACGCGCGGTGTTCGCACGGTTCTTCTCGGTCTCGTCGGTTTTGCGGGACTCACGGGCTTTGCCGCTTCCCCGTCGAGCCCGGCCCTCGCAGCGGATCTCTCAACGCTCCCGAGCTGCCAAGCCGACTTGACCGACCGCATCGGACCCCAAGCCTTGCCGAGCCTTCGGGAGGTCGCACCCGACGGTTCCTCCCCCGAATCGCTCACGCCGCTTCGCACGAAACGCTCGGGAGAAATCGTCCTCTACGTCGACAGCCGGATGCCCGAAGCCGTGCTCCTCACGCTCGCGCGCTCGGCCGAGCGGCTCGGTGCGACCGTGGCGGTGACGGGTTTGCCCGTGAAGCCCCGGGAGACGAATCCCGCGTTTCGCAAGGAAGCGCTCGAAACGAGCGACGTCCTCAACGCCGAAGGAGTGCTCCCGCGCGACCGGTTCGAGCTCGGGAACCTTGCCGCGCTTGTCAGGGCGGGCCTCAACGTCTCCGTCAATCCCCTTCCCTGGGAAGCCGTCGAACGAAGCCTCAACGCAAACCGCGCGCCCGAAGACCGCGTTTCTCTTCCGATGCCCGCGCTCGTGGCGATTCTCGGCAACGCCCTCGAAGTCCTGCCGGGGGCGGTCGATCCCGTCTACGGGGCCGCACGCCTCGCGCAACGCGCGCGCGACCGCGGGGTGAGGGCTTACTTGCACGAACACCTGCGAGAACGCGGTCTGAGCGTGCATGAGGCGGAGCCTTAAAAGCCCTGCCGATTCTTTTTCAACCCGACTTTCCGCCCGCAAATCTCCGGCAACTTTTCCCCCGTTTCCCCCATGACCCGTCGATACACCACAACCCAAGCCGACGTCAGCGCCGGCACCGACACCGCTTCTCGTCCCGCTCGCCCGACGCGGGACGCCGAATTCGAAGCCGACCTCGCGGCCTTTCGCCGCGCGTCGCTCCGGCGCCGGCGCATCTCCCGCATGCTCGAGATCCTCGTCGGAGCGTCCCTTCTCGCGCTCTTCGGGATGCTCGTGGCCGGCATGATTCGGCCGAGTCTCATTCTCAACGACCCCGAGGAGGTGAACCGAGCGGCGGCGCAAGCCAAGGCCAAGGCTCAACAGAAAGCTCAAGACGCCGAAACGAAGACTCCTGCGAAGGCCCCCGCAGAAAAAAACGCCTCGACCTCCCCCGAAGGCCGACTCGTCCTCTCGAAGGCCTTTTCCTCAGTCTTTTTCGCCCGGGTTCCCGAAGTCCGCGCCGCGATGTCGGCCTCCGACGCCGTCACGGCCGCAAACGGCACGCAAGCGCCCGATGCGAACGACGTGATCGGGTCGACGTCGACCGCCGAAATGCTCGGAGGCTTCGGTTCCGGAGACCTCGGTCTCGTCGAAGACCAAACGAAGCTCTACCAAGGCGGCTACGGATCGCTTTTCAACCCCGCCGCCGACCGCGTCGTCGTCTGCCGCAACGAAAACGATCCCGAGTGCCTCGCGGTTCAGGAGCTCGACCACGGGTTTCCGGAGCGGCCCGAGATCGACGATTCGGTCCTTGAAGACAAAAACGACGTCATTCACGATCAGGTCGCAGAGGTGCCGGGCGTCGGGCACACCGAAGACTGCTCGCAGTTCGTGGTAACGACGGACCCCGTCGAAACCACCGAAACCTGCCGCCCGGGCGGTTGGTACGTGACGAACGACTGCACCTCGGGGTGGCGCGTCACCGCGGGCGAAATCCTGACCCGATGGACCTGTACGAATTCGCTCGCCTTTGCGACGACCCCGGTCTGCCGCATCCCCGCGTCTTTGGAAACCACGCCCGAAACCACCGAGCGCTGCTACTTCGACGCGGACGCCTTGGCGCCCGTCTCGACCGCGAAGGAAACGACGAGTGCAACCGCAACGGGCGTCTGGCCCGCGACGTGCCGCGCGACGCAAATCGTGGAAGAAACACTCACGTGCGAGAACGTTCTGACGGTGACGGTCACGCCCGAGTCCTGTTCGCTCGGAGAAACGACGACGTCGACCACGACCGGAGACTCGTCGCTCTTTGACGACGGCTGCCCCGGGGCGGATACCGCCACGGTCACGACGACCTGCGCGAAGCCCTCCCTCTTCGGTAAAAGCTTCGCGTTGAAAGTGAACGGCGGTTACCCCGAAACCAAAATCACGGGGACGACGACCCGCGAGATTGCGGATACGGCCTCGCCCTGCCGCCTCAAGGTGACGGTGGCGGAACACGCCTGCAACGGGACCGACTGCCTCGTGCGCGCGACGATCGACGTCTACTACCGCTCGGGATCCGTGAACGACTGGAAGGGATCGATCGACTTGCGCCACCCCTACCGCGGCTACGACGCCGATGCGGGTTCGTCGACCTCCGACGCGTGGGAAAACGGCTGCGCCGCGCTCGAAGGACGGATGTCGGCAAAAACGTCCGAAGGAGAAACTCGATGAGCCGCTACGCCCTCTCGTACGAGAACCCCGTCGAAGTGAACGCCCGCTTTTCGGAAAATTCCGAAGGCTTCGAAAAGTCGGCCTCGTCCGCCGAATCGGTTCCGGCCCCGGTTCTCTCCCAACCCTTCGAACGCTCCCGGCTCTCCGGCTTCGCGGGATGGGCGTGCTCGGCTCTCTTGGCCCTCGGGCTTCCCGCCGGCCTCGCCCACGCACGCGACTGCACGGAGGTCTCGCGCACCTGTGTCGACACCAAAGACCGCGTGATCGACGGCGTCACCGTACACCGCGACTGCTGGCGGTGGGAAAAGAAGTTCCGCTGCACGCAAGCGTCGCCCGAAGCGAACCGGTGCGATGCCGCGCACGTCCCTGCTTCCTGCACGATCACGAAGACGACCTGTACGAAACAGAGCTCGACGGGCGAGTGCCCGGCGGTGGAAGCGCAGCTCCTGTGCACGACGAAACCCTCGGGCCCCGGGATCACGGCGGGGAAAATCGAAGTCTCGATCGCGTACGAGACGAAGACGGGTGCGCCCGTGCCGATCGAAAAGGTTGAAAAAACGGAAAACGTCGGGGCGGACGGGTTCGAGCGCCTCCTTCGCAACGAGCGAAGCGAAAGCGGACTCGGTCTCCCGTCGTCTTCGTCGCCTTCGACGAGTTCGAAAGTCTCGTCCTCCGACGACGGCTGCCGCGTCACGTCCGAGCGCTGCATCGACTCCGCCCCCCGCGAGATCCCCGTCGCAAACGCCCCGGGCGAATACGTGACGGCAGCCCCCGCCTGTTGGGTGAAGGAGAAAACGATTTCCTGCCCCTCGATCGACGAAGCCGCTTCGTGCTCGAAACTTGAGAGCGCCGGCTGCCGCCGAACGGGCGAAAAGACCTGCGCGCAGAAGGTCGGAGGCACCTGCGTGCGGTGGTCCGCGACGTACGTCTGCCCCGGCGTCCCCGTAACGGGGCCCGACATCGATGCGGACGACACCGTGGACGTCCCGACGGGAGGCGTGGTCGAAGACGGCTCGCAGTGCGAAGCCGCGGTCGATGAGGCTCAAAAGGAGGGCCTCTCCTGCACGACGGTCTCGAAAACCTGCGTCAAAAAGGGCGGCAGCGTGACGGTCGGGGGCGTGACGGCGACGCTTCCCTGCGCCGAGTACGAAGTCAAAATGAACTGCACGGCACAAGGCAAAAACGGCTGTGCGGCGCTCGAAGCCCTGGAGCGCGACAAGACCTGCCGGCGCGAAGGGGACGCGGTGTGCGTCAAGAAAAACCCCGACGGCACGTGCCGCGAACGGAAAGCCACCTACGTCTGCGGCGAAGGGGTTTCCGAAGACCGTCCCCCTGCGGGCGGCGACTTCGTCGATTCGGAAGACACCTCGACCGCGGAGCCCGTCGACACGTGCGGGGACTACAAGAAGGACCCGAGCTGTTCGCTCTCGAACTCCGTCTGTACCGACGGTCCCGGGATCAAGTACGTGAACGGAAAGCCCGTCTACAAGGACTGCTGGCAGTCGACCGACACCTACGTCTGCCAAGCCTCGGGGGAAAACGAGTGCGCCGAATTCGAAAAGGACCCCGCGTGCGAATTGCAATCTTCGGGCTGCCCCGACGGAGAGCCGAAGTGCGAGCGCCCCGTGAACGTCTACGTCTGCGAGCGGGAAGGGTCGGAAACGGCGGTAGGCGAAACCTGTCAGGGCGAAGCCTGCATCGCAGGGATCTGCACGCCCGTCGATTCGGACCCGAACGAGGATTTCGCGGACGCGGTCGCAGGATTTGAGATCGGTCGTCAGGGGTCGATCTACGGAGACGTGACGGGGAATCGCTTCTTTCAGGGGCACCTCTCGACCTGCAAAGACCGCGTGGGGGCGACCTCCTGCTGCCGCACGGAAGAGGTGTCGGGGACCTCGAACGCCGGGGGCTTTTCGATTTGGCTGAGTTTCGGGTTGCGAGCCGGCTGGGAAGCCGTCAAGTACGCGGGCTCGCCCTACGTCTACGACATTCTCTCCAACTCGGATTCGACGAAACAGCTCTTGAATTCGCTTTACGGGTCGGCCGCTTCGGGCGTTTACAACCCGAGCTTCAGCTGGTGGGGCGTGTCGGTCACCTACTCCGCCGCGGAAGGCTTTGCCTTCGACTTTTCGCCCGCGGGCTTTTTGGCGACCGCCTTGGCGCACTTCTACGCGGGCTACCGCTCGTGCGACGCCGAAGACCAACGGACGGCCTTGGAGCGCGGGCAGCGGCTCTGTCACTACGCGGGAACCGTGTGCGAGAAGAAAGCGGCCGGCAAGTGCATCACGACGCGTCAGAAATACGTGTGCTTCAACTCGCGGCTCGCCCGCATTTTGAACGAACAAGGTCGCCCGCAGCTCGGTCGCGGCTGGGGCACGCCCGTCAATCCCGACGTGCGGGGTTTCACGCAGGAGGAGCTCGAACTGCTCGACTTCACCGCCATGGACTTGCAGGAATTCGTCCGCGACGTCATTCACGAGGCGATCGAAGGGGCGGACGCGGGGCGAATCGATCTTGAAGCCGCCTCCCGACGCGCGCAGGAACGTGTGGACGCAATGCTCGAAGGCGTGATCGGAACAACCGAAGCCATGCCGGGGCCGACGGGCAAAACGCGGGATCCGTCGACGCCGCCCGCCGATGCGCAAGGCCTCATGCATACCGGGGGAGAGTCCGGATCGGGCGAGACGGCTTGGTCGCACCGGACGCGACGCTCTCCGCTCTCGGCCGAGGCACTCCTCCCCGGCACGCAAGCCTTCCGCAGCCCCGCTTGGGAGCACCCCCTCTGGGGCCCCTACTCGCTCGAAGGGGAAATCGCGCGGGGAGCGCGGGCCATGGACGCGGAACGCCGACGGATTGACGGACTCGACGCGAATCCGGGGTTTCGACGGCCCGCCGACTTTTGAGGACCCTCCTCCGCGAACGGCCTCAAGCAACTTCGGAGGGCCTTGAACGGACGCCTTCGACTTCTTTGATTTCCTTTGATTTTTTGAGACTTCTTCCGATGATTTCGACTCTTTCCGGGGCCCGAAGGCTCCGACACCAACGAACGTTCCTAGCGGGCATTGCGGGGCTCCTCGCGTGCTCGTGTGCGGCGATGCCCGCCGGGGCCGCGGCGCTTTCGGGGCCGTCTTCGGGCACTTCTTCCGATACCTCGGCGGGCGTGACCGCCTTCCCGGCCGTGACCGAGGGTTCTTCGGGTTTTGCCGCATCGTCCGTTTCCCGGGCCGGTACGGATGCTCGGAACCGATCCGCATCCGACTGGTGGACCGAGGACGTCTGGCAGGACCCCGACCGACCCTTCCTCTATTACGGGAACCCCGAGGAGGAAAAAGCCGCCCGACGCCGCTTGGGCGTTGCGGACGGGAAACACGAAGAAGAAGGTCGGCACGTGCGTCGGGAAGACGACGAGCACATTGAACGTAAGGGGGCGACCGTCGAGCGGCTCGATCGCGTCGAGGAAAACGCTCCGCGGAAAGAGGACGGGCGAAAGGCGGCATCGCCGACGCCCTCGAACGCTTCTCCCCTCAACGACCCCGAGCTCACGTCCTTTACCACCGTAAAGGGCCTGCGCGCCGAAGTCGAACGTCGTCTGGAGCGCGCGCTCATGGACCCGACCCCCGAGCACGTCTCCGCCTATTTGGAGGCCAACGCCTTCATCCTCGGGAAAGCACACCGCTTTCAGGTCGCCTGGGAGCGCACGCGCTTCGCGCAACCTCAATACGACTGGACCGCTTCGCACCCCGTCGCGAACTTCGCCACGGCCGAAGAAAACGAGCGCGTGATGCGGGAGAAGTCCGTCTTTTTGAAGTCCCTTGCCGACGAAGCGGGAATTCTCTTCGTGGTGCGCGCGGACGACCCCTTGAGCGAACTCGCGGCGCGGTCGCTCGCGAGCTTCGCGCGCACGAACGGGATCGAAGTGCTCGTCGCATCCGACCGCCCCGTCGCCTACGCGGGGCTGCCTCCCTCGAAACCCTACAACGCGCTCGTCGCGTCGTTGGGGCTTACGCGCCTTCCCGCCGCCGTTCTCGTTCCCAACCCCGCCATGGTTGAAGCGCGAACGCTCTCGCACCCGGCACTGCGGGCGAACCCCCGCCCGACCCTCTTTGCGACGGGGGTGGTGTCGGTGGAAGAGCTCGGCAGCCGCCTGATGCTCCTCCTCGCGCCGCCCGCCACGGAAGCAACCGACGCCGTCGCCGCCACCCGAAACGGGCGGGCGCTGACGACGGGAGAGGCGTGGCGAGCCGAAGCGTCGGAGATGTCCGGAGCTCCCGCGAGCGAGCGCCTCAACACCCGCGAAACGCTCGACCGCAACGACTTCGCGCGTTCCCGGGCGGCTCACGCCGAAGTCGTCGGCGAGTTCGCAGGTGAAGTTTCGTATCCGACGGAACGCGCGCGATGAGGGGGTCTTCGATGACGGAGGAACCCGCGAAAAACCGTACCGATTCGATGCGTGACGTCCGACCGGATCGAGCCCCTTCGGAAATCAACGCGAAGCCTCGGAAGCGCATCGGTGCCGAATCGATGCACATCGGAAATACCTCCGTCGCCGCCCGGAAAGTCATCTCTTTTTATGGACGTTGAAACGACCGTTTCCCGTTCTTTTCAAAAGTCATTTAAGACGCTTTTCGCAGAGCTATCCGCATTTCTTTTATGAGCTATTGACAACTCTTTTACGAGCTTTCCGACGAACGGTTTTCCACCTCCAAACAAAACCTTTTGAACTGCTTTTTCCATCGATTTTGTTTGTTTCGACGTCTTCCCGTTGACACCTCATCGACAGAACTTCGAGGCATTCATTCTGCAAATATTTCGACCATGTTGTCCGACCTCTTTCCCTTATCTCACACGTCTCCCGAAACGACGAACCTTCCCGTTCCGACCCTTGCAGTACGGGAATCTCAACCCGTGTACGACCTTCGTCACGGAGACCGAACGGGCTCTCGAATCGACTGCCGACCCCCTGTCCGATGCGAATCAAGCGGCACTTTTCGATCGTCTCAAGTCACGCGCAACGATTCCGATTCTGCGATCGTTGCTCGGTCTTTCGTTTCCGACTTCGAACGCCCCACACATACCGAACTTATGTCCGATTTTTTATCCGAATTTGCAAGCCTTCCTTCGATCTATTCCTACCGACTTTTCAAGAGCCTTTTAATTATGCATAAGACCCCGCTCGGAAATGCGTTTTCTTTCCCGTTTCGATGCTCTTCAAATGTGCGCGGCGCGAGGGGTGAAAGCGGCGGAACTTTGAACGTGAAACCCCTCTTCCGGACACTGCGGTGCGTGCTTTCGTCGGAAGGAACGGAGAGCCTCGTACGCGCCTTCGAGCGCACGCTCGAGGGAGGTCGGTTCCTTCTCGGCGTCGCGCTGAGCGCGTGCCTTGCGCTTTCCTCCCCCGCCCGCGCGGGCTTTTTGGAGGACTACTACGACTCCGTCGGCGCTCAGGGGGCGGTAACGCCCGCGGGGGTCTACCAGTCGCAGGGCCTGAGCGTCGCAACGGGCGGCAGTTTCGTCGTCAAGGTGCCGAGAAAGGACTTCACGCCCGTTGCGATCGAAGCTCCGCACCTCAAAGCGGGCTGCGGCGGGATCGACGTCTTTCTCGGGGCCTTTGCGCTCCCCTCGCGCGAGGAGTTCGTGAGTTTCTTGAGAAGCATCGGGAGCGCCATGCCGGGGCTCGCGTTTCAGCTCGCACTTCAGTACCTCTCGCCCGACCTCAACGAACAGGTGACCTCCTTTCGCGACCTCATCATGAAGATGACCGAAAAGTATTCGAACAGCTGCGTCGCGGCTCAGACCGTCATGCAGGGTGCGGCCGAACTCTATATGTCCAACCGTCAGGAGCGCGCGAAGACGAGTCTCGTCGCCTCGGGCGAAGTGTCGGACGCCTCCGAAGCCGACCGCGTCACGCGCACGGACGGCTCGAAGTCGCTTGCCTCCGCCCCGAGCCGCAAGGACGCAAACGGCAACGTCGTCGAAGACACCGAACTCAACCTCACCTGGAGTCTCTTGAAGGGCGGAAAGTGGGGCTCGAGCGTCGATCAGGAGACGCTTGAGACGATGATGACGCTCCTCGGCACCGTCATCTACACGAAATCGGGCACCGGTGAATCCGCCGTGATCGCCGACCGCACGATCGGCGCGCGCGACATTCTGAACGACCTCTACGGAGCCGTGGGCGAAGCGAAAACGAAAGGGAAGCGCCTGGTATGCGACGAACCCGTCAAGTGCCTGAACCCCCGGGAGACGGACGCCTCGGACCTCAACCTCGTGAACGCCGTCTACGAGGCGGCCGTTCGCTACCGCAAGAGCCTCGTGGAAAGGAACCGCGCGGCCGTTTCCGAGCGCGACGTTCTGCTCCTCGGGAACGTATCGAGCCTGCCCCTGATTCGACTCGTTGAAGTGTCCTCGTCCCCGCGCATTCCGGCTCTTTCCGATCAGCTTCTCCGGATCTATTCCGAAGCGGCCGCGTACGAAGGGTTGACGAGCGCGCTTTCCGCCCTCACGGACGACGTGCGGCGCTTGATCGAATCGTCCTCGGCCCGCTCCGCCTCGTCCGTCAACGAGCGGCACGCGAAAAATCTCGAAGACCGCCTCAAAACCGTCACGGCGGAACTGCACGCACGCGAATCGCACCTTTATGAAGCGATGAGTCGAGCGCAGGACTACGCCCTTCAGGTGGAGCACATCGAGCGGTCGGTCTTCGGAACGGCGGCCGTCAAAACGGTGACGGCTCTCCCCGCGATGACGGGAGGTGCGCGATGAGCGCGGCACTCGACTTTTACGCCTACTGGAACGGCTCTCAAGTGGCGGACGTCTTGCAGGCCGTGGTCGGCATCGTCGGCACGGACGGCTACCGCACCGGGATGAGTTTCCTCGCACTTGCCGGGTTTCTTACCGTCATGACCGTTGCGGCCGTGCGCTGCCGCGGCGGGGACGTCATTCGGTGGTTTGCGGCGACCGTCTTCTTTTTCTTCGTGGTGTTCGTCCCCAAGGTGAACGTGAACGTGCACGACGTGCGGGCGATGACGGTGAAAACCGTCGCGAACGTCCCCATGGGACCCGCGTTCGTCGCGTGCGCCACGTCCCAAATCGGGAAATGGACGGCGGAACTCTTCGAGACCGCGTTCGCGGACGTCGACGCCGCGCGCTTTACGAAGTTCGGCGCCGTATTTCCCGAGCGGGTCGTGGCGGCCCTTCAAACGACGGGACCGGTTTTGCCTGAAACGCGGGCGCTCCTGAACCCGTTCATCGAGCACTGCATTGCGCCCGAGATTCTCGACTCCGACGCGAAACTTGCGGCTCTCATGCAGAGCACGAACCTGCTTTCCACGGTGAAAACCTCCGGGTGGCTCAACCCCGCACGCTTCTTTCTGCGCGAGGACGGCACGCCCCTCTACTGCACCGATGCGATTTCCGTGATCGAAACGCAATTGAAAACCGTTGAAATCCCCGCGCAGGAGCGAAAGCTTCTCGTGCGGCTCGCGGACGGGTCGGCAACGGACGCCGTTTTCGAGACCGCGTTGCGCAAAGCCGTTCCGGAAGCGGAAACGCTTCTTCTCGGGATTTCGCGCTCGATGTCGGAGAGCCTCGGGCATGCGCTTCTCATGACGGAAATCCCCAAGGGACTCGCCGACTATGCGGGAACCTCCGCCGCAGGTTCGGGCGCTGCGGCCTTTGCGGCAAGCATCGAACTCTCGAAAGCGCAGGCGCATCTCTCGACCGAGATCTCCTTTCGGACGATGGGCGAACTCGTGAAGGTGTATCTGCCGAAACTTCGAAACCTTCTCGAAGCCGTTCTCATTGCGGCTTTCCCGTTGGTCTTCCTTGTTCTCGTCGGTCTCGGCTCTCAGGGAGGAGCGGTGGCGCGCATGTATGCGGTCCTCTTCATTTGGATTTCCCTCTGGGCGCCGCTTGCGGCCGTCATGAACCACCTGATCGTGCACATGGACGCCGAGCCCATGAACCGACTCGTCGCGGAATACGGCGGAACGACCCTTCTTGCCGCCGACGCCGTGCGCGTTGCGGGCACCACCTCGCAGGCAATGGCGGGTTACCTCATGATCTTCATCCCGATCATCGCGTACGCCATTGCGAAGGGCTCCGAAATGGGGGCGGTGTCGCTCGCTTCCTCCGTTTTGTCGCCGGCGAACTCCGCCGCTCAGGCGCAAAGCTCCTCGGCCGCGATGGGGAACGTCACGACGGGAGCGAACGCGCAGGGGTCGGCGACCCTCGGAACGGTCACGACCGGAAAGACCGACTATTCGAACGTCTTCTCGTCGCCCGACACCTCCCGCACCACCACCCCCTACGGGTCGGTGACGCGGGACTTCTCGACGGGGGACGTCACGGCCCTGCAGGTCGTGCGCTCGGACCTCGGCGTCGAATCGTCGAGCGCCTTTACGAACACGCTCTCGAACCAGAACATGTCCTCCGCCACCGCGTCCGTCGCAAGCGGCGCGACGGTCGCAAGCGGCTCGCAGCAGAGCTTCTCGACGGGGTCTTCCACGTCCGCCGCGCACAGTACCGATACGGGCACCTCGTCCGTCGTGGCACAAAGCGGGCAGACCACCTACTCGAGCGGCTCGACCTATGCCGAGTCGATCGACAACCGGGCAAGCTCGGGCTTCGGGCAGAGCGGACGGGTGGATGAGAGCTTGGGGTTGAGGACGAGCGGATCCGTCCGAGCGCATGGCTCTATTGTTGACGCCACGAGCATCAGCAACACTCCTCTTGCCGATCAACCGAATCAATCCGTCTCCGCACCCGAAGTCACGCTCGAAGGCAATGAGGCCTCCGATGTTCTCATCAGCGTGCCTGGTAGCACGCCGAGCGTCTTTAACCTTGCAGCCAGTAACTCGAATAATGGAGTTTCTAAGAGGCAAGGTAGCCAGGTCGCTCAACTGATGCAAGGCGATGCGGGCCTGGCCGTATCGACGACAGTCGGCCACGACAACTCGGCCTCGACAAGCCAACTCACCTCGTCGGGCAACTCGTGGAACCAAAATTCCGGCTTCAACCGATCGGATACGGAAAGCTCGCAGGACGCCTTCCAGACGGCGGCTCGCGCTCAGACGTCGTCCTCGGACAACGCCTCGACGACGGATACGCAGAGCTTCAACCGTCAGGAGCAGACATCGTCGGGTACGAACACGTCGACGGGCTCTTCCGAATCGCGGAACCGTTCGGGCTCCGTCTCGACGCGTACCGCCTCCGACCCGATGGTGCGCGATCGCGTCATCGACCTCTACGGCTCTCCGGAAGAAGCGCTGCGCGGCCTCTCCACTGTGGAAGGCCGTCGTGCGCTCGGGCGCGATCTCGGGTATCGATCGAATGCTGAGACCGATGCTCTGCCGCACTTGAGCGAAGTGAAGACTGACAACGGCAACAGCACCTTCAGAGCGGCCGAAACGTTGGTAGCGGCAGACGCACGCAATGCCGCGGTGGAACATGCGTCCGCCGTGCACGCCGTTGAAACCAAGGGAACGGCTCAGGCTGCGACCTTCTCCGCCCCCGAAACGGTACGTCAGGCCGACCCGCAAGTCGAGCAACGAGAAGTCGTCGCACTCAGTGCGGGCGCCTCCAAGGTAGTGAGTGCTTCCTTTCAGGACGAGCTCGGATTTAAAACCCTGATGCAAGTGGGGATCTTGGCCGGCTTGGCCTACGACACCCCGGGCGAACGCTTCAATGCATTGATGACTCAGGCCGACAACGACCCCGAGCTACGCCGCCATCTAATCGACATCGGTTCGAGTCCCGAGACCAACGCCACGACGATCCTGAAGGCGCTTGAGAAGCCGTCACCCGACACCCGTCAGTAACGCTCCAACAGATCCGAATTCTCGGGCCTGAGCTCAAGTTCGAGAGTTCGGATCAAAACCGACGCATCATCAAGCTGATAGCAAAGTTATGTGCACGAAAAGCTTCCTCGGCTTGTGCCCGAGTCATCTTGATACGAGTGCCTTTGGGAGACCGGAAAGGCCGCCCCCATAACCACGGGTACTTGACCATCCACTGCTGCACAGTCATGCGGGGGCCGATCCGCCCCGCGCGGCGCAGGAGGTTCGGGATTTGCGTGAACTCGAAAAGCTCCCACGCGTAGAAGACCGCGAGGAAGGCAACGCTCCGAAAGGGCGACTGCACGTAGGTGATGTCTTCGGTCTCGGTTTCGACGTTGAGAGTAACGAGGGGATCGGTCATGGGGGCTTCTCCGTTTTCTGAAATTATCCCGCCCCCAATTTTGTAGCCCTCGGGTCGGGCGCCTTCGGGAGGCCCGTCCCGCAACGATCTTTCAAACATTTAATTCAAATCAAAACTCAAATCATGCGGACCGACGGTCCGCCCTTTGCCATGGAACCCACCGAAGCAAAAGAAATCGCCCGTCAAATCGGCTTCAAGAATTTTCTCGATCTCTCCTCGGGCGTGAGCCTCGCCGCGGTCTTTCGCGAGGCGGGCCTTGCGGATACGCCCGCAGTCTACCTGCTCTTTGACTCCGAAACGATGCGTCTCTACATCGGACAGACGAAGCGCCTCCTCAACCGCTACGCCCAGCACGTCTACGACGGGCGCACGATCGATTACATCGCCTGGGTCGTCTGCCCCGTAAAGCAGCTCGACGAGAAAGAAACCTCCTACATTGAGCGAGCACTCGCACTCGGTTACGACCTTGTGAACAAAATGAAGATGCCCGCCTTCCGGACGGAGACGGCACCGTACGATGAAATCGTGCTCCCCGTGCGTCAGGACGAGCACCTCAAAAACGTGGGACTCGGGCTCTTCTCCGACATGCACCGCGTGCAGCGCGTCTTCGAAGGGGCGGACGCTCAGCAGCAGGAACGCTGGGAGCGTCTGCGGGAACATCCCCGTCACAAGGAGATGCTCGAGGCCGCCCGCCGCTACATCGAAGTCTCGATCCCGGACTATCGGGAGACGGTCGGGAACTTCTGGACGCTCTTCGTTGCGCCCGCCTCGAAGCGAAATGCGGTACTTCCCTGCATTTCGATCGTGACGGGCCCCGTTCAGACATTCGAGATCTATTGCTACAGCCGCTCGAAGGAGGCGTGCTTCGTGTCGATGGAGCTCTCGGCCTACACCCTCTTTCAAGCTCCGTCGATGCTCGCCGACTTCCTGCGCGTTTTTCCCTGGGCGGATCTCGTCTGGGGCGAGACGCCCCTTCGGAGCGGCATGCCGCTTCCCGAATGGCAGGAGCCCGCGGCCGAGGAACTTCAGCAGTTCCTGCCACTTCGCCGCCCCTACCCGTCCTACGAAGATCGGACGGAAGACATCGTGAGGCCCGTGAGTCTCGCGCGCCTTCGGCCGCCCGTCACGCTGACGTGCACGCTCGAACACTTTCCCATGATCTTCGAGAAGTCGCTTTTGATCGAGACGGCGGCGTCAAGCTACGCCGTCGCTTCGATGCGCTACAGCCGCATCGTGCATCCGGAAAACCACAATCCCATTGCGATGGCAGCGGTGCTCGGGGAGGCAAATATCTCGGAGTGAGTGGGCGCTCACCATACGGAAAGCCCGCAACCGTTCGGACTGCTCATCGGTCCGTCGTTTGCGGGCTTCTCGGACGTCGGGAGCGGGCCGTCGCACTCGGGCGACGACCTTCCGTCCGGCGTCTTATTCAATCGTCGTCATGAGTTCCGGATCGAGCTCGGAGAGGAGCGGACTCGGATCCTCCGTCGGCGTATCCCTCGTGAGCATGTAAAGCATCGTTCGAGCGCGAGTCATGCCGACGTACAGAAGATTGCGGGCCTCGTTCAGACGGTTTTCGCACTCCTCTTCCGAAAAGTCCGTCTGCTTGTACGTGTAGGGGAAGTTGCCGTCGACAAGGTCGGGAAGGATCACCTGATCGAACTCGAGCCCCTTGGCGGAGTGGTAGGTCGTGACCTTGAAGCCAGGCACGAGAACCTTCGTCTGCCCCTCCCGACTCACCGTCTCGCACGGAATGCCCAGTTCAGCCAGAACTTTGTGATAGCGGAAGGTGTCGGACTTTTGTCGAACGAGCACGGCGATCGACTGCGTCGCGGCCTCCTCGGCAAGCTTGCGGGCGAGGCCGGCGAAAATCTCGTCGTGCTCGCTCTTCGAGCCGCTCTTGAAAAGCACGGGCAACGGCCCTTCGCGATCGGGGATTTCGAGCTGAAGCGGCTCTTCGTCCTCGATGCTTTCCGTGTTGTGTTTTGCGAGCCCCATGGCGAGAAGCGCGATCTGCTTCGTGTTGCGGAAGGTCCCCTGCAATTTTTTCGAGTTGCCGCGGTTGATCTGCAACCCGATTTCCTTCCACGTAAAGCCCGTCGAGTAGATCTTCTGACGGAAGTCCGCCGCAATCGTCATCGCGTTGCGGCAGAGCTTGCGTGCGACGAGCAACTTGTTGACGGGAAGGTCCTGGGCTTCGTCGATCAGGATGACATCGTAACGGAAACTCTCGGGAAAGGGGCGATTGGTCTTCAGAATCGCCTCGCACATCATGTCGATCGTCACGGCGCCTTCTTTTTCAAGAAGGTCGTAAAACGCCTTGTAAATCTCAAAGACGTACGGACGGTCGGCCCTTTCGAGACGCACGCGGCCGCGGCCGCGTCGCGGAGATTCGAGGTATTCCTCGACCGTGGAGAACATGCGCTGCTTCATCCAGGCCACTTCTTCCATAAGCCAGCTTCGACGCTCTTCGCTCACGATGCGAAGTCGAGAGGCGGTATCGGGCTCGCTCACGGACTTCACCGCACGATCGAGCTCTTTCTCACGGCTGTCATACGTACCCCGAACCGTCCGCCCCGTCAGACGACGATAGAGGTTGTAGACGACCTTGTCGAGCGTGGAGATCGTAATGTCGGAGGCAACGTCCCGACCGTCGCGATCGATCGTCTCGCGCGTGAAGTCGACGAGCGTATTGACAAACGTGAAGACGGCCACGCGAACTGGAGCACCGCTCTTCCGTGCCGCCCGCGCGAAACGAATGGCACGGTGCGCAACGACGAGGCTCTTCCCGGAGCCCGCCACACCCCGAACCGCGAGGTGTTTGTCTTGAGGGAAATCCACGCATTCCTGTTGGACGGGGGTAAGTTCGGCTGTATTCATGGCGTCTTCTGTCTTTCGGTTTTAAGTCAAATTGAGGTTGAGCGACGTCGGCTTTACGAACGCCCGAGCTCGGCGAGAAGTTCGTCCTCGTCATCGTCGTCAAGTTCGACCGTCTGCGTGCAGAGGGAACCGGTCACGGTCACAAAGCCTCTCGACACCTTGTCGAGGACGGAGATCGTGCGCGCGGGCCGCGAGGGCACCGCAGGCGCGGGAATCTTCGGTCCAGGCATCGTCCTCCGCGTCGTCTGCGTCGTTGACGCCGACACCGTCGGTACGAACGGATTCGTCCCAACAACTTCCCTCACGGGAGCCGTCGGCTCGCGACCCTTCGGCTCGGCGGGCAACGCCGGGCACCAGGCCTGCGCCACGGTTTTCCAAAAGTACAAATCGACGCTTTTCGGCTCGCAGGTTTGCATGGTCATTCGTAGCGGTGTCGGGCGAAGCAACGATCGGCGTGCGGGCAGTAGCGACAGTCCTCCCGGTCGGCGGGGTTCTTGGTTCCAAGAAGATTCACGACCCGATTGTGAGGAATATACCGCACGAGCAATCGACTCGGGGACAGGCCGCCCTGCTTGCGGGCGGCCTCGAAGAAGTCGCTCGTCCAATAGCGTTTGCGAAAGCGCTCTCCGAAGTTCGCGCATTGTTCGCGCTCACTCTCGGTAAACGACGGATAGAGCGCGAAAATCTCGCGCGCCGCGACCGACGTCGGGCACTTGCGCACGCCTGCGACCGTTTCGATCATCTGCGAGAAGAGAAATTGCAGTTGGTAACGCCGCGAGTAGCCCGAACTTGCCGCGAGCACGCAGTCGTACCAGAGGCGCAGGCTCCCCGCAGGGCAGAGACGCATCGAAAACTTCAGTTCGGGCGGACACGTCTTGACGAGCGTTTTCCGAATCGTCGCTTCAATCGCCTCGGACTCGGGAGCGGGCTCGACCTCCGTCATGCGGCCTACCCCGACGAGGAGCGCTTCCGAGGACTCCGTCGGCACACCCTGCGCGGCAAGCCGCAGGAGGTAGATCGACGCGGGAATGTCTTTGCCTTTTTCCTTTGCAACCCACGAGAGCGTGAGCGCGGGGTGAAGGCGCGCCATGTGAAAGAGGAACCGGTTCGCAATCACGACGCTGCGGACGCGGTAAAGCAACTCGTCCCGACGACGGGCGGCGTCGTTTGAAAGCGCCGTACGTTCGAGGAGGCTCTCCGTGAGCGGCCACGAGAGCGGACGGGTGCGCCCCGGAAGCGACCGTCCGTCGCAACAGCAGAGAAAGAGTTCGCGCTCGGGCTCAAGCAACACGGACTCGATGTCGGAGAGGGCGTGCACGGGGCCGAGCGGCGCTTCCTCTTCAAAGTCGAAGCGGCGCTTGCCGCCCAAGAAAAACCGCACGGCCGAGCAGAGATGTTCGGGCGGGCAGGCGACGATCGACGTCACGGGCGCGTTGAGTCGTTGAAGGAACGTCGCAAGCACCTCGCGCTCTTCGCTGTCGACGCGCACGCGGTCCGCCCTCTCGAGAAGGAGCTTGCGCAACCGAGCAAAGTGCTTCAAGAGGTCGACGTTCTCGTCGATGTCGGAAAAGAGCGCCGAGGCCGTGCGCGTCATGCCGCGCAAGGCAGCCACGAGCCGTCGCACGTCGTCAACGGGCGTATTGAAGACGTCGAGCGCCGCGAAGGGCGAACCGAGATAGGCGGCCCATCGCGGATCGTCGTTCGGACGACGGAAAAGCGGCAGCACCTCGTTGATCGTCGTTTCGAGCTGCGCGAGACGCGCCGTCCAGGCGTCCACAGTGCGGCAGTCGGCGAAGTAGTCTTCGACGCGCTCGAACGTTTCGAAGGCGCTCGCTCCGCCGGCAACGCTCGATCCGGTCGATTCCGCCCTCCCCTCTTCGGGCTCGTCGGCCCACCCCGTCGAAAGGCACAGTCGCACCGTATCGACGTCGAGCACGAGTGCGCCCGCATTCGGGTCCCACATCGAGTAGATGCCCCAGAGGTAGCGCCCGATCGGATAGGAAAGCAGACGACTCTTGGCCTCTTCTTTCGGGAAAAAGGGTTCGAGCCGCTCCGCGACCTCGTCCGAAAAGGGCGCCATCGGCACGATTCTCCGAGCGCGACCGCGCTCTCGGACGTACCGCACCATGGAGAAGAGGTCCGCGAACTTGATGATGCGTTCGGGCGGCGTGATCGCAACGGGAGCGTCCTCGGCCGACCGAACGGTCCAACCGTTCGCGTAGCGGGGATTGCGCTCCCAGATTTCAAACGCAACCGCATGATCGGGATCGTACGCGTTCAGATACGTGACGTGAATGCCCGTACGCGCGAAGGCGTCGAGAAGGCGCGCCTGCAAGGGGCGAACGTAGTAAAACCCCTGAAGGCACACGGCGGCGAACCGTCCGACAGGCGGATCATCGCGCTCGGGATGCACGCCGGCGACGAGCTTCAGGAAGGTCGAAGGGCGGCTCCAGCGGTCGACTTGCTCCCGGAAGAGCGGCACGCCGCTTTCGGGATCGGCGACGAAGCCCTCGTAGATGCGCGCGAAAAGCGTCTCTTCGGGAGTCGACTCGGGAAGCTCCCCGGGTTCGACCCCGATTTCGACGAGCTCGCGAAGACTTGTGAGCAGTTCGCCCCGATTGTGGCGGAAGGCGCGCAATAGCACCTCGCCCCCGGGTTCGCCGTTTCGCTCCCACGTCGAGTCGATGAGGCGACTCAGCAGAATGTGTTGGAAGAAGCTCCTCTCGCCCGAGAACCAGTCGGGGAGAAGTTCGTTGAGGAGCGCGAACACGAAGACGCCTTTCGGGCTCGTCTCTTCCTTGCGACGTCGGTCGTTGTAACGACGGGCGACCCCCTTCTGAGCGGTGACGACAAGCGTGTCGGCGTCGTAGCCGACTGCGCCCGAAAAAAGCGATGCGGGATGTCGATATCGAACGATCTCGGGTTGCACGGCGCGTTACTCCATCAAAGTCGACCAGGATTCCGAAGCCGTGCCGCCGCTCACCGGGGGCAACACGACCGTCAGGCGACGTTCCGCGCGGGTGAGCGCCACGTAAAGAAGACGCGCCTCGTCGCGCCGTACGGCTTCGGCTTCGGTTTTTTCAAGTTCGCCGAAGACCGTGTTGCGCATCACCACCGGCACCCTGTTCCCGAACTCGTCTTCTTTCGTTTTCCACGAGCGGGTTTTCCAGCCGACCCGAAGCCGGCCGTCCGCTTCGGCGACCGCAATTTCGGTGCGCTCGCAGTCGGAGAAAAAGGGCATGCTCGTGTAGGGAATCAACACCGTATCGAATTCGAGACCCTTCGCCTTGTGAACGGTCATGGCTTCGAGACGCACGCCGCCCGCCCGATCGTCGAACTCGGGATAGAGGGTGTCCTCCGACCTGTTCGTGTCGATCGAAAGTTCGAGGAAGCGACACGCTTCGAGAAGCGTCGCCCCGTCGCGCGAGAAGCGCTCGGAAAGAAGCTCGAGAATCTTGTTGAGGTTGAGCCGGTAAAAGGCCGCTTCGTATGCGACGGCCTCCCCATCGTCGTCCTCGGCACGGGTCCCGGCGAGCGATGCGACGCGACCCGCGGGGTTGCAACGCTCGACGAGACGCTCGAGAAACGGGAAAAAGAAGTCGTACTTCGCCTCGCGCTCGAATTCCGCCCAACCTTCCTTCCGAAGGAGTCCCTTGAGGTACGTGCGCACGCGCGCTTCGTCCCCGTTGAGGCCCGCCACGACGGCGGGATCGGGACGGTGCGTGACGAAGGGCGTCATGAGCACGTTCCAGAGCGCGCGCGTGTCGTCGGGGCGCAGGAAGGACCCGAGGACGGTCGCCAAATCGAGTACGGGCGCGCTGCGGTAGAAGTCGCCGTCCGTCTTTCCGTAACAGCGCATCCCCGCACTGCGACAGAGCGCCTCGAATTTTCGCACGTCCGCATTCGTGCGCCCGAGCGCACAGACGACCGCCGTTCCCGACCGATCCGCCCCGCGGGCATCGTCGAGCAGATCCGAAACCGTCTCCCTGAGGAAGTTCTCCGCGTACACCCTGCCCGGGTATTTCAGACGCAGTACGTCGAACGATCCCTGCTCCGAGCGTACGGGCACCGCGTCCCCTTCCCACGTGAGAAGATTTTGCTCGCCCCAACGACCGAAAAGCGTGTTGAGCGCGCCGACCACTTCGGGGCTCGTGCGGTAGTTTTTCACGAGCGAGCATTCGAGAATCGACTCGGGTGTGACACCGTTGTCGCAGAGCCGCTCCGTGAGCGCCTTGAAAGCCGATTCCTCCGCGCCGCGGAAGCGATAAATGCTTTGCTTCACGTCGCCTACGGCAAAGAGGAAGCAACCCATGGCGCGCTGCAGCCACGCGATCGTTTGAATCTGCCCCGTGTCGGTATCCTGAAATTCGTCGACGAAGAGATACCGGAGCTTGCGGCGGTGAAGCGTTCTCAAGTCGAGCCGCGCGAGCGCCAATGCGCCCGCTTTGATGTCTTCGACGTCGTAGGCGTTGCTCTCTTCCTTGAGTTCGCGGTAGCGCGCTTCGGTACCGCGCACGAGCTCGCTCACGACCTCGTTCACGATGCGGGAATCCTTGTCCGCGACATAACCGCCGAAGTCCGCCGTCTCGACGCGCTCGTCGAAGTACCCGAGCCCGTGGAGCTTTTCCAAGACGGCCTGGGCAAGGTCGACGTGCGCGTAGTCGGCGAGCACGTACTGATTCAGAAATTCGCCCCCGCGCGCGCGGTAGTGTTCGTCGAGAAGCCGTCGGACGATTTCGCGCTTTTCGTGGCGAAAACTCGCGAGCGACGCCCGTGCGCCCAAGCCGATCGCCGACCCTTCGTCGGCGAGAATGCGCCTGAAAAAGGCGTCGATCGTTCCGAGTTCGAGCTCTCCGAGCTCTTCGAGAATCGAAAGCCAGCGTGCTTCGCCCGTGAGCTCGTACATGTCGGTCATGCGCTTCTGGAGCTTACCGAGCATGTTGTCGGTTGCCTTGTTCGTAAAAGTGACCATCCCGACGTCCGCGGGGCGCAGCGTCGGATCGGTCGCGAACAAATACGTGATGCGGTCGATCATGACCGTGGTCTTGCCCGTCCCCGCGCTCGCGCGCACGATGATGTGACGGTCGGCGGGAGCGTGCTCGATCGCGAACTGCTCCGGGTTGAAAAAGGGTGCGAGATCCGAAAGGCGCTTCAAGTCGTCGTTCGTAACGTCGCCCGTCTTCCCGTCGACGATCGCAAAAGAACGCACGAACTCCCGAATACCGTACACCGTCACGCGCTTCCGGCTCGCTTCGGCAAGCGCCTTGAAGCGCTGCGGCTTTCGGGTAAAAAGCAGCACGCGCACGCCGCGCGCGACCGCCCTCTCCAATTCCCCCGGGTCGGACCGATCGGCCGCCTCGCCCGCAAGAAGGAGCGAATACGAGGCCCGAGCGGCTTCGGAGGCATCCGTGCTTTCACGTTCGATTTCGGACGCGCCGTCGGCAATCCCCGGTTGCGTTTCGCCCGGAACCCGCACGGCCTTTCTATCGAAGGCCCTTTCATGCTCGAGCATGCCCGCAAAACGGTCCCAATCGCGGCAAAGGTCCGCATAGGCGACGCACACGCTTTCGGCTTCGACACGATTGCGGGTACCGGGGATAAAGGCTCCCGCCGCAATCCGACTCACGACGGGATTCGCCTCGTCGAGCTCGCGCACGTCGATCCAGCCCGCAAGATCGAGATCCAGCGTTTCGGGCAGGTTCGCGATCGCCTCTTCGGGATCGCAGTCGAGCAAATGCACGGCGACGAAGACGTGCGGCAGCTCGCCCGCTTCGGCGCGAAACGCGAGCTTGCGGCACTCGAGCCGCAGGTGTCGGGCCATGGTCGCCGTGCATTTGACGTCGACCCACCAACCGTTGTGAATGATGTCGCATCGATCCCATTCGCCCGGTTCGTAGACGCTTTCGTCGAGCATCACTTCGATGCCTTTCGAGGCGAGCATCGCCCGGAGGGCGATTTCGCCGAGCCGCCCCACGAAGTGGTCGCGTCGAACGTCCTCGAACGAAACCCGTCGCGGCGCGCCCCGGGTTTTCGCCTCGGCCACCGCTTCGGCAAAGTCAAGCGCGCGACGCGCGTCGTTACGGGAAAGTCGAATCTGCATGGGGTTTCGTTCGCGGGAAATGCCCGTTCGAAATGTCGGACGGGGCGAGTCGTCTTGCGTGCTCGTCAAATTTTGTGATTTTAGACGAAAACCCCGATCTTCCCGCGGGCGTCCGTACAACTGTTTTCGGTTCCTTTTGCCCTTTTCGCCGAGTCCGCACCCGATCCGCTCGCTCACGTCGGTTCCCGAACGAAACCGAGCGAGCCCTTCTCCGAACGGCTCACCGCTCGGCGGATTTTGGGTAGAATAAGGCACTGTGTTTACCAATGCGCCCGCGACAAACCTCGCGGGCGTCTCCCTCTTATTTGGAGACATAGTCGTGCAGAAACGTACCGTGTTCAAGTTCGCGCTCGCGGGCGCCGCTTCCCTGATGCTCTCGGCCTGCGGCAAGGAAGAAGCCAAAACCGCGGCTCCCGCCGCCTCCGCTCCCGCTTCCGGAGCGGCTGCCGCCAAGGCGGACGGCCCCCTCAAGGTGGCCTTTATCTATATCAGTCCCGTGAGCGAAGAAGGTTGGTCCTCGCAGCACGACTTCGCCCGCCGCGCGCTCGAAAAGCATTTCGGCGACAAGATTTCCGTCACCGCGATCGACAACATTCCCGACACGGCCGACGCCGAACGCGTTCTGCGCGACCTTTGCAACCAGGGCAACAAGCTCATCTTCGCGACCTCCTTCGGCTACATGAACGGCGTTCAGAAGGTGGCGCGCGAATTCCCGGACGTGAAGTTCGAACACTGCACGGGCTACCAGACCGCCCCGAACGTGGGCGTCTACATGGGTCGCTTCTACGAAGGCCGCTATCTCGCGGGCCGTCTCGCGGGTGCGATGACGAAGTCGAACGTTCTCGGCTACGTCGCCGCCTTCCCGATTCCCGAGGTCGTCCGCGGCATCAACGCCTTTACGCTCGGTGCGCGCTCCGTCAACCCGAACGCTCAGGTTCGCGTCGTGTGGACCTCGTCCTGGTACGACCCGGGCAAGGAAAGCGACGCCGCCAAGTCCCTGACGGGGCTCGGTGCCGACATCCTCACGCACCACACCGACTCCTCGGCCGTGGCGCTTGCCGCCGAAAAGCTCGGCGTTCAGGTCATTTCCTACAACTCGCCCATGACGAAGGCGGCTCCGACGAAGCTTCTCGCCGCGTCGGTTCCCGAATGGACCGCTTTCTACATCGATCGCGTCAACAAGGTGCTCGACGGCTCCTGGAAGTCGGAATCGACCTGGAACGGCGTTGCCGACAAGATGGTCGACCTCGTCGCCGTCAACGATGCCGTCCCGCAGAACGTCAAGGACGACGTTGCCGCCTACCGCACGAAGCTCGCGAACCGCGAGTTCCACCCGTTCACGGGCCCGATCAAGTCGAACGAAGGGAAGGAAATGATCCCCGCCGGCAAGACCGCGACCGACAAGGAATTGCTTGAAATGAACTGGCTCGTCGAAGGCGTCGTCGGGAAGCTGCCGCAGAATTAATCTCGAAAGGTTCGATCGAAAGCCCGATCATGCATCGCGATCGGGCCCGACCGAGCCTCAGAGCGGAACAAAGGGCCGCGCTCCGCAGGGAGTGCGGCCTTTTTCACGCCCGGTCTTTCCGTGAGGCTTTCCCGACGACGGTCCGCGGCACCGCAACCCTGCGACGAAAGGCTCGGAAAACTCCCGAAGAACGGAGAACTCCTCAAGCTGCTAAGCTGCGTTTCGAACGGATTTTCATTTCGAGGAGACGCGGATGGCCGGACTTTCCTTTGCAATGCTCGTACGAACGCTTTCGCCCGAGGCTGCTCGGGCGCTCGAGGAGGCGACGACGTACGCGAAGAGTCGTCCCGAGGCGTTTCCCGAAATTTCGGAGCCCGAATTCACGGACGACTTCGCGCGAAGCTTCAATCTGAAGCTCGCCCTCGACCCCGCGTTCGAAGCGCGGCTTCGGAAAGAAGACGACCCCCTGCGGCGGGCGCTCCTCGAACTCTACTGCGCGGCGTCGGACCTCTGCGGCTGGAGCTCCTTTCAGGCGCTCAACGCCCGTCCCGCTCAGGAGGACGAAGCTTTCGTCGACTTTCAGGAACGTTTTTTCCGGGGAGCGAAATCGGCCCGGAAGTACGCGCGCGGCTTCGAGCGAATCGAAGTCGAAGCGCTCGCCGCGGGTTCATACCCCGTACGGTCGTTTTCCGAGGTGCGCACGCTCCCCGACTGTGTCGATCTCCTTGAGAAGCTTCACGAGAGCGCCGAATTCAAGCTCATGAACGATGTCGGCAACCGCATGTATTCGGGAGCCGTCAAGCGGCGGCTCTTTTTCCTGACGGGCGTGCCTTTTGCGGGGAAAACCTCCTTTGCGATTCCCGCCGCCTGCCGTCGCAGGAAGACCGTACCCCTTATCGAAGCGAACTCGCCCTACGCGATCGGACGGCTTTTCGACCGGCACCTGAGAGAGGCGGACCTCTCGGAATCCTCGATCAGGCACTACCGCACGGGGCTCAACACGATCAACCGCCTCATCGCCGAGCACCGCGACGCGTTCGCGTTCTCTAACGTGTTCGAACCCGCCACGATCGAAGAGCTCGCGGCGCTGCGCGACGCGATACGAGCGCTCCCCGCGTTCGTCGAACTCAACAAGCGCGGCAACAACATGTATTCCGCGGCGCTCAACCACTTCGTGACGTTCGTCGAGCGGTCTTTCGAAACGGTGGAAGTCGAGCAACTCCCCGACGCTCCGCAACCGGTACCCGAACACCTTCCGCCCGTCGCGCGGGCGGCTCGACCGGGAAACGACATCATCGTGCAGCAGTCGCTCGGCGCCGCGCACCGCATGTGCGAGTACGAGATTTCGCACGTTTCCTTCCTCACCGAGTCGGGCGTCGTCTACATGGAAGGACACCACCTGATTCCCGTGCGGCTTCAGCCGCAGTTCTCCGTGGGGCTGCACGTCTGGGCGAACGTCGTGTGCCTCTGTCCCCTCTGCCACCGTCAGATCCACTACGGGACCCGAGACGCCCGCCGCGCGCTCTTCGGACGGCTCTTCGACGGGCGCGAAGCGCGGTTGCGCGCCTCGGGAATCGATCAGCCGAAGGAGGTGCTCATGGAAATGGCCTGCGGCTGAGTGAACGGTCGAACGAACCGTCGAGCACGAAACGGGAGCGATTCCGCTCCCGTTTCCTTTGCTTCTCTGTTTTGCTTCCCTTCCGGCCGTCCGTTCCGACGGCCGAATCTCGTCGAAGTCACCCCGCGGCTTCCGACGCCGTGCCGGCCGCAATGCTCTCGGTCTCGAACTCCCGCGGTGCCTCGATCACCCAGGGCGCAAGGAGCTCCGCTTCGTCGGTCGAAAGCGCTTCTCCCCGCTCGCAGAGCATCCGCCAGCAGTTTTCCTTCTTGACCCATTCGCCCACGTCGCTGTTGTCGCGGTTCGGGTCGTCGAACACCCGACGCGCGCACCGCGCAAGACGCAGGAGCATCGCATCGAAGGCTGCGGGCACCCGTCCTTCTTCGAAGAGTCGCTCGAAGTCGAGCGTCTTCGTCGGGCCGAAATGCTCCCGTACGAGTTGCGCCAAAAGCGCCGTGCCGTAGGCGACGATGTTGGCTTTGTAGGAGCGCTCGGCCTTGTACCAGTCGGCGTTCCCCACGAGCGCGTCGAGGTGCTTGAACAGAACCCCCTTCCCGATGCAGAACTTCACGTACGCGGGCGTCACGAAGGAGAGCGACGGGTCTTTCGCTTCCCGCGCCGCGATCTCGCGCGAAAACGCGACGTAGCACTTCTGCGCGCCCTTGCTCACGACGTGAGGTTCGCCCGCCCAGGCGGAAATCCACTTTGCGAGCTGCAGCTTGTCGAATTTCTTGTCGTACGGGTAGCGCGTGAGGAAGGTTTTGCCGGCTTTGGCCTTTTCGACGTTGTAGGAGCCGCGGCTTCGTTCGTAGAACCAGGCCTGCGGTCGCCCGGCCGCGTCGAACGTGAGGCAGTCGGCGTGTTTCGAGACCGTCTGGAACTTGATCTGGAAAGTGGTGTTGGCGCCGAGGTCCGAATCGGACACCTTGCTTTGCGAGTTCGCGTATTCGGAAATTTCCTTCACGAATCGCAACCGGTCTTCGTCGCTCATCCCTTCGGGAAGAACCGAGAGCTTCACCTGAACGTAGATTCCTTTGAGGGAGCAGTTCCTCTTGGTCCGGGCGTAGTGGAGCGTGGCGGTCGTCTGACCGCCGTTGACGATCTGAAAGTCGAGGGCCGACTTCAGAATCGCGAGCTCCCCTTTGTGCTTTACGTCGATGTGCTCGGCCACGAGACAGAGGCCGTTGTTGTAGGCGAAGAACTTCTCGGGCGTCGTTCGGATCGTCTCGAGCATCCCTTTGTTCACCTTGTTCGTCGCCTGAAGGAAGGCGCGCACGTTCCCGGCGAGGACCCGCTGCCCGAATTCGTCGTAAATGTCTACGATCGTTTGAGCGGCGATACGGCCGACGTAGGCGCTGTAGCCCTTCCCTTCGACCGCGGGCAGCAGACCGATCGCGTCCCCCGGAGCGATCCGCTCGAAGTCGACGAAGGGCTTCTCGCCCTTGCGGTCGAATTCGAAGAGCGTTCGGTAGTCGAAAAGCCGAACGCTCCAGGGGATCGACTCGAAGGTCCCTTCGGGAAGAAGGCTGCCGCGGCGCATGTCGTTGCCGCGCATCGTGAGAATGACATATTCGACGCGCGTGACATCGTCCTTCCACATTCGTCCGATTTGCTCCGAGCACCAGCCCGCGTCCGTGTTGATGTCGAGCACCCCGTCCCTCTCGTCGAGAAGCTCGCCGCGACAGGACCCTTCGAAGAAGTTGTGGAGAAGCGTCCCCTTGGCGGCGACGTCCGTTTTGGTGAAGGAGCCGCGCGTTTCGTCGTCGAGCAAAAAGAGCGAAAGCACCCCGTTCGTTTCGTCGAACGAATAGCCGTCGAGCGCGATTCGGCGACCGCGCAGCCCCTTTTCGAACTGCGACGCGGGAAGGATCTCTTCGTAGCGCCCCGTATCGAGCAGGATCTCGACCAGACGATCGAAAAGCGCGTAGTGAAGGAAGGTTTCCCCCGCAAGCTCTCCGAGGAGACGCTCGCGGAATTCCTCGGCGTTCCGGTCGGGATTGCGCTCGATCGTCGCGGCGGGCGCGGGCTCGACGGGAGGTGCAACCGTGGGTCGGTCCGCATCTGCCGATACGACTCCTTCGCCTTCGTGCGAAGCCGCCTTCTCCGTATACGGCCCTCCGAAATGCTCGACGGGGTCGAGTCCCGGATGCGCGCCCATCCAATCGACGATCGTTTGCAATTCTTCGACCGCCTCTTTGCAGATCGCCTCCCCGGCGCGGGCAGCGGGAGCAGGAGCGGAAACCGGGTTCGCGCGGCTTCCGGGCGTCTCGGCAGTTCGAGACGTTTCCCAAGCATTCGCAAGGCGGCGCGTCATGCGCGGCGAATTGCGCCCTCCGCGCGACGGCGGAGGCGGCGCGGGAGAGGCCGAAGGAGGCATCGGGCGCAGTACGGGCGACGCTGGACGCGGGGCGACGGGTACGGAGGCTCCGGGAGCGACCGCGGGCTCGTCCCGTTCGGAAGCGGGAGCGGCCGCGATTCTCCCGTCCGCATCCATCCCGCGCACGGCTTCGAGCCAGGCATCGTGGTTCCCCGGCGTCCAGTATTTGACGGGCGACCAACAGAAAACATCGAGCGCAAGCGGTCCGATATGAACGGTCTTCGGTTGGTCCGACCCTTCCCGCAGAGGATTGAGCGTGAGAATGCACGCGGCGACGCGCCGCACGTCTTGTTCACGACCTTCGGCGATTTCGCGCAGCAACGCGAAAACTATCCGGTCGACTTCGTCGCCCGTCTGCCGCACGCCCACGCCGACCGCGGAGCGCACGTAGAAGTCGAGCCGCGCAAGCGCCTCTTTGAAGTCGCGCCGCCCCACCACCTCCTCGTCGCGCTCGAAGAGTTCCCGGTCGACGATGTAAAGGTAGAGCGTCCCGTCCGCAAGCGCCACGAAGTCGAACGGCGTGTCGGCGCGCTTTTCGACGGCGCGCGGCGTGCCGAAATCCGACCGCACGAAGCGCACGAGCCGAAGCCACTGCCACATGGCGCGCTCTTCGGGGTCGTGACCCTTGACGGGGGCTTCGTCGGCGCGTTCGACGAACGCGTCCTTGAAGTCGAGGTACGAACTCATACGACGCCTCCGACCTCAAAAGGAGCGAGCGCCGCAAGCGCGAGTCGATACGAGGCGTCGACCACGGCGGGCGGGGTCGACGAGCGGCGCAACGCGGGAAATTCGTCGCTCGTCGCGTCGTAGACCGTGAGACGCACGCGGCGGTAGGCGCGATCGTATTCTTCGCTCGGATCCTCGGGGTCGTAACCCGCGAAAAAGAGCCGGTCCGAGAACGCTTCGAGCGCCTTGAGGGCCTGTGCGCGCACGTCGCCCGCACGGTCCGAAATCGTCCGGCGCACGTTTTCGACCTTCCCGCGCAGCGACTCGCCCGAGGGTTCGCCGTCCGCGATCGTGACGGCGCAAAGGTAAAGGGTCGACCCCTCCGTCACGTCGAGCTGATTGAGGGAGGAAATCCGCATTTCGCCCGCCTGTCGGTAGACGGATTTGACTTCCAGGAACCCTTCGGGAAGCGAAAAGTCCTGCGTGCGGTCGACCGATTCGTCGAAGGTCCCTCCGGGCCCCGTCCAGAAGCCGATCGCCGCAAGTCCGTGCTTTTTGACGAGTTCGTCGAGGACGTCGAGCTCGCACCAAAGGCCTCGCACCTCTTCGGCCGAAAGGCGCGAGCGGCGTCGCCCGAGAAGCGTGCGCCAGTCGTTCAGGACGCGGTCGAGAAACGCTTCGCCCGTCGTCCCCGGAGAGAGTTCTCCGAGCGTGCGGAACGCGTGCTCGCAGAGCGCCGCGAAGCACCCGCAGAGTTCGGGCTCTTCGAGTTCGAGTACGAGGACCGAGGCGGCACCCCGTTTGACGGCGACGATCGAAAGGTGACTGAAAGCGGATTTGACTTTGCCCGACGTCGCTTCGACGTAGAGGCCGGGCTTTCCTTCGGGCCCGAAGCAGAGTCCCGCCGTGAGCGGACTTGACGCGACCTGGCGCAAAAGCCGGTCGCCCGCCGCGCCCCGCGCGACGAGCGCCCTCATGCGGTCCCAGAGTTCCGTGATGCGGCCCGCATCGATCGACGTCGACGCGGGCGGAGCGCCCGCATCCGTCGGAGCCTTTATCTTTTCCGTTTCCTCACTCATCGGTGTCTCCTTCGTCGTCGATTCCGTTCAGGTACCGCTCGATCCACACGCGGTTCACGCGATACGAAACCTCGGAGAGGCGCGAGCGGTCCTCGTCGAAAGCGCAGAAACTGAGCGCGTAGGCGGGCACCCAGTCGCGAACGGTCCCGTCGTCCGAATTCGGGCGCACGGGCATCAGAACGAGCAACGGACGGCGGCGCGTACGGCGGCAGTACGTGCGGCGCTTCCCCTGCTTTTCGGTTTCGGACCCCGTGGCCGAGCGCACGCTGCGCGCCTCGGCGACTTCTTCCTCCGTGAGGCCCGGTTCTTCGACTTCGGGGCCCGAAATGCGGCCGCGCTCGAAGGCGACGAACCCCGCCTCGTAGTCTTTGCTCTTTACGGGACGCAACTGCGGGTGCACGGAAACGCCGCCCCCGAGGTCGACTTCCGGGTTTTCGTCCGCGTTCGTGCGGCGCACGCCCCAGATCGCGACGTCCCAGGTCTGAAGCTCCTCGACGTCGGTCGTCTCGATGAAATTCGCCATGCCGCTCGTGCGGTCGTCATAGTGCGCGAGGTAGAAGTTGCTCCCGTCGTCGGAAAAATCGCGCACGAAGTCGGCCGCGATCGACTTCGGAACCTCGCGGAAAAAGACCTTCGAGGGGTCGCCGCGCCAGTTTTCGCGCGGGCAGCCCGCCTCGGCGACGCGTTCGAGGAACGTTTGCACCGCCCTCTTGTTCGCGGCCGTCGCCTCGATCGGGAGGCGCGACGTTTCCGTAAAGTACGCGCTGAAGGAGCACGTCACGGTGATTTCGCGGGAATTCCGCATCTTGTTTCGGCTCGTGATCGCGAGCGCGTCGGGGCTTTTCAGAACCTTGAGACCGAAATCCTTCGGCTCCTTCCCGTCCTTTTCCATTTGGGCGACTTCGCTTTGGAGCCGAAGCATCGCGTCGGCAATCCGGGCGAAATACCCGTAAGTCGTTTCGGAGAGCCAGATGCGGCAGAGGTCCTCGTAGTGCGGGCGGTACCCGAACCAGCGTCCCATCTGCGTGAGCGTGTCGTAGGTTGCGGTCGACCGATAGAGGTAACTCACGCACAGTCCTTCGAGCGTGAGGCCGCGCGAGAGCGTAAGGCCCCCGACCGCCACCACCCGAAGGCCGCTTTCTTTGTAGTCGTCGTAGCGAAGCGCGTCGCTGCTCGTCTGGTTGATGGCGCAGACCTTGATGCCTTCGACAGAGACGGGCAACTGCATCCGCACGTCCTTCCACGCGAACTCCGCGTGGCCGAAATCCTCTTCGAAGACGGCGCGCACCGCTTCGATTTCGCGGTTCGTGCCGCCGAGGCGCGAGCGGGCGTGAAGCGAAATTTCGCGCGTCATGCCGAGCAACAACTCCGCGATCCGGTCGCGCAGCGCATCCTGAACGCCCGTAAAGCGGCTCACGTTCACCATCATCGTGCGGTGCGACGTTTTGAGCCCTCGCAGGTCGAGAAGCGCGTTCGCGACGAGAAACTGCCTGAGCGCGCGCACGAGCGAGGCGGGCGGCTCCCAGCCGGGCGTTGCGATTTCGGCCGCAAGCGTTTTCTTGTGCTTCAAGCCGAACTTCGATTCCGCATCCTCGATCGTTCGCACGATCTGAGGGGCCGAGGGATCGGCGTCCGCCCGCTCCTTCGCGTCGAGCATGCGGCCGACGCCGAAGTAGTTCGAGGGAATCTTCGTGTAGCGGATGAAGTTCTTCGGAAAGAGGTCGCTCAATTTCCCGTCTTCGTCGAACGGATCGATGAAGATGTTCGCGTAGGGCGTGGCCGTAAAGCCCACGTAGGAGGCGTTTCGGAAAAGATTGAGGAGCCTTCGGATCTGAAAATTCACCGCGGTCGCGTCCTTGTCGGGCGCGTTCGTGTTGACGGAAGCGCTGTCCGCTTCGTCGTCGATGAGAAGAAGCGTCGAATCGACGGTCGTGCTCCCCGGCCTCAGGTTGGCGTTCTTCGTTTCCGTGAGCCACGCGTGGAAGCTCTCGAGCACGTCCTTGTTCTTTTTGAGGACCGCGAGCACCACGCCGTTTTCCGCCGTCGCCAGACGAAAAGCAGCCGTTGCCTTGAAGTCACCGTCCGCAGTCGTCAACGAAAAAACGGGATTCCCGTCACCCACGGCGCACCAGGTACTCGGGCTGCCGACGAAATCCTCGTCGAGACGCCTTTGCGTCTGCTCCCGAAGATTGTTGAGCATCCCCGCAAGCACCACGATCACCTTGTAGCCCGCGTCGGCCGCTTTGTTCATGAGGCCCGCGAAGACGCCCGTTTTGCCCGACTGCACTTCGCCGATCACCATGCCGCGTCGCTGCCAGGGAGCTTCCCGCTTGAGAGGATCGCCGCATCCGTCGAGCACCGCATCGGTGACGGCGTCGATGTCGGCGATCACCTTCGGGGAACGGTCGAGTTCGAAGAGCCGCTCCCGGTACTTCGTCCAAAAAAGACGGTTGCGGTTGCGCTCGGGTTCGCGCCAGCGCTGCGCCACCCAGGGTTTGTGGTTCGCGTCGACGAGGGCCGGCGCTTCGCTCAGAGTGATGAAGGTCTTGCTGCGTCGATCGTCTTCGAAAAACTTCAGATCCGCGTCCGTGAGGTCGGGAAAAATCATCTTCGCCGAGATCGCGAACTTCGCCATGTCGGCCGCAAAGGCTTCTTCGGTGACGACTTCGGCATCGATCGTCGAGGCGACCGCCCGGAAGATAAGAGTCAGACGTTGCAGGGTATCGCTGTCCATGTCTTTATTTTTTCTCGAAAAGTTCGTTCACGACGCGCTCGTAACCCGTGGTCGGACGGCGCCGTCCGATCGAGTCGGCAAGCCTGGCGGCGAGCATCCGACGATCTTCGTCGTCAAGGCACGCTTCGAGCCGCTCGACCTCTTTTTTGAGTCGGGCGAGATTCGCTTCGGTCGTATTGGCGTCGACCCCGTCTTCGGCGTAGCGGCGGTTGACGAAACCCACCGGGTACGAGCGCTCGAGAATGCCGAGGTAGGCGTCGAGCATCTTTTTCTGCTCGGTCGAGAGTTCCGCGCGCAGCATCTGCAAAAAGAGGTGTTCGCGGTTGATTTCGACCGCGTACGTCCGGTTCTCCGCGCCGACCGAGGTCGTCCACGGTTCGGCCGTCTCGGGCGAGCCGCGCGTGATCGTCGCGCCCCGTCCGCGAACGATCCGCTCCGAGGACTGCTGCAGAAGGCCCACGATCTCGCCGAGCCGCTCGCGCACGACCCGAGGGGGCGTTGCCTTCGACTTCTTGATGTCGAGCTCCCACAAGTGGTCGAGCACGTTCGGAATGTCGATTCGAACGCGACTCAGTTTCGCAAGTTGCGCGCGACGCGCGAGTCGGTACCATCCGCCCCAATCGATGAGACGGCCGTTGCGGTAGATGTAAAAACCCTGATCCTGACCCAACGTCCGCCCTTTGAGACCGATTTTGTCGCGAAGCTCTCCCGTCATGCGGTTCTGATGCGGAAGCGTGAAGCCCGTGACGACGACGGGATCGTTCGGATAGCCCTCGATTGCGATTCGCGCTTCGTGAAGGCGTTCCGCGCCGCCCGAGGCCGTTTCCGCAAACGGGTCTTTCGGCGGTACGGGCACGTCCCCGATCGTGATTTCCACCTTCTTGAGACCCCGTTCGCCCGTGATATACCGGTGGTAGACGAGTCCGAGATGTTCGCGCAGCTCGTCCGTCTTTTCGGCAAGCGCCAAATGCACGTCCCGTTCGCGGTCTTCGAGTCGGTCGAAATTGCTCCAGAGTACGAGCGTTCCCGATTCGAAGTCCTCGAGCAAAATCGAACCGCGCTCCCGCGCGCATTCCGCTTCGTCGAGCAGGTCGAGCGTCCAGTCGTTCGTTTCGGCGATGCGGTCGATATCCCAGACCGCGCCGCTCGTGCGACCGTTCTTTTTCGAAATTACCGCGAGACGCCGGCACTGCGAGAGCGAGGCCGTTTTCATCCCGAGCCCGAATCGACCGAGGTCGTCCCCGTCGCGCTCCGACTCGCAGTCGCGGCAGGCGTAGCGCATGGCTTCGCGAAGTTCTTCGGCGTCCATCCCCCGCCCGTTGTCGGAAATCGCAAGGAAGGGCGACTCTCCGTCTCCCCCGCCCAAAGAGACGTCGACGCGGTCGGCACCCGCGGCGATCGAGTTGTCGACGATGTCGGCAACGGCCGTATTGAAGGAATAGCCGAGCGCTCTCAGGGAGTTGAGCATGGTCGGTGCGTTCGGCGTCAGAATGATCGGTTCGGACATGACGGTGCGGCTCCTTCGTCCTCGGACATCCTCGACGGAGCCGGATGCGGAGCGGCGTAACGGTGGCGATGCGGAAAATGTTACCGGAGCATCCGGAAACGGGCGGGGTCGCACTCGACGCGGGCCCCGAAACGGGCGACAATCGTCGGGTTTTCCCCGCAACGCGTTTTACCGCCATGGACTGCTACGACGAAGCCAAACGATCCGACATCATGTCGCGCATCCGCTCGAAAGACACCAAACCCGAACTCCTCGTTCGAAAGCTCCTTTTCCACGCGGGCTTTCGGTATCGCCTGCACGTGAAGACGCTCCCCGGACACCCCGACGTTGTACTTCCCCGGCGGAAAGTCGTCGTCTTCGTTCACGGGTGCTTCTGGCACGGACATGCGGGCTGTCCGAAAGCGACCGTGCCCGCCACCCGGCGGGAGTTTTGGAAAGCGAAAATCCGGGGAAACCGCGAGCGCGACGAGCGGGAGATCGAGGCGTTGCTCGCCGCGGGCTGGCGGGTGCTCGTCGTCTGGCAGTGCGCCTGCAAAAAGCGCAACCTCCCCGCGTTGGCCGAACGCATGAAGCGTTTCGTCGAGTCGGGTGAGGAAACCCGACTCGAACTCGGAGCATCGGATTTCGAGATCCGTTGAGACCTCGTCCTCCGGTACGGGATGTTGAGAAGAGGGCGCCAGTTTTTCGTCATTTCGAAGTGACGGAAAAACGGAGCGGCCTTCTCAATACCCTTCGATTTTTTAGTCAGTAAAAAACAAATTTCTTGCAGTTATTTTCAAAGAAAACAAGCAATCCTTATTCATTCGGACAAACTAATCGACCGGCTGCATCATAAATCGACCCTGGTTTAATCGGCTCCCAACTACTCCTTTGCTTTGCAAGTTCCGAATAGTCACCATGCAACTCTTGAGCATAATAATCCTTAAACCCTTCCAGCGACGTGACTTTAGCCATGTATCTTGAACAATCAACATCAACCGATGCCATGTGGCTACGCATTCCAATTGCATCGGGCCCTTTGTGTACCTGAAATATCCAAACGCGCCCTTTGGCTCTCGGATCCGGCGAGACACAAGTAGCCATTTGGTTTTCAAAACAAATAAATGCCATACCAAATTTCTTCAGAAACCCAAAGTTCGTAGAATCATCTTGGGATTCCGCACGGTCGAAAGTATGTCCGCCTATAACAACCGTCGGATGTCCACCTGTAGAAAAATCAGCGGCCGACAGCATCGGTGCTATTGCGGATGCAAGCAGTAAAACCAGTAACTTTTTCATGCTCAGAACCGAAAGCTTTTCACCGAGAGAACGCATTCATTCGGCTTGGAGCCCCTCTGATTTCGATAATTAACTCTTCTTTCCAGCTATCGTCTCAATGAAGGCACCCTTCCAAAATTCCAAGCCGGCTTTCCTTGAATACTCGCGGCCCGTAACGGTCGGATATTTTCTTCTTGGCAGCGCCCCAAAATCAAAGAGAAACTCCCAGTTCTTCAGCACGCCACATGAAACAATATCGGTCATATTTTTACACAATTACACCCGTCACGACCCCCGAAAAAACCTGACCCTCATCAAGTTTCGGGTCAAACCCTCAGATGTATACGCGAGCGTTCCTCAGCACAGGATCGAACCTTTGCCGACGACCAGGAAATTCGGGACACCCCTTTTACCGTAAACCTTGACGCAGCTTACGCCGTGAATCGGACCTGCAACTGCATGCGCACGAAGAGTCGCCCGTTATCGCCCGCATACGGGTAGCCCCAATCGTGTCGCTCGGAGCCGGGTGCTTCGAGGCGGCAGGAATTCATGAGGTAGTCGCCGACGGCGTTTTGGGTCGAGAGCTGCACGCACACCACTTCGCCCGTCTTCTTGACGACGATGATGCCTCCCGTCGCACGGGAGCGGCCGTCCCAGCGCGCCCCCGGGGTCGCCCCCGACATGAAGGCGAGCAGCACGGAGCGCATCTTGTAGCCGATCGAAACCTCCAGCTCTTCCTTGTTGCTGCCGAGGAAAAGGAGGCTCTCGTCTTGGGTGTTCCAAATACGTTCGGCCATGTTGTCGACGAGCTCGGCAATCGTGGGAGCCCTCTTCTCGCCGCGGTTGCGTCGGAAGACCTCCTCGAGGAGGAGCTGCGCGACGATTTCGGGGCCGAACGAATCGACGAGTCGAAGCGTGTAATTGAGGTTCGGAGCGGTTGCCGTGAAGCGAAGCCCGTACCCGTTCTTGAGAAGCTCCTGCACGAATCCGAACCCCTGCTTGGCGGAGTTACGGATCGTATCGAGAATCTCCGTACGGTTCGCGTCGGAGAGCGGCATCCCGCCCGCACGAAGAATTTCGTACTCGAAGTAGGAGGAATCGCGACTGGAGTTGACGAGCGTCGATTGACCGCCCAACTGGCTCTTGATCGAAAAGCCCGACGTCTGAAGCATGCCGTTCGATACGACGGTCGCGATGAAGTCGCTCTTGTCGCTTGCCTTGGCGGAGACGCGCGACGTGGCGAGAAGAGAGAGTGCTTTGACCACTTCGGGGTTGTTGATCGCGATCTTCGACGCGTTCTTCGAATCGCGGAGAAGCTGAAGAAGTTCGCGCGCCGCCTGCTTGAAGTCCTCGCAGTTGACAGGACCGACCGAATTGACGCTCGGCCCCTGATAGACGACGGAGGGACCTTTGCCGCTCGTGTTGTCGATCGAGTAGGAGACGTACTTGTCGTTCTTGTCGAGGCGACGGACCTCGACGAACCTCAAATGCGCGCCCGGAATCGCCGAGAGCGACCCGTCGACGACGGGAATGTCGGTTTGACCGAGGATGTAGACAATGGCATACGGTTCGCTCAGTTCGCCGATGTTTTTGGTCGTTGCGACAAGCGGCTTTTTAACTTCGGTCATCCTTTTTTCCTCCGTTTCGTCGAACACTTCAATCGAGATTGAGGTCGAGCACTTTTTTGATGTTTTTCGCAATGGCTTCGATGACGTTCACCGTCACCGAATTGCCGAACTGCTTGTAGAGCTGCGTGTCGGAGAGCACGAGCTTGAAGTCTTCGGGGAAGCCCTGAAGACGGGCCCACTCGCGCGGCGTCATCTTGCGGATGCCGTCGCGGTTCACTTCGCCCTTGATGCGCGTGACGGGACGCAGGTCCGTCTGGCGCTTGTCTTCGACGAGATTGCGCTCGCGCCCCATGCCGCCGCAGACGACGGCGTTCGCGACGCCGTCGAGCGGACGGATTTCATAGCCGAAGCCGTGTCCCTTCGATTCGTGGTACGCGCGATGCGCCTTGAGGGTCTCCAAGTACACGGTCGAAAGGTAGTAACGGGCGGAGACGGGTTCCTTTTCGAGAATGTCGGCAATCGTCGCCGTCTTGTCGGTCGGCAGCGGAAATTCGAACGAGTCCTTGCCCTTCACGTCGTTGCGGAAGGCCACGATGTAGATGCGTTCGCGGTTCTGCGGCACGCCGAAGTCGCGCGAATTGAGCACCTTGTGATGCACCGTGTAGCCGAGCTGCTCAAGCGTTTCGACGATGATGCGGAAGGTCTCGCCCCCTTTGTGAATCGTGAGGCCCTTCACGTTCTCGCAGAAAATCACCTTCGGGCGGTGCACGTCGCAGATCTGCGCGACGTCGAAAAAGAGCGTCCCGCGGCAACGGCCCTTGTAGTCGTCTTCGAAGCCCATGCGCTTCCCCGCGAGCGAGAACGCCTGGCAGGGAAAGCCCGCGAGGCAGATGTCAAAGTCGGGAATCGCCGCTTTCGTTTCTTCGGCGGTGATGTCGCCGTAGATTTTCTCGGGCGTCGCGAAGTTGGCGGCGTAGGTCTTCTGCGCGGGCAGGTCCCACTCGGAAACGAAGACCGTTTCGATCCCGTCGCCGAACGCGCGGTCGAATCCCATGCGGATGCCGCCGATACCGGCGAAAAGGTCGATGGAGCGCAGTTTTTTGTATTCGGGCTTCGTCATGGTGCGTGTCGGGCCTGCGTTTTCGCGTTGTTCGGACGGACGGCTCGGAGAAACGGAGCGATTCCTCCGACCCGACGGTCGGTTGAAACGTCGTCAACGTCCCTCACGAAGAGCACGGTCGGTCGCGACCGGACGATTCGTCCGCGAAAGCGCTCGGCTTCGGATGGTGTTCGGTTGTATTTTTCGTTGCAACTCGGGCGTCACGCTCGGGCAGCAATTGAGTGTCACGGATTATATTCGGTTAGATAGACACCTATGGGGGCTCGAGTTCGTCGCCGGGCGTCCCGACGCGCGCGGGACCGAAAACCGACGCATCCCGCATGCCGCACGGCGGATGTCGTCGCTTTCGGGTGCTCGAGTTCGACTCCGTCCGATTTTTCGTTCTTTCCGCGCTCGCCCTCGTGTTTTTCGGCTCCGAACTCGTTCTCATCGCCCTCTTTGCGCCCGTCGTCTCTTTGCTCGCACGGGCGGCCTCGTACCTTCCCGAGTCGTTCATGAAGCCTATCGCAACGCGGGCACAACGGACCCGATTGTCCTCGGGACGGTCACGAACATCGCGCTTGCTTTCCGGCTCCTCGTTTGGGCGCTGAAGTACAAAAGGTACTCCGTGAGCGTCTTCCTTCCCGATTGACGGACGGCCTGAGGTCGCCGCCCGCAACAACCCCCGCTCTCCCTCCTCGACCCCGACACCCCGAAGCAATCGGCTGCACAATATCCCGAAGCCGCGTGCGTAACGCGCCTGTTACGCGCCCGCGAGGCCTCCTTCCGTTTTTCTTCGTTTCCTTCTTTTCGGCATGATCTCAGTGTTTGCAGCCCGAATTCGAGAACTCATCCGTCGGGTGAGAGTCACTTACGCTCGCTGGCGCACAATTCGGGCTTTTAAGCGAAAGAATCCTCAGAAAGTGCGCCGGCTGAGTACCGGCGGGATCGAGGTCTTATCGTTGCATTTCGATGGCATGCCGACCGGGCGGACGGTGGCCTTTTCGCCCCTCGGCATCGCTGTGATCACAGCCGGCATCGACGACAAATTCGGGCGCGACGACACGCCCGACCGCCTCTTTCCGCCGATCGACGAGGCCTGGAAGGACGAGGAACTGCCTTCGACACCCGAGGCTTTGCGCGAAACCAACGTCGATCGGATCGTTGCGCTGGGATTTTGCGATCGGGAGCGGATCATCACGAAGCCCGCGATCGACTCTAACGTCTTAATGACGTACGACGACGAAACGGGCGAGCAGGTCATGCTCATCATCCCAATCACCGACATCCTCGGGCGGTTGCGCATGGGCGAGGACTATCGCAACGTTCCGCCCGTCGAGAGTGCCGACGGCAAGGATTGGTGGGCCGAGCTTCGTCGGCGCTACCCGAGGGAGACCTTTTGGGTGCCGAGGAAGTACCGGCACTGAAACGCGGGGCTCTCGCGTTCGTATTCCGACCGAGCCGAAGAGAAAGGCGAAACGCGTTCGCTCCGGCGCTCGTGATGTTCTGTGCCGTCGGAGCACGCTCTTTCACCGCAAGCAAGTCGAGCAATCACGACGTGACCGGTGCGTTCGAGATCGCACCGCCCACCCTCCGCAACAACCGATTCTTCAACAAGAAAAAGCCCCGGCATCACTCGGATGCCGAGGCTCTTGGTTCCGGTCGCGATGCCGGGCAAACCGTATCTGCTTCGGAACGCGACCGACGTTCTCGAATGTTTGGAAGTTTCCTTCGGTCGAGACGAAGCAGTCGATCCGGAATCAGCCCTTCACGAATTCGGCCACGGCGACGCCGAAGACCGCCGCGCTCGTGAGCTGTGCGCCCCCGACGTAGTTATCGTAGAAAAGGCCGCCCACGGCGTTGCCCACCGCGAAGAGACCGTCGATCGGACGATTTTCGGTGTCGAGCACCTGGCCGTTCGTGTTGATGAGCGGACCGCCGAACGTAGCCGTCATACCGCCCTGGAAGGGCACGATGTAAAACGGCGCCTTTTCAACGAGCGGAGCCTTCGGGAGCGTGTTGACGGGAACGAGCTCGCCGCGCTTCTCTTCCTTGACGGCCTTGTTGTATTCGGCCACGGTCGAAGCGACCTTGGCAGGATCGAGCCCGGCCTTCTTTGCCGCCTCCTCGATCGTGTTTCCGACGTACACGGGCGCACCCAGACGGGCGTAGGAGTCCCAGTCGTTGGCCAACACGGGATTCTCACGACAGGTCTGATCCGCCACCATGAAGGCCCAGTTGTCGGGCGTCATCGAGGCGACGTCGCGGGACATCTGAACGTAGGTCTGCCCTTCGTCCGTGAAGCGCTCGCCCTTTCGGTTGATGCACACGCCGTTGTTGACGATGTTGAGCGGGTTCGCCCCCGTAGGACCGTGAATCGGACCGCAGTGGTACTGATCGACGTTGACGACCTTCGGGAGGAAGGGAGCGGTGAGCGCGATGTTTTCGCCCGCAATGATGCGCGAACCGCGAATCGGCATCTTCGCGCCGCCCGAACCGATGTACTGCGTGACCATAGCCTGGTTGGCGGAGAAACCGCCCGTCGCGATGACGACGCCCTTCTTCGAACGGAGTTCGGAGAGACCTTCCTTCGTCTTGATACGAACACCGTTGACCGCGCCGGTCTTTTCATCCTGAAGGATGGCCACCGCCTTCGTGTTGAAACGAAGATCGACGCCGAGCGCCTTGGCCCGTTCAATGAGGCTCAGGCTGAGCTGAGCGCCGCCGGGCTTGACCTTGCCCGTCACGAGGTGAGCGCGGGAGAGCATCGGCCAGACAAGCTTGGATCCGGCCGCGAAGTTGATGCCCGCGGACTTGTGCATCCACTCGAGCGTCTTGTCGGCGTCTTCGGCGACCTTGCGCGTCAACTTCGGATCGCCCTTGCCTTGAGAAACCTTCATCATGTCTTCGTAGAAGGCGTCGACGCTGTCGGCGTCGTTTTTGCCCGCCTGGAACGAAGTGTGAACACCGAGGAGGAAGCCTGCGGCGTAGATCGTGTTGCCCGCAGAAGTGGACATCTTTTCAAGGAGCGTCACCTTGAGACCGAGTTCCGCCGCGCGCACGGCGCAACAAAGCCCGCCGCAACCCGCACCGAGGATGATGAGATCCCGATCGGCCGAGACCTTGGGCGAGGCGGCCATGACGGTTTCAACGGAAGCGGCGGCACCGATGGCGCCCGCAGCCGCGGTTTTGAAGAATCCGCGACGATTGGTGAGTTGACTCATCTGTTTTCTCCTTGATCATTGAAAGGCTTGCGCCCGATTCGACGTCCGCCGGACGATGCCCGTCAGACGTTGCGTACGTTCATTTTGCGTCTTGACGTACGTTCCGGCGAGACGCCGCAGGGACTTGACCGGGAGAAAAAATCGTGCTAGTCAGGGAGCTTTCGAAGATTCGGGCGTTGCGGTCCGTCCGCCGGACGCGGCGCACCCGCCCGCGACGCGTCCCATCGTAAGTGCCGCGCTCAGGCCGTTTCCGCCGATGCGATTCGCGCCGTGGATGTTCCCTACGATCTCGCCCGCGGCAAAGAGCCCCGGAATACGCTTGCCCTCGGCGTCAAGCACGGCACCCTCGGGGTCGATCGTCACGCCGCCCATCGTGGAGTGCACGTTGAGTACGACGCGGCTCCCCCAAAAGGGCGGCGTCACGATGGGTTTGCACGCCACGCGCGCGCAGGAATCCGTTTTGGAGCGCGTCATGTCGTTGTGAGCGTCGAGGCTCGCACGCAGCTTCAAGGGATCGAGCCCCAAAGCGCGTGCGAGCATCTCGGGCGTTGCCGCCCGTACGGCGTCCCCGGTTTCAAGCCCCCGGTAAATGGCCTTGCGGCTCACCGGATCGTAGGATTCGACGGCGGCGTCGTCGGTGAGCACGAAGGCACCGCCCCCGGGGGCGCTCAGGATGGCGGCCGAAAGCGACAAGCGCGAGCCCGCCACATCCTTAAGGGCACGGCCGAAACCGTCGACGAGCACCGAACGACCGGCATCGAGGTCGAGACGCACCTGAAAGTTCCGATTGCGCTTGGCGCCGGGTACGGTCTGCACGCACTCGAGATTCGTCAGTCGCGCTCCGATGCGTCGGGCTTCAAGCATGACTTCGCCGGTACTGCCGGGGGCATTGTCCGAGGGAAGCTCCGCAAAATCGGGGGCGAAGCGCCTCAAAAGCTCGGGATTCGCGCCGTAGCCGCCCGCAGCAAGCACCACGCCCCGGCGAGCGACGACACGCCTTGCCCTGCCCTGCTCGTCCGTGAAAATCGCCCCCGTCACGCGACCGCTCGCTTTGTCTCGCAGAATCCTTTCGACCTTGGCATTCGTCATGATTTTGCCGCCCGATGCGAAAATCGCCTCGGACAGCATTCTCACGTAGCTTGATCCTCGAGGCAGGAGCGGTTTGTGGCCGCGAGGCCATTCGGCCCCCCAGGTAGTCACCGTTTCGGGCAGGAAACGAATGCCGTGACGCTCCAACCAACGAAGCGTCACGGGCGCTTCGGCGGTGAATCGACGCACGACGTCGGCGTCGTTTCGACCCGCACCCGAGACCATCGTCTGCTCGAAATGCCAGTCGATCGAATCGCGCACGCCCATCGCTTTCTGTCGCTCCGGGTCGGCGGCATTGAAAAGCCCGCTCGCGATGAGCGTGTTCCCTCCGATCGCGGCTTGCTTCTCAAGAATGACGACCTCAACGCCCGCTTCGAGTGCGCTCAGCCCTGCAGCAAGGCCGGCGCCGCCCGCCCCCACGACGAGTACGTCCGTAACTAAGGTTTCGGATTCGAACCCGAGCCATTGCGCGACGGTTTCGAGCGGACCCGCCGACGCGAGTTCGGGCGCGAACGCGTACGCCCCCGAAAGCATCAAGACGCGTCGACGCAACGCGTTCGGCATGATCTTTGTTTTCGTCCCGACCGTCACGATACTTTCTCCATGTCCGATCGAGCGAGACGTTCGCGATCGATTTCGTCCGAAAGACGCTCGCGCTCGGAAAGGAAAGTCGCAAGCTCCGCGGCATTGTGCACCCCCAACTTCGCAAAGAGCGAGCCGCGCCGCGTTTTGACGGTATCTTCCGTAAGACCCAAAACCTGAGCGGTCTCACGATTGGAAAGCCCCTTGGCAACGAGCAGTGCCGTTTCGCTTTCCGCCGGTGAAAGCCTCGACCATTCGGCGTCGTTTTCGCGCCAGGCGCGCAGGACGGCCCGACGATGCGCGTGTTTGGCGCAGGCAGATCGCAAAACCTCGACGAGTTTCTCGGGGTGAGGGGGCTTCACGAGAAAGTCGAACGCGCCCGCCTTCACGCAACTCATGGCCATTTCGATGTTCCCGTGCGCACTTAAAAAGACAACGGGCAGATCGCTTGCCCGGGCATTGAGTTCGGTTTGAAGTTCGAGTCCGGTCATCTCCGGCATGCGCACGTCAAGAAGCAGGCATCCTTCCCGTTCGGGATCGTCGTAGGCGAGAAACCGTCGGGCGCTTTCGTAGTGGCGGACCTGCAAGCCGGCCACTTCAAGCACGAACGTGAGGGATGCGGCGACCGTCAGGTCGTCGTCGACAAGCCGAACAAGCGGCGGAGTCGTGTTTTTCATACGTGATCCGTTTTCAAGTTCTCGGTCGGCCGAGCCGATGCCTCATCCGGCACCGCCAGCGGCAACGTAAGCGTCACACGCAGGCCTTGCGGGTGGCGGCGCTCGAACGCAAGGTGTCCCCGGTGGGCCTCCGCAATGGAGGTGGCGACGGCCAGTCCGAGGCCGAGTCCTTCCTTCTTGGTACTCGAGTGGGGCTTTCCCAAGTTGCAAAAGATTTCGTCGGGCAACGCCTCTCCGTTGTCTTCCACGGTGACGAGCGCACGATCGCCGTCCGCTCGAAGCGTAACTTCGAGCCTCCCGCCCCGAGGATTCGTGCGTTCGACGGCCTCAAGCGCGTTTTTGATGAGGTTCACGAGCACGAGCTCGATTTCGAGGGCGTCGACATCGACCCAAACCGGCGTATCGGGTTGACGGCGTTCAATCGCAACGGACGACTTCAATGCGCCGGCGTGTTGCATGGCACAAGAGAGAATCGAGCACAAATTCGCACGCTCCGGCACGGGCATCTGGCGCTTCGCGGACCGTCGAACGCGCTCCACGATGTCGGCCGCAAGATAGGCGGCCTCCGGCGAACGATCAAGACCGTGTCGAACCCCGATCGGGCCCCCCGTCGCTCTCCCCGTCTTTTCCCGCCCGAACGCCCCCTCTAAAATGGACCGATGCGAGCGCCCGCCGTCGCAAGCGCGAGCTCACAACTTTTCGGACCAAAGGAGAAAATTCATGCAAAGACGAGAATTGCTTCGTAGCGGAACGCTCGGCGTCATCGGAGCCGTCGGGGCGGGTCTCACGGCAGGGACGGCTTCGGCCGCAAGCCTTGACGCAAAAGGCTCCGCGCGACCGACGTTCGATCGCACGGTAGACGTGCTCGTCGTCGGATCGGGCTTTGCGGGCGCGGCGGCGGCCCTTGCCGCCCTTGAGGCGGGCGCCGAAGTCGAAATCGTCGAGAAGATGGCGTTTGCGGGCGGCAACTCCGCGCTCTCGGGCGGGATGATGGCCGTACCGGGCTCGTCCGTGCAGAAAAAGCAAGGCATCGAGGATTCGCCCGAAAAGCTCGTCGAAGACATGCAACGCATCGGCATGGGGCTCGGCGATCCCGAGCTTGTGCGCGCGCTCTGCAACGAAGCGGCGGACACTTTCGAATGGACGCGTCGCCACGGCGTCGTCTGGAACGAAAATCTCACCGGCAAAGGCGGCCATTCCGCGAAGCGTTGCATGGTCACGAAGGAAGGTACGGGGCAAGGGATTCTGAAACCCTTCTACGCGGAACTCGCGCGGAAAGGCGTTCGCGTGCGCACGAAGACCTTCGTCTCGCGCATTTTGCGAGACGAGTCGGAGGACGCCACCGCCGGAGCCGTGACGGGCGTCGAACTGCGCGAAGGGTATGTCTTCGGGAAGCCCGATTCCGGAAAGCTCGTACGCGTCGGCGTGCGTCGCGGCATCGTCTTGGCCTACGGCGGGTTTGCCGCCGACAAGGCCTACCGCCGCAGGCTCGACCCGAAGCTTTCCGACGACCTGAAGACGACGAACCAACCCGGGGCCACGTCCGAAATGTGGCGCGAAGCAAGCCGCATCGGCGCTCGCATCATTCAGGCCGATTGGATCCAATGCCTCCCGACCTGCTCCCCCAAGGAAGAAGGCATGGGGCTTGCCACCCACTTTGCCGACATCGCGGGGGCGCTCTACGGTTGCTGGGTGAGCACGCTCACCGGTGCTCGCTTTGCGAGCGAATTCGCGGACCGCAAGGTTCTCACCGACGCCATCCTCGGTGTCATCGGAAAGGGCGGTCAGGCGCTTGCCGTCGCGGATGCGAACGGTGTGGCGGAAATGGAGAAGGTTCGCCCGGGGCTTCTCAAGAAGGTGCTCGCATCGGGCGTCGTGACCGAGCACGCTTCCCCCGAAGCGCTCGCCAAGGCCTACGGCATGGATCCCGCGGCGTTTGAGGCGGGCATCCGCGACTACAACGCGCTCGTGCGCGCGGGGAAGGACACCGCTTTCGGGCGGCCGCTCGAAAAGGCCGCGAAGGAGCTCGCGCTCGATCGCGGTCCCTGGTACGCGTCCGTCATGAGCCCGAAGCTTCACCACTGTATGGGGGGCGTCACGGTCAATGCCGCCACCGAAGTGCTCGACGTCATGACCGACCGCCCGATTCCGGGGCTCTACGCCGCAGGCGAATGCGTGGGCGGCATCCACGGGGCGGTACGCATCGGTGCGTGCGCCGTGATGGATTGCCTTGTCAACGGTCGCAAGGCGGGGGCCGCCGCGGCCGCGCGGAGGGCCTGATCTCGAAGCACTTACAGCGAACTCACGACGCAAAAACGGTCGTCCGGATCGAGCGACGCTCGACGGACGGCCGTTGCAGGCGCTTCCGGCACTTCGGCGCTTTGAGAGGCGCTTGACGTGCCGGACGCCCCCGAACGAATCTCAAATGTTTGCGGATCGTCGGCACGGCCCGGTGCCCTACTCCGGTCGGCCGTCGACATGCCCGAAAGCGGATCGAGGACTGCGCCCGACCTCCCGCTCAAGTGCAAAGCCGCGCCGCTCGGAGCGAACGTCGGCGATACGAACGAGACCATAGCGGGCTACCCCTCGAAATCGCAACGTCCGCGGGACACAGTCCCGATTTCGAAGGGGGTGGTGTGTTTTCTCAGTTCGTTCCCGGTGCAATTTCTCGGTTCGTTTGACAGCGCCGTCGGAAAGAAACGCTTGAACAAGCCCGAGCCAAGCATCCCGAACACCGATGAACTATGAAGCCGTGCTCGGCACGCAAACCTGAAACCCAACCAACGAGCCCCTCGGTTAGCAGGTCCGAAAAACGCACCTCACCCCGGTTGGCCTCAGGCAACTTCACAAGTCCCCGGAAAGACCGATAATTTGCCGGAGATTTGCCATTCCTCTCCGCACCCCAGCGGAAGATCCATCAATCGATCACGGTCGTATTCGACGCATCAAGACCGTCATTTCGTTGACATGCATCCTTTTCAAGGCGCCGACATGGTCCTTGATGTTTGCCGGAGAAATTCTCATGCCCTTCCCTCTCACTACAGAAGGAGCTCGCAACGTTCGTGACGCGCTCCAACGCATAGCTCGGGACAATCCTCGCATCAATGCCTTCGGCCTCGTCGTCGAAGCACCGAACGAGGCCCTGCCCGGTCCCCTGGCCGGCATGCCGGTCTCCGTCAAGGACAACATCAACGTTGCCGGCCTTCCGACGACGGCCGGTTCGATGTCGATCGACCCGCATCCCCAGGAGTCGGACGCAGAAGTAGTGCGGCGCCTGCGCTCGGCCGGTGCCGTCATCGTTGGCAAGACGACGCTCTCGGAAATGTCGGGCTTCGTGTCCACCACGCTTCCGCCCGGCTATTCGGAACGATTTGGACGAACCGTCAATCCCCGCCGTCCCGGTGCGAATCCCGGCGGATCGAGTTCGGGGCCCGCAGCATCCGTAGCCGCAGGCTTCGTCCCGGCGGCCATCGGCACGGAGACGAACGGCTCCGTGATTCTGCCGGCGCTCCGACAGGGCGTAGTCGGCTTTAAGCCGACGCACGGATGGATGCCGCTCGAAGGCATTCTTCCGATCTCGCACCGCTTCGACACCGTCGGAATTCTCGCCGACTCCATCGCCACGGCGAAGGCCGTCTGGTCTGCAATCCGCGACCGCGACGACCGGACGGGAACCGATGCCGGCATGATCCGGATCGGCAGCGCCGCCGCAGATGCGATCCATACCGACATCGAACGCATTTTCGGCACCGTTCCCCGCCTTCAGCTACCGGATGGCGAAGGCGGCTACAAGGTGCTCACGAGCTTCGACATCCGACGGGACCTGTCCGACTGGCTTGAACGCTACGGCGGCTCCGGTCCCCGCAACTTCGACGAATTCTTCGAACGGGCCTGCCGCCGGGGGCACCCTTGGGGGCTTGACCGCCTTGCCGGTGCTTCGGTACTCGACGCCGCCTCGGAAAAGGATCCGCGCATCGCGGAAGCCATCGCGCAGCGCCGCACGCTCATAGAGCAACTTGCGAGCGCCCTGGACGAAGCCGAAGTCGACGTCGTCGTCGCCGGACGCTTTTCCGGTGTCTGGGCTCTTACCGGCTATCCCGCCGTCGCAATCAACGGCATCGTGCTCGGTGCGAGACCGGGTCATGAAGTCGCACTGCTCGAGTGCGCACGCCGTCTCGAAGAGGCCGGCACGGGCGTATGGCCCGTCTTCGAGGACTGAAACCTGCCCCCCGAAGCGCTCGCCAAGGCCTACGGCATGGATCCCGCGGCGTTTGAGGCGGGCATCCGCGACTACAACGCGCTCGTGCGCGCGGGCAAAGACACCGCTTTCGGGCGGCCGCTCGAAAAGGCCGCGAAGGAACTCGCGCTCGATCGCGGTCCCCGGTACGCGTCCGTCATGAGCCCGAAGCTTCACCATTGCATGGGCGGTGTGACGGTCAATGCCGCAACCGAGGTGCTCGACGTCGTGACCGACCGCCCGATTCCGGGGCTCTGCGCCGCGGGCGAATGCACGGGCGGCATCCACGGGGCCGTCCGTATCGGTGCGTGCGCCGTCATGGATTGACTCGTCAACGGTCGCAAGGCGGGGGCCGCCGCGGCCGCGCGGAGGGCCTGACACGTACTTTGCCGGGGGGGAGCGGCCCGAAGCGCTCGGGCCGCACTCACGGGTCGCTCACGATGCACGCACGACGCACGCGCGACGGGCTCTCGGCAAACCATGAAAAAGCCCGCGGGCAGGAACGGTCGTTCGAATCGAGCGATGCTTGACGGACGTCCGTTCTCGGCCGTTCTCCTGGGTTCTCGTTACGGCCGCCGCTTCGGCGGGCGGTCAGAGGAAGTAGCCGAGCTCCTTGAGGCGGCACCACAGTACGTGCGACGTCACCCCGAACGCCTCGCGCAAGACTACGGGATCCCGAACCTTGCGCACTTCCAGCATGGCCTTCACGGCGATCGCCGGAAGGAGAAGCGCGGCGGCGAAACGGTTCTCCTCTTCGTCCTCACGAGGATCGAGCCCGAGAAGACGCAACGCCGATTCGTTCCGCGATCCCTCCGCCTCCTTGAGACAAAAGCGCCCTACCTCCCGCGCGAGCGCAAAGCGTCGCCGTTCGTCGGGAAGGCCGGCAGCCACCCGAATGCTCTTTGTCTCCGGATCGAGCGAGGCCGACCGAAGGGTCAAGCCTCGAAGCTCGGTGCCATCGTTGACCTCAACGATGCGTAGCCCGAGCTTTTCCGCGAAATCTTCGGGCGACACGGGAATCTGCATGTCCCAGTACGCTTCGACGAGTGTACGGGCAAGAGCGTCGGCTTGGGACACGGGTTCATCTCCAACGAAAAAAGGACATCGGATGCGCATCGAGGAGTAGCCGGGCGTCGGGCGGCACCAAGCAGCATCGGGCGGCGTGCACTGCAGATGCCCGACTCCGGCTCGCAAGCGTATCAAGCGACCCAAATCACCCGATCATATTATGGAAATTTGTCGAAATTTCCATAATGTACTATGGCAAATTTTCTCGGAGCCCCCCCCGGACCGAGCGGGACGCTCGAGTGCTCGACGCGAGCGGGAACGTCAACGCCGCCTCGACCTCCGCCCGCTGCCGTCCGTCGGGCGCCGGCCGCCCGAGGCGAACGAGCATGCAAGCGAGCGGACGGGCCGACGCTCCGAAGCCCCGACGAAACCCCGGCAGACGATGCCCGATGCCGTGCGTTCCCGCACCGCAGGCCTGACCGAATCGCAAGAGCCGCTCGAAGCGACTGAAAAGGATCGGCTCCAATTTTTTTCTCGGACCACTGGCAAAACGAAAACTTTCCTGCTAATACTCATGGCTCGGACGGATGTCATCAACATGTCTTTGCGAAATTTCCGCTCGCACCCTAATGGGTGAAGTGTTCATGGCAAGAACATCCTTCCGAGCATGAAAATCCTCAGCCCCTAGCGCCAGGCCCGATCGCGCTCGGGTTTGTTGTATCTGCGGTCCAAAAAGCAAGAACACGCTTTGCGGGACCGAACGGTGGAAATGTTCCTCTTCTCGCGCCGAACCTCGACGCCCGCACCGCGCAAAGGTCGTATCGTGCGGATTCCACCTTCCCGTTGCACCTTCGGACCGTCTAAATTCGACGTCCTTCAATATGCTCACCGTTTCTCGTTTGGCCAAAGTGCTCGGCGTCACTCCCGACGTCATCCGCCACTACACCCGTGAAGGGCTCCTGCGACCGCTCGTCTCGTCCGAGAACGGCTACCGCTACTTCGACGAAACGGACGCCATCGCGCTTCTCAACGCCCGCGTCGCGCGCAGTCTCGACTTTTCGCTCAAAGCTTCGCAGGTCTTCACCGCCGGCAGCCTCAAAGCGCAGGAAGCGCTTCTTGCGGAGCGCGAAGCCGAGCTCGACCAGGAAATCGAACATCTTGTCGAGCAGAAGAAGCGCCTTCGAGAAATCCGCTCGTTTTTAAGCAAAACCGAACTCTGCCGACGCAACGTCGTCGAAGACGTACGACGCCCGGCCATCCACAGTCTCTACACGGTGAGCGGTATGCGGGGTGACGAACCCGCCGACCGTACGGCTTTCGAACGGATCGCCGAGTGGACCGAACATCTGCCCTACACGCACATCTCCCTGAGTCTTCCGGCGCGCGAGCTCAACGATCCCGACTTTCACGGCCTTTACGGCGTTCGGCTTGGGATTGGCGTCACCGACGCGTGGCTGCGCGTATTGAGACTCGACACGACGCCACCCGTTGAAACGGTCCCTGCCGGGCGATTTCTCATCTACTACGGCATTACGGACGACTTTTTTGCGCTGACGCCCGATTCCGTACGACCGCTCCTTGAGAAGGCCGCCGCGCTCGGCGTGAGGTTCTTGAACGACACGACGGGGCGCCTCCTGGCCATCGAAGAAACAAAGGAAGGTCCGCGCTACCACTACCTCATCCGCGTTCGCATCGGTGACTGAGCTCGGCAGTCTCGTTCTGCTCGTCGCCGAGTGGTCCGACTCGCGACCGTGCTCTTTTTCGCCGGAATGCTTTCACGTCGCCCGTCCCCGGAGCTCCTCCGCTCCCCTCTTCTCTTCATCTCGCTTCTTCCCGGCTCCTCCGCGCTCTTGACCCGTGTGCCGCACACGGGTTTATCGTTTTTCTCGATCACCGACGACCGCCGACCCATGGGAACGTCCCCAAAAGGAACCCCGGCGACCTTCCGTCTTCGCTTCCCGCCACACGGATCGTGTTCCACTCAAGGAGAAAGACCATGTTTTCACGTTTGCACAGGCGAACTCTGCTCGCGGGCGCTCTTTTCGGAGCAGGCTTTGGCGCGGCTCTTCCTCTCGTTGTTCGAGCCGCCGAGAGCAGTTCCCTCGACGGCTACGGCTACGACGTCATCGTGCTCGGTTCGGGTGCGGGAGGCTTCACGGCGGCCGTTCGGTCGGCCGAATCGGGGGCCAGAACACTCCTTCTGGAGGCCGCTCCCTGGTTGGGCGGTGCATCGCGGATTGCTACGGGCATTTTCGGCTGCGCGGGTCATCCCATCCAGAAAGCCCACGGTCACACGACGACGGCCGACGACCTCTACGCGCTCTACCTTTCGGAAGCGTCCGCAACACATACCCGAGCCGAACAAACCGTTGCAAAGATGCTCGCTTACGGCGCGGTCGACGCTGCCGATTGGCTTGCGTCTCTCGGCGTACGGTGGTCGCAGAAAACTTCGCAGCCTTTCTTCCTGCACGTCGAAGAGGGTCATCGCCTCGGAGAACTCCTCATCGACGCGCTTGAGCGTAAGGCCCGTGCGGAAAACGTCACGATTCTCACGCGCACCCGTGCCACCCGACTTTTGACGGAAAACGGACGCGTCGTCGGCGTTGAAGCCGACACCCGATCGGGTCCGCGCACCTTCCGGGCAAAGGCGGTCGTTCTCGCAACGGGCGGTTTCGAAGCTGCTCCCGATTGGATTCGAAAGTACGTCGGCCACGGTTGGGAACGGGCGGGTGTCTACTGCACGCCCTACAACCGCGGCGACGGCCAACGCATGGCCGAAGCGATCGGTGTTCCGCTTGACGACATGGCTGTCATGAAAGCCAATCCCACCATCCACGTTTCGGCAGGCAACCGCTACAACCTCATTTCCACGGTTCAGGCAGGCGCCATAGCCGTCAATCGCAAGGGCGAGCGCCTGATCAACGAAACGGGCGGTTATTGGGAGTCGCACCGCATTCAGGCCGAACCCGAGCATGCCCTGTGGCTTGTCTTCGGGGATCCCGTCTTCAAGGCGGACACGCGACTTCAACCGCTCCTCAAGGCGGGAAGCGTCGTGCGAGCTGAAACCGCGGCAGAACTCGAAGCGAAAACCGGCATCAACGCACGTACGCTTGAAGCGACCGTGCGCGCGTACGAGCAATCCGTGCGAGACAAAATGCCCGACCCCTTCGGGCGCAAGGTCCGCAAACCCGCATTTGGGGGCGCGTACTACGCCGCTCGGATCGAACCCATGATTCAGGGCACTTTCGGCGGCGTTCGCACGGCTCCCGACACGCGGGTACTCCGCGCGAACGGTACGCCCGTTCCCGGACTCTACGCCACGGGTGAATGTGCCGCAAACGGTCTGCGCGGCGTAAACCCTCAGACCGCCAATGTGGTTTTCGGTTCGGAAGCGGGACGAAACGCCGCCCGATTTGCTCTTCGTTCGTGAGGGAGGTTTTTCACATGTTGCTTTCTCGTCAACTCATAACCGCAGCGCTTCTTCTCTTCGCTCTCGGTGCCGAAGCGACCTCCCCGGCCGTCGTCCCCGAACCCGTTGCCTCCGGGGCGAACGCTTCCGCCGCGCCGACTTCCGAATTCGCCCGACGTCATGCCGCGTTCGGACTCAAGGCACCCTACGAGAACGCCTCCTGTCTCGGCTGCCACGGCTCCTACGAAGCGCTCGCCGAGAAGACCGCGACGCTCGAACCGAACCCGCACCGCAATCACATGGGGCACGTCCAGTGCGAGTCCTGTCACGCCATGGAAAGCGAGCCTCGCCTTATGTGCAACGACTGCCACAGTTTTCCCGCGCTTGACGAAGCTCTGCGAAAAACGGCGACCCCGTAAATAGCGCATCCCGCTTGCGCGGACGATCGTTGCAGGAACCCCGGCGTCTTACGGGCGCCGGGGTTCGATCAGTCTTCACCTAGCCATTGATTCTTCTCCCCTAGGAGGAGAACCGGAATAGGTCACTTTCCAATAAGCATACACACGAAATATTCGAAGAACAATTAGCCTGGAAACCTTATCTTTTTATCTTAGATTAAGTGACTTGGCGTTCCGGCAGGGCGCATAAAAACACTGCGTTTCGCCTCGACAATTTTGTTTGCCTGCTCGCGCAAAACGGCCATCAACCACAACCTCGCCTGCGAGTCTTTTGTGTAATCAGCTTCTGCAACCATGTTGACTCGCCCAGCTCTGCTCAAATCATATACTTGCTTAAAAGCCTTTGCATCCCCTTTCGGATAAACTGCCATCGTGGATCCGCCCTTGTGAATAATAAGGGAGAAAGCGGGCACATCGCTAGGACCATCCGCAATATAAACCATATTACGAAATTGTACGCGGCGTTCTTCTTCCGGAATTTTTGTATTCACATCAATCGTTCCGCCCTCTTCAATTCCAACACCCTTGTTGATTTCAAAGATAGCACGCGTTTTCGTCGAATTATCCAGGCTGTAGGCTACTTCCGTGATTCGAGATTTACCCTCTTCCGACTCAATGGAATCAACAAGTTCGGCACCCCAAATCTTTCTAACATACGGGGCAATTTCCGAACCCTCGATCATCTTCTTCAACCCAGTACTAATGATGTAACACTCGAACTTTATCCCATAGTTATTGTAAACCTTATCATTGTTCAAATCGTTGATCGCCTTGAAAAGATCAAGAACTCCATCATAGAACTTAATCTCGGACCCCAGGGACTTGATGGTTTCATTATTTAGACCATCGAGGGAGCCGCCTGCTCTGGCTTCTTTGATCAACGTGTTAAGGTAGTAAGTATCAGGGTTAACATCTATGCCCTGCTCCTGCAACTCTGCGATGCGCTTGTTGTTTTTATCCCAGAAATCCTTCCCATTGATTTCCCATTTATGGAAAATCGGTTCCTGCATGTACTCCGGAATCAGCGTTTTGTCAAAGTCCCAAACCGTGGCGATGATATCTGACATTATGCCTCCCATCTACAAGGAAAGAATATTTTACTCCCACTTCTTATTTATTGTTCGGACTGACCCTCTCGACCCTCACGAACGCGTGCTTCGCAGGTCCGACGACCTCGAGCACCATCCCGTTCCAAAGTTCCTTCGTCACGACAAAGAGCACGTCGTCCGCCTCGAGCGGTCTCGGGTCACCGACCGCAACGAAATCTTTCGCCAACGTTTCCTTCCCGTCTTCGTCGTGCTCGCACGGGCGTTCAAGCCGCCGCACGACATCGCCCGGCCGGAGCACCTCCCGCCCGGCCGTCTCGACGACCCGCCAAAAGAGCCCGTTCGCATCCCGCGTCCAACCGGCGGAATCGACGGGAAGCGGCGCGTAGATTCCGTTGTAGTTGCGTTCCTTCTTCGCCTCCGCCCCTTGGTACACGGCCTTCTTCCCGTAGTAGACGCAGGCAACGGCATGTTTCGTTCGCACGATGCGGGCTTCGAAGTCGCAATACCGCGCGACGAAATCGACGTACGCATCGTCCGCGATGACTTCCTTCGAGCGGTAGAGCATGTCGTCATGGCGCGCACAGCCGCTCGGATCGGGCGCATCGATCACGCACAATCCCGCCCGAGCCGATCCCGGCCCGAGGAGAGTTGCGAGGCCCGCAATCCCCAAAAATCCTGCCCGGGCGAGAAGACCGAAGACCTCCGCGCGGAAGCGACGGGAAAAAGCCCACCGCCCGAGAACCTCCGGGACTGAAACGGAGACCGAGGCCGAAACACCGGTCAAACCCGAGCTCGAACCTGAATTCAAAGCCAACGCCGATGACGAATCCGCCGAGCAACCGCGCGACGTGACGAAACTGAAAGACGAAAAAAACACGGAGAAATGCTCCCGAAAAACGACAAAGCGAACGAAACGGCGAACACTCCGGCCGCCAAGAAGCAAAGACCCGACGGGTCCGATTACGCGACTCGAACGCCGTGCGTCTCCGGAGATCCCGAGATGCTGCCGAAAGGAGACCGAGACAACCGCAAACACGATGCAAAAACGTTGCGTACGAGATACACAATCGATCAGGACAGACGAACGATCGAACCCGCACCGCAACCGCACCGCGCTCAAGCCTCAGTCCCGAACTCCCGCCCGCTCACACCCTCGAAGCCGCGCACGCCCGCCACACCGTTCGCTGGAATTCGACGCCACCCGATATACGGATGTGCAGATGTGCGCTTCGAGCGCATTGAACGCCTCAAACGCATCGAACCGCGACGAAAAACGACCGATCCCTCCCGTGAGGGTCGGAGTCCCCGACGATCAGGCCGCTCTTTCTTCAGAACCATTCGATTTCGTCTTTTACGAACGTGCCGTTTCGGATTTTCCGTAAATCGTCTTGACTCGGACCGTTGAACGCGAGCACCAGACCTACCGCGCTCAGGACTTTCAGAAGCGTCGAGTAACGAACGTCCCCACCCGCTTCAAGCTTGATAAGCGTTCGCTTCGAAACGCCCGTGAGCTTTTCCAGGTCGTCGAGCGTGTAGTCGAGCGCCTTGCGCTTCAGCCGCACCGACTCGCCGATCTCTTCGAGACGCACCGCGTTCCAAAGCACGATACCGGGCCTTGCGACGAAGACGGGTTCTCGCTTTTTACCGCGTCGGCGAGCACCGGTCCCAGTGCCGGTCCGAGCGCCGTCCGGAGCGTAGCTCGCGAATTCCTTTCGAGCGGGACTGCAAGACGCCGGGTTCGGTTCCGATTCACGCGACGCACTCGTCGGGGTGCTCTCCGCAGAGAAGGCTTCTTCCGTTGGTGAAGTTTTCCGCACTTTTTGGCTCCGATCCGCAAATCATGAAGTTTTCTTCACTTTAACCATTTTTTTTGCCTAATAGTGAAGTTTTATTCACTATTTTCCATCTGCACGACAGATAGTGAAGGATTCTTCACTAAATGAAGATCTATCCGTCGCCGTGCCCAGCGTGGCTCGTCAACCCAGATCGATCCGGTCCACAACCCGACCGGTGCGCGGGCTTCCGAACTTTCGCGCGAGCCCCGGGCCGAAGTCAAACGCTTCCGGTTCCGGATCACGCCTTCGCGAGCGAGAGTTCGAGACGGTACCCGAGCGCACGCAGCGCTTTGGCGACGCCGTCGATTTTGGTCGAATGCCGAAGGTCCGTGAGGCGATGCACTTCCCGGCGGCTGACGCCCAACCGACGGGCAAGCTCGGCCGGGCGGCCGATCTCAAAAACACGAACGACCGAACGTTCGAACGCCTGTCGGCGCGGCTCGGAAATCGAAACAAAGCGTACTCGAAACGGCCGACGCCGTTGCACCCCCTCGGAAATCCGCCGGCCTCACCCGGAAGATACGGGGAGCGTCGGGACGTGCCCGACCTTGACAGGCGGAAACGTGTACGCTACAAGTGCGCGGAGCACGTGCGACGACGTGCGGCGGCAGCGGCATTCGAGCGGGCCCGACGAAAGAAGACCGAGTCCCGGGCCGCCCGCCGATTCGGCAAAGGCGCGAAGAACGGACAAAACGAGAGGTGAGGCGGATGACCGAACACGATCTTCAAAAGCAAGCGGAACTCTTCAAGGCGCTCGGCCACCCGAGCCGGCTTCGCATGGTGATCGCCCTCGGCGAAGGGGAAAAGTGCGTGTGCGAGTTGCGCGAACTCGTGGGCTCGGACGTCTCCACCGTTTCGAAGCACCTCGCGGTCATGCGTGCGGCGGGACTCGTCGAATCCTTCAAGCGAGGCAATTTCGTCTACTACCGGCTCCTGCGCGGGTGCGTGACGACCTTCATCCGATGCCTCGAAGAAGCGGAGAAGCCCGAAGCGCAAAAGAACGACATGCAAACGCCCGCCAAGCAGACCGATGCGTGCGGCTGCTCCTGCGGGCGCGGCAAAGAAAAGTAAGGATAGTCCTCAGGTCAAAGCATTCAACGTCCAACCGACGAGCGTGAAGATCACGACGAGCACGCCGAGAAAGAGCGCAATGAGTCTCGGGCGCATGACCTGCTTGAGCATCATCGCTTCGGGAAGACTCGCCGCCACCGTGCTCATCGTAAAAGCGAGCGTGGTGCCGAGCGGGAGGCCCTTCGCAAGAAGACTCTCCATGACGGGGACGACCCCCGTCACGTTCGTATAAAGCGGGATTCCGAGAAGCACGGCGGCGGGCACCGCGGCGAAGTTGTCGCTTCCGAGATTCGCCGCGATCCAATCTTCGGGGACGAACCCGTGCAGAAGCGCCCCGATCCCGACGCCCGCAATGACCCATACCCAAACACGACGGAAGATGTCGCGGGTTTCGCCGACGGCAAAGCGGTGCCGCTCGATGAAGGCGGGCGACGTGCCTTCGTATCGGGTGTCGGCCTTCTCGCCGCGCTTCAATGCCTCAAGAAGAAAAGGCTGCAACCAGCGCTCGGCCCGGAAAGCGTCCATCAACATGCCGCCCGCAATACCCGCGGCGAGCCCCACCGCCACGTAGAGCAACGTCGTTTCGGGCCCCAAGAGGCCCCAGAGCAACACGACCGCCACTTCGTTGATGACGGGCGACGTGATGAGAAAGGCCATCGTGATCCCGAGGGGGATCCCGCCCATCGTGAACCCGATGAAAAGCGGCACGCTCGAACACGAGCAAAAGGGCGTCACGGCCCCGAAGAGCGCCCCCGCACCGTATCCGACCAGGCGGTTTTTGCCCGAGAGAAAGGCGCGCACGCGCTCGACGCTGAGACTCGCCCGACAGAAAGCGAGCACGTACACCATGATGACGAGAAGAAGCAGGATTTTGACCGTGTCGTAGAGGAAGAAGTTGAGCGCTTCGCCCGTGCTCGACTCGGACGAGAGACCGAGCACGTCGAACGTCACCCAAGCAGCGAAGGGTTCGTTCGCCGCATAGAGAGCGCTCCAGACCAAAAGAGCAACGGGGGCGACGAGCAGGAGACGGCGCGTCTCGGGCGTGACAATGGGTTCGGACATGATGCTTTCCGTGACTTCGCAATAGAGGAAACGGGCGAAACGACAACGCGTCGCACGCCTTCGGAGTCCGAAGTGTATCTCTTCTTTCCTATTTGGTCAAATTACCAAATATCAAAATCGAACCCGGCGACCGCCCTTTCGAACCCGCTTGCCTACACACTTGTGAGGCGGCGCACGACGTGCTAAAGTGGCCGATACGTGGCTATATGGCCAAATAGCAAAACATTTGAAACGTCGACGCGTCGCGAAACGCGAGGCTTCGCGTTGAAGGAGAAAAGAGTGAAGATTCAGGTTTTCGGTACGGGGTGCGCGAAGTGCGCGACGGCGTTCGAGCGCGTTCGCTCCTGCGTTGAAGGGCTGGTTGCGTCCGGAGAACTCCCGCACGGGGTTGAGGTTGAAAAGGTGGAAGACGTCATGGCCATGCTTCGACTCGGCATCATGTCGACTCCCGCCGTCGTGATCGACGGGCGCGTGGTTGCGACGGGGCGTATTCCCGATGCGGACGAGGTTCGCGCCTGGGTTTTGGAAGGCACGGGCGGCGAAACGCCGAATGCCGCCCCCTCGTGCGGTTGCGGCTGCGGTTGCGGTCGGTGATCGGAGCCCGCACGCATGACGGACTCGGACACGGTATGCGGGTTTCGAGCGCCCGCGAAGCGGGACGAAGGTCGGGCCGCACGGTTCGTCATTCATGCGCGGCGCGCGATGTGTTCGACGCTCGCTCCGGCGGCCCTCTTCGTCGTGTTTGCGGGAGGAACGTCTTCGGCGGCCTGCGCTTCCGGAACTCGGGCCGCCGAATCCGTGCAAGAAACGCGTGAGGCGCAGCCCCTCGTGGTGAACGTAGGCGCGGCCGCTTGCGTTCCCTGTCGTTTGATGGCGCCCGTACTCGAACGTGCGGCGCGACGTTACGAGGGGCGCGCACGGGTGCTTGTCGTTGACATTCGCACGAACCGCGATGCGCTCAAGACCTACGGCGTGCGGGTTTTGCCGACGCAGATTTTCTTCAACGCCGCGGGGGAACGGGTCGCAACCCACGAAGGTTTTCTGAGCGAGGCCGAGTTGACGCGCGCGATCGACGAGCTCGTTGCCGTCGACAAGTAACCCATGGAAGCTCTCTTTCTCGCCGCCTACGAACTTCTCGCGCAGGCGACGCCCGTCGGGGCGTTTGTTTGGGGCGTTGCAAGCCTCCTTCTGAGTCCGTGTCACCTCGCGTCCGTGCCGCTTCTCACGGCCTATGTCTCGGGCGGCATCGACCGCACGGGCTCTCGGGAGGCGGCGCTCTGTTCCGTACTTTTCGGTCTCGGGCTTTGGCTTGCCGTCGGGACGGCGGGGCTTGCATGTGCCGCGGCCGGGCGTTTGCTCGGCGATTTGCCGTCCGCGGCGAGCCTCGCTGCGGGTTTGGTCATGACCTCGTTCGGGCTCGAGACGGCGGGCGTTCTTTCGCTGCACCTCCCGACGGCAAGCCTCCCCGGGGTACGTCGAGGACGTGCGGGCGCCCTCGTGCTCGGCGCGATGTTCGGTGTTTTTTCCGGTCCGTGCACCTTCGGCTTCCTTGCCCCGATCCTTGCGGCGGCGACGGCGAAACCGACGCTTCTCGAAGGTACCGTTCTCGCGGCCGCCTTCGGTCTGGGGCATGTTTTGCCGCTTGTCGCGGCGGGGTGTCTCGCAGAGCGGACCGCTCGGCTCCTCGCCTCAAGTCGCTTTCGGCGGGCGAGTCTTTTCGGGCGCCGTGCGGCGGGCATCGCGGTGGCGCTCATCGGGCTCGGGCTTGCATGCTCGAGCGTGCTTTCGTTCTGAAGCAATTCGGTACGCTTGATCCCTCTTTGTCAGAATACTTTTCCGTTTCACACTACAGGATAAGTATCAATGGCAAAATACGCCACCGAGCTCCGTGAGGCTGTCCTTCGACAGGTTCTCTCCGGAGACATGACCCTAACCGAAGCCTCCCGTCATTTTGACATTTCTTACTGGAGCGTCCGTTCCTGGGTCCAAAAGGCCCGACGCGCCGCCGGAGCGCAGGCTTCAGCTACCGAAGAGACGACAACGATGGCAAAACGCAAGAATGATGTCCCGCCCCTGCCCGACGGCAGAAGCTGCCAGGAAATGATGCTGATCCTGGGCCATTGTCGCTTCCTCGGGATGGAAAGCTCCGAGACCGGAGCATTCTGTCGAAGTCAGGGCCTGCACCTCAAGGACATCCAGGCCTTCGGGCGCTGGTACGACGCCCAGGGTGGGGTCGTGTCGGCGAAGGAGCAGACGCGGATTCGTCAGGAGCTCGCCGACAAGGATAAGGGTATGCAGGAGCTTCAGAATGAGCTCAAGCGTAAGGACAAGGCCTTGGCCGAAGCGGCTGCCCTGATTGTTCTGTCAAAAAAAGTCCGGGCGATCTGGGAAAAAGAGGAGTAAGCATCAGCACCCCGATTCGCCGTAAATACATTGAGCTGATCGAAGAAGCCGTAAAGGCCGGAGCCAGACTTTTTAAGGCCTGCGAGGTGGTTGGCATAACCGATCGCACGCTCCGAAACTGGAAAAAGCAAGACGCCGAAGGGTGTCTCGGAGACGGTCGACATAATCCCCAAAAGAAGGCCTCTCCATTGGCGTATACGGCAGAGGAACGTGCCTTGCTTATTGAAAGATATACGGCTGTCGACGTCATCGATATGAGCCTTCCTCAGGCGTATCACCACTTGCTCGACAATGAGGAGTACGTTGGATCGTTATCGACTGTTTACAGAGTGATGAAGGCTGCGAACTTAAACATTCGCAGAGATGGAACGCGCGCTCGCCGCAAGAGCTGCCGCCCGGAAAGCTTTTGCGCAACCGAACCGAATCAAGTTTGGACGTGGGACATCACGTACTTACGCGATCGGAGCGCCAAAGGGCGCTTTTTCTACGCATATGTGGTCGTCGATATCTATAGTCGATATGTTGTACACTCCGCTGTTTATAGCGCAGATAACTCGGCATTCGCATCTAAATTCCTCACTGAAGCTTTTGTCCGTCACGGAATCCGGAAGGGACAACTCGTACTTCATGCCGACAATGGTGCGTCGATGAAAGCTGCGGAGACGCTTGTCGTTCTCGATCGATTTGGTGTGCGCAACTCTCACAGTCGACCGCGTGTCAGCGATGATAATCCGTACTCCGAAGCATTCTTCAAGACGCTGAAATATACGGGACGTTACCCGAAAAAAGGCTTCTTCGAAATTGAGGATGCGCGACGTTGGCTCGAAGAGTTTGTGGAACATTACAATCACGAACGACGCCATAGTGGAATCAATTGGGTTCAGCCTGCAGTTAGGCATGCCAGCGTTGATGCAGAGGTCCTCAAAAAGCGTGCTCAGACGCTAGAAGTAGCCCGTCGGAAGCATCCTGAACGCTGGATTGGAAAACGAATCATGAATTGCGAACCAGCCGGTGCTCAGCATCTGAATCCGGAAAAAATCGACAACGCCTAATAGGGTATCGAGCTGTCTCCGTGCGCTCATCCGTCAAGGAACCGTGGAATACCGCAGGCGCGAAGCGCCGAGGATATGCCGCGAAAGTCCTTGACGGATGAGCGCACGGGGGATAGCCTCCGCGAGCGGAGGATGAACGCCGTGACGGCCGCAGGCCGTCATGGGGGCATTCTCCCGAGCCTTCTCGGCGGCGAGAGACGGGGTGAATGCCCGAAGGGCAGAGGGGCGACGCCCCTCAAACGATGCCCGTTTTGACAAAAAAACGGAAAATAGTATTGACAAACACCGTGATCTTGGACTTTCAAGTCAATCACCCCTGCCTGAAGGCAGAGGCTTGAAGAAGCCCGATTGACCAGCCTCAGTGATCCGAAAGGAGAACTAC
>OOCB01000283.1_pt1 | contig 84824 bp, 83 predicted proteins | sample 1671351 | NCBI WGS metagenome assembly OOCB01 (sample SAMN06348148, study PRJEB24527) | human gut metagenome | biome: human gut; feature: ankylosing spondylitis patient; material: feces | host: Homo sapiens | place: China | collected 2015-10 | reverse complement strand
GGTGTAAAATAAAGTGTGTAAGTCAAGAAAAAAATTCAAGACGTACGCACTTTGTTTGTTTTACAGAGTGTGTTAAGATAACAGGAAAGGACAAGAAAAGGATGAACACACTCACTATGGCAAAAAGGAAAAAAGAAGTAACTCCAAACCAGAAACTGGCACAGGCTATCCTGGATCAGTATCAGCCGAAAAGCGTAGAGGACATGCAGGATGCACTGAAAGATATCTTTGGTCCGATGTTTGAAGCAATGCTGCAGGGCGAAATGAACAGCCATCTTGGTTATTCTAATAACGAACGCGGAGAAAAAGAAACTACGAACCGCCGAAATGGATATACTCAAAAGACTTTAAAAACAACGGTCGGTGATGTTCCGATCGAAGTTCCACGGGATCGCGAAGGAACCTTTGAACCAACAGGTGTTCCGAAAAGAAAACGGGATGTTTCCGATATCCAGGATAAAGTACTGTCCATGTACGCGAGAGGAATGAGCCAGAGAGACATCGCAGACACCATTGAAGATATCTATGGTTTTGAGATCTCTCATGAAACTATTTCGGAAATCACGGACAGCGTTCTGGAGCAACTGGAGGAATGGCAGAACAGACCGTTGAAAAGATTCTATACCTTCCTGTTCGTGGACTGCCTGTATGTTACGATACGGAAAGACTATGAGACAAAGAATTATGCCGTTTACGTTATTCTCGGATATGATGTCGATGGACAGAAAGATATCCTCGGATTGTGGCTGAGTGAATCTGAAAGCAAACACCAATGGATGCAGATCTTTGATGAGATTAAAACCCGGGGAGTAGAGGATGTCCTGTTCATTTCCAGGGATGGAGTGAGTGGACTGGAAGAAGGTGCCAAATCAATCTTCCCGGATGTAACGGTTCAAAGATGCATTGTGCATCTTATCCGGAATTCCATCAAGTACGTGCCCAATAAGGATTATAAGCGCTTTACAGCCCAGTTGAAAAAGGTTTATGGTGCTGCCAGTCTGAAAGCCGCAGAATCGGAATTCGAGCGTTTCAAACAGACATGGAGCCAGTATCCTGGAGCTGTAGATGTCTGGGTGCGAAATTGGCAGCATGTAGCCCAGCTGTTTGATTATGGAAGTGCAGTAAGAAAAGTACTGTATACAACAAACGCAGTAGAAAGTGTCAATTCAAGCTTTCGGAAAGTGACGAAAAAAGGTGCATTTCCGAATGAAAACGCCTTGTTTAAGTTGCTGTACCTCCGGATCACCGAATTATATAAAAAATGGAACAAGCGGCCACAAAGCAACTGGGCGTTGGTTCGAAATCAGCTGGACATGGATGAAAAAATCCAACAAAGGATCCGAAAATACGAAAACAGCGGGTTTTAGGTACCAACGGGAAAAGTGCTTTATTGAAGGAGAAAAGTGATATGTTGGAAGTAAAATTTTATGATACAGTAGATGATTCACTATTGAAATTTGCAGTAATTATTTCACAGTGCAATGGCAAATGGGTATTTTGCAAACATAAGGAACGAGATACCTATGAGGCTCCGGGAGGTCATCGTGAAGTTGGAGAAGATATTTTGGAAACTGCTAAGAGAGAACTTCAGGAAGAAACAGGTGCCATACAGTTTGATATTAAGCCAATATGCGTTTATTCCGTCAAGGGTAAGAATAGTGTAAATGAGACCGGTGAGGAAACATTTGGATTATTATGTTTTGCGGAAATAACGGAATTTTCAGGCCAGCTGGAAAGTGAGATAGAGAAGGTTGAGCTTATGGATGAGTTGCCCCAAAACTGGACGTATCCGTTGATTCAGCCTAAATTGATTGAAAAGTATCTGCAGATAGAAAAGCAGTCTTACAGTCGGATACAGCTGGTAGTGAAACAGACTATAGAATACATTAAAAAATTATCAAGCCGGGAATGAATTTACTTGAGATCCGAAAGTTTTGTGAGGAAAAACTGTTAGAGTTGGGTGCAGATTCGTTCTGGTATTGGGATGTTGGTGCATTTGTATTTGCAGGAGATGAAACAACTGTTTCTGTATCTGGTAAGCAGTATGTAACTTCGAATAGAGTTATAGGAAACAACGATATAATAACCATTGATTTAAGTCCGCAGATGGGGAATATCTGGGGAGATTATGCGAGAACTATTATTGTGGGAAATGGTAAGGTTGTAGAGGATATAGGGCTGATTGAAAATCCGGAATGGAAAAGCGGTCTGCAGATGGAAGAAAAATTACATATAGAATTATTGCGTTTTGCCACGAAGGAAACAACCTTTGAGGAATTGTACTATCATATGAATAGGTACATCGTAGAAAATGGATTTGTGAATCTTGATTTTATGGGCAATCTGGGGCATTCCATTGTAAAAACCAAAGGTGATAGAGTTTACATTGAAAAAGGTAATATGACAAAACTTGCTGATGTAAAATATTTTACATTTGAACCGCACATAGCATTTCCAGATTCAAAGTATGGATATAAGAAAGAGAATATTTATTACTTTGACGAAAACGGGTTGATGGAACTTTAAGATATAGATTGGATGAAAAAATGATTAGAGAGGATGCTATAGAAAAGGATATTAAAAATGGTTATGTAAGTGTACTAAAAATAGATGGAACAATCGTAGCAACAGGTTGTTTTGTGGATGATCACATTACAAGAGTTTATGTCCTTCCGGAACACCAGAAAAAGGGATATGGCACTTTTATTATGAAAAATATTGAAGAACAGATTGGCGAAAAATTTGATAAGACATATCTGGATGCGTCACTTCCGGCGGCAGCCCTTTATGAAAAGCTCGGATTTGTGACTGTAATGCATGAGCGTTATCCTGTAGAAAATGGAGTGATACTTGCGTATGAGGTTATGGAAAAGGAACTTCATAAAATCTCGACAGATATAAATTATGATGGAAGAAAATTTATTCCCAAAATGAATTCTGAAAACGGTGAGGTTGGTGAACAGACCAACTTTACATATCATCAGAATGGAAATCTATTGTGGGCTGAATATAGCGGTGGAGATATATTAAAAGGTTCGTTGATTGGATCGGTTTTATGTAATTGGGAACTTGATTTTGTGTATCACCACATGAATCAGAATATGCAAATAAAGACAGGTAAGTGCCATAGTGTGCCAACTGTACAAGAAAACGAGAAAATAGAACTTTCTGAACAATGGCAATGGACAAGTGGAGATTATTCAAAAGGAGAGTCTTTGCTGGTAGAGGTGTAGGATGGTAGAAAGATTTGAATGTAAAAGAGCAACAATGGAAGATATAGATGAATTGGTAAGAACAAGAATAATTGTCCTTCGTGCAGCAAATAAGTTGTCAGATGATGAGGATATGTCTGTTGTTGAGGAAGAATCATATGCCTATTATAGGCGTGCGTTGGAAAGCGGTGAGCATATTGCATATTTGGTGTATGATAACGGAAAGTTTATGGGAGCTGGTGGATTGAGTTTTTATCAGGTTATGCCGACCTACCATAATCCAACAGGTAAAAAGGCTTATATTATGAATATGTATACAGCATCGGAATATCGGAGACAGGGGATTGCATTTCATACATTGGATTTACTGGTAAATGATGCGAGGGAACAGGGCGTGTCGCAGATAGCCTTAGAGGCAACAGATATGGGGCGGCCATTGTATGAAAAATATGGATTTGTAAAAATGGAAGATGAAATGGAGCTGGTATGATGCATAAAGTAACAGACTTACAACCTTGGGAATGTCTCATGAAGAGAATTGTATGGAAACGATTAGGAGAAATTCGAGATAAGAAGATACTTGATTTTGGAAGTGGTATAGGTGTAACCGCAAACTATCTGGCAGAGCATAACGATGTAACAGCCATTGAACCGGATGGAGATAGCATAAAAGAGCGATGGATAGACAACCAATATACGCAAATTGTTGGTAGTACCGATGAATTGCATAAATTTGATAATGAGACCTTTGATATGATTATCTGTCACAATGTCTTGGAGTACGCCGAAGATAGAGAGGATATTGTTAAGGAGTTTGCAAGGATTTTAAAACATAATGGCAAGATTTCTATTGTGAAACATAATCGTGCAGGTCGGGTTATGCAGATGGTTGTACTTTTGAATGATTTTGAACATGCCCATAGTCTGTTAGATGGTAATGACGGAATGGCTTCAAAGTACGGAGCAATTCGTTACTATGAGGATGCAGATATTGAAAAATGGTGTCCGGAACTTGCAATTACGAAGACACTGGGAATGAGAACTTTCTGGGATATGCAACAAAATCAGGAAATACATAAGGATGTTGACTGGCAGGATAAAATGGTGGAAATCGAGATGCGGGTATCTGATATGGATGGATATAAAGACATCGCATTTTTTCATCATTTGATTCTTGAGAAGAGATAGGAGACACGGTATGACAAGAGTGTATTTCGTGCGTCACGCACAGCCGGAACATGATTGGAAAGAAGACAGAACAAGACCTTTGACGGAAGAAGGCAAGAAAGATTCTGCAATTGTACTAGAATTTTTGAAGGATAAGAAAATAGATGCGTTTTATTGTAGTCCATACAAACGCAGCATGGATACCATTGCAGATGCGGCAGCTTTTTTCGGAAAAGAAATTATAACAGATGAGAGATTAAGGGAGCGTGAAAAAGGTCCTGATGGCAACAACCACGGAATGTTCCAGAAACGTTGGGCTGACCATGATTATCATGAAGAGGGTGGAGAATCCATTGCTATGGTTCAAAATCGTAACATAGAGGCGCTAAACGAGATTTTATCAGATAATACGGATAAAGATATTGTTTTAGGAACCCATGGTACTGCCCTTAGTACTATATTGAATTTTTATGATAACAGTTTTGGATGTGAAGATTTTCTAAGAATTATCGACTGGATGCCATATATTATTGAACTGGATTTTGAAGGTGATAAGTTGGTTGGTAAGCATGAACATTGCTATGTGGAGAAGGAATTCAAGGACAAGCAGCGTGCGGATAAGAAGTAGCGAGGAATAGATGAATACAAGATATTATATGGTTATTATAAAGGATGAAATAAAGACATCTGAAATAATGTCATGTGTGTACAATAGAAATACCCAAAAGTGGGATGTGAAATTCAATACCGGAAAAACATACTCTTATGCATATTTGAATGTGGAAAAGTTGACTGATCCGGAGGTTTTGAATCCTAACATGTATCGGATTAGCAGAGAAGGACGAGAGTTCTTTGATGTTATTGCAATATATGTATTTAGAAGCGGAAGTGAGTCTTATTGGCACATTTGTTTTGGCAATGGTAGTGAAAGAGATTATCGTAGGAATGACTTGCATATTACAGAGTCGTGTTTTACCCAGAGTCAGTCATCAAATGTATTTGAATATATAAAGCAAATTGCAGGTTTGAGTAATCTTAAGAATGAAGAGACTGGTGAAAAATTATTGTCTAAGAAGTTTGACAAGATTTCTTTTGTGGGTAGTGATGTAGCTCTAGCAAAGTATTTGAATCCATCATCATTGCAAGGAAAAATAGCAGGACGTGAATATATTCCGATCTTTCCATTTGGATGCAATAACAGTCAGTATAAGGCTGTAAAAAATGCCATGGAGAATCAGATTAGTGTTATACAGGGACCTCCAGGAACAGGGAAGACACAAACAATATTGAATATTATTGCCAATATATTAATGCAAGGGAAAACGGTACAGATAGTATCCAATAATAATTCGGCAACAGAAAATGTATATGAAAAATTATCTTCTCCAAAATACAATTTGGGTTTTATTGCTGCAACATTAGGAAGTTCTAAAAATAAGAAATTATTTGTTGAGCATCAGAACGCTGCTTATCCCGATTTTTCGTCGTGGAAAATGGGAGAAGATCCAGGTGTTTTGCAGAAGGAAATAGCAGAGCAATCCAGTCAGTTAAAAAGTGTTTTTGATAAGCAGGAAAAATTAGCGTGTTTAAGGCAGAAACTTTCACAGTTGGTTACTGAACAGGAATATTTCAATCAATATGTTAAAGAATCAGATGTTCATACAGATAGTATTAAGTTTAAGAAAAAACTATCTTCAAAGCAATGGATGGTATTGTGGCAGGAGTGCCAGTTGATTTCAGAAGAGAAAACGGCAATAGGATTTTGGTTTAAGATAAAAGCCTTATTTAAATATGGAGTAACCAATTGGGGCATTTATAAGCAGGATATTTCAAAGATAATTACAACCTTTCAGGCAATGTATTATTGTGCGAAGCAGGCGGAGTTGTCTGCGGAAATTGCAGATATTGAAAAGTATTTAAATGGTGTTAATAAAAATTTGCTTGAGGATTTATGCAATCAGTCAATGGTTGTCCTAAAAGACAAACTGGCAAGGAAATATGAAGGTAACAGTAGTAGGAAAACTTTTAGTGGAGATAATCTGTGGAAGGAACCATATGATGTATTGGCTGAGTATCCGGTTATATTAAGTACAACATTTTCATCAAGAAACAGCCTGAATTCAGATGTGGTGTATGATTACCTTATCATGGATGAGGCATCACAGGTAGATATTGCAACTGGTGCGTTGGCATTGTCCTGTGCAAGGAATGTTGTTATTGTGGGTGATACCAAGCAACTTCCTAATGTTGTTACAGATGATATAAAGGCAAAAGCAAAAGCTATATTTGACAGTTTTAATGTGAGTGAAGGATATCAGTATACAAACAGTTTTCTGCAATCCATTTTGGATGTTATGCCAAACGTAACACAAACATTGCTGCGGGAACATTATAGGTGTCACCCTAAAATAATCAATTTCTGTAACCAGAAATTCTATCGTGGTGAATTGATTATTATGACAACGGATAAGGGTGAAGAGGATGTTTTATCGGTAGTAAAAACGGTAGCGGGAAATCATGAACGTAACCATTATAGTCAGCGCCAGATAGATGTTATTAAAAATGAGATTATACCCAAATATGTTTCAAATCCGGAAGAAACCGGAATTATTGCACCGTACAAAAATCAGGTAGAAGCATTAAGCAAGGAGATTACAGATATTGATGCGGCTACGGTGCATAAGTTCCAGGGTAAGGAAAAAGAGAATATTATTATATCTACTGTGGATGATGAGATATCTGATTTTGCAGATGATCCGTATTTAATCAATGTTGCTGTATCAAGAGCGAAAAAGAAATTGATGCTGGTTGTAACTGGAAATGAGCAATCAAAAGAGCGCAATATAACAGATTTGATTGATTATATTCAGTATAATAATTTTGAGGTTACTGAAAGCAAGATTTATTCGATTTTTGATTACCTTTACAAGCAGTATACTGAGGAAAGAAGGGTATATTTGCAGAAGCACAAAAAAGTATCAGAATATGATTCGGAAAACCTGATGTATTCATTGATAGAGGACATTATCTCCGCTAACAAGTATTCAAGCTTGGATGTTGTTTGTCATTTTCCGTTGAATATGTTGATTAAGAATCCAGAACTATTAAATGAGCAGGAATGTCAGTATGCAATGAATCCAGCAACACATTTAGATTTTCTGATTTATAACAGAATTGGTAAAAAGCCTGTGTTGGCGATTGAGGTTGACGGATATGAATACCATAAAGAGGATACCGTTCAGGCTTCAAGAGATTTATTGAAAAATCATATTATGGAGTTGTATGAAATTCCATTACTGAGATTTAAAACAAATGGTAGTGGTGAAAGAGAAGAGATTGTAGAGATGCTAGATAAGTTTGTTTGATAGAGTGAAAAGAAAAAGGAGAAATTACCATGGCTGTATCTTATAAACGATTATGGAAATTATTAGTGGATAAAGAAATGAGCAAATCGGATTTGCGTAAGAAGGCAGAAATTGCTCCTAATACAATGACAAAGCTTCGCCGTGATGAAGAGGTGAGCCTAACGATTCTTAGCAAAATCTGCAAAACTTTACATGCAGATTTTGGGGATATTGTGGAGTATGTGCCGGATGCAGAAATATGGGATTTGTATAATGAGAACAGAGAGATTCTGGGAAAAGACCATGTAAGAGGAGAGCAGCTATCGATAGATGGATATCATTTGGTGGTGCATGTATGAGTTAAATAAATTTTCATATGATGATAACCTAAATTATATATTACAAAATATAATGATGGAAGAAAACAATGGAAATTTTTATAATTTCTCAACGAAAGCCGAAAATCTGTATGACTCTGTAGATTCTGATATGCTAAAAAACATGGTGGCTATGGTCGTAAGAAAATATTTCTTAAATCATGAGATTGTGTTAAATGGAAAAGCCCAGCATGTAGCAGACAAGTTTTTTGGACAAGACGATATGAAAAAGTTGCAAATATTACAAGCCAAGAATCGTATTGTGAAAAAATAGCAACCATTATGTTGGAGTTGCACCAACAGGTCATTTAATTATAAAAGATAATGACCAACTTTTACAATTGTCATACACATAATTGTGTTTATAATGGTTGCCTTTTATAGTATATTCAATGTGGAAAAAAATATGACAAGAGAATAAATTTAGAGATTTATGTGTTATAACAAATATTTACTTGCAAAAATGTATGTTGTTTATTATACTATAATTAGACAATGTTACTATGTCAAAGGGCAATCGTAACTTTCATTTGAAAGGCAAAATAGAATTTTATTTTTTATAATCCCAAGAATCTGACATAGTAGAAATACTGTGTCGGGTTCTTTTTTTAATGGTCTGAAAGTGGCATAAATAAAGGATTTGAAAGGGACAGTAGAACATATTTTATAAAATGTAATGAGTGGGGAAGAGGAATGGAAATAAAGTTTCTCTTTGCCATTTTTTATAAAATAGGGTTTGCCCCTGACACATTTGTGAAAATTGAGCCTTTATTTACGCCTATTCCAAACAAAAAGTGTTAAGTTCTGGCAACGATTTGGCAACATAATCTAACGCAAATGTGTTAAGTAAAATATTATATTAATTACATTATAAGGAAGAACTTACTGAAGTTCTTTTCCAAACTGGAAAGGGATTTTACCATGCATGTTCTTATGCTAAGGCTGACTATTCCAGGTTCATGAATGTGACTGCACGGACTGCTTTACATCTGATTCCGGATTTATTAAAAACTCAGCCGGTATTTCTTTGCATAGACGATACTATGGTTACAAAATTTGGCACGAAATTTGAAAATGTATCAAAACTTTTTGACCATGCTGCCCACAATGTCTCTAATTACTTAAATGGGCATTGTTTTGTAAGCCTGATGCTCTGCGTACCGGTTTGGAAACACAACAAGATTTCCTATCTTGCTGTACCTTTAGGTTATACAGGATGTGGCAGAAAAAAGAATCAAAACTGCAGCTTGCCGCATCTATGGTCCGCTAGGTTATGCCTGAATTTTCACAAAAGAAAAATGTTATCATCCTTTGTGACAGCTGGTATATGAAAAAGAGTCTTGTTTCCGTTGTTGACGAATACCCTAATCTTGACCTGATCGGTAATGCAAGGTCAGACTCTGTCATTTATGATTTGGCACCGGCACCCACAGGCAGAAAAGGAAGACCTGCAAAACACGGACAAAGACTCTCCATAGATGAAGATTTTGCACTGTCAGATGAAAAGATTGGTGATTATTATATGGGTGTACGCCGTGTACTTACAAATCTTTTCGGAGCCAAAGAAGTCCTCGCGTATGTCACATGGCAGCACAAAAAGATATGCCGACAGCGACTTTTTTGAAGGAAGATGTTTCTTTACCTGATTTTTTACAATATTGGCCTCGATTAAAAAGATACACGGATATTAAAAAATATGTATCAGCGAGAAATGATGTGGATAGAGAATATCGTTTTATTTATGAAGCTGTAAGTCAACAGCGGAAAACGGAACATTTTTACGATGTATTAAAACAACGTTTATAACAAAAAGAATGTGGCAACAAATTGGCAACAGAAAATCAGCGAGCCAAAATAAAATATGCAAAACAAATAAATTACAGGCGATTATACCACAAGAACTAAATAAAATAGTTTAATATATGTGATAGCTTTGCGAGTTTGAATAACGGACAGAAATGCCGAAAACCTGTATTTATGCGGGTTTTCGGCAATTGTTTTATCGAATGGTTCTAGTTTGGATCTATTTGTGGAGAGAGTAATGGAGTTATCAGTTTTGAAAAGGTAAATAAAAAAGGAAGAAGGTACAAGCTATGTTTGAGGGAAAAATGAATAAAGACATTTACCTTATATGTGAGAAAGATACATTTGCACCAGGAGATTTATGATCTTATAAATATATTTTTAATACAAGTTTTATGAAAGTGTTGGAGGTGGTTAAGTGGATATTTTATTTAAAAATGATGATTTTGTATTTTCATACAGAGTTGGCGGTATATTGAAACATAATGGTAAAATCTTGTTACAGCGTCCGAAGAATGATGATTATGCCATTATTGGCGGACATGTTGCGGCTATGGAGACAAGTATGGAAACTCTTAAACGGGAATTTGAAGAAGAGTTTCATGCTAAGATAGAGGTAGATAATCTGTTAGCAATCGGAGAAATTTATTTTCCATGGGGAAAAAGACCCTGTCATCAGATATGCTTATATTATAATGTACATCTGATGGATGATAATATTCCATTAGATGGAGTGTTTCATGGATATGATGAGCTGGATAATGAAAGAATTGATTTGGATTTCTGTTGGGTTTCACTGGAAGATTTAAAGAAGGGTACTAAGGTATATCCTTTGGAGTTGATACCATATATCCTTGAGCCAGGGAAAGAAATTGTACATTTTGTTTCAAAACAGATTTGAGGAGATAGTCAATGATAGAAAATATGAAGGTAGAATTTGGCAGAACATCAGATATTGATTCATGGATGCGATTAGTGAGAAAAGTAAGTTGGAATTTTCCAGGATTAGAGACAGAGCAGAGTATAGATGAACACAAAATAATAGTATTGAAATTCATGAATGATAAACGTGCTTTGTGCGTGAAGAATGAAGAAGATATTGTTGGCGTGCTTTTGTATTCAAGAAAGCATAATATGATATGTTGTCTGGCTGTTGATCCGGCTTATCGAAAAAGGGGAATTGCTTCGCTTCTTTTAAGAGAAGCAATTGATAAGCTTGACAGAGATAAAGATATAACTGTGTCTACATTTAGAGAAAATGATGTTAAAGGAATTGCACCTAGAAAATTATATAAGAAATTTGGATTTGAAGAGGGCGAGCTGATTGAAGAATTTGGATATCCTAATCAAAGGTTTGTGTTGCATGCCGACAAAAGTGTTGATAATGTAATAATTGGTACAAAGAGTTGGGAGTCGCAAAGATAGACTTCGTATGGATAATCATGATTTGAAGCAAAAGCATATACAGTTGCAGACCGATAATGAAGAACTGGAACAAAGGCATGAAGATTTACAATATACGAATAGTAAATTGAAGAATGTGAATGATCCGTTATCTGCTGACAATCATACTCTGGAGCAACAGAATGATTCATTGCAATCGTATAATCAAGAATTAAGACAAAAATACAATGATTTGAAACAGGATAATGTTAAGCTTGAAAAGCAACAGAATGAGCTTAAGCGCAATATAGAGCAGATGGTACAGTCAGAGCAGTTATTGCAGCGTGATGTAAGAAAGTATGATGAAGCGCCGGAGTGGCAGTTGCCGGAGCAGGGAGCATTTGCAAGTGCTAAGTCATTTCGGGATAAGGTAGTGATGCCATTTGTGAACAAGCTTAAGACATTGATAAAGAATCTAACAATCCAGTGCTTGAGGCTGAAAGAGGAAGTTCTGCAATTGCGAAAAGAAGAGATTGTCAGAGGATGTGGAATTTTACAAGGGTAAAATTAAGGATGTATGTGGTAAGACAGAGCTGTTGCAGGAAAAGGCTGATAATCTGGAGCGTGTGAAGAGATATGCCGGTGCAGAGTAGATTGATACGATTATTCGTAAGGTAAAGGAACAGGAGCGTACAGAGCAGCAGATAAGGCGGTATGACAGGTCTTATGGGACAAGATAATGGGAAGGATGGATTGATGATATGAAAGATAATCGAATGGATAATATCGTAGAATGTGCTTATAACATGGATAACGGCTATGTTGAGGTGTGGTTTACAGATGGAAATATGTTGCGGATAAAGTGCGAAGGAGTGGAGGCTGCTCTGAGGACAACAGAGCAGTCATTGGCGAAGCTGCATAAGCTGTTGGATAACAAGCCAATAGAATATGTGGCAATGGCTTTGTCCGGGGAAATGCAGGCATATTGTGATATTGAGGATGATATGGTTAAGGGAATGTTTGGGACGATTGTGCAGGGGTATTTGCAAAAGGGGTATAACTGGGCTACGGCGGAGATGATGGCTAGGGAGTTTTTTAGGTATGAGAGTTGAAAAGCACTATACGCAAAATATAGAAGTTGTGAATAAATAAAAAATATAATAAGAAATAGCTTTATATTTTCCAAAAAGGATAGAAAATAGTTAATAAATGTTATAATATTATAGTAAAGAATTTTTCGTACGAGGGGGAAAATCATGGAAAAACAAATAGTGGATAAAACTTCATTTTCAGAGATATGTAAAATTTTGAAAGATAATAAGTATGATATTTGTGAATGTATTAATGGAGTATTTGAGGTTGCGTTACTTTTTTTCCCATGTATGGTTTGTAAAGATATTGCATTTATAACAAATATTGTAAATGGTGCAACTATACTTGGAGCCAAGCCAATAATTGAAAAATCTATAAAAAATATAGCAAAAGTATTTACTAAAAAGAAATTTACAGATTTTACAACAAAATATGATTATGCTCAAATTGCACAAGTGTTAATTGTTTTTGCAGCATATTTTGATTCAATAAAGTTATATTTGCCAGATGAAGAACGCAAAATTAAAATATCGTCAAAAGAAAAGCAATTGTTGACAGAGAGTAGTATATCTCAATATGCAAACTTTATAGAAGAAAATCTATCAAAAAATGCTGAGCAAACAGCAAAAGATATTTTTGAATATGATTTATCAATACCAGATCCGGTTGAAAACTTAAAAGATTATCTTGAACAATTGCAAAAATTTTATGAAATATTGAATAAAGAATTTTTGCAATTTTATGAAAAATTATCTTTTTTTGATGCTATGAATGAAGAAAAAAGAGAACATTTTTTAACGATAATACGTGGACTGCCGGCTAAGGCGGTAGAAAATTATAAAAAACAATATTATCAATTAGCAATAAATTTTAATGATTTTTTTGTATGGACAAATATAGAAGAACATAAAAGAATACAAAAAAAATTAGATGTAGGATTTTCAGAGATAGCTAGGCTTGTATCAGATTATTGTGAGAAAAGCTCTAATTCAAAAGCAAAGAATACACTTGAACAGTATAGAAAAAAATATAATTCTTATGTTGACACTCCGGTTGTGGATGTTTCTGAAATGAATTTTTGTTCAACTGATGAAATTATTTTTCCTAATAAAAGACATATATTTGTTCCTCAAAGTTTTAAAGCGTTAACTTATAAAAATGATATACATTTAGAGAATAGAGATACATGGAAAATGTGTGATGAGCGAGATGATATCGGTAAATTTGTAAGCGATATATTACGCCATTCTGTTACAGGCTCTCTACCATTATTGATTTTAGGAAATCCTGGGGCAGGAAAATCATTATTATGTAACATGCTTGCTGCTCAGATACTGCATCATGAATATCACGTAATTATTATTAAATTAAGAGATACTGTTGCAGAACAAACAATACCTCAACAAATTAATCAACAGATAGAAAGAGATTTTTCTAATGGTTGTTTATGGAGTGATATTGCAGAAAGTGGGTTGGATAAACCTATACTGATTATATTCGATGGATATGATGAATTATTGCAGGCAAGTGGAAGATCCTATTCGGATTATTTGCAAAGAATAGCGGAGTTTCAGAAGCAACAAAAAGATATCTATGGAATATTTGTTAAATGTATTGTGACAAGTAGAATAACATTGATTGATAAGGCTCTAATTTCTAATAATTCTCCGGTAATAATGTTATCTGATTTCGATGAGAAAAGGATAAATCAATGGTGTAAAATTTGGAATGAAAAAAATGAAGATTACTTTTTGCAATCAAATCTTGAAAAATTTGAAGTTGATAGCTCAAGTAAGGTTTCTGAATTAGCTAAACAACCATTGCTATTATTGATGTTAGCATTATATGATTCTAATGATAATGCGTTAAAAAGAAATAAAGACTTAAATGGTACGCAACTGTATGATAATTTAATACGAGAGTTTATTTCTAGGGAAAAAAGAAAAGATGATGATTTTAGAAGCCTGCAAGTCAAAGAACAGGAAAGAATAATCAATGAAGAAATGATAAAAATCAGTATTGCAGCATTAGGAATGTATAATAGAAAAATGTTATACATACGATCAAATGAATTAGAGAAAGATTTGCAGTTTATACTGCAGGAGAATAATATATATGATGTCTTAAAAAATAACGAATTATCAGAAAGCGATAAATTATTAGGAAGTTTCTTTTTTATTCATAAATCTAATTCAACTGATGTGATTGATCGGGAAAAAATACCAAATGCTGCATATGAATTTTTGCATAATACATTTGGAGAATTTTTGACTGCAAATTATATAGTGACTGAAATGAAAAATGTTCTTTGTTGGATACATACATTGGTAGAAACTAATAGGCAAAGTCAATGGAAGTTGTGTAGTCAAAGGGCATGGGTTATTTGTATGGCATATGCACCTTTGTTTTCACGACCAGTTGTAGTACAAATGATTCATGAATGGGCATTAGGATTTTTTGAGGATAAAAATATTGCTGTATTCAATGAAGATTTAGATAACCTTTTAGAGATTGAAATTAAAAATGTTGTAAGTGGTAATATTATTTTTGATTTGAAGGAGGTAATGGAAGAAAAAAGCAATCCTTATTATCATGATGAACTTTTAAAACATTTAGCTATATATAGTTTAAATCTTATTATTATCAGAACGATAGTATTCGACACAAAATATGAATTTAAGTTCAGTAATGAAATATGGAATAAATTATTATATATTTGGAAGTATGCTTTTTCAGAGGACGAATTATTGAATTTTGCGAATCAGTTTACTACTAATAGAGTTGGTGATATATATAAAGTTTCTTGTGAGAAAGAAGGTAGAAATGTACTTCAAAGTCAAATGTCTAAATACCTACGGATTGATTCTGCTGTTGGTGATAGTGTATCATATGGAATAGTGGGTTCATTAATTGGTGAAAATGAACCAGACAAGGTAATGTATGCGCTTGATAATAATCAACTAAATATTCGTGCAAGGTATTTATGGAACTATTGTTTAAATGTTTTGGCTTATTTTAAATACAATAAATCAAAGATAATAGATATAATATGTGAAATTAATGAGTTTAGTTGGAAAGAACGAGATGTTGAATATATTTTATGCAGTTATATATTAATCGATGATTTGTTAAAAAATAGAATTGTTACAATAAACCAACATAGTAATTATAAAATTATAAAAATTATTATGAATCTAGTGGAAAATATAGAGCATATAAATTGGGACTTTAGAAACGAAATACCTGTACTCATCTTTGATATTGCCTCAAATATATTAGATTATGTTAAATTGGATGATGAGGATATTGAAAAAATATGGAGATGCCATAAATGGGGACATCCTATCTTTTTTGAGTTTGATTTTTACTATGCCTTGAATTTTGTTAATAAGATTTTGAAAAAGGTAGTTATGCATGGAAAGAGCAGAAGGTTAAGAGACTTATCAGAGATTCGATACATTGAAGAATGCTTGGAACGGATGATGTTTACAATACGGAAGAAACATAATGTTTCTTCTACTAAATTATTAGAAGATTTATTGGAATTTGAAGATATTTATTTTACTATACTAGAAGGCGTGATTTATCAATATACCATGAAGAACAAATTTTCATTTCAACAAAAAATGTTGATTATAAAAAGCATATACATAATGTTTGAAAGGGGAATTTCGTATAGAGAAGATTTGGTTAAGATATTTATAGAAGTTGCTTACCCGATAGATGTAAAACAGCTTTATGATAAAGAACAAGAGATTTTTTATAACTTTTTAGTTTTAATAAATAATCATATTTTCATTTGCGAAGATAATATTGAAAAAGATATTATTTGGATAGTAGAGCATAGAGGTGAGAAATTATCTTTAAGAAGTTATAAACAAATCAAAATATTTGCACAAAATATAAATTGTGATAGGCTGTTGGATAGTTTAGAGCAATTATTGATTTAGATTTTGTTGCTATAAATGAGCAAATATAGAAAAATGCACAAAAATAATCTCTTTTTGTTTGTGGCTTGCATACATTCCGACAAATCAAGTAAAATATATCTTTGTAATGCAGACAAATTTGTGCAATAATTTAAATTTGCTCATTTATAGTTTTGTTATTAATTAACCACTATATATCAAGTATACTTAGGATAAAAATTGGTGTTTTTTGGCTCCATTTTGGCTCTGAAAATTTTAGACGAGGTACACAAAATTGCAAAATAAGATGAATATGAAGAATGAAACACACAAATGTGTACCAAGAAACAGCCAAATAAATCTCTCCGCCCAAGAGTTTGAATAAGAGCCACAAGTCTTGGGATCCGCTAAACAAGCGGAATCCGAGACTTTTTCTTTTGCTCTGCTACTAATTTGCTACTAATAGCAACTACTCTTTTTTCTATCATTTTCAGTTGGTTGTCATTGACTTTAATAGCAAGAAACCCTGATGACTGCTGGATTTCTTTTATATGATCTTTCTTTGTGGCATCTGGATGATTTTCCCTGATGCGGTATTTGGTGGTACTAACGCAGGTCCAAACTGAGGTCGGATTGTTACATCTGAGCCGTTTTCTTGAGTCTGAGGCACTTCACATGTGATACCTGCTGCTTCAAGCAGAGGGTTATCAGATGGTGGCTCTGGTGTTGACGAATCTGTCGCCTGCAATGATTCTAGACTATGCACAAGCTCCTGCTGTTTATGTGGAAACAGATGGGAGTATGTGTTAAGTGTTGTGGATACTTTCTCGTGTCCGAGCCTGTCTGCTAACATCAGCGCATCTCAGCCCTGATTAATAAGTAAGCTGGCGTGCGAATGCCTGATATCGTGGATTCGTATCTTCTTTACACCTGTGTTTTTGCAACCTCTTATCATCTCGTGTGAGAGATATGATTTTGTTACCGGGAACAGCCTTTCATCTGTGTCAAGCATATACCTTGACTGGATATAGTCTGATAGCTCCTGGCAGAGAAAATCCGGAATCGGAATCTTTCGCTTACTTTTTCTTGTCTTAGGTGATGTAAATACATCTTTTCCTTCTATCCGCTGATATGTTCTGTTGATGGATATTGTCTTGTTATCAAGGTCAATATCAGCAGGTGATAGAGCAAGCAGTTCACCTTCTCGCATACCAGTCCAGTACAGGACTTCAAAGCATATATACGATAGCGACTTGTCTTTTACACCCTCACGGAAAGCAATATATTCATCGTAAGTCCAGTAATCCATTTCCTCAGCCTTTGCTTTTCCAATGGTGCCTGCCTTGCCGCAGGGATTGGTGTTAAGGTCATAGAAACGCTTGGCGTAATTGATGATGCTGTTAAGCTCCGCGTTAATCTTTTTCAGATAGGTCTGGGAGTAATTATTGGCGAACTCATAAGCTTCACCTGCCATCTTCGTACATCAGAGGCTTTGATTTCATTTATCTGCTTGTTACCGAAGATCGGAAGAATATGCGTCTGTAGTACCGTCTTTTTTGTCAGAAGAGTTGATTGCTTAAGTCTTGCAGCCATATCCTCCATATAAATTTCATAAAGGTTTTGAAATGTCATGTCAGGATTGGCAGACTGCTTTTCCAGAAAATCCCTTTCAAATCCTAAGGCTTCCTTTTGGTGGCAAAGCCTCTTTTCCACTTCTGTTTTTTGATTCCCTGCCAGTTCGTATAATAGAACTTGGCGAACCATTTACCAGTTTTTTCATCTTTGTAAGCTGGCATAAATATCATCTCCTTTTTGTAAAATTGTTGTGCAATCATCAAAAGGCTATGATATAATATACTTGTTCAGGGTGATTATAAAGCCTTCGGGTTAATCACTTACATAGCTTCGGTTATTCCTTTTGCGAGAAGGAGTGTGCCGGAGCTTTTTCTTTACTAAAGGTGTAAGCCTGCAATTATTCAGTTTTTTAATCGGCTTCATTATCCAGTCTGGAATCCTTATAATATGCCAACATATCTGATTTCCATGAATCAAACTTTTCTTTTGAAATTTTTCCTGTCTGAAGCATATTCTTCTTTGCTATCCAGTTTTCCATAAAGAGACAGAAGTCTGCATCATATTTTCCATTGCCTTTGCCATTAACCTTGATCCCGGCAGTCCATTCAGGATTTTCAGGAGGTTTGGTATTGGTAAGCTCAAATGAAAAATCAGTAAGTTCAGTTATGGCAAAGAGAGCATTGATTACATCTGACATAGTGTGGAATTCATATGACGGATATTCAGCGGTCGTATTATCTTTTGGAGTATTAGTATTTTTTGCAAATAAAAGTTCCTGCCATGGAACATTTAATTCATTAGCAATCTGTTTTAAAACATCTATCTTTAATAGTATTTCACCAGATTCATATTTCTGGATAGTACGTTCTGATTTACCAAGCCGCTGTGCAAACTCCTTTTGCGTGATCTTTTGTGCTCTGCGCTGCTTCTGTATTGCCTTTCCGATTTCTTCTGAAGAGGACATAGTAAGTTTAATGGAATCAGAGTAAGCCATTCTGTTCACCTTCCTTTATATGAAATAGTCCGCTATATAGATACGTATTAGGTTGATATTAAATGAAATACGTATCAGTAAGTGACTTGTTTATGATTGCACAATTACTTTATCATAAACAAAAACGAATTACAAGTGCGTAATTATAAAAAGTTCTATTGACAAATTTTGAAAAGGATATTAAAATAAACACGAATTAGAAATGCGGATTAAGTGAAGAACAGGATAGCTGTTTTGTAAAAACACGTATTTAAAATAACAATTTATGAAAGGAGGAGCTGCATGAAGGGTATAAAGGAAGCATTCATAGATGCAGGTGAGATAAGCCAGATGCTTGGTATCGGGATGACAAAGGCATATGCAATTATAAAGGAATATAATGCAGAGCTTGAGGCAAAAGGTTATTTCACCATGCGGGGCAAATGTCCAAGGAAGTACTTTGAACAGAAAATCTATGGTTACGAAGATTATTACAATCCGGATTATGAGCCGCAGCGTAACCGGAGCAAGGTTGCAGGAGAAATGGATTATGAAGCGGCAGTTGGGGATTCTGTGATAAGTGAACAGGATGAAGTGGATATACCGCCTGAAACAAATGAATTGTCGGAAGATGGTGCTGAGATAGCAGAAAATGTGATGTTGGATGCAGATGTAATGGTGAAAGAGACAACTGAATAGGTGAATCCAGTGAGTGGGGGCAAAAAGCGCCCCCAAAACGTGCAAATGGGGGCAGAAAGCGCCCCCTCACAAATCAGAGCCGAAAAAGTGTGGAGGCAAAAAGTGCCGTCAAAATGCAAAAGTGGGGGCGAAAAGCGCCGTCAAAACAGCAAAGTGACGGCAAAAAACACCACCACTCAGATAAGCGAGAAAAAAGCCATGGTGGCGGAAAGTGCCATCAAAATGGAAAAGTGGTGGCGGAAAACGCCACTAAAACAGTAAAGTGATGGCAAAAAGTGCCACCATATCAGTAATTGTGGTGGTACATTAACTACCACATATTATATACAGGGTGCAGGTGCTCCTGCCAAGACGAAAAATTATGTAAACGCTGATGGCGTTTATATTTTTTCGGGAAAAGGTCCGACCTTTCCCGCATCTTGCAAAACATATAAGCAGAACTTTTAGAAAGGATGAAAAAGCAATGGTACAGATAAAAAGAGATTGGTTTTATACGACATTAGAAAACTATGAAAGGGAAAAAACGTATGGCAGATGGAAAGAGAAGATACAAGTCTGACAGGAAAGATTATAAGATATCGGTGAAGCTGTCAGAGAAAGATATGGATATTCTGAAAGCGGTACTTAAGCGAACAGGAATGACAGCAAGTGCCTATATAAGAGAATTAATTCGGACAGGAGGCAACATTGATACAAGTTATCCAGAGGACAGGGCAAAAATAATTCGTGTTATTGCAGGTATTGCAAATAATATTAATCAGGCGGTAAAGCTTGGCAATTCACAGGGAAGATTGTATTACAGCGATATTGATAAATTGCAGAACAGTCTGGATGATGTAAAGAAAACATTCGGGGAGGTGCTGGAAGTATGGCGATTACAAAGATCTTAAATATAAAAGAGTCAGAAGGTAGAAATCCAGCATCACACCTAAAGAATGCTTTGGAATATATCCAGAATCCGGATAAGACAGAAGAATGTGTACTGGTGGGCGGTATTAACTGCCTGCCGGATACGGCATTTGAGCAGATGGAGGAGACAAAGAATATATTTCATAAGACAGGTAAAAGACAAGGCTATCATGTGATTATATCGTTTTCGCCGGAAGAAAAAGTAACTGCAGAACAGGCAATGTACGTTCTGGAGCACTTTGCGAAGGATGTGCTTGGTGATGATTATGAGGCTGTGTATGCAGTCCACACAGACAGAGAGCATATGCATGGACATCTTATCTGGAACAGTGTCAGCATGACAACCGGCAAGAAATACAATTCACCGAAAAGCAACTGGAAGAATCATCTCCAGCCTATCACAAATAAATATTGTGATGAACTTGGACTTTCCATAATGCCGGCAGAGTACAGCAAGAATCCAAAGAATATCAGCAGGGACAAGTGGGAAAAGGAAATGTCCATGAAAGAAATAATTCTTCGTGATGCCAAGATGTGTGCATATGCAGCCGGAAATGTGGAGCATTTTAAATATCTGATGAAAAGACTTGGATATGTATTCAAGAAAGATGCGTGGATGGAAGTGCAGGCACCGGGATTTCGATATTATCATAAACTAGCAAAGCTGGACGAGATGTTTTCAGAGGATATGTTACGGCATCATGTGGATATGCCTTGGATGGCAAAGCCTTACTTTTATTCGTCTGATATAAGAGGATTGCACAGGGCGAAGCTGTCACCATTCCAGAAGAAGTTTTATGCAAAGCTGTATCGGTTAAGGATTGTAGAACAGAAGCGTTTTGTAGTTGGTGGAGCAAAGTATAAAGAGGATTTGAAGAGGTTTCATCGGTTACAGGATGAATATTTGCTGCTTGTAAATAATGACATCAAAAGTGTTGTGGAGCTTGTGGATTTCATAGGTGAGCAGGAAGAAAAAATCCAGCAGATTGAGGATAGACAGCAGGAGATATACAGAGAAAGCTCTAGTCGGAAACGCAGTATAAAGAATGAAGAGCAGTACCGGGAATATCAGATATGGCATATGGAAGTGCAGGAAGAACTGGATGAGCTTAAGCAGGAGAAAAGGGGAATTAAGAGGAAGATAGAGCTTGCTGATGACATTATAAAAGAAGATTTGTATACGGCTTATTATGCGGTGTCGGGGAATGAGGAGATTGTTGTTGACAGGGATGTTGAGATACCGGGGATGGATGAAGAGACTGAGGTTGAGAAAGCAACGGCAGTAGTTGTTGAGCATGATGCAAATGTTGATGTGATGAATCCTAACAATAAGCAGAATGAAATAGGCAGACTGAGAGAGCAAGCTGATAGTGCGAGAAAACAACAGACTGATTTAGATGGCATAGGAAAACCAGAGATTCATAATTCGTCTGATGTGAATGTGACAAGAATGGACGAAAGTATAACTGATGTAACAGATAAAAGTGAATTTGTTGGAACTAGAGAAACTGAATCTGTGGATAAAACAGACTGGATTGTCAGGAGAATATCAGAGTTTGGTGGTTATGAGAATGTCAGTGATTCTGTTAAGGCTGATATATTCGGATTTGATATTGCTGATGTAAGTGGAAGCATAAGGTTGTTCTCGGATGTGATGAAAAGGCTGGGGATAAAACTGGATTGAGATGGGCTTTATGAGGAGTTTCAGAGGATTTATGATGAGAGTGTTGGTAGAGATACTAATAATGAAAAAGTAGAAGACAAGATGTGGAATAGGGGCAGAGGAAGATGATTCCTCTGTTTATTCTATAAATATGGGTTAGATATAGACAGATGTATAACAGATTGAAAAAATCAATTTCAAATTGTAATAAATTGAATTCGATGATATAATGAAAAAGAAATGATAAATAGTTGTAATGATACGAAAGGGATAATAATGGCAATCAGATACAACAGATTATGGAAAAAATTAATAGATGAAAATATGATGAAGATAGACCTTAGAGAAAAGGCTGGAATTACCACAAATGCTTTGGCTAAATTAGGAAAGAATGAGCATGTAAATACACAGGTTCTGGAAAAAATATGTAATGTATTGCATTGCAATATACAGGATATTATGGAATTTGTTCCAGACGAGGAAAGGGAAGAACAGTAATATGGCTAAGAAGAAAACAACTGAAAAGGCATTGAACATAGATAACATTTTATTTAATTGTAGAGATTATTTACGTGCGGCACGTAATTCCGGCTCATTCTTTGAAAAAAGAGATATGATGCTTACGCTAGTGTTTTTGAGGTTTATCGGCGAAAAGTATGAGGATGGAATTGAAAATCTAAAACAAACACTTAAAGAGCAGGGATTAGATCCGGAAGATGAGAACATTAGAGCAGCATTCTTTGATGATGCTACTTTTGCAGATGGTACATATAATTTACCACCAGAAGCAAGATGGTCGACTATTATCAGTACACCGGCACCACAGCTTAATGTTGCACTAGATACAGCTTTGCAAAGGCTTGAGGAAGAAGATCCACAGTTGAAAGGCTGTTTTGTTAAAGGAACATTTACAGCACGCAATTTAGCAGCTAATGATATAAAGAAAATTGTTGATGAAGTGAACAAAATCAGTCATAAGACATTTGGAGAGGAAAAAGACCTTATTGGTCGTGTATACGAATACTTTCTTAAGGAGTTCGCAGTAAATGCTACAAAGGAGGAAGGAGAATTTTATACACCTCATGACGTAGTTCAACTTATTGCAACGATGATTGAGCCTTATGATGGCACCTTATATGATCCTTGCTGTGGTTCGGGAGGAATGTTTATTCAGAGTGCTGAACTTGTAAAGTCAAAGCAGGGAAACTTAAATGGTATCAATGTATATGGTCAGGAAAAAGAACCGGCTACATATCGCCTTGCAAAAATGAATTTGGCTTTGCGTGGAATTAGCCATAATCTAGGAGAAGAAGCAGATTCATCATTTATACATGATTTACACAAGGGGTTGCACTTTAACTATATTATGGCAAATCCCCCTTTTAATCTGAAGGGCTGGTATAATGACAATTTGAAAAATGACGGTCGTTGGTCTGACTATCAAACGCCACCTGAAAGCAACGCAAATTATGCATGGATTTTGCATATACTTTCACATTTGAAGAAAACTGATGGAGTAGCAGGATTCCTTCTTGCGAATGGTGCATTGAATGATAGCGATACATTGGAAATACGTAAGGAACTGATTCAGAATGATAAAATTGAGGCTATCGTTGTTCTGCCAAGAGAATTGTTTATTACTACAGATATCAGTGTTACTCTGTGGATTCTGAATCAGAATAAAAAAGGCGGAAAATATCATGGAAGAAATCTCCGAAACCGCGAGCATGAGATGCTCTTTATGGATTTACGCCAATGGACAGAAAATGCTGTTAAGGGTGAGAGCAAAAAGAAAGTTCGGTTGGATACAGAACAAATTCAGAAGGCAGCAGATATTTATCACACATGGCAATGTGAGGGAACTGATGGAGCAGACTATGAGATGCCAGAACTTTACCGTAGTGTGTGCATTAATGAAATAGAAAATAAAGGCTGGGCTCTCACACCAAGCAAATATATTGAGTTTATTGACCATGATTTAGATATTGATTATGAAAAGGAAATGGTTCGTATTCAATCTGAAATGAAAGATATATTAAAGCAGGAAAAGAAATCCCAGCAGATGCTGGAAGCGGCATTTAGGGGGATTGGTTATGGGATTGATTAATATTAGATTGGGAGATTACATTGAACGCTCCACGATAAACAACAAAGACTTAAAGTATGGGGTTGATTTGATAGTTGGTGTAAATAGTCAAGGTGTTTTTGCAACTCCTAAAGGGAATACAGATGGAGTAGATTTAAAACCTTATAAAATTGTCGAAAATGGAGCTTTTGTGTACAACCCAACTCGACTTGAATTAGGTTCAATTGCCTACCGTACTGAGGGATTATGTATAGTATCTCATTTATATATGGTTTTTTATCTGACGGATGAGGGAAAGAAAATCATTGATCCAATGTGGTTATATATTTATTTTAGGCGTTCAGAATTTTGCAGAGAAGTGACTTTTAGAAATTTTGGAAGTCAAAGACCAGAATTCAATTTTAATGATATGAGTGACATAGTTATTCCACTACCGGATATTGAAATACAGAAAAAATATGTAGATGTTTATAATGCTATGCTCGAAAATCAAAAAAGCTATGAACGAGGACTGGATGATTTAAAACTTGTTTGTGATGCGTATATTGAGGATTTAAGGAGACAAATGCCTTGTGAGGCTATTGGTCCATATATTGAAGAAAGAAATGAAAAGAACATTGATAATGCTATTGATTTATTTCAAGGTGTAAATGTTGATCATGTGTTTACAGAGCCTAAACGTGTTGCTGAAGATTCTGAAAATGGCAGTGTTGTAAGAACAGGACAATTTGCTTTTAATAAAGTAATGAAGGCACATAATACAAAATTACCAATTGCACTACGTGAAGGACCAGATTGTGTTGTTTCTAATTCTTATCAGGTGTTTGAAGTTACTAATACTAGCAAGTTATTGTCAAAATATCTTTTGTTATGGCTTAATCGTGATGAAACTCAAAGATATGCTGGATTTATTTCATTCGGAACGACGAGAGATATTTTTACCTTTAAAGATATGAAAGAAATATCTATTCCTATACCAGAAATTAAGATTCAACAATGCATAGTAGACATATTTTCATGTTATCAAGCTAGGTGTGACATCAATGAACAACTCAAAGCACAGATAAAAGATGTCTGTCCTATTCTTATCAAAGGTTCTATAGAAGAGGTGACAAAAGCAAAGGAGGCATAGTCTATGGCAAGATTAAAAGAATACAATGGTCATTATTGTGAATCAGAATATGAATATGCCTTTATTGGTTTTTTAGAAGCAGAAGGTTGGAAGTATTCTTCTGGTAATAATATCCGTCGTGTCACAAAAAGAGATGTACTGATTGCTGATGATTTCAAGAAGTTTATAGCAGACACCAACCCGGATTTGACAGAAGACGAGGTGACACAGATATATGATAATGTTCGTCTTGTAGGTGCGGAAAGTGATTTTGCCACTTTGCACAAAGTGTATGGTTGGATGGTAAATGGTGTTCAGTTTACACAGCAGGATGGGCTGCCAAGAATGATACCACTTATTGATTTTGATAATTGGGATAAGAATATCTTCCGTGTAGTGAATCAGTTTACAGTAGAATATACAAATAATGGTCAAAAAGAAAATCGCAGACCGGATGTGCTTCTGTTTGTAAATGGTATGCCCTTGTGTGTCGTTGAACTTAAAAATCCCGCTAATGCAAATGCGACTATTTATGATGCTTGGGAGCAAATTAATATTCGTTATTGGAGGGATATTCCGCATCTTTTACACTATTGTCCTTTGGCTTGCATTTCAGATGGTGTGAAAACAAGATTAGGTACAGTGCGTACACCTTACGAGCATTTTTATGCTTGGCGCAGAGTAACTGAAAGAGATGCTGTATCCACGCTTCCTTTTGCAGAAACAGAAACTATGATAAAGGGTGTTTATGCACCAGAGCGGTTCTTGGAGATTTTCAGAGATTATATTTATTTTCAGGATAGTATTTACGATAGTGATGAGGTAGAAATCGTATGCCGATATCCTCAGTTTTTTGCTGCAAGATTACTCAAACAAAGTATTATTAAATCAGTAGTTGAAAAAAGTGGTAAAGGTGGAACATACTTCGGTGCAACCGGATGCGGTAAAACATATACGATGGCTTTCCTTGCACGTCAGCTTGCGCTTCGTTGTATTGATATTCCGGAAATCGGTTCACCAACAATTATATTAATTGTTGACAGAGATGAACTGCAAAAACAAGGTTCAAAGCTTTTTACAAAGAGTAAAGAGTTTCTTAATCTTGGTGAAGTATCTGTTGTAAAAAACAGAACACAGTTAAGGCAGGAACTTGGTGCAAGACAAAGTGGTGGTTTTTATATTTGCACCATTCAGAAATTCTGCGACAGAGAAGATGACAAAATCGGACTTATCAATGATAGGCAGAATATTATATGTTTTTCAGATGAGGCTCACAGAACTCAGCTGGAGCATTCTAAGAAAATTCAGTTTAGTAAGGATGCCGATGAAAATATGAAAGCTATGGTTTCAAAACCATATGCAAAAGTATTGAAGGAAGCATTTCCACATGCTACTTTCGTCGGTTTTACCGGAACACCTATTGCGGAAACATATCAGACCTTTGGTGATGAAATTGACCGATATACAATGGATCAGGCAGTTGCAGATGGACTTACTGTTTCCATTAAGTATCATCCGCGTATTGCAAAGGTATTGCTTGATAATAAAAAAGTAAAAGAAATTGAGAATTATTATAAAAAATGTGCGGATGATGGTGCAACATATGAGGATATCGAAGCAAGTAAGAAGGCAATGAGCTCCATGGAAATAATTCTTGGTGAGCCTTCCAGACTTGAGCGTCTTGCTACAGATATCCACGACCATTATGTTGCGTCTTGCGCAGGTGATCCGGATAGAATACAAAAAGCAATGGTTGTATGTTCTAATAGAAAGATTGCTTATGCATTATTACAGAAGTTTAAGGATAAATACCCAGAATGGTTTGAGGAAAAGAAATCACCAGATGGGGTTTCTGTAACGGAAGAGGAACTGAAAGAATTGAAACCAATGCCATTTATGGCAATGGTATCCAGTGTTGGCAGTAACGATGAAAAAGATATGTATGATTATCTTGGCGGAGTTAAAAATGATAAGCGTTCAGAAGAATTGGATGCTGCTTTTAAACAGGAAAAATCAAATTTCAGTATTGTCATTGTTGTAGATATGTGGATTACGGGCTTTGATGTTCCTTGCCTTACATATTTATATAATGATAAACCTCTCAAAAAGCATTTGCTGATACAGACAATAAGCCGTGTAAACAGAAAATATCCGGGGAAAGAATATGGTATGGTTATCGACTATATTGGTATTCGCGACAATATGCGTGAAGCCATGAAGGTATATGGAGGCGATACATCTGTTGCACCGACAGCCGATGATGTAGAGCAGGCTACATCAGTCTTTAGAGAAGAACTTGAAGTATTGAAAAACATGTTCACAGGTTATGATTTATCACCATTTTTAAGTCCGGAATGTGATCCGATAGAACGATATAGACTTCTTGCAAAAGCAGCAGAATATGTATTTGTATCAACAGAAGAATTACAGTCGGAAGGAAATAATGGTGTTCAGAAAGTTTCCTTCAAAACCTACTTTTTAAAGACAGTAAAACGAATGAGGGCAGCTTTTGATATTTGTCAGCCTTCCGGATATCTTGGAGAAGAAGAATCTGCACTTGCACAATGCTTTATGGCTATAGCAGGTTTTGTTCGTAAGATGAGCGGAACAAGTGAAGTAGACACTGATACGATGAATCGTGCAGTTTCAAAGATGGTTGAAGAAGCATTAAAATATAATCAGGTGGAAAGTGTTCTTGAAAGCGGAGAGGAAGAAGATATTTTTTCTCCGGAATATTTTGAAAAATTATCTGATGTCAAAATGCCGGCAACTAAATTGGAACTTCTTGTGAAAATGCTCCGTAAACAAATTAAGGAATATGGAAAAGTTAATCAGTTAGCTGCAAAATCATTTCAGGAAATGTTGGAAAAGACGATTGCAGAATATCATGAAAGACGTAAACATCTTACTGCTGAAGAAGCCGGTGAGACACAGGAAAAGGCATCAGAGGATATCATTAAGATTGCAACGGAACAGGCTTTAGCTATTCTTCGTCAGATGAACGAAAATAGAGAGAGTTTTCGAAAAATTGGCTTAACATTTGAGGAAAAAGCATTCTATGATATTTTGATTTCTCTGCGTGACCAATATAACTTTGAGTACGGAACAGATAAAGAGGTAGATGGTGTTGCAGTCAATGATAAATGTAAAGCATTAGCTAAGAAGATAAAGGATATTATTGATACAAAATCCTCATTTGCTGATTGGCTCAATAATCAGAATGTTCGTAACCAATTAAAACTTGATATAAAAATCTGCTTGGTGAAGAATGGTTATCCACCACAGTATAGTCCGGAAGTATTCAATAAAGTTATGGAACAGGTGGAGAATTTTGAGGAGTATTCCATAACAGAAGATATAGGAAATGAAGTAGATAATTCTGCAAAGATTTATCAATATGAGCCAGAGTATAAGGTGATGAAGGTTGCGGAAGATTCGATACATTATGGTGATTCAAAAAATAATCAGTAGGGAGGCGTTGAAGATGAAGTACATTTTTTTCTATGATGAAACAGAGCATAGTAGAAAGATTAATTATGAAACTGTTACCGCGAATAATTACTATGATAATTTCATAACAGGAATTGTAGGGTGGAAAGCAGAAGATGATGAATGTATTTCTGACAGATACCTTGCTTTTGAATCGAAGTATGATTATAGAAAAAAAGACGGAGAATTAAAGAGTCAGACTATGAAAGTAAAAGATTTTAGGCTTGGGTTTGCTTCTCTTAATAATCATACGATTGAGTTATATGAAGACCTTGTATCACTATTTGACGAGAAAATAATTATTTATTTCTCTGTGTTTAGCAAAATAGAGTATGTTATTAGCCAGCTGTTTGTAAATTATCATAATTCTATGTTTGTTGATGTTGATTACATGAAATACTCAATAATTAAGGCTATCAATGTATATCGACCACAAAATGTGATAGAAGCAATTTATAAAGAGCCACAAATATTTGTTAAAGAACTACGGTCTTTTTTAGAAGATAGGATTATTAAAAATCAAGCGAATACTGCTTTGAAAGAGCATGAGAATCAAGCATTTCAGGAAATACTTTTACTGCTTGAGGACACAGAGGTACCCGAAACATTAGATTGGTCCTATTTTGCACCTTTTGAAGGATTTAAGAAATTGTTGACAGAGATGAATGTTAATGAATATCAGTTGATGATTGACCGAGAAGGAAAAGAATCGCATACATTGAATTCTGCAAAGAATGTAGGACTTAAAAATGTCATCGAAGAAGATTCTAAGGATTATATTGGAATCAGAATGGCTGATATGCTTGCTGGATTGATATCTCGATTGATGCAATCATTGAAGATATCGTTAATTGGAGATTATAAAGATGGGAAAATGAAGAAGACACTTTTAGATTCGGGCTGGTTTGCATTGAATCAAAGACAGCTTGAGTTGTATAAAAAATTATATCGGGTAATTTGTGAGATTAATGACTATTGGTACAAATCTTTTTCTGGAATTTATTCGGATGATTTAGTGGCTTTTGTAGCACTTCTTCAATTTATGAATCATTTTTCAGATGCAGATGAGATTCGTAATAGTAAGATAGAAATGCAACCAGAATATTATAATGCTTTTGTCTGCGAGAACTTGAACGAACGTTATAAAATAATGAGAAACAAATTACCGATTGATCCTATAGTAGAAGATGACAAAAATTATTTTTATAATCAAAGAGGTGCAATGGTTTATAAGAATATTAATAAGCAACCCATGTTGCCATTACATAGTGGACAAAATGAGTTTTATGTTCTTTCTGTTGGATTTTCACAGAATGGAACTCCATTAGTAACAATCTCTGAAAATGATAAGCCTATATGTTATAGGTTGCCGAATGAGTACAGTGATTGGACTATTACTGTCGTAGGGGCTGCCAACATGGGCGAAAGATTATTTCCATCAAAAGTGTTATTTTCATTAGTTGGTGGACGGTATTTGGTTGATATTTTATAGATTTTAATCATTTCAGAAATTTGAATATATAGTTTTGGAAAGTAGGTAAGATGACTATTGCTGATGGATATATTAAGGCGGCAATAATGTTTAGTAGTCTAAGATAGATTGTATAATCTTACATATTTTACATGCTTGTGGTATAAAAGAGAAAATAAATATACGACTAATGAATAAAATTAGTAGTGACAAGTAAGAGGTTGATTTACAATTATTTTATATTGAAGGTAAAAATATGTTTGTGGGTAAAATTAAGTTAAGCGATAATACGATGATGTTTAGACTTGATGATTATGAATTAATAATTTCAAATTCAGAAGGACAATGGACCAGCTGGAATGATATAAAAGCCATTATTAATGACGGATGGATTAAATTGGAAGATTTTTCAGAGAATGTTATATATGCATATATTGAGGAAGTAGAATTTTTAAATTTGTATGAATATAAGTGCAATTTGCAATTTTATGTGATTGACTGGCATAGAAAAGGGGAAAAACATACATTAGAATTTGATCACATATGGATCAAATCAGATTGTTTAGATTACTATTTTAGAGATGATGCTAAATACAAAAGTGATATATCCAATCTTATTGACTGTTGGAATGGTAAAGAAATTAATGAGGACAGGATTAATCGGAATACTTATGAAATAGATGCATTTAATCAAAAAATTATAATTGAATTTAAAACAATAATTCAAGGCAGTGATAAGCCATTTCCATATGATGTAAGAAATGTGATGGTTTTTGGAGTGAAAAAGACATCAGATCAGAAATTGTTACATAATGCAATTCATATGGCAAAAACATTTTTTAAATTTATATCAGTGAATTCTAGAGTAGATATAATTAATCCAGTTATGATTGGCTGCGGTGATGATATCAACAATTATACAACTATGCTATATATAAAACCGGATAAAGTGGAACATATTAATTCAAATAGATGCTTAAAATATGACGATACTGAAAGTGGTTTGGCAAAATTGTTGACTATGATATGTAACAATGAAATTTGTTTTAGATCATTATTTCCATGTAGTTCGAATGAAATAACATATGCAGACATTATGAACATATGTGCGGCATTTGAATTACAGTTTGATATAAGTGTAAAACAAAATTATAAATATAAAGAGCAAGAAAAAGTAAAAAAGAAAATTATAAAAATCATAGAGGATAGTAGAGAAATACAGTTTTCTGATTCGGAAAAGATACATTTTGATGAAATACTTGTTGGTATAAAAAATGTTAAGGAAATATTAAAAAAGCGTATAGATATAGTACTTCAAGAGTTTGTACAAATCTATGGAGATTTAAACATAAAATGCGATTTCGGAGAAGATTATGTAAATATGCCAGAGCGTATAAAAAATAGTCGAAATGCGTTAGACCATGGAAATGTTGAATATAAGTTTGAAAGACAAATGTATTGGGATGCAGAACTGTTAAGAGCAATGGTATATATGCTTATTTTAAAGACAGCTGGTGTGTCAGATAAAGACAAGTTATTTAATTCAGTAAAAAAGCTATCGAAATACCCTATATAAATGATTATTTGCTTTTAAGATTATAATTGTAATTATAAAGATGCGTTGATAAAATTTAGTTGGACTTTTCTTAAAAGAACTAGAGAATGGTGAAAAGTGATATAGGAAAGGAGTTACGTCGAATGATTGATATATATACAGAAAAAATTGATTCTAAGGATTGGATACTTCAGAATGACTTGTATTTTAACCTAAATACATCTAACGAAGAAATGTCTCCAAAGGAAGTCGATTTAATCCGGCAGATAGATGGTGCAAAACTGACTCCAGATAAGCACATAGAAACAAAATATGGTATAGGCACAATCCGTAACCTGTCATCAGGCTGCAAGACATTACTCAATATTGTTAAGCATTCTGATAAGGTGGTAAATGTAGAGGAATGTGGTCCCAATGTACTTAAAATCATTTTTACGATGGATAATATAAAGATATATATGTCAAGACCGACCTTGTTTGACATACCAGATGATGCAGAAATAAGATTTAACGATTCGGATGTAGTAGTTGGTAGAAAGGGATACAATGCCTGGTGGAGTAAGGAGTATGAAAGGAGAGAGGCAGATGATTTATAAGAATATTATATTTAAGGCAGATCCATTTTCATACGACTTAAAATTCGATGACAGAATAACGCTTGTTGGTGGAGACAGTGGTGTTGGAAAAACAGTACTGTATGAAATGCTGGAAGATATAAGACTTACAGATGAATATAAGGCTATCAGATTATTTAATTACCGGTCAGATGATTTTCAGAATACAATAAAGCAATGCAGAGATAGTTTTATTGTGGTAGATAATGCGGATAATCTGATAAATGATGAAGTTAGAAAATTTATTAATTTTGAATTATCGAATCAATATATGCTTTTCTTACGAAATTGCGATGGATTGAATGTATCAGATAAGAGTTTTAAGGTTATGAAGTTTGATAATAATAAGATAACACTGGAAGAGGAGTTGTGATATGAAGTATTTGTGGACAGAAGATACTGGTGCTGGACTTCATTTCTGGAAATTGGTTAATCAACTTTTCTTAGATGATGAATATGTAGTTGCAAGCAAGGGGAATAATCAGGGATTATTAGATGCGGTATTAGATTTGGATATTAAAGATGACGATAAATATTATATTGCATTTGATTATGTGGTAGATAATCAGGATATTCGTAATAAATATCGTGTGTTGAAAGCAATAGAAAAAAGTTCAGAGGGAAGGCTTATTATTTTGGATATGATTTGCTTCGAATACCTGATTCTTGCATTTGATAAACTTGTAGAATGGACAGGCACAGGTAAGGCAGATAAAATCAAAATTCGTGAAGAAGTTTTGGCAGCAGTTGAAAATCATAGAATCAACTTATCAAAGATTGATGATGAGAAGACATTACAATACATAGCTGGTTTTAAAAGATACTCAACAGAACGTGTAATGAAGTCATTGGTGGGCGAATTCACACAAAATGAGAAATGGTCTGTTAAAGGTTCTCTTATGGGGGAGTGCTGGTATAAGGATTGTTGTATTTCGGAACATCAGGATAGTCTTAGGTGTGGTAGGCCTGAGATTGAAGATGGGGATGAGAAGATGAAGATGTTGATACAGTCGGAGGAAGTAAAGAATATTTTATCTATTATTGTAGGCTAAGGGAAAGAAAGTGATAACTATATACTTTATGCATTATAATTAAGAAAATCTTTGGAAAGGAAGAAAAGTAAATTTGTATTAAAGGGAAATGCAGCAAAAGGTTAAAGGACAACTTCAAAATATAACAACTACAGAAGTAAGTCCGTAATATCGTTATTAATATGGATGATGAAATTGCTAAATCGATTTTGAATGAATAGACTGGCATGGACTATACATATTGTGATTTTATGTTAGGAGAGATAAAATGCACTGGTTAGATTATAGAAAGAGATTAGGAATTGATTTTGAGGATGAAGAAAAGGGAGCGTTTTGCACAGCTCTTATATTAAATAAACTTGATGATTTATCAGAAAGCCGAAAAGAAAGACTAGATTTTAATTTTATCATGGATTTTGATGCGGTGTCTGAAAATGAATATAAGTTGTTTTGCTCAACTACTGGTACAGAATATGAAGATATTCTGGATACATGGGAATCGAAAATTTATAATGTGTTAAAGGTAAATAAATTATCGTTTAAGAAGTTTTTGACTTATTATGTTGCATTCATTAACTGCTTGTCAAATAGAAAAGAAGGCATAAAACAAAGCGAACTTCTTGAATTATTGGATAATGCTTTTGATGAAAGCAGGTTAAACTATGTCTTATTAAAAGATAACAATAATTATTTCGTGTTTCCCAAGGGTGCCAAGGAACTTGATGATGCGTTGGTATCACAACCATTGGAATGGTTAAATGAATATCCACAAGCAAAAAAAGAGTGGGTAGAAGCATTGCGAGCTTATTCGGATGCTACAGATGAAAGTGCAAGTGATGTGGCAGATAAGTTTAGAAAAGCGTTAGAAAGATTTTTTCAGGAATTTTTCAATAAAACTCAGTCGCTTGAAAATCTTAAATCTGAGTATGGCAAATATTTGAAAACAATAGGTGTACCATCAGAGATTAGCAATAATTTAGAAACACTTCACCAGGCTTATACTAATTTTATGAATGGATATGCCAAACATCATGATAAGACTAGTAAAAAAGTACTTGAATATATAATGTATCAAACTGGAAATATTATAAGATTATTGGTAACACTAAAGGAAAGAGAATTATAGGATATTTTATGAAAAAATGCAGAATCAAGCGCAAAGTGAAAGTTGTTAGAGCAGCTGATTTTAGATGATGAAGCAGATTTATGGTATCAAAATGATAAAATTGATGGCAAATTGATATGTCGTAAAAAAATAATAGGCATAGAATAAATATCGATGGAAATAATAAGGTGAAAATTGAGTTTTGTTTCAGAAAACTCAATTTTCACTCAATTGAAATGGATTGTTATGCAGGACTGCAGAGAAGGTGCGGATATAATTGAGTTAAGTTTTATGGCAAAACTCGATTACTACCCTTATGGATTTAAATGTATTGTAAAATATAAGATTTAATAGACGGTACAATAAGATTATGACAAATTGTGCTATAAACGAATGCTTGTTTTAGAGAAAGCAGAGGATAAAATACATGTTTGTCTGTCTCTTGACTAAGAAATAAAACATATATTTTTTAGTCGAGAGTAGTCAATGTTTTAGTCGAGGATTTAGTCAAGGATAAAGAGTTTATCAGTATATGAGATTATGTTATTGTCTCGAGTTTCTTTCGAGTTATTTCTAGAAAAAACTCGAAAGAAAACTCGAAGCACAATTTAAGCCACAGAGAGGTTGTGTAAGATTAATTAAAATCATTCATAGCATCTACATATCCTTGCAAGCCATCTGCTTCGAGAGCAAGTTCTGCATACAGCAGAGGAGCATCTTGAGCAAGCCTGTAAAGATATACAATATCATCAGGATTATCAAGAATGACAGATGAATTACACTTCTGGCAATTGATTATGAATGGTTTACTGTCATTTGCATATACAACAATGGAATCTGTATCAGGTTCATACATACCAAACAGATAAATAAGGTTATTGTTCATTGTGAGTACCACCTTCCCAGAGATACTTAGCACCATCAAGTAAGTCAATGATGGCAGAAAGCATATTATTATAGCTGGTCTGCAGTTCCTTGATTTTATCACTTGTAGGAAGATTGTTTAAAGTTTGATGTTCATAGCATTCAATAAATGATTTCTGCATTTCAAGTAATTGTAGATACAGTGCATTAACAGTCTGTACAAGAGGATATATGGTTTCTTTCTTGCCGACAATGCAGATGCGGTTATAGATGCAGGAACGGACAAAGTAATCTTTCTTCATCATGCCGCTGGCAAGGATGCGGGCTTCGATTTGCTTGCGTTCAGCATCGCTGATTCTAAAACTTATAGTTGGATGTTTGTGTTGATTGCTCATGATAAAGCTCCTTTCATAGAGGGTGTGGCAGTAGGCACAGTTAAGCACCCGCAAGCCACATTTGATTATTCGTTTTTAGTAGTAAAAGTAGATTATATCTGCCATGAATTTCGTAGAAGCAATATTGAATCATTGCAACTAATTTGCAACTAAAGTTTTTGAAAACGATATGAAAAGAGTAACATTAGATGAAACAGATGCGGTGGAATGCCGCATAAAATCAGCATTTTTGATTTGATGATACTTCCTTTGGGAAGAGTTTGAATAGTAGCCAGCGGCATACCATCACAATTTAATAATTATATTATAAAAGCGAGGATGTACATCAACCTCGCTTTTATGCTTTTAAAGCGGCAATAGTATAATATTTATATTGAGATAGCTACGCACGGGACATTGTGATATGATAATAAACAGATAGTATATGAAAAATAATACAAGTTAAACAGGAGGTTCAAAATGTTATTTTTATGTTATCCAAGATGTTCAACCTGTCAGAAGGCTAAGAAATGGCTGGAGGAACACAATATAGAATTTACAGAGCGTAATATTGCAGAGGAAAATCCCAGCTTTGACGAATTACAGACATGGTATAAGCAGAGTGGACTTCCGCTTAAAAAGTTTTTTAATACAAGTGGATTAGTTTATAAGGAAATGCAGTTGAAGGATAAGCTGCCATCAATGAGCGAAGAAGAACAGTTAAAATTGCTTGCTTCGAATGGAATGTTGGTAAAACGTCCAATGGTTATAAGTGAAGATAAAGTACTAGTGGGATTTAAAGAGGCTGAGTGGGGAGCACTCGTAAAGTAAATCTAAATCGGAATTTCTTACCATAATATGACAAGTTTCGACTAATAAATTGCGTTAAAATAAGTTCATCATACAACAAATTGTGGCAATGCGGAGGGAAAAGGATGGCAGAGATGGTAAGATACAATGATTATTATGTTGATATGGCATATGTATTAGTTAAGCAAAAAAGCAATGATGACGAGATTAAGGCAGCAGAGGATTTATATGCTATAGATACAATTCTAGGTGGGATGGATACCTGTATTAATGCACATGAATTAGATGAAAGATTAAGAAATGAGTATAAAACTATTGGGATGATGGAAGCTGTTGCGAATAAATTCGTATTCAATGATGGACGACCTATGAATAGAATTATTACTGATAACGAGAAAATAATGAACAGTCTGAAGTTAGATAAAATGGGAATTGTTGCAGATGTATTGATAAAACATAATATAATAAAATGTGTGGATACATTATATGTTAAATTTAAAGGTAATACAACATTTTGATATAATATGTTGTCTTTAATGCAGATGGTTATTACATACTGACTTTATATAATCTTAGTTGTTAGCATAAGAACTACATCGTTGTAAACCGAGTGCAGATTGCTGAAGGTGCATATGAAAGATTTGCTTGTTTTAATTGGCTATGAATCTGACAATGATTTTGCAAATGGTTTTGCTGATATAATTAATAAGTTAAAAAATATTAAAACTATGGTATATATAAAGAATAAATGTTATGAGCAAAGATTTTCATCAGCAGGACTTTTATATGTGTACATTAACGGATATAAAGAGAATGAGATGATATATTCACAGCAGACCAATTCATATCAATGCATATGAAGAAACTTCATTCTCCGGAAGACTGCAAAGAACTTTTTTGAATAAGTGGATGGATTTGCAAGAAAAGCAGGATATATCTGGTATGATATAAAATGTTTACATTGTTGAAAAAATATATGCACATTTGCTAAAATCAAATTAGATAAATCAAATAAAAGATATGAGGGAGTAATCATGGAAATTTTAAGTTCATTTTGCACAGTATTTATCAGCATGTTGATAATTTTACTTTTATTGATATGCATATATTTATATTTCTTTTCAGGTCTCAGGGCGTTGAGAAATATTAAGCCATCTTGCTATATTTCTTATGATAAGAACCATTTTGATAAAGATTTTGAGTTTAAATGTGAATTTTGTGGTTCAATTGTATCTTCAAAGGATGCAAAATGTCCTAAGTGTGCGGGCGATTTCGGCAAAAATAAAGAATATTTATCAAAGAGACGGGCTATGCATCAGAATTATCTGCAGTATCTTAAGACACAGGAAAATGCTATTGAGAAAGAGATAGACCATATAACTGACACATTAAAGTCGGTTAAGAGATACAAGCTGATTCGTCATAAATATTTGAATTTTGAAATAGGAAATCCGCCTATTTATAAGCCAGCAACAGATTATGAGTTTACATGTGAATATTGCAATAATAAGTTAAGGGGCAGGAGTACAGATAAATGTGGCTGCAGTAACTGCGGTGCTTCATACCAGAAAAATCTGGAGTTACTGGTGCACGAAGAGGAAGATCAGCTTGAAAAATGTCATTATGAAGAATATATAAAACTGAGGGATTTGGAGATAGAGCAGAATATCAGGAATGAACAAAGAGATGCAAGAGTTGATGAAAAGTATAAGACACCTATTGGATTGGCTGAAAAAAAGGGAAAGTATATTGCTCTCTTCATTATAGTGGTGTTAATGGTAATTTCGGCTGGAATAACATTTTTGATTAATGAATAGTACATACAAATGCATTGATAAATAAAGGAGAGTCACCGGCAAAGTGGCTCTCCTTCTTTCATATCAGAAATTATCTCCATTCCATCCCCAGTTAGAGACGGCCTGATACTTAACATACACATGGTCAGGTGCGATTCCGAGAACATCATTGAAAATGTCACATATCTGTCCAGTAAGTTTTGAGAATGCAGCCGGATTCTCGCTGCCATAGACACTTACTTCAACCATTGCCATAGGTTCGTCATTGCTTCCTCTGAAATAGAGTCTGTAATCAGGCTCAAAACCGACCATAAGCCAGCTTTCAGATTTGCCGGGAATAGTCTGGATAGCCTGTCCAAGGCGTGATTTAATCTCTGTTTCCTGCGCTTCTGAGAGAGAAGTGCTAATCTTAGAATTGATAAATGGCATATATTTACCTCATTTCTACGCTGTGGCGCGTGTAATTGATAAGTTAATTATAACACTTTATTTGTAAAAATGTTTAATTGCCGGCATCTTCTTTTATGCCTTCTTTAATACCGTGTCGCTCTGCGTAGCCAGTGAGGATAAGTGTGAGTGCGCCATCGCCAGTTACATTGCAGGCAGTACCGAAGCTGTCCTGAAGTGCGAATATAGTGAGCATCAGGGCAGTTCCAGTGTCGTTAAATCCAAGCACGCCGGTAATAAGTCCGAGCGAAGCCATAACTGTTCCGCCAGGTACGCCAGGTGCACCGATTGCAAATATTCCGAGAAGCACGCAGAACAGAATCATAGTTCCGGCTGATGGAATAGTGCCATACAAAATCTTTGATACAGTCATGCAGAAAAATACCTCTGTCAGCACTGAACCGCATAAATGTATATTTGCAAACAAAGGAATTCCAAAAGAGACCATGTCCTTTCTCAAAACCTTTGATTTGCCGGCACACTGTAGGGCAACTGCAAGAGTGGCAGCAGATGACATTGTTCCAATTGATGTCAGGTATGCAGGACCGTAATGTCTGATTACTTCAATCGGGTTCTTCTTAGAATACAATCCAGCGATTGTGTAAAGCAGAGCCATCCAAATGTAATGTCCGATTAATACAATAATTATAATTTTCAGAAACACTGGAACCTGCTTTGTTATTGAACCTTCGTATGAGAGTCCGCAGAAAGTAAGTCCAATGAAAAATGGAAGAATCGGTATCATGATTCTTGAAACTATCGCAAGCACGATTTTCTGGAATTCTTCAAGCAGGTCAGAGATTAACTCAGCCTTTGTCCATGCCGCTGCGAGTCCGATCATGATAGAGAACACGAGAGCACTCATAACAGGCATAATCTGCGGAATCGACAATTCAAACACTGCCGCAGGCAGTTCCTTCAATCCATCCGCTGTAGATGAAATTGACAAATGTGGTATCAGCGCATATCCGGCAGCAGTCGAGAACAAAGCTGCTCCGACAGATGAAGAATATGCGATAGTTACTGCAATAAGAAGCAGCTTAGACGCATTTTTACCCATCTGTGTAATCGAAGGTGCGATAAATGCGATAATAATCAGCGGAATGCAGAAATTAATAATCTGGTTAAGAATATATTTCAGCGTCACCACAATATTTAATATGGCCTTTGAAAATGCATTGCCATCCGTCGAACTGAGCACCAGCCCGATAACAACGCCAGCCAGAACACCTACCATCAGCTTGAACGGCAGGCTGTTCCAAAAATTAGTTTTCTTCATTAAATAAATCTCCTTCATTTGTTTGGTTAAGAAAAATTATAATATATGGGATTGGAAATAACAATGGAAAGGTTTGGGGGATGGGAGAATTCCAAAATGTAGCTATTAAAAGTTGATTATATTAATTATCAATTATTTACATCCCAAAATGTAGAAATTATATATGTATATTATAATAAGTGACATTAAAAATCAAACAAAGTTTTTTAATCCAAATTGATAATTTATATTGACATCTTAAATCTAAAGTAGTAATATCCAGATATGAACTACATAATTAAGCAAAAGGAGGTGATACAATGATACAGCTATCTTTAGAATTTCAACTTGAAAAGCCACAGTTACCGCTGGAATATGAGAGATTGATGGTTAGTTTCTTAAAAGCAGCAAGCAGGAATTATTCGGAAGATATGTTTGAGCGATTATATAATAAGGAGCATTCAATTATTAAATCATTTACATTCAGTACATATCTGCCAGGTGCGGTATTTAAAGGTGACACTATATTTCTTAGGGACAACAGATTTAAAGTGTTTTTTACAGATGCTGATATGGGACAGACTATAGAATGGTTTAACGCTTTTCAACTTATGAGATACAAGCAGTATCCTGTCAGTGGCAATTCTATGAAATTGATTTCAATAAGGTCAAAGAATCGTAAAGATATTGTTGATGATGAAATTATTGTAAAGATGCAGAGTCCATTGATTGTAAGACGGCACGACAGTGTGACTAACAAAGACATTTATTATACATATGCAGATGAAGGATTTTCAAAGGCATTATGTGAAAATGTAGAGATTTTCATTCAGAAAATGGAAATCGGGGTTGATACAGAAGGATTATCAATAGAACCTGTCAAAGCAAGAAAAGTAGTAGTTAACTGCTTTGGAAGAAAGGTTGATGCTAACCTTGGAATATATAAGCTTAGCGGTAATTGCGAGCTGCTTAATATTCTTTATCAGGCAGGGCTGGGTGCCAGAAGATCAGAAGGTCACGGTAAATTCGAAATATTACTATAATTTTAGGAAAGGAGGGACAGAATGTGGGTAAATATCTGGTAACTATGGGAGATTTCCTGAAAAATGCGGGGATAGTAGGTCTTAACTATATGCTGGATATGTCAGATGCAGAGAGCGGAAAGGATTATGGCATAAAAATGCAGAACAGACCGGTAGATGGGCTTGAACTGTATGAGCAGGGATTATGGCTTGACGAGGATTTCGTGCAGCAGTGTGACTGGACTGGAATGTATTTTGATGCCTGTGTTAACTATTATGGAGATTTTACAGTATATAAAGGAATATTAGACAGAATTAACAAGATTATATGCAAAATTGATAATGACCAATGGAATCCGGACAAGCTGGTTAAAGAAGATAAGGAAGATATCAAGTTTATAAATGATAAGCTTTTGTCCAATAGTTATAAGGCTGGATTTGAAAATATAAGAAACGAAGTTGATGGGTCTGAGATATATGTGAATCTTCAGCAAAATAAATTAAATGCGAAATCAACATCACAAGAACTAAAACAGAGGCTTGAAGGTATCAAGAACTTTATAATGCAGCCAAAGTGTAAAGAAACATTTGTAATGAAGAGCGTCATATATAACTATATTAACCGTTTCTGGGATGGTAAATGTTTTCTGCTAAGAGCTAATGCAAAGAAGGACATGCGTATATTGTTTGAACAGGATTTTACAAAACCATTTAAAGAATATATCAGGACAAATCATGATAAAGATAAGGATATGTGTATAGACTGTGGAAGACCAATGGGAAATAAGGAACGTGTTTCTATTGCTTTTATGAAGGATATGGCAGATGATCTTGCGAGAAAAAAGTCTGCATTCTGGAATTGTAAAGTAGATGCCTTTTTGTGTCCTGCATGCGCATTTGTATATGCTGCCAGTCCGCTGGGATTCACACTTTTAGGACAGCGCTTTGCATTTATGAATACTAATTCATCAATTAATCAGTTACTGGCTTCTAATAGCAGGAGTGGAAAGATTGTGACAGAGGCAGAGAAAAAAGAAGCTGAGCGATATACACAATGGTTTGCCAGAATGTTGAAGCAGTTGATGGATTGTAAAGTTGAACAGCTTAACAATATTCAGGTTATTTTAAAGGGAACAGATGAGAAGGATAAATATATCTTTTCTGTAATAAGTAATGAAGCACTTCAGACATTTAATGATGAAAAGGTAAGAAAAGCTTTAGAGTATTTAGGAGAATATCCTTACACAAGAATTGGAGCAGATTATCTTAATATATACGAAAATGTAGTTATGAATATTCTGAAACATAGAAGTCAGGAATTGCTTCTAAAGAAAGTGCTAAAGAATAATCTTGATTCTGATAATGCGGGACAGATAGTAACTGCTTATTGGATATATGTTGTAATGTTGTATAGTGCATTTGTTAAGAAAGATAAGGATTTGCAAGGAAATGGAGGTAAGGTTATAGAAATGGGAAGTATAACAGTAATGGATAGTGGTTTTGCTTTAAGAACTGCCATATTGTCTTCAAAAGGGGCAAAGGATGATGAATGTATTAAAGGAACAATATATCAGCTTCTTAATGCATTATCTACGAGAAATACAGGAAAATTTCTGGATATTGTAATGAGATTATATTGTACCTGTAAGGTGCCAGCTGAAGTGGGACAGGCTGATAAATTAGTTATTCCAAGAGAGTTTGTATATATCCAGAAAAATCAGGAGTTATTTGAAGAATATGGATATGCATTTGTTTTGGGATTAAAAGGATGCAGACAGAATAAGAAGAATGAGGAGGTTATTTAGATGAGTAAGAACGGATTGACAATGACAATAGTATTTGTTGCAGAGAGTGCGAATTATGGAGAAGGATTAGGTAATATTTCTAATATTAAGAAAATGACAAGAGGTAATGCAAGCCAGTATTCATATATATCAAGGCAGGCAATAAGATATAATATTGTACAGCAGGCTGAGTGGGATAACACACCTGTCGAGGATAAGAGCGGAGTCGTACAGTTTGCTCCATCAGCTACTATTGAGGATTACCCAGAAATAGATTTATTTGGTTATATGAAGACAATGGCAAAGGACGATAATGCAAGGGGAGGTGCATCAACAAGAAGTGCAGTGGCTAGACTTAGCAACGCCATATCACTTGAACCATATCAGGGGGAGCTGGAGTTTCTTACTAATATGGGATTAGCTAAGCGCCAGAATCTTGACAATGGTATTGCACAGAGTGAAATTCACCGTTCTTATTATGCATATACAATTTCAGTGGATCTTGACAGGGTTGGAATTGATGGAGAGATTAATGTATCAAAGGAGGAAAAAGCTAAAAGGGTTAAAACACTTCTTGAAACCGTTCAGTATCTTTATAGAGATATACGCGGCAGGAGAGAAAATTTATCTCCATTATTTATCATAGGTGGTAACTATGAAAGAAAGAATCCGTTTTTTGAAAATATAGTTAAGATTGATAATAATATGATAAATGTTGATACATTGGTAGAAATGAAAGAAAGCAGTGAAGATCTTGAAAATTCTACAATAGTAGGAGTGACATCAGGAATCTTTAATAATGACAGTCAGATTAAGGAAAAACTTGGGGCTGTAACAATAGCAGAAGCATTTGGAGAGTTTAAGAGGAAAGTGGATGAGTACTATGCATAGAGCAATAAGACTGGATTGTTTTCAGAATCTTGTTAATTATAGAAAACCGAGCAGTTTTATAATTAAAGAGACCTATCCTCTTCCACCATATTCAACAGTAAGTGGAATGATACATGCCGCATGTGGATTTAAAGAGTATCACAAAATGAAGCTGAGTATTCAGGGCGATAACAAAGGGACTATATCTGATCTGTATACACGCTATTCATTTTCAGCAGGTGCCAGATATGAAGAAGGCAGGCATCAGATATGCGTAAAAGATGGCGGTAATTATGGAATATTTAAGGGAATAGCCAATGTTGAACTGTTATGTGAATGCAGGCTCATAATACATATTGTGCCAGAGGATGAGGCTGATTTTGAAATAATATATCAGGCACTTAAGAATCCGCCAACGTATCTGTCTCTTGGAAGATATGAGGATATTATAGATATAAGAGATGTCAGAATTGTTTCATTAAAAGAAGATGAAGAAGTACTGACTAATCACGATATGTATATTCCTGTGTCTTACATGGGGGAAGAACCTGTTGAAGCAACTGTTTATACATTGAATAAAGAATATGAGATAACTAAACAGGGGTTAAGGAGATGGAAGTCTGAAAAAGAAGGTGGAAGAGTTAAGGCATATTACTGCCCGCCTCATAAATGCCTGGAAAGAGCGTATGTAGATGATACGGATGATGAAGATGTTGTAATATTTGCGTGATGAGATTTTATTAATAGTTACATTGTGGATTTAAATGTATGGAGGGGTAGATGGAATATTTTGCAAAGTCAGTTCCGAATGGGGGTTCTAAAGAAGAACAGGTGACATTAAAACAGCATCTGGATGATACAGTTAAATGTGCACAGGATTTTTTTGAAAAATTCGGACATTATTTTACAGAAAAAGAAAAAGCAATAATAATAGAAGCATGCAGAGTGCATGACCTGGGAAAGGCAAACATTGTTTTTCAATCTAAGATAAATAAAGAGTTGGATGTAATAAAGACTCAGGAGATACCACACGGATTTTTAAGTGCAATGACGACATCGCCTGAAGAATTTAAGAATCATATACCAGAAGCAGATAATGATGATTATAAAGCTTTCTATACAGCAGTATATCATCATCATGTCAGAGAAGATAAAAACGGTGATGATATAATATTAAATTTCTGTAAGAAATACTATAACCCATATATAAGGGATTTTTTAAATGATGAAAGTATCAAAGCTAAGGTTTCGGGTATAAATAAATATCTTCTGTTCAGAAATACAGGCAGCATATCGGGAAGCAAATACATCATGAGCTGTTATGATAAGAATGAATATTTGCATGAATGGCAGGAATTTGTGCTAATCAAAGGTCTGCTGAATAAATTTGATTATACAGTGAGTGCTGGTTATACAGAAGCAGAGGATTGTTCTGCTTTCACAACAAAATATCTTAAAACATCTATAGAAAACATTTTTCAACAGCATGGATTAAGACCAGTTCAGGAGTATATGAGAGATAAATGTGATAAGAATCTTGTTGTGGTTGCACCAACTGGAATGGGAAAAACAGAGGCATCATTATTATGGCTTAATGGTGAAAAGGGATTTTATACATTGCCATATGTAGTATCATCGAATGCAATATATGAAAGAATAAGAGACAGGTATGAATATAAGGACGTGGCAATACTTCATTCAGACAGTATGCATTATTATTTTGAAGACCAGGTAAACGAAACAGATTCTGATGGATATGAAAAATATCAGAAAGCAAAATTATTATCTCAGCCGCTTACTATATGTACAGTAGATCAGTTGTTTAAGTTTGTGTATAAGGCGTTGGGAACAGAAATATTTGCAGCTACATTGAAATATTCTAAGATAATTATTGATGAGATACAGGCATATAGTCCATCAGTAATAGCAGCAATAATATATGGATTAAAGATAGTGACTGATATGGGTGGGAAATTTGCCATAATAACAGCAACATTTCCACCGGTATTGGGAAGTCTTATGCATAAATATGGATTGATGGCTGATAATCAGTATGAATACAGGGATTTTTTTGCATTATCGAATCTTAAAAGACATTGGATAGATATAAAAGATGGCGATATAGAAATAGATAGGGTTGTAGAAGATAGCTATGATAAAAAGGTTCTTGTAATATGCAATACGGTAAAAAAGGCACAGCAGATATATAAAAGCCTGACCGAAAAAACAGATAATGTTCATCTTCTGCATGCACGATTTACCAAAGAACATAAGAGAATGCTGGAAAATGAGATTATAAAGTTCTCAGATAGTGAAAATGAAACGGGAATATGGGTAACAACACAGTTAGTTGAGGCAAGTCTGGATATTGATTTTGATGTGTTGTATACAGAGATGAGTACGGCTGATAGTTTGTTGCAGAGAATGGGAAGATGCAACAGGAAAGGTCGGTATATTCCGGATAAGGCCAATATACATATATACATTAATGCAAATGGAGTAGGAGTCAGCCGGGCTATATATAATCGTGAGATATACACTCGTTCTGTTGAGTGTTTAGAAAAATATATTGGCAGAGTTATGACAGAATCAGACAAATCTGAATATATCAATAAAGTATACTGTACAGATGAGATAAAGGATACGGATTATTACAGGGATATAGAGAAGTTTCTTGCAATGTTTAAAGAACTGACACCAGCAGAATACAGTAAAAGTGAAGCTGATGAAAAATTCAGGGATATTAACAGTATTAAAATTATTCCTGATGACGTATATGAAGATAATCGTGAAGTTATAAGCGAGTGTATTGATATAATGCATAGCTCTGATGCTGATAGAAGAGAGAAGAATGACGCAAGAACAAAGCTGGATTCATATGTGATTTCTATACAGTTATATGCTTATAAGAAATATCCGGATGGGATAGATCGTGATGTAATATATGGTAGTGATATTCATAGATCATGTATTATGTACGATTTCAATGTTGTGGATTTAACAGGAGCAGGGTTAGTTTTAGGCGAATATGAAAGAGATATATTTGTCTGAATATTCATACGATAGGAGCATTTTATGGAAGAAAGAATAACAGGAGTGATGATTTATTATTATTTCGTGTGCTCAAGAAAGTTATGGTATTTTTGTCATCAGATTAATATGGAAGATGAGAATGAAAATGTGCAGCTTGGAAAATTACTGGATGAGAACAGTTACAAGCGGGATGATAAGCATATTGAAATAGATGGCATTATTAATATTGATTTTATTCATGAAAAAAATGAACTTCATGAGATAAAGAAGAGCAAGAGTATAGAAGAGGCTGGAATATGGCAGGTTAAGTATTATCTATATTACCTGAAAAAAAGAAATGTGGATGGACTTCATGGCGTGATAGACTATCCGCTGCTGAAGAAAAATGTTGATGTAGAATTGTCGGATGAGGACTGTAAAAAACTAGACGATATTATAAAAGAAATCATTAGTGTGAAGAATCAGGAGTATCCGCCGAAGCTGGAAGAGAAAAAGATATGCAAAAAATGTGCATATTATGATTTGTGTTTTATATAGACAGAAGAAGGTGATGATAATTGAAACAGAGTTTTTATGTGTATAATAATGGGGATTTAAAACGCAAGGATAATACATTACAGTTCACTGCTTATGACGGAGAAAAAAGAGATATTCCAATTGAAAGAATTTCAGATATATATGTAATGTCTGAGATGTCGTTTAATACGACATTTCTTAATTATATATCGCAGTATGGAATACCTATACATTTCTTTAATTATTATAATTATTATTCAGGAAGTTTTTATCCAAAGGATGGAAATCCGGCAGGTCAGTTGCTGGTTAAGCAGGTTGAACATTATGTGGATTATGATAAGAGATTGGATATTGCCATAAAATTTATACAGGCGGCAGCAGATAATATATATAGAAATCTCAGATATTATAATGGCCGCGAAAAAGATGTCTCGGAATATATGAGGGATATAGATTCACTTCGTGGAACTCTTTGTAAAGCAAGGACAATAGAAGAATTGATGGGAATTGAAGGAAATATAAGAAAGAGATATTATGCAGCGTGGAATGTGATTGTTAATCAGGATATACAGTTTGATAAGCGTGTTATGCATCCGCCAGACAATATGATTAATTCATTGATTTCATTTGTTAATTCCCTGGTGTATACGCGTTTATTAAGCGAGATATATCATACACAACTGAATCCAACGATAAGTTATCTGCATGAACCGGGAGTAAGAAGATATTCATTATGTCTGGATATATCGGAAGTATTTAAACCATTGATAGGAGACAGATTGATATTTTCGTTGTTAAACAGAAGACAGATAACAGAAGACAGCTTTACAAAAGAACTTAACTATCTTCATCTTAAGAAAGAAGCTTCTAAACTTATTGTTTCAGAATTTGAGAATCGTATGAAGAAAACGATAATGCATAAAGAATTGGGAAGGCAGGTGTCTTATCAGTATCTGATGAGGTTAGAAGCATATAAGCTTATAAAGCATTTAATAGGCGAGAAAGAATATGAAGGGTTTAGAATATGGTGGTAGTATATGTATATTGTACTTGTATATGATGTTAGTAAAGATGAAAATGGGCAAAAGAGATGGTCACATATTTTCAAAATCTGCAAAAAGTATCTGACGCATATTCAGAATTCTGTCTTTGAAGGAGAAATATCAACAGTTCAATTAGAAAAATTACGACGTGAGTTGAAACCACATGTTAATGCTAATCTGGATTCAGTCATTTTATTCAAAAGCAGGAGTGAAAAATGGCTGGATAAAGAATTTTGGGGTAAGGAAGATGATTTGACGAGTTTCATAATTTGATTGTCGACCAGAAATAGTGTAAAATATGCACAGAGTCGACAATGGCGATATTGCTATGCTTCTGGCATATTAAGGGCATAAAGTATTAGTAATCTCTTGGCGGATTTAAAGGGTAGACAGAATAACGCTTCAGAGTTGAGAAACAGAGAGGCTTTAATAATTACGGGAATTAATAGATACATAGTGGGATGTAAATGAGCCAGGAGTACCAGTATAAAGAGAAATCATAATAGAATTAATAGATACATAGTGGGATGTAAATTAGCCTGCCATATGGGAGCGCAGGCCCCATATAACCGAATTAATAGATACATAGTGGGATGTAAATAAAAATATCTGTATTCTGATTTTATATCATCATGGAGAATTAATAGATACATAGTGGGATGTAAATACAAGAAAGGAATTAAACACCCTTTAGGAGTGTTTGAGAATTAATAGATACATAGTGGGATGTAAATTAGTAAGATATAGAAACCCACTTACAAATCATTATCTAGAATTAATAGATACATAGTGGGATGTAAATATATTTATAGCTATATTTGATTCTATAGGGAATAAGGGAATTAATAGATACATAGTGGGATGTAAATTATGTAACTGTAGGGGTAATTTGTGCAGCGTCATCGAATTAATAGATACATAGTGGGATGTAAATGTGACAATCTGTGGCTTCACGTTTTCGTTTTGGGAGAATTAATAGATACATAGTGGGATGTAAATGACGGAGTAATTAACATGAACTCGGCTTTCAGAAAGAATTAATAGATACATAGTGGGATGTAAATTATGAAGATTACGCAGTACAAAACGGAATATTATGAATTAATAGATACATAGTGGGATGTAAATGTATCCGTGAGCGTCTATCTGCCATTGTGCCCTTGAATTAATAGATACATAGTGGGATGTAAATAGATTATAAGCCATAACAGCAAGTTGCATTTCGTCGAATTAATAGATACATAGTGGGATGTAAATACGGATGTGACCTCTGAAATACTCGTACAGCTTAGAGAATTAATAGATACATAGTGGGATGTAAATAGATTATGACGGACAGTGTATTATCTATGTCATTGACGAATTAATAGATACATAGTGGGATGTAAATTGTAATGGTCAACATTTGTTATAGGTCCGCTAATAGAATTAATAGATACATAGTGGGATGTAAATTAGTTTAGCGTGTTGTTGTTGTGTGAATTACGCACGAATTAATAGATACATAGTGGGATGTAAATTAGTTTAGCGTGTTGTTGTTGTGTGAATTACGCACAGAATTAATAGATACATAGTGGGATGTAAATACAGATGACAAGGCAGCACAGGAGACTCCGTATGAGAATTAATAGATACATAGTGGGATGTAAATGGGCAGGACAGCGTGCTTAATCATCCGGAGTATTTAAAATTAATAGATACATAGTGGAATGTAAATCTGCGAATAGGTGTAATTTCAAGAGAAATATTTTTTATCGTTATTCTGTTGCACCGGTGCAACTTTGAATTATTCTACTATGCACAAATCTTCTGCAAGCATATCTGCCTAAGATTTTGCTCTTGCATAATTCTTCATTTCTAAATCCTCACTTTCTTAAAATTGGGTATAAAAATACCACCAATCTCTCGACTGGTGGCTACTCATCTACTGTCCCTGTTCCCAAGCCCACTTTTTAAATTTCTCAGCAGCTTCTATTGCTTCTTTAGGGGCATTTTCAAGATGACACCCAACCATAAATGGTTCAAAAATATCAATAAGTTTCTGTATCTCTTCTGGATATTTTACTGGCATAATCTTACCCCTTTCTTTTTATTAATGTCATATATTCCGCTTCAACTTCATCATAACGATTTGCAAAATACATTTTCTTTGCATAATCACTTATCTTACCCACATTATATTCATTTATACCAAGTGCGTCAATTGTTTTCTTACACTCTTTATTTAATTCTCTAATATACTCGCTATAGTTCTCTTTAGTGATATTCCAGCCTTTACTTCTAAATTTTTCAGCTTGCTTCATATGCCACATCTCATGATACTCTGTTACACCTTTTTGTCCCACAATGTCTTTATTAGCAATTTCTGGGATATAATATACAACATTATTTACTGCATCATACTTTCCATATGCCTTTAATTCATCTTTTGACAATATTCTTATCTCTGGCATCCTATCTTTTGAAATATCCCATTTTTTAAGTGCCTTAACAGTATTGGTATAAATCTCGTGTAATGTTCTTGGCTTTATATCAACATTATCTGATACATATATATCTTCCTGATATGTATTAATCTTTTTTACATCTACTTTTGTATCTGGTCTAACCTCGATTGTCTTACTATCGCCTCTTATTATCGGTCTATATTCCTGACTATCTGATAATTGTTGCTCCCATTGTTCCTTCCTAGCTGCATACATCTTCTGATTATCCGGGTCTAAGGAATACCTAGACAGCCTGTCAAACTGATCAACCAGCATGACAGTATATTGCTGTTTCTAATCCTGTTTGTAATCTTTTTTGACCTTTTTATCATGAATACGCTGGTTGCATCATGGGTAATCACAGTAGAAAATTGATGGTGAATATATGCCAGCGATAGGGAACTGGTGAGAAAATATAGTAGTAAATAGACAGAACAATGATATATTTAAAAGATAAAATTAAAAGAATATGACTTACAAATTAGACAATCTGAGGAATTGAAAATATTTTTGAGATGAAAAAGATTTATTTAATATGGAATCTGATAGCAAAGTTTTGAATGCCTTAAACAATATAAAAACATTTTAGAGGTACTTATGAAATTATTCTCAAGGGTAAAAATATCACTGTTTTTACAATTAGCAATGGCATTGATTTGACATCGACTTATGTATTTTGTGAATTGTGGGAAAAGCAAGAAAAGTTATAAGTGAAAAATGATAAAGATATATTTGAAATTGCTTGTCGACCTATTATAGTGTAAAATATAAGCAAGGTCGACAAAGGCTTAATTTATGCGTTTAATTTGAATTTATTGAAAATGACATTAGTAATATATGTGAGATTTTATTAGAACGACAAATAACAGCTTTAGATTAGAGGTTTAAAGATGTATATAAAATTACGGGAATTAATAGTTACATAGTGGGATGTAAATGGCTATAGCTGGTCAAGATGGGATGGCTCTTTCAGAATTAATAGTTACATAGTGGGATGTAAATGCGGGGAGCTTCAGACTCAGGGAGGTATAAATGACAGAATTAATAGTTACATAGTGGGATGTAAATGTAACAACCGAAGTAATAACTTCCTGTGTAAGTCCGAATTAATAGTTACATAGTGGGATGTAAATGTTCTATAGAAATCAAAGCAAACAATGTCGAATGTTGAATTAATAGTTACATAGTGGGATGTAAATATATCTACGATAAGTTACAATTCAGAAGAGTTTTTGAATTAATAGTTACATAGTGGGATGTAAATAAAAGCATAGAAAGAGATAAGGTGAAAGTGTATGGGAATTAATAGTTACATAGTGGGATGTAAATACCCTGGCGGTCTATGTATTTTCTTTCTAAAATGGCGAATTAATAGTTACATAGTGGGATGTAAATTTGAAAAGACTGGGGAAGATATAACATTTTCTATCAGAATTAATAGATACATAGTGGGATGTAAATAAAGCCAAGTACATATATGTTACAGAGCATGATCCTGAATTAATAGATACATAGTGGGATGTAAATAAGAATCAGGTATTTGCTGTAAATGATGCAGATAAGGAATTAATAGATACATAGTGGGATGTAAATCATGTTTACAATATGCTTTGTGATGCCTTTGCTGGCGAATTAATAGATACATAGTGGGATGTAAATAAGTTAGACCAAGCGGCGCTCGTTTACGACGCTTTTGAATTAATAGATACATAGTGGGATGTAAATCTTAATTACTTAGAAGCCTTAGAAGCTGTAGCAGTGGAATTAATAGATACATAGTGGGATGTAAATAGTTTGATATATGTGGATTGTTTACATACACACAAAGAATTAATAGATACATAGTGGGATGTAAATACAGAAACGCAAGAGAACACACTCGCAGAAATCCGCGAATTAATAGATACATAGTGGGATGTAAATGCAAAACAAGTACAGTAAAAGGTGTAAAAGAAAATAGAATTAATAGATACATAGTGGAATGTAAATTTGTACGCTTCTTTCCGGGATATACGCAGCTTCTCGAATTAATAGATACATAGTGGGATGTAAATTGCATCAATGATTGCATCCACGATGTCGATTCGCTCGAATTAATAGATACATAGTGGGATGTAAATAAACTTAATGGCACTAAACTTTAGGAAAATGCCGAGAATTAATAGATACATAGTGGGATGTAAATTTAAACAAAAATCCAGAAGTGGTGACAGCGTGTGGGAATTAATAGATACATAGTGGGATGTAAATCATTTCAAGTGGTATAGGAAGCGCCCTGCCATTTTCCGAATTAATAGATACATAGTGGGATGTAAATACGTACAGCTCCGTAATAGAATGGATTGCTCAATATGAATTAATAGATACATAGTGGGATGTAAATTACAGTTATATCTAAGGGTGAGATATCTCCTTATCGGAATTAATAGATACATAGTGGAATGTAAATTTTGATGCGATAGTTGTTACTATAGGTGCATTTGCGAATTAATAGATACATAGTGGGATGTAAATTAACTAAGTATTACAAAGATACATTAAACGGGGCAATATGGAGATAACCAGCGGTGCATTTTCATATGGTAAGGTTATTAAAAAACCATAAATGAAATGACGAATTCTGGGTTAAGGACAATAGATTATGCAAGTGGAAGGACGAGCCGTATAGAGGTAGCAGCAAGACGAGCCATAATGACTGCAGTTACACAAGTCACGACAAAGGTAACAGAGCAGAAAATGGAAAAGCTGCATACGGATTATGTAGAAGTAAGTTGGCATGAGACAGCAAGACCTACGCATCAGGTATGGCAGGGATGAGTGTTTAAATGGAATAGAAATAATGATGCGGATAATAAAATTCAGAATATGGAAAAACAGAGTATATCTGTAGCAAGGAGGAAACAGGCACAAAGCTTAAGAAATGATTCTAAATATCAAGATACAATCAGGCAGAGGAAAGAAGAATGGAAGAAACGACATTCAGAATTTGATAAAGCTACTGCTAAGACAGAGATTAATAATATCAAGAGCCAGATTGCGGATATGCAGAAACAGATAAATGCGAGTCTTGAAAAAGAAAAGCCTCTTGAAAAGAAAGTATATATTGATGGAACTGGCACTGATGAAGATATGAGAATATTAAGGCAGTCTGCTACTGAAAGAAAGAAGATGCAGGAGCAGGTAGAAGTTCTTAATGGTGATATGCTTGATAAGCAGGAGGTTTACAAGAATGAAGCACAGAATAGGCTTATTAAAGCCGGTACAATTGAGAAAATAAAGCTATCTAAGAAAATGACACCTGATACAGTTGACGTATTGGAAGATACATTAACTAAGCTTAAGGACAAATATGGCATTATGCCAAAAGGTGTTGTGTATGATCCGTCAAAAGTGCCAGATGCCACAGTTACATATAATTGGGTTGACGACAAGATATATATCTAACAGATTCAATGATATTAACAACTATGCTGATATTGTTAATAAATCCGAAGATTCTCTTATAGAGTATAGAGAAAAGGCAGTTATCAATAAGGCTGAGGCAGAAATTGAGCTGAATACATAGCGTATGGCAGTCAGGGAGAACCTCATGGATACATTAACCCATGAATATGGTCATTTCATACATAGGCATGCTAACGCGGACTATGTTCAGAAGTCAAGCGTGTTTGGTGCAAAGGATTTAGGTGGTAAGCTCATTAACGGTGACTGGAAGTACGATATCAACTCATATTATTCTGCAAATGCTAAGATAGAAACTGCAAAAATAAGTAAATATGCAACAGAGAGTCCATATGAAGCATTCGCGGAAGGTTTTCTTGCTAAGGAAAAAGGACAGGAGATACCAGAGAGCATAGAAAAGGTTATTAAAGAGGCTAAGGTTAAGGCAGGAGTTAAAAATGTTGCAAAAGTAGATAGAAGTGGTACAATAAAACAAAACTTACAGTTATTTGCCAATAAAATGTCAGAACAAAAATTCATACAGTATGCACTGAATCCTTTAAAAGCACCCGATAAGGCAAAGGCATTTAAAGAAGCGTTAGGGTATACAGTAGATAATTTTGAAGATTTACGGCAAAATATCTTAGATAATCTTGTAGAGGATAATTTTATTGAAAAAGGTGATAATGGTTACGGAATGAGATATGAGCAAATATTAGAATTAGCAGGTCCTAATGGTAAAAAAGCAAAGGTTTTAACTGCTTGGATTCAGGATGGCAGTGATAAGAGGCTTGTATCTGTATATGTTGATAAGTAAGGATGGATAATGATGAAAATAGAATTATATGATCGAGTACTTCTAAAAGATGGTAGGAAAGCCTCAATAGTAGAAATTTATAAAACGGATGAATATTTTATTGCAGATATAGACACAGAAGATGGAACAATAACAGAGGATTTAAGAGTAGAACAGATTGAAAAAGTATTAAAGTAGCAGCCACCAGTCACAAGATTGGTGGTATTTTTATACCCAAGTTGCACCGGTGCAACAGGAAGGGGTGTGTATGGCAGCAGAAGAATATCCAGATTTTGTGCAGACAACAGGGTATGGAGTAGATCATCTGGGGCTGTGAGGCATTAACTGTTATCATAATTTCTGGGATTTTATTCATGGTATATCAGTAATGCTTTATACAGATGATCAGTTGAATAGAATGAACAAACACATATGAGAAAATAATTAGGAGTAGATAAAGGCTACAAGAGCAAGAAAGTTTTAAATATATGCACAATGGTCTAAGTGCTTGCACCTTACTAAAAAGTTTGTAAATTATAAATAGAATTGAGGTAAGACAACATTATGATTAAGTGTTTTTTGTAGGGAACCATCCGAATGAAAAATATATTAAATTGGGGGAATGTCAATAGATGATGTTTGGCTTAAATTAGTACGTTAATTATTTTGGAATTATACTATGTTATGAAAATATTGATTTTATAAATTGATTGTCGACTCATTATAGTGTAAAATATAAGCGGGGTCGACAATGGCTCTATTAATATGTTTAAGTTGAATTTATTCAAAATAGCATTAGAAATTTATGTATGAATTTATTAGGTCGACAAATAACTATTTTGGTTTTGAGATTTAAAGCTGTATAAAAACTTACGGGAATTAATAGTTACATAGTGGGATGTAAATACTAATTAATTTGATAGGCAAGCCAACAGACGACCTGAATTAATAGTTACATAGTGGGATGTAAATTTGTTACGCCGCGACGTCCAACAATCAGGCGGATCTGAATTAATAGTTACATAGTGGGATGTAAATGAAGAAGATTTTATTTCTTACCTGGAAGAAAGGACTGAATTAATAGTTACATAGTGGGATGTAAATTGATGCGGTCAATTCTTTCGATGAAATCGTCGTCGGAATTAATAGTTACATAGTGGGATGTAAATGAAGAAACAGCAGCCAAGACAGCAGCGGCAACAAAAGAATTAATAGTTACATAGTGGGATGTAAATATAAGTTTTATTCTGTAAAATGTAAGGATAACATGGAATTAATAGTTACATAGTGGGATGTAAATATAGTAGTTAATGAATATGTTCGTAGAAAAGGACAGGAATTAATAGTTACATAGTGGGATGTAAATTACGAAGAGCGATGTAACTAATAGCTGCCGGAATCATGAATTAATAGTTACATAGTGGGATGTAAATTTCTAAATAGTTAAAAGAATTATAAAATATCGCTTGAGAATTAATAGTTACATAGTGGGATGTAAATTCGCATGGAGCAACCCCAGAGTAATAACGAAACTATGAATTAATAGTTACATAGTGGGATGTAAATCTATATTCCAAGGATATCTATAATATGGATTTTAGGAATTAATAGTTACATAGTGGGATGTAAATTGTCTATCACCTCCCTTCTGAGAAGATGAAAGACTGAATTAATAGTTACATAGTGGGATGTAAATGAAAAACAGAAGATGAACTATTCTTTACATAATCAGAATTAATAGTTACATAGTGGGATGTAAATTTCTGATTGTCGCTTTGCTTACCCTTTTGTCACCTGAATTAATAGTTACATAGTGGGATGTAAATGCTCAATACGCTTAGTATAGGTCAGCTCTTTATAGCGAATTAATAGTTACATAGTGGGATGTAAATTGCAAACGACAGGCAAAATGGCACAACAGACAGTAGAGAATTAATAGTTACATAGTGGGATGTAAATATGACATTATGGAGAGTTACGGCAGATTTAACACAGAATTAATAGTTACATAGTGGGATGTAAATGAGAAATTAATGATTTTCTATGATACAGTAGACAGAATTAATAGTTACATAGTGGGATGTAAATTCATTATTTATTAGACTGCCGTTTACCTTTGCAAAAGAATTAATAGTTACATAGTGGGATGTAAATATTAAAGACTGGGTATATTGGTTCTTCACATTTGGAATTAATAGTTACATAGTGGGATGTAAATTCATTAAGAACAATATACAGGATTACAGATATGTTGAATTAATAGTTACATAGTGGGATGTAAATGATACTTGGAGAAAAAAGCGGTGGTAAATCTTATCGAATTAATAGTTACATAGTGGGATGTAAATGTAAACACAAGGGAGACAACAATATGATAACAGTAAAAGAATTAATAGTTACATAGTGGGATGTAAATTAATATGTCTTTATCAAGAAAGGCTTAAGCATGAATGAATTAATAGTTACATAGTGGGATGTAAATGAAGAATATACTGGGGATTGATATCCAAAATCGTAGAATTAATAGTTACATAGTGGGATGTAAATTATGTTCTTAAGATGGCTGATTTCAGTAAGGCTAAGGAATTAATAGTTACATAGTGGGATGTAAATTACGGAATCGGAGGAAAAGGTTCACTCCCGTCATTCGAATTAATAGTTACATAGTGGGATGTAAATTATTTCAGCAGGCAAGAAACTAAATAACTCTTTAGAATTAATAGTTACATAGTGGGATGTAAATACAGAAACGCAAGAGAACATACTCGCAGAAATCCGAATTAATAGTTACATAGTGGGATGTAAATTATTTTAGAACATTCAATCCACTGCACAGCGCACTGTGAATTAATAGTTACATAGTGGGATGTAAATTAAGATATTTCTATTCTTATGCAACACTTGGAAGATGAATTAATAGTTACATAGTGGGATGTAAATTTTTACACACTGTTAGCGATTGAATTTGGTGCTGGGAATTAATAGTTACATAGTGGGATGTAAATCATAGTCTAAGCCCTGCATAAAATATAGCTCAAATGCGAATTAATAGTTACATAGTGGGATGTAAATTAAACAAACGCAGCTTCTCAATGTTGTGTGTAATCTTTGCATTTACTTCAACATCAATAGATGTAAATTAAACAAACGCAGCTTCTCAATGTCTCCACCATATGAATTAATAGTTACATAGTGGGATGTAAATTTTATTGTAATGTCTGCTTGTATCGGATTATCAATGAATTAATAGTTACATAGTGGAATATAAAATGACACATGATAAAAGGTTTGATTATTCTTTCTTAAAGATGAACTATCAAACTGAATATGAGGTTATATTAATTTCTCATTTTCAAAGCTAGTTTATAAATCTATCGAGAATAAGAAATATTAATTCGATAATTAATACTATTTATGCAGCAATCAAGTCTTAAATGTATCTTAGAGCTTTTTTTAACAGAGTTAATATTAATATAATGAATCGTAGATATGTAGTAGATTGTAAATTTAGTTTAGAATATGTAATTAATATAAGCAATCCCCTCCACGCAACCAACGCCACCACAATTCCCACTTTTCTGACAACTACAATTGGTGGAATCCACATTTTACAAGGATTATAATACATACATAACAACAGAAAGGACTGACATTATGCTACAGGAGAATCTTATTATGCTGAGGTCGCTTGCGGGTAAGACGCAGGAGGATATCGCAGAGGTTATTGGAATATCGAGGCAGGCGTATGCCAAATGGGAGCGTGGTGAAACAATTCCTGACATTGAAAAATGCGGCAGACTTGCAGAATTTTATGGCGTGACGATGGATTCCTTAATAAAGGACGATGTGCAGCTTGAAGGGTAGAAGATGGCGCCGGCACCCAAAGGCAAACACATGTGGGGTGTTGTCACAGTGAATGACCGCGGTCAGATAGTTATTCCTAAAGAGGCTAGAGAGACTTTTGGACTGGTGAATGGCAGCAGGCTGGTTGTGCTTGGCGATGACAATGAGGGCATAGCGCTTGTTAAAGCGGAGCAGTTTGAAGAAAAACTTAGCATGGCAATGTTGGTTCTTAGTAAAGATATTAAGGAATGAGGTGTTATGTATGATTTGTCCAAAATGTAATAAGGAAATGCGAAAAGGATACCTTTTCAGCAGTAAAGACGGCGCATTCAGCTTTGCCGATGAAGTGCCTGGAGTATTCACAAATGCGAAAACAGCCAAAGGATTTGTTGAAATCACACCGCTTAAGGCGAGCCACAGAACGAAAGTGGAAGCATGCATATGTGAGAATTGCAGGATAGTTGAATTTGAGTACTAAATACCTGCTGGATTCTGTGCGTATTAATAAGAAAAACCTACGAATTGATGATGCATTGTCAATTTAGTGGGTCAAATCTGAGAAAGATTTCAAGCTTTCAAAAGAAAATGCCTACTATATCGGGAGATTACCTGTTTGTAGTAGGTTTATTTTTTATATTAAATCGACTGTTAATATAGACAAGATTTATTGTCAGTGTAAAAAGCCCACTAATACTTCTTTTATATGTAATCTAGTAGGCTTTTCCTGCAGGTTGCTTTCGCAAACGTGTTTTATAGACATACTCAATCTTCATTTTGTTACACATTGGTAGGTCTTATGATAAAATATCTCATATAATGAAGCTATAACCAGAAAAAGTAAAGGAGTCACATATGAACACCCAACCATTTACCATATCACCAATTCCAGACGACATATTTGCCAAAATGCAGGGGAAATCATTTAAGGACAACTGCACCGTTCCAAGAGAAGATTTGCGGTATCTTAAAGTTTTGCATGTCGGATTTGATGGGGAAACGCACATAGGTGAGCTGGTTGTGAACAGGCTGATTGCTGATGATGTGCTTGATATATTTAAGCAGCTTTACGAGGCTGGCTATGAGATTGAAAAAATCAGACTTATTGATGAATATGATGCTGATGACGAGAAGTCGATGAGTGATAATAATTCTTCAGCGTTTAATTTCAGATACATTTCCTATTCAACGAAGCTGTCAAAGCATGCGTTAGGGCTGGCGGTTGACATCAACACGCTTTATAATCCTTATGTGAAAAATGTTGATGGCAGAAGAAATGTAGAGCCTGCCAATGCTGAAAAGTATACAGACAGAAGCATTGAATTTCCACACAAAATCGACCATGACGATTTGTGCTATAAGGTGTTTGCAGAACATGGATTTGAGTGGGGCGGCGACTGGGAACATGCAAAAGATTACCAGCATTTTGAGATGCCCGATGAGTGGATTAAGAAAAGTTCGTGCAGAAAAATGTAATGTAACACAAAAACTCGTACATAAAAGTGTGGGAAAATACATTTTTACGTCCATAAAAATGTTGAACATATCCTCTTAAAGGAATCAAATATTATACATAGGATAACCGCTTTCACATCAAGGTAAGTGACAATAAATCAGTTTTTAAGTAAAAATGTATCAAGAAAACGGTATATTTCAGAATGAACTATACAAAATGCACAAATACTTGCGTAAATCTTTGTAATTTTAAGCCATTTCATTTTTATCCTTATTATGGTATTTTTAGCAACAGAGGCGATTTATTTTGCATGATATAGGACACTGCCAGCAAAATAACGCCTCTTTTGCTATTTAATCTATAATGTTTGGGAGGTTAATCATGATTAAGAAGGCAAGAAGGGTTTTTGTAGCTGTTGTTGCGGTATTATTAGTATGTTTTACAGCAGTTCCGGTGTTGTCAGCTAATGCGGCAACACAGAATTCATGGAATTTCAAGAATTCTAATTTTAAGAAGTTAGGAACTATTAAATCAAGTACTACAGTAGACGGACTTGGTCTTATGGCAACAAGCAGTAAGAATATGAAGGTTAAGGCGGAATCTGTAACAGTAGATGGCACAGCATATACATATTGTCTGGCTCTTTCTGGTACAGGCACTACATCATATCGTTCAGTTAAAGTACCAGTGTTAGGTTCTGATACAATTAAGGTAGTGTTAAGAAGCAGTGGAAGCTCTACCCGTAATTTAATCGTAGCTGATTCTAATGGAAAGAAGCTTGGAACTATTGCAGCTAATAAGACAGCTTCTTTAGGAACATATTCATATTCAGGTTCTAAGGGATACATATATCTGTATTCAGAGAACAGTGGAATTAACATTTACAAGGTGCAGGTTGATTCTAAGGACAGCTCATCATCTGGTTCTTCATCAGGAAGTTCATCAGGTTCAGGCAGCTCTTCATCAGGAAGCAGTTCATCTTCAGGTTCATCTATATCAGGTGATTATGTGGTTAAGGCAGGTGGTATGTCTTTAGCAGATGCACTTAAGAAGGCTAAGTCAGGACAGACAGTAGTTATTGATGGAACAGTTAAGTCTGGAGCTGTTTCACTTCCAGCAGGTGTTAATCTTGCAGGAAAGAATAATGCGACAATAGATTTCTCACAGACAAGCGGAAGTTCAGGAAGAGGAATTACATTATCAGGTAATGGAAGTACACTTTCTAATATTACAGTTAAGAATGCTTCTGATAATGGAATCTTTATTTCAGGTTCTAATAATACATTAAAGTATGTAACATGCTGCTATAATGAAGATGCAGGTTTTCAGGTAAGCAACGGAGGAGCTAATAACAAGTTTTATAATTGCAAGTCTCATCATAATGCAGATGCCAAGGGTGAGAATGCTGATGGTTTTGCAGTGAAACTTCATTCAGGTGAAGGTAATTATTTTGAAAACTGTGTAGCTGAATACAATAGTGATGATGGCTGGGATTGTTATGCAGCTCATGGAGCAGTAACACTTGTAAACTGCCAGGCTAACTACAATGGATACTGTGATGGAATTTATGGTGATGGTAACGGATTTAAGATGGGTGGAGTAGATAATAAAACACCAGGAAAGGCAGCTCACCTTGATCCTCTTAACCATAAGCTTATTGGATGTACAGCTAAGGGAAACTATGCTAATGGTTTCGATAGAAACAACCAGAGTGGTGTTGTAACAATGAAGAATTGTATTTCAGATTCTAATAAGGGTAATAATTATCACTGGCCACTTACAGGAAAACCATCTGCACTTGGTTATAAAGTAACATTTGGCAAGGCTATTATTGAGGATTGTACTAATATTAATGGAAAAGTTAATATTACAGGAGCAACTCTTAAGGGTAACTGTAAGGGATTCTAGGTTAATGGCTGATTGTAATAATATGGTTTACAATACAATATTATAATTTATAACAAAATAATAAAACGCATGTCCGATTATTTCAATCTGGCATGCGTTTTTTATCGTTAATCCAATGTGTTAATATTAATCAATTATATGGTGGTTAAGCCATCTGCGTGAATGAAAGCGAATTGTGAATATTATACCGCGTACAGTCCAGTCGGCAAACATTCCAATCCATACAGCAATAGGACCAAAACCATATACACGGCATAAGAATATAGTGAAGCTTACACGACATAACCACATGCTTGCACATGATGTAATCATTGAAAATTTCACGTCTCCGGCAGCACGCATTCCATAAGCTGGAATGAACGACAATACCCATGATATTGGCTTGGTTATTGTTATGAAAAGAGTCATCTCAAAACACATTCTTGCACTTTCTGCTTCCATTCCACCCAGTATGGTAATCGGCCGGCACAATGCAAATACAACAAGACAGCTTATAATAATAGCAGCTTCAGCCATTTTACTGAGCTTCTTTATATAGTATATGGCTTCATCTTTTCTTCCGGCACCAATACACTGGCCAACTATAGTCATAAGTCCGATTCCTACACCCTGTGCAGCAACGCCGTTAAGGTTTTCCAGAATATTGGTCACAGCATTTGCAGCAATAGCGGCAGTTCCGAGCGTCGAAACTGTTGACTGGATGGCCAGCTTTCCAAACTGGAACATGCTGTTTTCAATACCTGAAGGAATACCAATATATAGGACTTTCTTAATTAAATCCCAGTCGGGACGGATTGTGTAATATCTGTTAACGCATATGGTCTGTGACGGATTTCTTAATTTAATAATTACAACAACTGCACAGAAAACTCTTGATACAAGTGTTGATATTGCAGCTCCCGCAACGCCCATTCCAAGTCCGAATATAAGAATGGCATTACCACCTATATTAAGAAAGTTGGATATTATGGATATTGTCATAGGGCTTTTGCTGTCCTTCTGTGCTCTCATAATAGACGCACCAGCGTCATACAGGCCAATGAATGGAAATGACAACAGGGTAAAAAGAAAGTATGCCTGTGAATCAGCCATAACCTCAGCTTCTACAGAACCAAAGATGAACTTAAGCATCGGTACACGAAGAACGAGGCATATTGCAGATATCAATACTGACAGCACTGTCATGACAAGAAATACCTGTCTTGCAGCGCGGTTTGCACCTTTAGGGTTGCTGCTTCCTATGTACTGGGAACACAGAATTGCACCTCCTGCAGCAAGTGCTGACAAAGCCTGTATTACAAGAATATTGATGGAATCAACAAGCGATACGGCCGAGACGGCAGATGCACCGACATTACTTACCATCATAGTATCAACAGTTCCCATAAGTGAAGCTAAGAGATTTTCCAGCATGATAGGAATAAGAAGTTTCCTTATATCTACATTAGAAAAAATGTGGTCTGAATTGTTAGTCATTGAAATTACTCCATTATATTTTACAAACTAAAATGCAACTAACATAATTTATTCCTAAGAACAGATAATGTCAAGTATATGTGTCGATAAAACATGTCGCAAAGAACATATTGGCATAAAATGCTTGACTTTATAATATAATTATGATATCTTAACAAAGCACTGAGATATCAGTGGTTATGCGGGTGTAGTTCAATGGTAGAACACTAGCCTTCCAAGCTAGATACGTGGGTTCGATTCCCATCACCCGCTCTATTTTTTTGCCTAAGTGAACCATTTTAAGGTGATGAGAATCGAACCCTTACTGAATCTTTGCTTTGATTGCTTCATTATATTTGCAGGTCGGGTAAATAAGTGTTATAACAGAAGTGCCAGATATATAAGGGGCAGAAAAGGTGAGTTTATGAAATTAAAGAAAGCAGCGATATGGGGGATTGCAGTGGTTTTGCTTGCAGGAGGTATTGCCGCAGGGGCTGTGGTATTGAATGGAAGACCGGAAACTAAAGATAATCTTATTAATATGGCTAAGATCATAAAACCACGGGGAGATAAAACACATGTAATTGTGAAGGTTTCACAGAATATCGGTACAGAAGATTATACAGAACCTTATGAAGATAATAAGGATTATTCAAATGATACTGTATCAATTGCCTGCTGGGGCGACAGCATGATGGAAGGCTTTGGATCAGATGAGGCCTATATACTTACTAAAGCAGGAAGAGTTGATATAAGTTATTATACTGCACCATATACTTTGGGAAAGCTTACTGGTCTTAATGCATTTAATTTTGGTGTATCAGGGGAGACATCAGAGGAGATAGCGATAAGAGCTGGTGGCCTTAAGATGCATACTGACCGTAATCTTAATCTTAATAAGAATACATATCAGGATGTATGCCTTATGGATGATAAGGGTAATCCTGTTTATATGTATGATTTCAGCGGATATGGCATTGAATATAATGATTATCCTGATACTGTATATATAGATGGTGTATTATGTCAGATTGACAAGAAACGGGATATTGAAGATTACTGGGAAGATATGGAGGATGATGACTATAATATAGAGGATTATATGGTCAGCATCAGAATATGTGATGATACAGGTCTTGAACAGCCTGATTATATGTTTATTCCACAAGGTACTGCTGTTACAACTAAAGCAGCATATGATCATAAGGATGATATTCTTGTGCTTGAGATGGGAAGTAACGGTGGATGGGATGACTATGATGAGCTTATTTCCCAGTATCAGGCAGTGATTGATTATACAGGCTGTGAGAATTATATCATAGTTGGGGACACGGATGATCCAGGAACATCTCTTGCAGACAACAGCCAGTCATATCTGGAGGATGGAGATGACTATGTAGGAGCTGATGACACTGCATGGGAAGCAGCGCTAAGAGAAGCATTTGGAGAACATTTCTTTAATACAAGAGTCTATATGATTCAGAACGGGCTGGATGATTGTGGTTTGAAAAAGGAAAAGATAGATGAGTTATATGGAGCGTTTGGATATATATCTGTGAAACTCCGTTCAGACTGGACACATTTTAATGCGTATGGATATTATTCTAAGGGCGTAGGAATCTATAAAAAAGGTGTTGAACTTGGATATTGGGAATAGTCTGTCCAATTCTTTATAAAGGAAATTTACAATGAGTAAGAATAAATACGAAATAGATATGTGCAATGGCACAATAATGGATAAGTTAATATCGTTCTCAGTGCCATTGATGCTTTCAGGAATATTACAGCTAATGTTTAATGCTGTAGACATAATTGTTGTTGGAAGATTTGCAGGAAGCCAGTCGTTAGCAGCAGTAGGTTCAACGACAGCGCTTATTAATATGTTTGTTAATCTTTTCATAGGAGTTTCTTTGGGAGCAAATGTACTGGCTGCCAGATTCTATGCGTCAGGCAAACATAAAGAGATGTCAGAGACAGTGCATACTGCGATAACATTTGCAGCAATAAGCGGAGTTGTGATGGCGCTGATAGGCCTGCTGATGGCTAAGCCGGCACTTGAGCTTATGGGAACGCCAGATGATGTAATTAACCTCTCAACACTGTATATGAGGATATATTTTCTTGGTATGCCATTCTTTATGCTTTATAACTATGGCGCGGCTGTTCTTAGAGCAGTTGGTGATACCAAGAGACCGCTGATGTTTCTTATAGCAGCGGGAATTATAAATGCATGCCTTAATATGGTACTTGTTATTGTGTTTAACTTAGGGGTTGCAGGAGTAGCAATCGCAACAATATTTTCACAGTTCATATCGTGTGTGCTTGTATTAAGATGTCTGAATAAGACAGATGCAAGTTATCAGTTGAGATTCTCAAAGTTAAGAATAAAGGGATACTATCTTAAACAGATATTTCAGGTTGGAATTCCGGCAGGTATACAGAGTACAGTTATTAATTTCTCAAATGCTTTGCTGCAGTCGTCAGTTAATTCATTCGGTTCAACAGCAATGGCAGGATATACAGCAGCCAACAATATTCTTGGTTTTCTATATGCATCAATTAATTCAGTAACACAGGCCTGCATGAGTTTTACAAGTCAGAATTATGGTGTAAGAAAGTTCAAGAGAATGGACAAGGTGCTTATAGATTGTGCAATACTTTCAGTAGGAGTGTCACTTGTATTTGGCTGCGGTGCATATATATTTGGTGATAAAGTGCTTATGATATACACTAACAGTGAAGATGTTATCAAATGTGGTGTTGAGATATTATCAATTACAACAGTGCCATATTTCTTATGTGGAATAATGGATCTGTTTCCGGGCGCGCTTCGTGGAATGGGGTATTCGCTAGTGCCAATGATATTATCAGTTATTGGTACAGTAGGAATGAGAATATTCTGGATATTCGTGATATTCCCAAGCCACAGAACACTTTATGACCTGTTCATATCATATCCGGCATCATGGACGGCAACGATAATTATGCAGGTTATATGTTTCCTTATAGTACGTCGAAAAGTGCATTCACAGATTAATAAATGATTATAAAACATTTAAGCCATTCCGTAAGGAGTGGCTTATTAACTATAAAGTTCTTCAAGAGTTCTGGCTATCTCGCCAGCATCACAGTCACATCCGTTTTCTTCCCATTTTAAAAATGCATTAAGCAATCCGCCAGAGTAACAGTATAGTCTGTACTCAGAGTAATTCTTAGGATTTGTAAAATGTTCAGACATAAAATTATTAATGCTGTTAATCAGAATAGAATAAAGTCCACATCTCGAAAGAGTAAGAAAATAATCCTTATACCGGTTAAAGAATTCAAGTGCAAAAAGGATGTGTGAATAATCAAGAAAGCTCCCGCTTTCAGGGTTGCTGGCACATTCTTCCAGATATTCAATTATAATAATATTAAGATAGTCGCATAGTGCATCATGGATTGATTGATAATATTTGTAAAAAGTTATGCGTGATACACCGGCACATTTCGCTACACTGGTAATGCGTATCTTATCAAAATCAGTGTCTTTAAGAAGCCTGATTACTGCTTCGCCTATGCACATTCGTGTAAATGTATTCTTAGAATCTTTGTTAACTATATTCATAATGTACTCCTGAAATATACAAAAACGCTATTTTTGTATATTGTAACACTATAAGTTATAAAATACAATATGACATAGTATTTAAAACTACATTAAAACGGTGTATATCCGGCAAACAGGAGGATTAATAATGAGATTAGTAGCAGATTCAGCATGTGATATAAAAGAACTTGAGGGAATGGTCTTTAAGGCAGTTCCACTTACAATATCTACAGATAACGAGGAGTTTTGTGATGATGGGCAGCTTGATATTCACAGAATGCTTGATATTCTTGAAAAACATAAGGGACGTTCATATACTGCGTGCCCTGGAATAGATGCATGGCTTGAAGCTTTTGGTGATGATGATGAGATATTTGTTGTAACAATAACTGCAGGAATGTCAGGAACATATAATTCTGCAATGGCAGCGAGGGCAGTATATCTGGAGGAACATCCACAGGCTAAAGTCAGGGTAATAGATTCTAAAAGCACTGGTCCACAGATGCGTATTATACTGGAGCAATTGCAGCAAATGATTGAAGAAGGAAAGAAATTTGAAGAGATAGATGGAGCAATAGATGCATATATGCAGAAAACAAGACTGTTCTGTTCATTAAAATCATTGCATAATCTTGCACAGAATGGTCGTGTAAGCAAGGTTGTAGCATCGGCTGCGGAGGTTCTTGGCATAAGTGTAATAGGAACAGCAAGCAGTCATGGAACATTGGAAGCAATCGGTAAATGCAGAGGTGATAAAAAGCTTCTTGTAAAACTGCAGGCATTACTTGACGATGCAGGATATGAAGGCGGAAAACTGAGAATATGTCATGTTGAGAATGAAGTTCTTGCAGATAAGATAGCAGATATGATAAAGCAGGCATATGGTGCTACGGATGTGTGTGTATATAAAGCAGGAGGATTATGCAGTTATTATGCTGAGCGAGGCGGAATAATACTCAGCTGTGAAACAAAATAAATACTTTGAATATCAAAATAGTATTGACAAACCAGATTTGTGCTCTTATAATTAGCTCAAATATATTAGTTAAATATATTTAGATAAAATTATTTAAGGAGAACAAAACAATGACATTTGAAAAGGTAAAAGAAATTATTATGGATACTATTAACTGCTCAGAGGATAAGATTACATTAGAAGCGAATTTAAAGGATGATCTTGGAATTGATTCACTTGATTCTATGGAACTTATGATGGCAGTTGAAGATGCTTATGGAATTACTGTTCCAGAAGAAGAACTTCCTAATCTTACATCAGTTAAAGCAATTGTTGAGTATGTTGACAAGAATGCAGCTTAACATAAAGATTTTAAGGAAGATAGTTTGTTATGGATATTAATGATATTTATGGGATTATAGATAAGTTTGATGCAAGTGGATGCAGCGAACTGAATCTGGAGATGAATGGCGTATGCCTTGGACTGAAGAAAACAATGCACGAAGCCATATGTGATGTGCCTGTAAAGAAAGATATTGTTCGCATTGGTACAGAACAGGAACAGAACGTTACAGCTATTCAGGATGTACAGCCACAGTCAGATGAGCATATTAAAGAAATTAAGGCGCCATTGGTTGGAACTTTCTATACAGCAGCAGGTCCTGATGAGGAACCTTTTGTAAAACCAGGGCAGAGCGTTCATGCCGGTGATGTTATTGGAATAATTGAAGCAATGAAGCTGATGAACGAAGTTACAGCAGATTGTGACGGTACGGTTAAGGAAGTGGCAGCAGAGAATGGCACTATGGTTGAGTATGGACAGCCGCTTGTAATCCTTAATTAACGGAGGTAGCAGAAGTGTTTAAGAGAATACTGATAGCAAACCGTGGTGAAATAGCGTTAAGGATAATAAGATGCTGCCGTGAGATGGATGTAGAAACCGTAATTGTATATTCAACGGAAGATAAGAATTCACTTGCAGTTATGGCAGCAGACAAGGCGGTTTGCATTGGACCGGCAAAGGCGGCTGAAAGTTATCTTAATCAGGATGCGATAATAGAAACAGCAATACTGACAGGGTGTGAGGCAGTCCACCCTGGTTATGGTTTTCTGTCCGAAAATGCTGCTTTTGCAAGAAAATGTGAGGAGAACAATCTTATATTTATAGGACCATCGGCGGACATAATAAGCAGCATGGGAGATAAACAGTCGGCAAGGCAGCTTATGATTGAATGCGGGGTTCCGGTTGTACCCGGCTCTGATGGGCTGGTTGCAACAGCAGAGGAAGCAGCACACATTGCAGAAAGAATTGGTTATCCTGTACTTATTAAAGCGTCAGCTGGAGGCGGTGGAAAAGGAATGCGCAAGGCATTCAGCAGAGAAGATATAGAAAATGCATTTGAAACCGCTAAGAGTGAAGCTAAAGCTGCATTTGGCAACGATGATATGTACATAGAGAAGCTGATAATCAATCCACGGCATATTGAGATACAGATTCTTGCAGATAAATATGGCAATACAATATATCTTGGAGAACGTGACTGTTCAATCCAGCGTAATAATCAGAAGCTTTTAGAGGAAGCTCCGAGTGCAAGATTATGTAAAGATAAGCGGACAGTCATGGGAGAGACTGCAGTAAGAGCTGCCACAGCAGCAGGATATTATAGTGCAGGAACTGTTGAATTCGTTATGAATGAACAGGGTGACTACTATTTTATAGAGATGAACACGAGAATACAGGTTGAACATCCGGTAACTGAGCAGGTTACAGGAATTGACCTTATAAGAGAACAGATAAGAATAGCTGCCGGAATGAAGCTTAATATCACTCAGGAAGAAGCATGTGTCAATGGACATGCAATTGAGTGCAGAATAAATGCGGCTACACCGGGAGTTATTAAATTCTTACATTTTCCAGATGGTTATGGTGTAAGAGTTGAGAGCCATCTTTTTGAAGGTTATGAAGTGAGTCCGTATTATGATTCAATGATTGCCAAGATTATAGTGACTGGAAGCAGCAGACTTGAGGCGGTAAGACGATTAAGAAGAGCTCTTGAGGAACTGATAATTGAAGGAGTTAAGACTAACAGAGAGTTCATGCATCTTCTTACATATCATAAGGATTTTATAAGAGGAAATTACAATACAGGTTTCTGGGAGAAGAATCATACCGAAATTGAAAAGTGGCTTAAGGAAGGAATTACAGTTAAATGAATATCAATGACATTTTCTTAAAGCGTAAGAAAAGGTGGGGTACTATCAACAGATTAAGGGATAGTGAGGAACAGGCAGACGGAAGCCTTACACCATCAAGAAGAATTGCACTTATAAGTGATGACAAAAGTTTCAGGGAATTGTATGCACAGGTTAAGACAGGCAATCCAAACAGTTTTCCGGGATATGAGAAAAAGGTTGAAGCAAACAGATTAAAGACAGGCCAGCAGGATGCAGTAGTTACTGGAACATGCCGAATTGGCGGAGTCAAAACAGCTGTTGCAGTTATGGATAAAAGATTTCTTATGGGAAGCATGGGAATTGCGGTAGGTGAAAAGATTACAAGACTCACAGAATATGCAATGAAAAGAAAACTGCCACTTATAATATTCGCTGCAAGCGGTGGAGCGAGAATGCAGGAAGGTCTTTTCTCGCTTATGCAGATGGCAAAGACAACAGCGGCAATTGAAAAGTTCAAGGATGCTGGTGGATTATTTATATCATATCTCACTAATCCGACAACAGGTGGTGTGAGCGCAAGCTTTGCAAGTCTTGGTGACATTATAATTGCTGAACCAGGAGCACTTATATGCTTTGCCGGGCCAAGAGTTATTGAACAGACTATCGGACAGAAGCTGCCGGAAGGCTTCCAGCACTCAGAGTTTCTGTTAGAACATGGCATGATAGATATGATAGTTGACAGAAAAGATATGAAGCAGACTTTATCAAAGATATTGAAAATGCATGTGAATACCGGAGGAGAAGCATGAGCAGTGAAAATGTTTTAACACCATATGAGAAAGTCCTTGCAGCCAGAAAAAGTGACCGTCCGGATATTATGAAATACATAGAAGTGCTTTTCGATGATTTTATAGAAATGCATGGTGACAGATACTATAAAGACGATAAAAGCCTTGTTGCAGGAATTGCTTCATTTAATGGAAAAACGGTAACTGTTATTGGAAACCGTAAAGGAAAGAATATAGAAGAGAATATAAGATATAACTTCGGAATGGCGTCACCTGAAGGGTATAGAAAAGCAGTCCGTGTTATGAAACAGGCTGAAAAATTCAGGAGACCTGTCATAACATTTGTTGACACGCCAGGTGCATATCCAGGCATGGAAGCAGAAAGCAACGGACAGAGTAATGCGATTGCGGGAAGTATAGCAGCAATGCTTAAGCTTACAGTACCTGTTATATCTGTAATCACAGGTGAAGGCGGAAGTGGCGGTGCATTGGCACTGGCAGCAGCCGACAGGGTGTATATGCTTGAAAATGCAGTATATTCGATTCTGTCTCCGGAAGGTTTTGCATCAATAATATATAAGGATGCTAAGAAAGCACCACAGGCAAGTGAGATAATGAAGCTTACTGCACAGGAGCTTTTTACTGCCGGACTCGTTGATGGTGTAATTGCAGAAGGAGACAGGTGTTTTTCAGATATAGCAAGAATGTTAGAAAAAGAACTCGGAATTCTTGGCAGGATGAAATCAAAAGAGCTTGTTAATTCAAGATATGACAAATTCAGGAATATAGACAGGGGAGAGATAAAGTGAAAGGCATTCAGATAGTGTCCACAGGGAAAGCACTCCCAGAAGAGATAATTACGAATGATGACTTAAGCCGGATTGTTGATACAAATGATGAATGGATAACAACAAGAACAGGTATTAAGAAAAGATACAGATGTACACAGGAAAATACTACATCACTTGCAGTCAGAGCAGCATATGAAGCGTTAGAAGCATCAGGTGTGGATATTGCAGAAATAGGTGCAGTTATAGTTGCAACTTCAACGGCTGATAATGCATTCCCATCTACTGCAGCAATTGTACAGAAGGAACTCGGATTGGCAGAGAATGTACTTGCATTTGATTTAAGCAGTGCATGTACAGGTTTTCTGCATGCATTAAATGTTGGACAGGCACTGTTTAACAGCACTGATTATAAATACATACTGCTTATTGGCAGCGAGCAGATGTCTAAGATATTAGATTATACAGACCGCTCAACATGCGTGCTTTTTGGAGATGGTGCAGGTGCAGTTCTTATAAAAGCGGCTGACAATATGTATAGACAGATTAATTACACAAGAGGCGATACTGATGTACTTGTATGCAGAGGTATAGGTGCACAGGATGCATATGTAAAGATGAATGGAAATGCGGTGTTCCGTTTTGCAGTTGATGTTCTTAAACAGGGAATTGATGAAATATTGAAAAAATCGGACATGACACTTGATGACATAGATTATATTGTGTGCCATCAGGCTAATGAAAGAATTATCAATCATGTAAAGAAGAAATATCCGGGACATGAAGATAAGTTCTATATAAATATAGCGGAATATGGTAATACATCTGCGGCAAGTATCCCAATAGCACTAGATGAGTTAGCACAAAGCGGATGCTTTGACAAGGGCAGAAAGCTGATTCTTGCGGGCTTTGGGGCGGGGCTTAGCTGGAGCAGTGCTTTGATAGAGACATAATAAGGAGCAGCATAATGAGATTAGATAAGATGTTAGGAATAAAATATCCGTTTATACAGGGCGGAATGGCTAATATTGCAACAGGAGAATTTGCAGCTGCAGTTAGTAATGCAGGCGGACTGGGGCTTATTGGAGCTGGTGGAATGAACACGGATATGCTTCGTGAAAACATAAGAAAATGCAGAACACTTACGGATAAACCATTTGGTGTGAATCTTATGCTTATGAATCCGGAAGCTGATGCAATGGCAGAACTGCTTGTGGAAGAAAATGTAAAGATTGTAACAACAGGAGCAGGAAGTCCGGCTAAATATATGGAAAAATGGAAGGCTAACGGAATGATGGTTATACCAGTTGTTTCAAGTGCAGCACTTGCAATAAGAATGGAGCGCTTCGGAGCTGATGCAGTAGTTGCAGAGGGAACAGAAAGTGGTGGTCATGTCGGCGAGATGACAACTATGACGCTTGTCCCAAAGGTAGTTGACAGTGTGAATATTCCGGTTATTGCAGCTGGAGGAATTGCAGATGGCAGACAGCTTGCAGCAGCATTTGCACTTGGTGCGGCAGGTGTACAGATGGGAACTTGTCTTCTGGCAAGTACAGAGTGTCCTATACATGATAATTATAAGCAGGCAATACTTAAAGCAAAGGATAATGACACGATAGTTACAGGAAGAATTGCTGGTACTCCTGTGCGTGTTCTTAAAAATGAGATGTCACGCGAGTATGTAAAGCAGGAGAAGGCAGGTGCTGATAAGATGGAACTTGAGAAATATACATTAGGTTCTCTTCGTAAGGCAGTGTTTGACGGTGACACAATGAATGGCTCACTGATGGCAGGTCAGGTTGCAGGCCAGATTGATAAGATACAGCCAATTGAGAAAATATTTGAACAAATATATGAAGAATATGAGGCTGTGCGAAAGGAATTGTATGCAGATTAAGGACAAAGTGCTTGATGTTCCGGTAATTCAGGGCGGTATGGGTGTCGGAGTTTCTCTTTCATCCCTTGCAGGTGCAGTCGCAGCAAATGGGGCATGTGGAGTTATCAGTTCTGTTAATGCAGGTTATGATGAACAGGATTTTAAGAGCAGCCCCTTTAAGGCGAATCTAAGGGCACTTGATTACCATATTAAGAGAGCTAAGCAGATTGCAGCAGAAAGTACAAAGAAGGGACTTGTAGCTGTAAATATTATGACTGCAGTTTCTCATTATGAGGAAAGCTGTAAGACCGCAGTTTCAGCAGGAGCAGATATTATTATCTCAGGTGCAGGACTTCCACTTAATCTGCCACAGTTTACTAAGGGAACAGATACACTGGCAGCACCCATTGTTTCAAGTGGCAGGGCTGCCAGGATAATTATGAAAACTTATAAGAAGCATTATGATGTGTATCCGGATATGTTCATTATTGAAGGAAGCATGGCAGGAGGACATTTAGGCTTTGGTGCAGATGATATTACACAGGGAAAAACACAGAGTAACGATGAAATATTGTCAGATGTACTTGCTGTAATAGAAGAGTACGGTGCGGATATCCCGGTTTTTGTCGCTGGAGGTGTGTTTGATGGCAAAGATATGGCACATTATGTAAATGAAGGTGCTGCAGGTGTACAGATTGCGACAAGATTCATTGCTACCAATGAATGTGATGCTTCAGATACATTTAAACAGGCTATTGTTAATGCAAAGAGAGAAGACATCCGTATTATTAAAAGTCCTGTTGGAATGCCGGCACGTGCAATTAACAGCCCACTGCTTGAAAGGCTTGATGCAGGAGAAACCTTCACGGCAAGAAAATGTAATGGTTGTCTTACAGCATGTAAGAAGGATGACAGTATACCATATTGCATAAGCAGGGCACTTATAGCAGCAGTTAAGGGTGACTGGGATAATGGACTGTTTTTTGCAGGAAGTAATGCAGACAGAGTTGACCGGATAATGAGCGTACAGGAACTTATTAATGAGATTATGACAGATTATAGATTGAATAAATCGGACATAAAAGCTGTGATTGAGCAAATCTGACATTGATTTGGAAAGGATATGGAATGAGTGATAGAAGAAAAGCACTTATTACAGGTGCAAGCAGGGGAATAGGAAGGGCTATATGCGTTAAGCTTGCAAGTGAAGGAACGGATATTGTATTCAGTTACCGTTCAGGTGATGAGGCTGCCAGTGAAACAGTTAATTTATGCAGAGAGTATGGAATTGAAATCCATGCAATTAAGGCAGATGTGAGTGATTCAGAGGAATGTGAGCGTTTAATTAAGGAAGCCGTGGATTTACTTGGCGGAAGAATTGATATTCTTGTTAATAATGCAGGAATTACTAAGGACAATCTTATTGGACGTATGAAGGATGAGGATTTCGATGCAGTTATAGATGTGAATCTAAAGGGTACATTTTATATGATGCGTGGGGTCTCAAGACTTATGTTAAGACAGAGAGCAGGAAGAATTATTAATATGAGTTCTGTTGTAGGCGTTATGGGCAATGCAGGGCAGGTTAATTATTCTGCAAGTAAAGCAGGTGTTATTGGCATGACGAAGTCACTTGCAAGAGAGCTTGCGTCAAGACATATTACTGTAAATGCGGTTGCACCGGGAATGATTGAAACTGATATGACCGGAGCAATGTCAGATGCTGTTAAAGAAAAAGTGGTGGAGAATATACCTTTTAAAGAGATGGGAAAGCCGGAAGATATTGCAGAAACAGTAGCATTTCTTGCGGGTGACGGAGCACGATACATAACCGGACAGGTACTTTGTGTAGACGGAGGAATGGCAATATGAGAAGAGTTGTAATAACAGGTATGGGAGCAGTTACTCCTGTCGGAAACAATGTTAATGATATGTGGGAAGCTGTAAAGGCTGGTAAATGTGGTATTGGTAAGATAACACATTTTAATACAGAAAACAGTGCAGTCAAGCTTGCCGGTGAAGTAAAAGGCTTTGACGCAGAGAGTATTGTTGATAAAGCAGAATTAAGGAAAATGGACGATTTCACGATATATGCACTTGCTGCTGCAGATGAAGCAGTGAAGGATTCAGCTATAGATTTTGGCAAAGAAGACACATTAAGATGTGGTGTTATATTATCAAGTGGAATTGGTGGACTTACAACTATACAGAGAGAATGCTTAAGAGGCGAAAGTAAAGGATATGACAGAGTTTCGCCACATTTTGTGCCAATGTCGATAACTAATATGGCGGCTGGACATGTTGCAATCAGATTCGGACTACATGGAATGTGTACATGTGTTGTTACTGCATGTGCCAGTGGAACCAATGCTGTTGGAGATGCATTAAGACAGATCAGGGATGGATATCAGGATGTGATTGTGTGCGGAGGTGCAGAAAGCTGTATAACTGATTTTGGAATTGGTGGTTTTACATCAATGCATGCATTAAGCAAAGCAGAAGATGTCAACAGGGCTTCTATTCCGTTTGATAAAGAAAGAAGCGGATTTGTTATGGGAGAAGGAGCAGGTGTGCTTATCCTTGAAGAGTATGAACATGCACTGAAAAGAGGCGCTAAGATATACTGTGAAATTGCAGGATATGGTTCAACATGTGATGCAAACCACGTTACAGCCCCTCTCGAAGACGGAAGCATGGCAGCACAGGCAATGACTGAGGCTGTTAAGGATGCAGGAATAAAACCAGAGAATATTGATTATATTAATGCACATGGAACAAGTACAAAGCTTAATGATAAGGGCGAGACTAACGCGATAAAGAAGGCATTTGGAGAACATGCGTACAAGCTTGCGGTAAGCTCAACAAAGTCGATGACAGGACATATGTTAGGTGCAAGTGGTGCTGTTGAGGCAATTATATCGGCACTTGCTGTAAAGAATGATATAATTCCACCAACCATTAATTATCAGGTGCCGGATGATGACTGTGATCTTGATATCGTTCCAAATAAGGCAAGAGAGTCAAGAGTTGATTATGCTATGTCTAATTCACTTGGCTTTGGTGGACATAATGCATCCATCGTGCTTAGAAAGGTGGTGTAATGATGCAGCTTAATTCAGATGAAATACAGCAGATTCTGCCGCACAGATATCCATTTTTATTAGTAGACAGGATAACAGAGTGTGAGCCGGGAAAGAAGGCTTGTGGTATTAAATGTGTATCTGCCAATGAAATGCATTTTGTAGGACATTTTCCACAGAAGAAGGTTATGCCGGGAGTACTTATTATCGAGGCGCTGGCGCAGACGGGAGCAGTCGCTTTATTGTCGGAAGAAAAGAACAAGGGACATATAGCACTTTTTGCAGGAATTAAAAATGCTAAGTTTAAGGCTCAGGTCACACCTGGGGATGTGCTTTCCTTGTCATGCGAGATTATAGCAAGAAAAGGTCCTGTGGGAGTAGGAAAGGCAGAAGCTTATGTTGACGGAAAACTTGCAGTGTCAGCGGAACTTACATTTGCAATAGAATAGAGCTATTGTTATAATAATAAACAATTAAAAAAGCTTTGGAGGTAAAGTAAGGTGCTGCAGGATTCATTTAGTAAGGTATATACGAAGTTTAAGATGCATTTTTATCAGAAAATGTTTGAAAAGCTACAGGAGAGGGAGGCATCTCTTACAACCGTAGAAACTTTCTGCATGGAGATAATATATGCACTTGACAAACCTACTGTGGCACAGTTTGCTGATATGGCAAATATATCATCTCCTAACGCGGCGTATAAGATTAATAACCTTGTTAAGAAGGGATACTTAAAGAAAGTACAGTCTGAGGAAGACAAGAGAGAGTATCATCTCGAGGTAACACAGAAGTATATAGATTATTATAATATCAGCAATACATATCTTAAGACTGTAATGGGCAGGATTGAGGACAGATTTTCCAAAGAAGAGTTAGAGACAATGGAACGTATGCTTAATGTAATAAGTGCAGAGCTTATGCCAGAGATAAAGTATTAGATTTTTACTTGACTTTGCTATTAACATGTTATATATTTCAGAAGATGAAATATATAACATGTTTTTGCGTGTATGAAAAGGAGGATAAGAGAGCTGTGGATTTAGCGCTTATTACTGCGAAGCAGGTATTTGAATTATTCATACTTATATTGAGTGGAGTTGTTATCGGAAAGATTAAGATGGTTAATGAAGAGGGCAAGGGTATGCTTTCTAACCTTCTTATATATTTCGTTGTTCCATTCATGATTATTAATTCTTACATGTCAGGATATAATGCCGAGATTCTTAAGAATATGGGCAGAATGCTTTTTTACAGCATACTTACTATATGTATAGGAATGGCTTTATCGATTGGCATAACATTTTTGATGAAAAAGGAAGTGCGCGGCATTATAAGATTTGCAACTACATTTTCTAATGCAGCATATATGGGTTTTCCACTTATTCAGGCGATGTACGGTTCAGAAGGTGTACTGTATGCGAGCGTATATGTTACAGTGTTTAATATTCTTTTATGGACTGTCGGAATTGTGTATGTTTCAGAGAGTATGAGTTTTAAGGAACTGTTAAAGAAGATTGTTACATGCCCACCAATTATATCGGTTGCTGTGGGACTTGTGATATTCCTCGCAAGAATTCCGGTTGCGGATGTTTTGAAGGATACATTTAACGTTGTCGGAGGCATGAATACTCCATTATCTATGATAATAACAGGAATTACTATTTCACAGTTCCCGTTATTGAGTATCTTAAAGGATAAGAGAGTGTATTTTACAGTTATTCTCAGGATGTTTATTATACCGGTAATCTGTACTCTGGTTATGTATCTGATACATGCCCGTGGAATGGTTGCTGTTATTACAATTATACTTGAGGCATGCCCGTGTGCAGCTATTACAACACTTTTTGCAATTAAGTTCGGTCACGACCAGAAGCTCGCAGTTGGTGCAGTTACTTTGTCTACATTGATTAGCATAATTACGCTTCCTTGTCTTGCATTGCTTGCAGGAGAGATTATAATGTAATAAAAAGCATTATCAGGGGGAATAATGAGCGGAGACAATGCAGATAAAAGAAGATTAAATAGAATAGAAGTGATAACATCAGTTGCGGCAGTTGTTGTGCTGTATGTGATACTAGAAAGCTTCGGGGTTACATGCCCTATAAAATACATAACGGGAATATCGTGTGCAGGCTGCGGAATGTCGAGAGCATGGATAGCTTTACTGCATTTTAATATACATGAAGCGTTCATGTATCATCCACTGTTTTTCCTGCCGCCAGTTGTTGTGATAGTTATGCTTCTTAAATCTAAAATAAATATTAAATTTTATAAAATTTTCATGTTTACAATGGCAGGTGCATTTGTTATAGTTTACTTGTATAGAATGTTTATTGGAACTGGAGATATTGTGGTTTTTGAACCTCAGAACAATATCCTATTCCGTATCATTCGGAAACTAAATTTATGAAGGGGAGGGAATTAATATGTTTTGTACAAAATGTGGAAAACAGATTCCAGATTCAACAAAGTTCTGCCCATATTGTGGAGCAAATTGTTCGCCAGAGCAGGATATTGCAAGTCAGGCAAGTCAGGTATTCAACAAGGCTGAGCAGGAACTAGGAAGTGCTTTTAATGAGGTAAAGCAGAGCTTTACAGGCAGCAATAACCAGAATAATAATCAGGGTTACAATGCTAATCAGAATTACAGCAATGGTTATAATAATGGCACAATCCCACCATACTCAGGTACAAGATTAAAGGATGACAGAGGTCTTGCCTCATACATAATTCTTTCAATTATCACATGTGGAATATACAGCTATTATTTCATTTACAAGATGGCACATGATGTTAATATTGCATGTGAGGGAGATGGAGAGAATACATCAGGACTTGTTGCATTTATTCTGTTATCACTCATAACATGTGGTATATATGCATGGTTCTGGTACTATAATCTTGGTAACAGACTTGCAGCTAACGGACCTCGTTATGGACTTTCAATCCAGGAGAATGGTACAACTGTTCTTTTATGGCAGATTTTTGGTGCTTTTATCTGTGGAATTGGACCATTTGTTGCAATGCATATTCTTATCAAGAATTCTAATAAGATATGTAATGCTTACAACAGAGCACATGGTTTAATGTAATCTGTTAATAATTAAAAAGATAATCCTGCTTTCAGGTGGTTTGGGCTGCCTGAGAGCAGGATTTTTTAAAATATGCCATTAGAAATCCTTTATTTGTCTTGCAAGACTAAAAGGTATAATTTCTTTATCATTAGTCTTTTTATAAGCAATTTCTTCATGCATATATTCAACAATTTCCTGGGATTTGAAAGAATTGAATTTGTTTATTACAGCATCTAAAACATTCCGTTCTTCAGTTGACAGAATATTTTCATCTATATTTTCATTGACAAGAAAATGGTATTTGGTTATTTCAAAGCCGTCTTCTTCCTGCATGTTGACATTTTGCAGACCAACAATTTTGTAGTGTCCTATTGGTAAAGCTCCCATTGAGTCATGACAATAAACTAAACCAGTTATAGTTCTTTGATAATTCTTGAAAGAAAGAGAGTCAGCATACCAAAGCATTTTCATTAATTTTACTTTAAATAAATTATTGACTCTTTTTGCATAATAGGATATGACGGCTTCAAGTTTGTCTATATTTAAAAGCGTATTACCATTAGCATCGCATGGTTCTTGAAATCTGATATATTCACTTTCAAGAGATTGACGGGAAAGAAATTCCATTCCAGAAGAACTGAGATTTTCCATAATTTTTTGCTTTATTGATATTAGTTTGGAAGTACTAAATTTATCAGTATTTTTCTGCAATAATTCAAGAACAGCTTTCGGATTTTTTTTAATGATTCTAAGCATATTATCATATGCTTCATCTTGAATGGCTTTGCTTTCATATCTTGAAATTGTTGCTTCTCCCCAACCAAGTAATCTTGCTAAATCAACCTGGGATAAATCATACATGTTTCTTATTGCAACAATCTGGTCAGAGGTAAGTAATCCTTTGGCTTTTCTATATGTGTTACGTGCGTTCAAGAGGTTGATGTTCTCTATTTTGCCAGTTGTAAATTCATTCTCTTCTTCGTCGCTATCAGGACAGAAATAGTATATTTCTTCATAGGTGACTTTTTCATCTTTAATAATTGTCGCAGCAATACGTTTTCTTTCTTCAACCTCATGAATTTTACCACATAGAGGACACTCTATTTGAATTGTTCTTATAAGATTGTAATCATTCATTGCTATTGCTCCTTTCACATTACGCCATTATTTATATGGAAAATTCATATTATGTCTTGCATAATGAAATGATAGACATAGTATCTTTTTTGATGTATTTCCTTTGATCTTAAGTTTAATATAAACAAGCTTATTATCTATAGATTTGCCAAAAACAAATAATAATGGTGGATTGCTGTCATCTTTATCAATAAGTGTTTCTGAATATTCAGCTAAAGTAAGTTCCTTTAATCTTTCAACAATATCGGATGTATCATAATCAAGATCTAACATAAGATATCTGGTTGAAAATTGTATGTCATCTTTGGTGGATTTAATGATTATCACCTCCATATAAATTACTTGACTCACTATCAATTAATAGTATAACTATCAATTGATAGTGAATCAAGCGAAAAATGATATGGAAGTTATAAAAAGTTATAAAGAGTTATAAAATTTTCCTGAATTCCCTCGGAGAAACACCGTATTTTTCTTTGAACTTTCTGTTAAAGTAAGATATATTATCAAAACCACAATCTGAAGCCACTAAAATTACCGGCTGGGTTGTGGTTTTTAATATTCTTGCAGCAATAATAAGCCGGTAGTCATTTAAGTAAGTGATAAAAGATGTTCCGGTGCAGTTCTTAAAGAACTTCATAAAATGCGACTGGCTGAAATGACACCACTGTGCAATCTCTTCAATCGATATTGTACGAGAAAAGTTCTTTTCAATATAATTAAGTACCAGTTTCAGCTTATCCATCTTATCATCAGACAAGTGTGCAGACATATCTGTATGGGTGTAAAAATGTGCATTAAGTTCAAAGAAGAAATTAAAAAGACATGCACGGATTTTCAGCCTGTACCCGTCAGGGAAATACTTGCATATATTATCTGCTTCATCAATATAATGAATTAAATCAGAATAGTGTGGCACAGTTTTACTGATAACAGGAGGGCAATACCCCTTAAAGCCGGAAATTCCGTTGAAAAAGCTCACGGTATCATAATCACACTGCCTGCTAACAAGCATATCAAGATTAAAAAGAATATTTTCATATTCGCATGAATCACTCTCGTTCTGGATAATAGAATGGATATGTCCGGGCATGACAACAACAATATCCCCTGCATTTACAACAGAATACTCAAGGTCAACGCTTACAATCATGCATCCCTTTTTAATGTATATAAGCTCCATTTCATTATGCCAGTGCAGCGGAACTTCCGTAAAATCAAGCGGGATAGAGCATGGGTAAGTATTATATAAAAAATCTGAATCGAAATGAGACTTGGTTTCTTTCAGTGGTCCGTAATCTGTTATATTCATAAGGTTCTCCTTAAATATGATAGAATAGTACAAGTTTATCCCATTATAAAGCAAGAGAATTTTTCCAGCAACCCTATAATAAAATATAAATACAAGAATGGAGGGCAATGATATGCTTAACACTATATGTTTGGAAGATTATGGAAAAGACTTGCACTTATGCAGCAACGAGGAGTGCTTTCATGCACTTATGAAGCTGGTTATTCAAAAGGGACGTGATAGAATAGTGAAAGACAATGGCAGAAAGGTATACTACATTTCTGCAGAGTTTCTTATAGGAAAGCTTTTATCCAATAACCTTATTAACTTAGGAATCTATGATGATGTTAAGGAAGAACTTACACAGGCAGGAAAGACTCTTTCAGATATTGAAGAACTGGAAGTAGAACCGTCACTTGGTAATGGCGGACTTGGAAGACTTGCAGCATGCTTCCTTGATTCGATTGCTAACCTTGGCCTTAATGGTGACGGAATCGGACTTAATTATCATCTTGGACTTTTTAAGCAGGTGTTTGAGAATGGAAAGCAGAAGGAAGTGCCTAATCCATGGATTGGTAAGGACAGCTGGCTTGTTCCGACAGATGTGACATACACTATCAATTTCGGTGAAATCAGTGTAGTTTCAAGAATGTATGATATCAATGTGTACGGAGAAAAGAGAACGAATAAGCTTCATCTGTTTGATGTGGAGACAGTTGATGAGAGCATCGTAAAAGGTGACAGCATAGACTTTGATAAGTCAGATATTGCAAAGAACCTTACACTGTTTCTTTATCCTGATGACAGTGACGAGCAGGGAAGGCTTCTTAGAATCTATCAGCAGTATTTCATGGTAAGCAATGGAGCAAGGCTTATATTAGATGAGTGCAGGGAAAAATGTATTAACACCGGAAAAACATTTAAGAATCTGTCAGACCTTGCGGTTATCCAGATTAACGATACACATCCGACAATGGTAATCCCGGAGCTTATAAGACTTCTTACAGAAAATGGAGATATAGACGGAAGTCCGATAACAATGGACGAAGCAATTGATATTGTATCAAAAAGCTGTGCGTATACTAACCACACAATTCTTGCTGAAGCCCTTGAAAAATGGCCTGTGGACTATCTTAACAGGGTTGTGCCACAGCTTATGCCGATTATAAAAGAGCTTGACAGAAGAGTGCGTGAGAAGTACACAGACAAATCAGTGTATATAATAGATGATAATAATCTCGTTCACATGGCACACATTGATATTCATTATGGTATGAGCGTCAACGGAGTAGCAAAGCTTCATACAGAGATATTAGAGAATACAGAGCTTAATAATTTCTACAGGATATATCCGGAGAAGTTCAATAACAAAACTAACGGAATTACATTCAGGAGATGGCTTATCCACTGTAATAACGGACTTGCAAAATACATTGAGACACTCATTGGAAGTGAATACAGGCATGACGCAGAGAAGTTAAAAGATCTGTTAAAGTTTGCCGGTGATAAAAATGTTTATGATAATCTTCTTGAGATTAAGACAGACAACAAGAGAAATCTTGCAGAATACCTTAAGCAGACACAGGGAATAGAGATTAATCCACAGTCAATATTCGATATACAGATAAAGCGTCTGCATGAATATAAAAGACAGCAGATGAACGCACTGTATATAATATATAAATATTTTGACATCAAGGCAGGCAATATTCCAAAGACTCCTGTGACAGTAATATTTGGCGCAAAGGCTGCACCTGCATACACAATTGCGAAGGATATAATTCATCTGATACTTACATTGAGTAAGGTTATTGAAGCTGATAAAGATGTAAGTCCATATCTTAAGGTAGTGCTTGTCCAGAATTATAATGTAACACTGGCAGAGAAGCTGATTCCTGCATGTGATATATCAGAGCAGATATCACTTGCATCTAAAGAAGCATCAGGAACAGGCAACATGAAATTCATGCTCAATGGTGCTGTGACATTAGGAACAATGGATGGCGCTAATGTTGAGATTGCCGAGCTTGTAGGAAAAGATAATATATATACATTTGGCGCAACAAGTGATGAAGTTATTGCACATTATGAAAAATGTGACTATAACGCAAAGAAGCTTTATGAGACAGATGCTCTTATAAAAAAATGTGTGGATTTTATAATATCGGATGTTATGCTTCAGGCAGGTGATTCACATAGTCTTAACAGACTGTATAATGAGATTGTAGGAAAAGACTGGTTTAAGATCGGAAGAGCACACGTCTGAACTCCAGTCACATCACGATCTCGTATGCCGTCTTCTGCT
>OOCB01000269.1_pt1 | contig 87479 bp, 73 predicted proteins | sample 1671351 | NCBI WGS metagenome assembly OOCB01 (sample SAMN06348148, study PRJEB24527) | human gut metagenome | biome: human gut; feature: ankylosing spondylitis patient; material: feces | host: Homo sapiens | place: China | collected 2015-10 | reverse complement strand
GAAGTATCGCGCTGGAGAAAGATAAAAAAGCGCCTGACGTTTCTTTGGACTCCGAGGTTCGGAAAACGTCAGGCGCTTTTTGATGAAAAAAATATAAGGATCATGGCGGACTTGCAGGAAGTTGTTTTGACGTGATATACTTGTCTTGCTGAGTAAAAAACAGTGACGAATGATTTTTGGGAAGGCAGGAGTACGATGATGGAGATAAAGACTGGAATTTCCTTGCAGACAAAGCAGGTGCTCTCACAGATGCAGGTGGAGTCCTTAAATATTCTTGCTATGTCCATGACAGAATTAAAGGATTTTCTGCAGAAGGAAGAAATTGAAAATCCACTGCTGGAGTTTTCGGCAGAGCGCGGAGAGGAGGCTGCGCCTGTTACATATAAGGAGACGGAACGGTTTTATAATGGTACAGAACGGGAAAACAGCCGGGAGAATGAGCTGTATGAGATTGAGGACAGCGAAAAGTCCATTGAGGATCTGGTAAACATGCAGCTTCACTGGAAGAAGATCAGCGAAACGGATCGGAAGATCGTGGATTTCTGCGTGCAGTCCATAGAACAGAGCGGATATTTTCTGATTCCGGTTCCGGAGATCGCAAAACGGTTAAATGTTCCGGAAGAACAGGCCGGGAAGGTTCTGTCCATGCTGAAGGAGCTGGAGCCGCAGGGGATTTTTGCGTCCGGACTTGAGGAATGCCTTCTGATTCAGGTTCAGGGGATGGATGAGGAAGAGATCTTGTCCGAAATGATAAAACATCATCTTCAGAATATCGCGGAGGGAAAGATCAGTACGATCTCGAGAGCACTGAAACTATCATCTGCGGAAGTGCGGAAGATGATCCATGTCATTAAAGAGCTGAATCCGCGCCCTCTGAACGGAATCGGTGGTGATAAGGCCCAGTATATTGTCCCGGATGTTCTTTTAAGCCATCAGGACGGGGTGTGGAACATCGAGCTGAATGATAAATGGACCGGAAATCTTCAGAGTAATGACTATTACATTCATATGATGGAAACGGCTCAGGATCAGGAATTAAAGTCATACTTTGAAAATAAGTTACGAAGGGCACGGTTTATTATAAATGCGGTGGAACAGCGGCGGGAGACACTTACAGCCATCACCAGAGAGATACTGAAACGTCAGGAGCCGTATTTTCTCGGAACGGGGCAGCTAAAGCCGATGACGCTGGAGGAGATCGCTGATGCGTTGGAGATCCACAAATCTACGGTCAGCCGGGCGATCCGTGACAAGTATCTGAGGGTACCGTCGGGATGTTTCCTGTTCCGCAGCCTGTTTACAACAGGGATCCCATCGGGAGATGGAAATGGCGACGTGAGCAGAAATGCCGTGAAAGCGAAATTGAAGGAACTCGTTGCTGCGGAGGACAAGAAAAAACCGTGGAGCGATGAACAGCTTGCCGGACTATTACAGGATGCCGGAATGCCGATCTCAAGACGTACGGTCGCCAAATACCGTATGGAGTTGGGAATCGGTGGGGCGTTCCAGAGGAAAGAAGGTTAATGTTTGCCTGAGCTCGGGGAGTTTCCGGTTGCAGAGGTGGAATGCAGAAGCGAAGAGGTTGTCGGAGCTGATTATTGGGAAACTGCCCAGGGCATGGCAATCACAATGGCAACAATTGGTCTGGTATATCATGTGCAAGACAGGGGTGGACTATCTTGTTCCAATGCTTGTGATGGCAGTAGTCGGAATGATTGCGACCTGGGCAATTTTATGGTATACATGGATTCGAAAAGCAGTGCACTTGCAGATTACAGTCTGGCATATACGATCTGTGGTCTCGTAACTTTTGCACTTATGCCAACATATGCGCAGGTGATTTCAACTCGTGGGCCGGTGATCATGTTCTTCTATGCCTTAGGAATTGCCGTTGTGTCTCTGGCAGCAGTTGTCCTGATGGGAAAACGAAAGAAAGCGTAGGAAAAGCATATGCCATCTGTAATTTTACTTGATGTAGCCGGTGTTGTTGTCGGGACACTTGCCGGGTGTGCGATGAAGAAGTATATTTCGGGATCACTGAATGAGAGTATCAATCTGGCACTGTCTGTGATCTCTGCGGCTGTCGGTGTGGGACTTCTCGGAAAAGCGGTTCATATGTCGGCTGCTGTGCTGGCGCTCCTGATCGGCGGCACGATCGGTCATATCATTGGAATCGACAGACGGCTTGCGAATGTATCGAAGCTGCTCCCGGCAACAGGCGGAAGCGAGACCGCACAGACACTTCTTGTTGCATTTACCTTGTACTGCATCAGTACGACGGGAATTATCGGTGCATTGACGCTGGGATTTGAGGGAGATACCACGGTGCTCATGACAAAGGCGATCATGGACTGTGTCGCATCGATCTTTTTCGCGGGAAGCAGCGGATTGGTTCTGGCTCTCATCAGTATTCCGCTCGGGATTATGCTGATGGCGTTTTATGGACTCTCGGAGTTTCTGATGCCGCATCTGACGGCGGAAATGATTGGAGATTTCTCCGCCTGCGGCGGTCTGATCCAGCTATTAAATGCGCTGCGGATCGCAAAACTAAAAAATCCGCCGGTTGCGGATTACATTCCGTCCCTGGTCCTGGTATTTTTTATCAGTATGTTCTGGACGAAATATATGTAAAGAACAGACAGCCCACAGGGGAACTTTCCTGTGGGCTGTTCCATGCTGGCAAACTGCCAGACATATTTCCGCTTCCATGGAAAAAGCAGCCATGCGGGAGCGGCTCCGCAGAAAGGCAGGAGCGCGCTGGATGCACTGGAACTTATGAATGTGGGGATCAATTATCTTAGGGAACATATGGAGATGACGGACCGAATCCACTACGCGATCACCAATTCCGGAGGCGTGTTTCCAAATTCGAGGTTCCTGAGTATACGGAGGAGGAGAAAGCATATATTATGGGCTTTCGGCGGGTCATAGGAGACGAGACGGCGTCCTCCGATATGGGAGATGTGAGTCAGATCGCACCGCTTTTATAGCTGCAGTGTGCCTGCTTCTGCCTTGGAACCCAGCCGCATTCGTGGGTGGATGTTGTTCCTGTCCCGTTCCGAAAAAAGGGATAGGTTAAAAGTAACAATGAGGTTACTTTTCATGGGTAGGAATTTTCTGAACTGAAAATTCCGTACAATACAGTGGTGGTAGTGGATTTTGCCGATTCGGAATGCGAAGCATCGGCAAAATCCTGTTACAGTGCGCGGGCAAGGAGTGCCCGTGTACTGTAACACAATGAATGTAAAATATAAAGACATAAGTACTTGAAGTCCAAAAAAAAGTGTACTATAATAACAGATGTCCCGCACTGACATGTGTGCAGCGCGGGACATTTTTAGAAACGGACACGTCAGCAGTTAAAAGCGATAAAGTGCTTCTCGATAAAACGGACGCGCTCATAAAAGCGGACCCCCGTAGCTGTGAGAATACTGAACAGTTACGAGCAGGCAATTGGAACGGGTATCCGCAGGAAAATTACATTTTGAGGGAGAAAATCATGTCATTCAATTACAAGAGTCTACTTCCGACACCGGCACAGATCAAGGCGGAATTCCCGCTGACACCGGAGTGTGTGGAATTAAAAGTGGCAAGAGATAAAGAAGTTGCGGATGTCATCACAGGAAAGAGCAAAAAGTTCCTTGTAATTATCGGACCATGTTCCGCGGACCGCGAGGACGCTGTATGTGAGTATATGAGCCGTCTTGCGAAGGTTAATGAGCAGGTAAAGGATAAGCTTGTTATCGTACCGCGTGTATACACGAACAAACCGCGTACCACCGGCGGCGGCTACAAGGGAATGCTTCATCAGCCGGATCCGGAGAAGAAGCCGAATATGTACGAAGGACTCGTTGCGATCCGTAAGCTTCATATGCGCGTGATCGAGGATTATGGATTTACAACCGCTGACGAAATGCTGTACCCGGAAAATTACAGCTATCTTTCCGACGTACTTTCTTACGTTGCGATTGGCGCGCGTTCTGTTGAGAACCAGCAGCACCGCCTTGTATCCAGCGGCATGGATGTCCCGGCCGGAATGAAGAACCCGACCAGCGGTGATCTCGGGGTTATGTTAAATGCGGTCTATGCTGCCCAGCATGGTCACGATTTTATTTACCGTACATGGGAAGTTGAGACAAAGGGCAATCCGCTTGCGCACACGATCTTAAGAGGCGCAGTCAGCAAACATGGCCAGTGTCTGCCGAACTACCACTATGAGGATCTGGAGCTTCTTTACAGCCTGTATCAGGAGCGGGAGCTTTTAAATCCGGCCTGCATCATCGATGCAAACCACTCCAACTCCAACAAGCGTTACATGGAGCAGATCCGTATCGTGAAGGAAGTTCTTCACAGCCGTCGTCACTCGGAGGAGATCCACAACTTCATCAAGGGTGTTATGGTCGAGAGTTACTTAGAGCCGGGCTGCCAGAAGATCGGCGAGCATATTTATGGAAAATCCATCACGGATCCATGTCTTGGATGGGATGATACGGAGAAGCTGATCTATGACATTGCGGATGAGATCAAATAAGAGATAGAACTTATCGGTATCAGCGCGCGGAAAGAGTGCGAGAGAACAGAAAACAGAACAATGAAAGCCATCGGAATGAAGAATGAAAGTTACCATTCCGGTGGCTTTTTATGTAATTAGGAAATTATGAGGAATGATGTGTATTCGCGCGAGGATATAGATCGTCACAAGCGACCGCGCGAGACGTTCGGATGTGCCAAGACACATCCTTTTGCATAAGATTATTTGATTACGCTCGTATCCTGCAGAGCTTTCTGCGAAAAGTCTCTCTCGTAAAAAAAGATATACTGCTGCAGCACACCCGCGAATCCCGGATATTTCGAGAAGTTCTCCTCGATCAGCGCTTCGCAGAGCCGCGTTTCGGGAACATGTCCGGTGCAGTGGCTTTTCGGGGCATACTCCCGCAGCAGGATCTTTTTGATCCAGGTGTCCACCGGGAAAGCGCCGATATGGTGAAGGCCGAAGAGACAGATGCAGTTGGCGACCTTGACGCCGATTCCGTAGCAGGAGAGGAGAACTTCCATGGAGTCAGCGTAATTCAGTTTCCTCAGGCGGTCAAGATCCAGCTTACCGGAGCAGACATCCTCGCAGATCCGCTTGATATATTTTGCGCGGTAGCCAAGCTTTAAGGCGAGAAGGTCATCCAGAGAGGCACGGTTTAACTCTTCAGGGGATGGAAATGCATAATAGTATCCAGAGACAGTCGGCGGAATTTTATGTCGTGTCCCATATTTTTCGCTCAGCGCTTCCACCAGTGCCCGGATCGCAGGGATCGTTTTTTGCTGTGAGATAATAAATGTGATGACCATCTCCCAGAGATCCTGATTCAGGATCCGTATCCCGCTGCCGAAAGCTGCCGCCCTCGAGAGATAATCATCCATCGGATCGATCGCCCGGATATAAGTGTCATAATCCGTCTTAAGGTCAAAATAATGTTCCCAGAATGCAAACTCATCATTTGGGCAGTGAAAAGTTACCTCGTCTCCAGTTTGCTCTACGATAAGAAAATGTCTGCCGCTGATAACCCGGTAAGCCGTCTGTGAACGATTCGGATCACACGGAACCATGCGGAAACACTGGCCGGAGTCGGCGATCTGACGGAGGTTGAAGTTTTTTAAAGCTTTTGTAATCATAAAGTCTCCATAAAGATGTATGAAATAGTTCCCGGATAAAGCGGGAAAGTATTTGAAGTTCCATGCAAATGCGGGAACTGCAGGTATCAAAAATACCACCCGGCAGGAAGCTCTAGCGGGTGGTAAAAATGAATGTCATATTTCAGTCTGGCGGAAGAAAATTACTGCTCAGCTTTCTTATTCGCTTTCGCCTGAAACTTTTCGTTCTGGATAATGAAGCGCTCGTGGCGGCCTCCGCCGATCTTTCCTTTGGCATCGTAAGCGGCAACATCAAAAACGAGACGGCGTCCGTCTACCTCGACAAGTTCTGTCTCGCACCATACGGTCATTCCAAGCGGTGTCGGTGCGTCGTGTGTCACGTTTAAGAGTGTACCCACGGTACCGCAGCCCTCATCGAGATGGTCTGCAACGCTCATCCAGGCGGTCTTTTCCATTAAAGCGGTCATAGCCGGTGTCGCGAACACGTCGAGTGTGCCGCTTCCCATTGTTTTTGCGGAGTTTGCGTCAGAGACAACAACTTCCTGTCTTCCTTTTATTCCAGTTTCCAGCATAAGTTTGTCCTCCATGATTAAATGAATACCGTAACTGTTCAGTACCCTCACAGTTACGCGCAAAAATCCATTCCAAATCGGCTGTGCCGATAGGATTTTTGCCTTCTAGTCTAAGTTTTCTTACGGTCAGCGCGGCGTTTTCCTGCCTGACACTGACATATAAAGTATAGAATACTCGTACACGAATTGCAAGAAAAAGACTTACTGGTTTGTGATCATTTTTTTCAGATTCTCAAAAAGCTCCAGATCGGATTTGGTCACACGGATGTTGGAGGCGAGTTCTTTGCCATCCGGTTCGATAACCTTAAATTCGATGATCATGTTTTCCTGAATGCCATGTTTGTAGACAGCACGCCAGAAAGCCGGGAATTTCGGGTGGTTTCTGGTAAAGGTCTGCCAGGAGTTTTTGAACTGCAGAAACATCATTGGGTTTATACTCAAAATATTTTCCTCTTTCTTAAAATTGTGTTTCGGATAGTCACGCAGCGGGGCGGCTGGACGCCGAGTAACATGCTGCTGGATTCCAGTATAAAATATTTGAGCAGGAATTGCAAGATGTGGGAATAGTATGCTACAATTAGCACAGCGGTGGATTTTGCCGATTTGGAATGCGAAGCATCGGCAAAAAGATGGTCAGGCAGTTGTAAAGGAGGGATACGATGTTGGAGGACGCAAAAAAACGGATGGCCGAAAATGTCATTTGTAATTTGGAAAAAAGAAATATGGAGGGAATCTATTGCCGGGATAAGAAAGAGGCAGTGGAAACGATCCTCTCGCTGATCGAACCCGGTGCTTCCATCGGCTGGGGCGGCTCGGCATCGATCCGGGAGCTGGGAATTCTGGATGAATTGGAGAAATCCGGGCATGAGATGCGGGATTACCCGATGAAAGATAAAGAGACGATGGGAAATCCGTCATATCTCGGCTCCTGCAGTGCGGACTGTTTCCTTATGGGAACAAATGCGATCACCGTAAAAGGCGAACTGGTCAATATTGATGGTGCGGGAAACCGTGTGGCCTGTCTGATTCATGGACCAAAGCAGGTGATCATTGTTGTCGGAATGAATAAGATAGTGCGGAGCATTGAGGATGGGATCGACCGGATCCAGACGCAGGCCTGTCCGATCATTGCAGATGCTACCGGCCGGAAAACGCCATGTGGTGTAAAGGGAGTCTGCATGGACTGCCAGTCCCCCGACTGCATGTGCTGTTCGATCGTTGTTACACGGAGATCCCGATATGACGGACGGATCAAGGTTGTGATCGTTGGGGAAAATTTAGGCTATTAAAATAAGATTACTGGAGGAACCCAATGTTTTTTATTGGAGGAATTACTCAGGGGACAAAAGAGCTTGTTTATAACGCGGCGGCGATGATCTGTGGCCGCTGCGGGAGATATGGACGGTATCAGGTGTTTATGACCTATATGTGCCTGTCCTTTTTCTTTATCCCGATCTTGAAATGGAACCGGAAATATTATGTGAAGACGAGCTGCTGCGGAACGGTTTACCAGCTGAATGAGGAGATCGGAAAGCGGATCGCGGCAGGAGAGGATGTGCCGATCCGGGAGGGAGATCTGACACTCGTCTCCGAGGGACATGACGCCCCGGCCTGGGATGTGCCGGTGAAACGGTGTTCGAACTGCGGCTATGAGACGAAGGAAAATTTTGAGTACTGCCCGAAGTGCGGAAAGAGGTTTTAAGGCATGAAGATCACATACATTCATCACAGCTCATTTCTCGTGGAGACGGAGGCGGCATATCTGCTGTTTGACTATTTTCAGGGAAAGCTTCCGGAAATTTCACAGGAAAAGCCGCTCTATGTGTTCGCGAGCCACAGACACCCGGACCATTTTTCGAAAGTGATCTTTGAACTGGAGGAACAGCATCCGGATATTCATTATATTCTGGCGTTTGACATCTGGAGCAAGCGGGTCCCGGATCCGTGCAAAGATAAGACGGAATTTTTAAAGCCCGGTCAGGTCCTGGATGACGGACGTTTGAAGGTCGAGGGATTTAAGTCAACGGATGAAGGCGTTGCATTCTGGTGCACCGTCGATGGGCTTGAGATCTACCATGCAGGCGACCTGAATCACTGGTACTGGGATGGGGAAGATTCGCAGTGGAATAAGAATATGACGAAGGCTTACCGGGAGGAGATCGCGAAGATGCATGGACGGACGGCAGACGCTGCGTTCCTGCCGCTGGATCCCAGACTCGGAGAGTATTTTTACCTGGGGATCGATGATTTTATGAAAGAGGTCGACGCAAAGCATATTTTCCCGATGCATTTCTGGGGTGAGTATGATGTGGCGGAACGGCTGAAACAGCTCCCGTGTTCGGCAGGATACCGTGACAGGGTCGTGGAGATCCATGAAGAGGGAGAAAGCTGGGAGATATAGAAACAGCAGAGTCGTGGACTCAGCTTCGGAATTTAACGACAGCTGTGTCGGAGAAAGACACCGGGAAATATTGAATACTGAAACAGAAAAGTAAAATGAGAGGAGAACACCATGAAATTTACATTCGCACACAACAATTTTAACGTGATGGATCTCGAAAAATCCCTGAAATTCTACGAGGAAGCTCTTGGATTAAAAGAAGTAAAGAGAAAAGAGGCAGCAGACGGAAGCTTTATCCTGGTCTATCTGGGAGACGGCGTGACACCTCACCAGCTGGAGCTCACATGGCTCAGAGACTGGGAGAAAGATCATTACGATCTCGGTGACAATGAATTCCATCTGGCATTCCATGTGGACGATTTCGAGGCGGCCCATGCGAAACACAAGGAGATGGGATGCATCTGTTTTGAGAATGAGAAGATGGGGATCTACTTTATCACGGATCCGGATAATTACTGGCTGGAGATCGTGCCGACAAGAAAGTAGGGAGCAGCAGACGAAAACACAGGAATACAGAATATACAGGAGGAACAGACGATGATTCTGATCAAAAACGGACGTGTGGTAGATGCGAAAAGTAAGACTGATGAGGTTCTGGATGTTGTCATTGACGGCGGAAAGATCAAAACGATCGGGAAAGTGGAAGATGACGGAAGCTATGAGCAGGTGATCGATGCATCCGGATGTGTGGTAGCACCTGGACTGATCGATGTCCATGTCCATTTCCGCGATCCGGGACTTACGTATAAAGAAGATATCCAGACGGGTTCCGCAGCGGCGAAAAAGGGCGGCTACACGACCGTTGTCACCATGGCGAACACGAAACCGCCGGTGGACAACGTGGAGACTTTAAAATACATCATCGAAGAGGGAAAGAAGACAGGCATCAACGTTCTTCCGGCAGCCTGCGTTTCCGTTGGAATGAAGGGCCAGGAACTGACCGATATGGACGCCTTAAAGGCAGCAGGAGCCGTTGGATTTACGGACGATGGAATCCCGCTGATGAACGAGAAACTCGTCTACGAGGCCATGAAGAAGGCGAAAGAGCTAAATGTACCGCTGAGCTTCCATGAGGAAGACCCGGCATTCATCTCCGAGAACGGAATCAACGCAGGTGCAGTCGCAAAAGAGCTTGGAATCACAGGTTCCCCGGCACTTGCCGAAGATTCTCTTGTGGCTCGTGACTGCATGATCGCCCTGCACACAGGCGCGTCAGTCAATATCCAGCATATCAGCTCCGCCACATCTGTAAAGGCTGTGAAGCTTGCGAAAGAGCTTGGCGCAAATGTGACAGCGGAGGTCACACCTCACCATTTCACATTAGATGAGACGGCTGTTTTAGAACATGGCGCAATGGCGAAGATGAACCCGCCGTTAAGAACCGCGAAGGACCGCGAGGGCATTATCGAAGGAATCAAGGACGGCTCCATCGATATGATCGCCACCGACCACGCTCCGCACAGCGCGGAGGAAAAGGCAGTGCTCCCGGTATGGAAAGCACCGAGTGGAATCATTGGTCTTGAGACTGCTCTCGGCCTTGCGGTGACAGAGCTTGTGAAGAAAGGCCACCTGACTACCATGCAGCTTGTGGAGAAGATGTGCGTGAATCCGGCGAAGCTGTATCACTTTGATAAGGGATATCTAACAGAGGGCGGGGATGCCGATATCGTGATCTTCAATGAGAACGAGGAATGGACCGTTACAGATGATGAGATCGCGTCCAAGTCCCACAACACGCCGTTTATCGGAACAAAACTTTTTGGACGTGTGAAGTATACGATCTGCGGTGGAAATATTGTATACAAAGATTGATAAGAGAACAGGAGAAAACAAGTCATGAAAAAATACCAGGTGCTTCTTTTTGATGTGGATGGAACACTTCTGGATTTCGACAAGGCAGAGATGATCGGCATCGAGCGGGTACTTACCCATTTCGGCGTGCCGGCCACTGAGGAGAACATGCAGAAGTATCATCATTTAAATAAAAGCTACTGGCAGAAGTTGGAGCGCGGGGAACTTACGAGGGAGCAGGTGCTGAGCCTGAGATTTGAGGACTATTTTAAGGATTTCGGGATCACCGTAAATGGCGCGGAAGTCGACGGCCTGTACCGCCGGACATTAAACGAGAGCGCATTCCTCTTAAATGGGGCCATGGAGCTTCTTGACAGCTTAAAGGATCGCTATGAGCTTCATATCGTTACAAACGGTGTCGCTGAGACCCAGTATAAACGTCTCGCGGCAGCAGGCCTGGACAAGCTGTTTAAGGGAATCTACGTTTCCGAGGAATCCGGATACCAGAAACCGCAGCAGGAGTATTTCGATTACTGCTTTGAAAAGATGGGCAGAAACGACGTGGAGAACATGCTGATCATCGGTGACTCCCTGACTTCTGACATCCGTGGAGGAAACAATGCCGGAATCGATACTCTGTGGTACAATCCGCACCATCAGGAGAATACAGCCGGTGTGCATGTGGATTACGAGACGGATACGCTGGAAAAGATAGGTGAGATGCTGAGTTAATTTCGGAAAGACAGCAGCAGGCAATTTTTCTGAAAAGTTATGTAAACTAAAAGCACCTGGAACGAGATAAAATCCATTTGAAGGCTGGCTTTAATGCCGGTATCTTTCAAAATTGCAAAAAGTCATAGCAATACTGAGAAATATTGTCAGACATCTTGACAAATACGAGGATTTTTCTTATAATTAAGCTTTCCCGGAGAGCATTGTCCGCCGCATACGGATCCGGTGAAGGGACAGAAAGAGCGGCGGCGAATATATAGAAATGAGGGGTGTATTTCATGAACAAGAACACGACAGATATCACATTATCGGCTTATTTTAATGACATTGTAATCGGATACTACGAGGACGAGGATCTGGTAAAACAGTTTGGAAGACAGCTTGGTTTCGACGTGGATATGGACACCTTTATGGCGGTATCTTTCCAGTATCCGTCTGATATGAATGTAAAACCGGAAGACCGTGAGAAGCTCACAGACGCGGCAAACGCGATCATCGCTCTCTCCGATATCAACAAGAAGATCGGTGGAAAGCAGATTATCACCTGCGACAGCGGTGCATGCGTGATCCTGATCATGAACGACAAATCCGCAATGCGTGACCTGATCCCGCAGATCAAGGAGACAGCCCTTGAGCAGGTAGAAAAGATCAATTCTGACAGAAAGATCCGCGTCGGCATCGGTACGATCGAGAGCGGAATCAAGGGAATCAAGCATACATACAGCAATGCCCAGGATGCGGTAAAGGCCGGCGAGATCTTCAAGAAAGACCGTGTGATCCTTGAATATATGGGTATGGAGATCTACAGCAGCATCAACCAGATGGTTGTAAACTTCGGTGACCGCCTTACCAGAACCGTATTAAAACAGCTCGGTGAGACTGAGAAGCGGGTTCTCGCGAAATACTACAAATGCAAAGAGGACATCGCTGAGACTGCAAGACAGCTTGGAATGTCTGAGGATGATGTAAAAACAAGCTTAAATATGGTCCGCATCAATACCGGACTTGACGTAAACGATACAGAGGATAACTTCAAGCTCCACTTTATCATGATCGCGAAGAAAGTTCTTGAAAACGACGAGAGAATCAAGAAGAATCGTTAATTCACCAGAAAATTTCTGCTGCTGTCTGCGCATGGCATGAACAGCGGAGTGTAGAAGGTGGACGATACAGAAGAAATCAGCAACAGCCCTGCGCATAATATGTGCCGGGCTGTGAGCCGTTATGGACGGTAAAATGCTGAATGGTAAAAGATAAACAGGCGGGGATCTGCCGGACAGAAGGGGATACAAATATGAAGACAATGCTGGAGCGCGGAGCCGGAATTTTAATGCCGGTGTCAAGTTTACCGTCACCTTACGGGATTGGTACATTTGGCAGTGCAGCCTATGAATTCGTGGACTTTTTAAAAAAGGCAAGACAGAAATACTGGCAGGTTCTGCCGGTTGGACCGACAAGCTATGGGGACAGCCCGTACCAGTCATTTTCCGCATTTGCTGGAAATCCGTATTTCATTGATCTGGATACGCTGGTAAAAGAGGGGCTGCTCACACAGGAAGAGATCAACGCCTGCTACTGGGGCGAGAATCCGACCCAGGTGGCATATGATGCAGTGTTCTGGTACCGTTTCCCGCTGCTTAAAAAAGCGTATGCGAGAAGTGAGTACCGGGAGGAGCAGGGCTATGAGAAGTTCTGCATGGACAGCTGGTACTGGCTGAACGATTACGCGTTCTACATGGCACTAAAGTTCCATTTTGATAATAAAGAATGGCTGGCCTGGCCGGAAGACATCCGCTTCCGCAAAAAAGAGGCAGTGGAGTCCTACCGTGAGGAGTTAAAGGATGAAATCGACTTCTGGAAATTCCTGCAGTATAAGTTTTACCAGCAGTGGGGAAAACTCCGCGCATACGCGAATGAACAGGGAATCTCCATCATCGGTGATATTCCGATCTATGTGGCGCTTGACAGTGCGGACGTCTGGACACATCCGGAATTATTCCTTCTGGACGAGGAAAACCTGACCCCGCTCAAGGTTGCCGGAGTTCCGCCGGATGCCTTCAGTGAGACGGGACAGCTTTGGGGCAACCCGCTGTATCGCTGGGATGTCCAGGAAAAAACGGATTTTGCATGGTGGAAAGAGCGTATGAAAGCGTCCGCCCGCCTGTATGATGTAGTCCGCATCGACCACTTTATCGGCGTGACCCAGTATTACGCGATCCCGGCCGGATCCGAGGACGGAAAGACCGGAGAATGGTTAAAGGGACCGGGAAAGAAACTCACGGATGCGATCAACATGGTCATCGGTGACACGAAGATCATCGCGGAGGACCTCGGGATCTTTGTTCCGGAAGTCAAGGAACTCCTCGAGGAGACCGGTTATCCGGGAATGAAGATCATCGAGTTTGCATTCAGCGGTGACCGCTTCAATGAGCATCTCCCGCATATGTACTCTCCGAATTCTGTCGTTTACGGCGGAACCCACGACAATGAGACTCTGGTGGGCTATTTTAAGCCGGAAGCGCGCCAGTGGTGGGAATTACAGTACATCGCGGATTACATGGGCGTCTCCCATCAGCATGAGGTCGTAGACAAGGTCCTGAAGACCGCCTATGCGTCTGTCGCGAGCGTTGTCATCTTCCAGGCTCAGGATATCCTGAAACTGGACAACTGGGCGAGAATGAACACGCCGGGTACGGTCGGAAATAACTGGAGATGGAGAATGAAACCGGGCGAATTGAACCAGGATCACATCAACCATCTTTCATGGCTTGTAGATACATTTGGACGGTTCTGACGTTGCAGTCACAGGACAAAAATACCGAGTGACAGAGTCGGCTTTTGTCGATAAAAACAGATGTGTGCGGTACGCGGTACAGCACCGGAAAATAAGGAAAAACGGGCGGTTTGTAAGGGGAAAACAGACCGCCCGTTTCTTGGAAATTCGATTGACACCGGACCGGAATTGTGATATTGTTAAGTTAATTCCGATGCACTATTGAACTCACATGTTTTTGTAAGTCATTTGCGCGATACGATGAATTACAAAAGCATGTGAGTTTTTTGAAATAAAGACCATCAGCGATGTGTGGAGATTTCCAGTAGGGCTTAGTACGGAAAAATTCAATTTTTTATGGAGGTACCAAAATGAACAACGGTACAGTTAAGTGGTTCAATTCTGAGAAAGGCTACGGATTCATCTCCAACGACAACGGCGGCGACGACGTATTCGTACACTTCTCCGCAATCGTAGGCGACGGCTTCAAGACTCTTGAAGAGGGCCAGAAGGTTACTTTCGACACAGAGCAGGATCCGAAGAACAGCAAGAAGCTTCGCGCTGTTAACGTAGTTAAACTCTAATTCGAATAAAAGAGAAAACAAAGAGCTGCCGTTCCAGAATTGACTGGGACGGCCGCTTTTTTGTTTGACAGGAAATGCCGATGGAACTGCCTGTCAAACAAAAAGGCACTGTGTGCCTAAGATGCGCACTCGCGCGAAGATGAAGGTTGTCGCAAGCGACCGCGCTCGGCGCGAGAATGTGCCGAGGCACATTCCTTTTTTGCACACATGCGAATCTGAAGATAAAAAACAGGCTTTTTTCAAGAAAAGCCTTGCAAAATGCGGCATTTCCTAATAGAATAAGAAGGACTTTGGTAACTGCTCGGCTTGATTTTATGATTTGTGGACAGTTGCTATTTTGATTATGCCCGGATATATCGATCTGCGGCAGAGTGTTTGTGCCCGGCGCGGGATGCGCTAAGGCGCATTTTGTGTTATGATCCACATTGTACGTGGATCCGTAAGTATTTCACAGGTACCCCTTGTCAGTCAAAAGGAGATTTAGAAAATGATTAGTGCAAATAATGTGACACTCCGTGTCGGCAAAAAAGCTTTATTTGAAGACGTAAACATTAAATTTACAGAAGGAAACTGCTACGGTCTGATCGGTGCCAACGGTGCCGGAAAGTCCACATTCTTAAAGATCTTATCCGGTCAGCTCGAACCGACAAACGGTGAGGTTGTGATCACTCCGGGCCAGCGTCTTTCTTTCTTACAGCAGGACCACTTTAAATACGACGAATATACAGTTCTTGATACCGTTATCATGGGCAACAAGCGCCTCTACGATATCATGAAGGAAAAAGACGCGATCTACGCAAAAGAAGAGTTCACTGATGAGGACGGGATCAAGGCAGCAGAACTCGAGGGCGAGTTCGCAACAATGAACGGGTGGGAAGCAGAGTCTGACGCTGAGAACCTCTTAAACGGTCTCGGAATCGAGACAGAGCTCCACTACAAAATGATGAAAGACCTCCTCGGCGCGCAGAAGGTCAAGGTTCTCCTCGCACAGGCGTTATTCGGCAACCCGGATATCCTGCTCCTCGACGAGCCGACCAACCACCTGGATCTCGATGCGATCGCATGGCTCGAGGAGTTCCTGATCAACTTCGAGAACACGGTCATCGTTGTATCCCATGACCGTTACTTCTTAAATAAGGTCTGCACACAGATCGCTGATATCGACTACGGCAAGATTCAGCTCTATGCCGGAAACTACGACTTCTGGTTTGAGTCCAGCCAGTTAATGATCAAGCAGATGAAGGAAGCAAACAGAAAGAAAGAGGAGAAGATCAAAGAGTTACAGGAGTTCATCCAGAGATTCTCTGCGAACGCTTCCAAGTCCAAACAGGCGACATCCAGAAAACGTGCCTTAGAGAAGATCGAGCTCGATGAGATCCGTCCGTCCAGCAGAAAATACCCGTATATCGACTTCCGCCCGGCGCGTGAGATCGGTAATGAAGTGCTTTCTGTTGAAGGACTTACAAAGACGATCGACGGTGTAAAGGTTCTCGACAACATCTCCTTTACACTCGGAAGAGAAGATAAAGTTGCACTTGTAGGCCCGAACGAGATCGCGAAGACAACACTCTTCAAGATCCTTGCAGGCGAGATGGAGCCGGATTCCGGAAGCTACAAATGGGGTCTCACAACGACTCAGGCGTACTTCCCGAAGGACAACAGCGCCGAGTTCAACAACGATGATACGATCGTAGACTGGCTGACCCAGTATTCCCCGGAAAAGGATGTTACTTATGTCCGCGGATTCCTCGGAAGAATGCTGTTTGCCGGTGAAGACGGTGTAAAGAAGGTAAAAGTTCTCTCCGGTGGTGAGAAAGTGCGCTGTATGCTCTCCAAGATGATGATCTCCGGCGCGAACGTGCTGATGTTCGATGAGCCGACTGACCATCTCGACATGGAGTCCATCACTGCGTTGAACAACGGAATGAAGAAGTTCCCGGGTGTGATCATCTTCTCCTCCCGTGACCACCAGGTTGTAGAGACAACTGCAAACCGTATCATGGAGATCGTCAACGGACAGCTGATCGATAAGATCACAACCTACGACGAGTACCTTGAGAGCGATGAGATGGCGAGAAAGAGATTCACATATACTCTTACTGAGAGCGAAGAGAATGATGACTGATCTTGCGGCCTGACTGATCTGCTATAAAAATCAGCAGCGTGTAAAAATAAAAAAAGAGCACAGGTTCTGTGGATTCCATGGATTAAACTAAGGAATCTATAGAGCCTGTGCTTTTTTGATCAAATCAGTTTTTCCCGGCTTTTGCCAGGATCCCCTTCATTGAAACGATATATACGATGGCCGATACGACCGGTCCGGCGATATCGGAGACCGGTTCTGCAAAGAATGCCGCTTCCGCGCCGAACATTGCAGGAAGCAGGAACAGGGAGACGAAATATAAGCCCTTTCGGAAGAATGAGAGCGGCAGAGCGACCTGTACCTGACCGAGCCCGGTGAAACCGTCGACGATCTCATACTGGAACGCCAGCGGGATGATCGCGAGCGTGAAGATCCGGATCGCCCGGAGCGCCTCAGCGGCAACCGTCGGATCGGATGTAAAGAGACGGACGAACAGGCCGCCGACGGTGCGTGCGAGGATAAACAGCAAGGTGGTGTACGCCGCTGCCAGGATAAAGATATATTTCTGGGCACCTTTTACGCGGTCGGTGTTTCCTGCTCCGAAATTGTAAGCGAGGACCGCCTGGGTTCCGCTCGTGATGCCCCCGAGAGGCATAGTGACGACCAGCATGAAGCTCTGCGCGATCGTCGCGCAGGTGATGAGAAGATCGCCGCGTGCCGCACCGCCGTATTTCTGAAGGATCGCGTTCATCGTGATGATCATGACATTGTCCATCGCGATGATGATGAATGGGGTGAAGCCGATCGTCAGGATCCTGCGTATCAGCCGCCAGTCATAACCGCCGAAAGTGATGCGTACTGGCACAGTCTTTCCGAAGAGCGTTTTCAGCACGAAGGCGCAGCTTGCCGTCTGGGAGAGGACTGTTGCCGTCGCGGCGCCGGAGACACCCATGTGAAAACCGAAGATAAATACAGGATCCAGGACAATATTTAACACCGCACCGATGATGACGGAGTACATACCGGTTTTCGCAAATCCCTGACAGATGATAAACTGATTCATGCCGGTTGACATGAGTGCGAATACGGTCCCTGTCAGATAGATCGTAAAGTACGCGTTTGCGTAGGGCAGTGTGGTGTCGCTCGCACCGAAATACCGCAGCATCGGGATCCGGATCGGGTAGATACAGGCGACCATGAGGACAGAACACAGCGCGAGCATTAAAAAACAGTTGGCGAGGATCCGTTCGGCGGCCTTGTTATCGCCTTGTCCCATCTTCATGCTCATAAGCGGGGCACCGCCGATCCCGACGAGAAATGCGACGGAGCCGATCATCGTCACAACGGGACCGCAGACACCGGCCCCGGCGAGCGCCATATCGCCGGAAACAGGGATGTTTCCGATATACATGCGGTCAACGATGCTGTAAAGAACGCTGACAAACTGCGCCAGCATACTGGGGACCGCGATGCGGATCACAAGTTTTTTTATATTGTCACGGCCGAGATCATTTTCTGCTGCCATAATTACCTCCTGATGATTTACTCCAGGTCGAAAACAGGATGTGTGTAAGACCTGGTGTGATCCTGATCAGTGCAGGCTGAGATCAGCTGCATGTGGCTGTAAAAGACCTCTGAATGTGTCGGAACATGATCTTTTCAGGATCACAGCCCATAGAGTATAGCACGATTTCCGGAAGCGGTAAATGGAATGAAAGAAGATTGTAAATTACTTTTTTCCGGGAAGAAGGATCTGGATGCGGCGGCATTTGTCAACAATGGGACAAAGAAATGTAAACTATAAAACAAAAACAAGTTGACAAATGGACGAAACATGCGTATGATATGGGAAGAGTCAATCATAACAATTCCATCTTGAGATACATATGCCGGAATGCGGAATCCAGAAGATCCACAGTTCAGATCACGGCAGCGGAAACGATGGATGTTGGGAGGAAAATAAAAATGGAAAACACAGCAGCAAAACACCACATGTCAACTGCACAGATGACGGTGACAGCGCTGATGACAGCGATCACCTGTATTCTTGCCCCGATGGCACTTCCGATCCCGGTAAGCCCGGTACCGATCAGTCTGACAAACCTGGTGATCTTCTTTATGGCATATATTCTTGGAACAAAGCTTTCTGTAGTGAGCTATGTCTTATATCTGCTCCTGGGAACCGTAGGACTTCCGGTATTCTCCGGATTTTCCGGCGGTGTCGGCAAGCTTCTCGGGCCGACCGGCGGATATCTCATTGGTTTCATCTTCCTTGCAGCGATCTCCGGCTTCTTCGTTGAGAAGTTCCCGGCAAAGATCTATATGCATGTGATCGGCATGATCCTCGGTATGGCAGTCTGCTACGCATTTGGTACGGCATGGCTTGCAGGCCAGCTTGGAATGAGCTTTGTCGCAGGACTCGGAGTCGGCGTGATCCCGTATCTTCCGGGCGATACCGCAAAGATCATCATCGCGATCATCGCAGGACCGCAGATCCGCAAGGCAGTATCCAGATTCATGTAGGTATTTCATAAAACTCATATACATCTAAAAAAGTCCGCAGCAATTTTTATGCTGCGGACTTTTTGATGACCGGGGAAATTCGCGGAATCTCCGATCCGGACAAAACCGGATCAATATCCGTAAGCCAGTGCGCCTCCATCAACCGCGAAATCCTGCCCGGTGATGTAGGTGGCACCATCGCTGATCAGGAACTTAGCCATTGCACCGAGATCCCTGGTATCGCCGAACGCATGAACCGGCATTCTTGCGAGGATCGCGGCTTTTCTTTCTGGAGTCATGACCTGCTTGTTCATCTCACTCGGGAACCAGCCCGGCGCGATGCTGTTGACACAGATGTTGTCGTTTGCCCACTCGATGGCGAGCCCGCGTGTCAGACCGCAGACCGCAGATTTGCTGACGCAGTACGGAACGACTTCGGTGAAGCCGAGATGCGCGGCCATGCTGCTGATATTGATGATGCGTCCTTTATGTTTGCTCTCTTTTAAATACGGGTAGCAGATCTGGCTCAATGCGAACAGACTTGTCACGTCCACATCCAGGATCTTTTTAAAGTCATCCATCGGGAAAACTTCCGCGCGTGCCTTTTTGGTGATCCCGGCATTGTTTACGAGAAAATCGAGACCGGATTTTCCTGCGATCTCTCCGATCAGCTTTTTCATTGCATCATAATCCGTGACATCTCCCTTTACATGGATCACGCCGGGAGCAGACGGCGCAAGACCTTCTTTTTCCTTTCCGGTACGGCTGATCACATATACGGTTGCCCCGTTTTCGGCCAGTACATTTGCGATCGCGTATCCGATCCCGCTGCTTCCGCCGGTAACGATACCGGTGCGTCCTTCAAATTCTTTCATGATGATATATGCCTCCTCAAAATCATAAAACAGATCGAAGATCTGTAGTTATAAGCTCTGGCAGCGATAGCTGTGACAGTTTTCGTTGATCAGATCCCAGTCGAGCTCGGCCCCGACACCAGGTTTGTCAGGTACATAGATATATCCGTCGCGGATCGGCAGATCACCTTTCATGGGAAGTCTGTAGTTATCTTCCGGGACAAAGTACTCGAAATATTTACAGTTCCGGATGCTGCAGCTTACATGCACGTTTGCAAGATCCATGTAATTCATGGTCGTTGTGTGGATCTCACAGTTTAATCCGAAGCTGTCTGCCATGTGGGCAATCTTTAAAGTCCCTGTGACGCCGTCCTTCCAGCTTACATCTGCGCGGACGATATCAGCTGCATGCTGTGCCACACTCTGCGCGACGCCCCAATGACAGCCTCTGGTTGTCTCTGTAGCGGCAATCGGGATGTCTACGGTCTTGCAGAGTTCGGTGTATTTGTAAAGTTCGAAATCGCGGAACGGCTCCTCAAACCATTCATATCCAAGCCGCTCCAGCTGTCTTGCGACACGGATGGCATCGTCCAGCGTATACTCGCCGACCGGGTCACTCATGAGCGTATAATCCGGACCAACGGCTTCCCGGACAGCTTCGTGGACTTTCATGTCAAATTCGACCGGTCCGCCCGGATGTGCCTTGTATCCTAAAATCCCTTTGCTCTTATAATAAAGTGCTTCGTCGACATATTCCTGCACAGTGGCGTGGAAATTTCCGCTGGCATATACCGGAAGCTTTGTGCGGTAAGCGCCGATATATTTATAAAGCGGAAGACCGGCTGCCTTTGCACACATATCCCAAAGTGCGACATCCACCGGACCTGGAAGAAATACGGGGAAAAATGCTTCGTGACGGTCAACATTCCACAACTCATAAAAGATCGCCTCATGATCGTGCGGATCACGTCCGAGCAGGATCGGAGCGATACTGTCGTGGAGATAACTTTCGGTTACACCGCCGCTGCGGGCAGCCATACAGGTTGCGATTCCTTCGGTTCCATCATCTGCGGTCAGCCGGATCGCGAAAACATCCCACCCCATTTTGGCGCCGCCCTGGCGTTTTTCGTCGAAGAGACATTTATCACGGGTTACCCACCATGTCTCAAACTTTGTAATGATCATAATGATTCTCCTGAAATGAATAAAGTCTCTGCACTGTAAGATAAAAACTCCATTCCGGAAGTTTTCAGCGCAGAATGTCACAATCACACAACATAGATATATCACAATGCCAAATTTGATGATTGAATTATATCACATATTGCACTATAATACAAATATAATATAGAAAATAAAGGAGAAAGTGCACAATGAGCAAGTGGAACGACGACAAAGAACTCTTTAAGCTTATGAAAGAAAAACTCTATACTCCGGTCGTAGGAGACATCCTTGATACCATGGGATATAATCACCAGTTCCTGCCTCCGGAGATCATGCCGTTAAAAGATGACATGAAACTGGCCGGGAGAGCGTGTACGATCTTGGAACATAATGTCTATGAAGCACAGAAAAAGCCGTTTGGACTTCTGACAGAAGCACTTGACCAGCTGAAGGAAGATGAGATCTATATAGCGACGGGAGCGGGAAACAGTGCTCTCTGGGGAGAACTCCTCACGGCGACAGCCAGGACACGCGGAGCTGTGGGAGCAGTTCTTGACGGATATACACGTGACACTCCGCAGGTCCTTGCACAGAATTTCCCGGTATTTGCAAGGGGACGCTGGGCACAGGACTCTTCGATCAGAACGAATGTGGTGGACTTCCGCTGCACGATCGAGATCGGCCAGGTTACGATCCACGATGGTGACATTGTGTTCGGAGATATGGACGGTGTGCTGATCATTCCGAAAGAAGTGGAAAAAGAATGCATTGAGAAGGCATTTGAAAAAGCAGCGGGTGAGAAAAAAGTCCGCAGTGCGATCGAAGGCGGGATGAGTGCGACGGAAGCGTTTAAAGTATTTGGCATCCTGTGATGAAAGTGGACGAATATTAAAAACGAAGACAAAAAAGACGGGCTGCCGTGATCCGGAATCGGATAATTCGATACGGGATCACGGCAGCCTTTTGGTTTTATTGTCAGTTATCGTTTTCCATCATTTTCAGTGATTTGATCAGAGAGTGGTTGATGTGCAGGATGATCGCATCCTGGACGGCATCTTCGTTCTCCCTTAAAAGCGCATCGATAATGGCACGGTGCTGTTCAAGGTTGTCAACACGGTTCTGGTCATCCTTCAATGCGGCGTAGACGGCGAGACGCATCTGCTGGATCATCACAGACTGATATAGGTTGATCAGGATCTCGTTCCCGGTGATATCGACCAGATAGGAATGAAAAGAGGTATCAATCTGAAATTCATCATAATCCGGACCGGCGGCAGCTTTTTCAAACTGCTTCAGATATTCTAAAAGCCTGCTCTTGGAGTACATGGAGATATATTTCCTACAGACAGTCGGCTCGATCAGCTTACGTGTCTGATAGAGATCGTCGATACTTTTTTCGGTAAAAGGAGTGATCCGCATTCCCTTGCGCGGGAAAATATCGATCAGATTCTCAGCCTGCAGCATGAGCAGCGCCTCGCGGAGCGGTGTCCTTCCAAAGGATGTCTCTTCCAGAAGCTGCTTTTCATTAAGTTCCTGTCCCGGCAGGTATTCACAGGATACGATCTTGCGATAGAGATATTCATATGCCTGATTTGTCAATGCTTCTGCCATTATTCTCCTCCTTTTTGGTAAATATGCTGTAACAAGCATATATAATTTTGTGACAAATTGCAAGTGAAAATTCACAGAAATCCATTGAAATATATCACAAAATAGTGTAATATAATGATAGATATATCACATGACAAAAACAAAGACAAAATAATAACGGGAGGAACAGGAAAAATGAATGAAAATGAGACATATATCAAAGATATACGAATCTACCAGGCTGTCAGCAAACTGAGCCATCCGATCGCAGATTCCACTCATGATATCAGCAAGATCGCATTTTACGTTCTTGAGGTTGAGACAAAGGGCGGAGTGATCGGTCAGGGATATCTTTTAAGCTTCCATTACAGCCCGAACGCAATTGAAGGCGCCTTAAAAGATATGAAGAATTTCGTACTCGCGAAAGATTATCATGTATATGAGACCGCACAGGTCCAGAAGGATTACGAGATCGAAAGTGAGTATTTCGGAATCGTCGGACTTCAGAGATGGGCACTGGCGACTTTAAACGTAGCAATGTGGGATGCATGGGCAAGAACCATGGGACAGCCGATCTACCGGATGTTCGGATGCCACAGAAAACCGATCCCGGTATACGGAAGCGGCGGATGGATCAGCTACACGGACGAGGAACTTGTTGATGAGGTTGTAAACTACCAGAAACGTGGATTTACAGCAGTCAAGATCAAAGTCGGAAGTCCGGATATGGAGCGTGATATCCGCAGATTAAACCTTGTAAGAGAGGCAACCGGTCCGAATATGAAGATCATGATGGATGCGAACCAGGGTATGGATGTTCCGTCAGCCGTTAAACTGATCAGCAATGTGGAACATCTCGGAATCTTCTGGTTTGAGGAGCCGGTCGTTAATACAGATTTTGAAGGATATGCAACGATCCACTCAAAGACAAAGGTCAGCCTTGCAATGGGTGAGAGAGAGTACTCCACAGTTGCTCTCCGCGAACTGATCGGAAGACGTGCCCTTGATCTTTGGCAGCCGGATCTGATCCGTCTCGGCGGTGTTGAAGCATGGAGAGACAGTGCGGCACTTGCAAACGCTTACAATATTCCGGTACTTCCTCACTACTATAAAGACTATGATGTACCGCTTCTCTGCACAGTTGCGAACCCGTATGGCGCAGAGAGCTTTGACTGGATCGACGCGATCATCGATAATCCGATGGTCATCGACAATGGTTTTGCCCGCCCGCGTGAAGGCGAAGGCTGGGGCTTCCGCTTCCTGCATGAGTTCATGACAGAGGTAAAATAAGGAGTGATCTGAAATGAGAGCGATCGTTCTTCCGGAACCGTGGAAGGCTGTGACAGCCGAAAGAGAAATTCCGGTTCCAAAACAGGGAGAGGCATTACTGAAAATGGTCTGCGGGGGGATCTGCGGAAGTGACCTGGCTTCCTACCGCGGCCAGTCCGCATATGTCAGCTATCCGCGTACGATCGGACATGAATTCGCAGCCGAGGTTGTGGAAGTCGGCGAGAATCCGTATGGGATCAAAAAAGGAATGCTGGTGACGGGAAACCCGTATTTCAACTGCGGGACCTGTTATTCCTGCCGGCGCGGTTATGTGAATGCCTGCATCCACAACGAGACGATGGGTGTCCAGAGGGAAGGAGCTTTCAGCGACTACTTCACGATGCCGGTAGAGAGGCTGTTTGACGGTGCCGGGATCGATCCGAAGGAGCTGGCGCTCGTTGAGCCATTCTGTATCAGTTACCACGGTGTGTCCAGAGCGGAATTAAAACCGGGGGACAAGGTGCTGATCTTTGGCGCAGGCGCGATCGGGATCCTGGCCGGTGTTGCGGCAAAGAGTTTCGGAGCGAAAGCTTATATTACGGATATTGCCGAAGAAAAGGTAAAAAAAGCAGTCAATGATTTCGGGCTGGACGGCGGATTTGTCAATGACAGCCCGGAAAAACTGACGGAATTTATCGGGACGGTCACAGGAGGAGACGGATTCGACGCAACGGTGGAAGCTGTTGGCGCCCCGGCAACATTCTTAGCTTGTGTGAAGGCAGTTGCCAGCCGCGGAAAGATGGTTGTGATCGGTGTCGCGAAGAAAAATGCGGATTTCAATTTCCTGGAAGTTCAGAGAAAAGAATTGAATATGTATGGATCCAGAGGTGCAACCTCAGACGATTTCCGGGCAGTATTAAAACTTGTCCGCGAAGGATTTGCGGATCTTACAAAACTGATTTCCAGAACATATTCCGCAGATCATGCGGAAGAAGCATTTGAAGATCTCGATAAAAATTATGGGGAAATCGTAAAAGCTGAATTCGAGTTTTAAACAGAAACTGTAAAAATGTATTTTATTTATGGGAGGAAAAAACTTATGAAGAAAAGAGCAATGGCAGCCGTATCAGCAGTAATGTGTGCATCCATGGTACTCAGCGCATGTGGCAGCAGCGCATCCACAAGCACAACCGCAGCACCGGCAGAGACAAAAGCAGCTGAGGAGTCCAAAACAGAAGAGACGACCGCAGCGGCAGCATCCGGAGACGTTGTAACGATCAACATCGGTTTTGAGAACACGACCGAGGAGCCGATCGGACAGGCTGTTGAAAAATGGGCAGAGCTCTTAAAAGAAGAGAGCAATGGCACCATGGAACTCAAAGTATTCGCAAACAGCGCACTCGGAAACAAGAGTAAACTGATCGACCAGATGGTCATGGGTGAGAATGTGATCACGATCGCAGACGGCGCTTTCTATGCTGATTACGGTGTCCCGGATCTTGGTATCCTCTATGGACCGTTCTTCTTCGATAACTGGGATGAGGTTTGGAAATTGATCGACAGCGACTGGTACAAAGAGCAGTGCAGCAAGCTTGCGGATAAAGGACTTACCGTTCTTGGCTCCAACTGGGTCTATGGCGAACGTGAGTTAATGACAAAAGACAAAGCCGTTGTACCGGCAGACATCAAAGGCAAAAAGATCCGTCTTGCAAACAGCCAGATTTATGTAGAAGGCTTCAACGCATTAGGCGCAACAGCAGTACCGATGGCTCTGGGCGATGTTTATACCGCATTACAGAACGGTACTCTTGACGGTGTTGAGAACCCACTCTCCACATTATACGGACAGAGCTTCCAGGAAGTTACAAAGAATATCCTTATGACAGGACATATCTTAAACTTCACAACATGGTGCATCGGAACAGATTACCTCAACACCTTAACACAGGAGCAGCAGGATCTGTTATTCAAGACATGTGAAGAAGCTGGTCTCTATAACAATGAGAAGCAGGAAGCAGCTAACGAGGACTACAGAAAGAAACTGGAAGATGCAGGCGTAACATTCACGGAGCTTACAGACGAAGAGAGAGCACAGTGGAAAGAAGCAAGCCTTTCCTTCTATGAGAAGGGTTCCCAGTTTGGATGGAGCGATGGCCTCTATGATACTGTAAAGGCAGCAATCCAGTAAACTGCTGGATGTGACAGAAAGAAATCTCATGGCGGTCTCAGTCTTCCATGGGATTTCTTTTATAAAGATCCGGAAAACATGATTTGCCGGATGATCGAAGGATGGTGAGGAATGACAATGAAGAAAATACTGGATATCCTGGATAAAATCGAAGTTGCTGTAGCGTCATTGGTTCTCCTGGTCCTGATCTGTGTGACCTTTTTCGGCGTACCGATGCGTTACATCTTTAATAATCCGTTTACCTGGGAAGAAGAACTCCAGCTGGCATGCATGGTATGGATCACATTCCTGGCGGCTCCGGCGGCGTTCCGTACAAAGAGCCATGTGGCAATTGAAATTCTTGTAGATGCATTGCCAAAGAGTCTGAGAAAAATCGTGGAACTTCTGATTCCTGTTGTTGTATACGCAGTCCTGATCTACTTCTTCTTCAGAAGCAGGAACTACATCGCTGTTATGCTGCGTACAAGCAGAAAGACCCCGATCCTGATGATTCCGTATTCTACGATCTATGCGATCGCACCGGTCTCCATCGTACTCATGCTGATCAGCTATACAGAGCAGAAATATTATGAATTGAAGGAACTATTTAAAGGCGACGGAAAGGAGGAGAAGTAATGAACTCAGCAGTTGGTATTATGGCAATTGTTCTCCTTGCGCTGTTATTTTTTAAGATTCCGGTTTTTGTAGCGGTACTTGGAGCTTCTGTTATTTACTTTGTCATGACTCCGGGAATCAATCCGGCGGTATTTGCCCAGCAGGCAATCACCGGATCTGAGAGCGTGACACTTCTCGCAATTCCGTTCTTCGTATGTGCTGGTGTTCTGATGAACTACACGGGCGTTACAAAACGGATCATGGACTTCTGCTCCGTACTGACCGGAAGAATGTACGGCGGACTTTCCCAGGTAAATATCTTATTAAGTACGTTGATGGGAGGACTTTCCGGTTCCGCACTTGCGGATGCGGCGATGGAGGCAAAGATGCTCGTTCCGGAGATGGAAGCAAAAGGAATCGGACGTGCATTCTCCACAGTAGTTACCGCAGCCTCCAGTATGATCACTCCGCTGATCCCACCGGGAATCGGACTGATCCTTTATGGATGTATTGCGAACGTGTCCATCGGTAAATTGTTTATCGCAGGTTTCGGACCGGGAATTCTTCTCTGCGCGACCATGATGTTCATGGTATCAAAAATCTCCAAGAAGCGCGGATATCTTCCGCTTCGCAAGGAGAAAATGACAGGATCCATGTTCTGGACATCCTTTAAGCCGGCAATTCTCCCGTTATGCCTTCCGATCATCATCATCGGCGGCGTTCGTCTCGGTATATTTACGGCCACAGAGGCCGGTGCTGTTGCGATCGTATATGCTGCTGTCCTCGGATTCGGCTACAGAGAGTTGGGACCGAATGAAATTCGTCAGGGCTTAAAAGAGACTCTTATGACAACGTCATCCATTATGCTGATCGTTGCTGCGGCATCCACATTCTCCTGGATCCTCACAAAAGAGATGATCCCGCAGATGTTCACCCAGTGGATGATCTCTGTGATCCATAATAAATGGATTTTCCTCGTTGCTGTTGATATCTTCCTGATCTTTGTCGGCATGTTCGTAGAAGGAAATGCCAGCATGATTGTTCTCGTGCCGTTATTTGCGCCGGCTGCGACAGCATACGGAATCGATCCGATTCACTTCGCAATGGTATTTATTTTCGCAAACGCCATCGGTGCTTTCACACCGCCGATGGGAACATTAATGTTCGTAACCTGCGGTGTCACAAAGTGCTCAACAAAGGATTTCATCAAAGAGGCTGTTCCGTTCTATGCACTGTTATTCGGCTGCCTTCTGATCCTTACCTTTATCCCGATCTGCTCGACCGGACTCGTAAACATCATTTATTAGGCGCAGAAATCATAAAAACTGATAGAAAACACGCTGGTTTCATGATGGTGAAACTGGCGTGTTTTTGTATTCTACAGCGGAAAAAACGGGAGTTTTCCCTTGAAAACAGCAGGGGTTCCACTCGCCGGAACCACTTTCCGGCATAATATCTAAAAAGCAGTTCTGCAATTTGTAATGTACGACAAAAAGGTGATTCATAGTTACAAAACATTGCATTGTCAGTCAACTGATGATAAAATATACAAGAATAAATGGAATTTACAGAATACCATTCCACTTGGCGGAATAATAATAGATGCATAACTCATAAGGCACAAAGCGGTTGCCTCAATGGAGACTGCGATCATTACATGACAGAAAATGGAGGAAATTATGCAACTGGTTGATCGTGCATTAAATGCACTGGATATTTTAAGCCGGAATATGGACGGGATGTCTGTTACGGAGCTTGCAAATCAACTTGAAATTCCGGCTAGCTCTACCCATCGGGTACTTGCAAGTCTGAAAGGAAACGACCTGGTCGTACAGGATAAACATACAAAGAAATACCATCCTAGTTATCGGATCTGCGGAATTGCTGCCAATATCATAAAGAGCAGCACGCTGGTACGGAACGGGAATCCGCTGGTAAAAGAACTCGCGGAGAAGATTAATCAGAAGGTGGATCTCTGTGTGATGGAGCATGGAGTGATCCGCAACATCGTGAGCAGTGACTGCGGTGCACCGGTCCAGTATATGGAACAGCCGGAGTGCGCAATGGCAGCTGGACAGGTATTCCGCGCTTATCAGTATATGGAGCCGGATATGAAGGAGATGGAACATATCCGCCGGCAGGGATATACGCTCGTTGACTGCGAAGAGAAGAGCTACAAGCAGGAAGCGGCATGCCCGATCTTTGATTTTTATGGTGATATCATGGCAGCGCTGACATTTGTGTCGATCAAAGATGGAAATACGAGAGAACTGGTCAGAAGGATCTGTCTTTTACGACAATTTGCGGAACAGATCTCCAAGTCAGTGCGACAGAGATAAAAAGACCGGAGAAGACAGTTGGCAAGTGGGCTGCCGCATGAAATGTGCGGCAGCCTGTTCTTTATTTACCAAGAAAAGAAATATTCTTGACATTTACCTATAAAACTATGTATGATAAATTCTGCACTATACCAGTAGATCATGAATGATCAGAGGGGTCCGCAGACACAAAACAGAGCACTGGTCCGGGAAGAGACAGTCGATGGGCAGATCCCGCAAGTGTAGTGAAGGAGGAAACAAAAGACCATGAAACAGGTTCATGAAACATTAGACCGGATCCTTCCGGAGATCATCGCGATGAGTGAGGACATTTACCGCCATCCGGAACTTGGATTCAAGGAATTCAGAACGAGAGAAAAAACGATCGAGGCTCTGGAAAAAGCAGGGATCCCGCATGAGGATGTTGCTTACACGGGAATCCGCGCTGTGCTGGATTCGGGAAAACCGGGTCCGAATATCGGTCTGATCACGGAATTTGACGCAGTTCCGACTTTCGGACATCCGTATGCCAGCGAGGACAGCTATGCCGCCCACACATGCGGTCATTACGGTCAGCTCGGCGTCATGATGAGTTTATTCCTGGCGATCAAAGAATCAGGGATGTTGAAAGATCTCTGCGGCAAGGTTACACTTCTTGTAACGCCGGCAGAAGAATTCTGCGATATGGATTACCGGAAAGAGCTGATCAGAGAGGGAAAGATCTCCCACCCATCAGGAAAACAGGAAATGATCGCCACAGGCGTGTTCGACGATGTGGATCTCATGCTTTCCTGCCATGCAATGGGGATCGACATGACAAAATATCATGCGGAGATCGGCTCCAGCTTAAACGGTTTCATCATGAAACGCGCGATCTTTACTGGAAAGGCGGCGCATGCGGGCGCAAATCCGGAAGGTGGTGTAAATGCATTAAATGCAGTCAATCTCGCAATGACCGGAATCAACTTCCTGCGCGAGACATTCCGCGCTGATGATGCGATCCGTGTCCATTTCTTCGTTCCGGAAGGCGGACAGTCCGTCAACACGATCCCGGCAAGAACGCAGCTGGAAATGTATGTCCGGGCGAAAACCGTTCCGGCGATCTTCGAGACGAACGCGAAAGTAACGCGTGCGATCCGCGCAGGTGCACTTGCGATCAACTGTGATCTGGAGATCCGGGATACTCCGGGATACTTCCCGCTTCATCAGGACGAGAACCTGACAGCGCTTGTGAAAAAACATATTCTGGATTACATCGATGAGAGCATGATCGCCCAGGGAACCCACGGATTTGCTTCCGGTGATATGGGAGATCTGTCACTGATGTGGCCGATCGTCGAGATCGGAGTTGCCGGATTTGAAGGCAGCATCCACGGAAAAGATTTTAAGACGGTGGATCCTGAACAGGCATATTGTGTTCCGGCACATTATTTTGCGGACACCGTGATCGACCTGCTGTCTGACGGCGGTGCTTCTGCATGGAAGATCAAAGAGGCATTCCAGCCGGTAATGAACAAGGAAAACTATCTGGAGACCCTGGACAGTTTGAATAAATCAACGTTTTACGAAAAGGAGAACAACTAGTTATGAGAAAGAAAATCGTATGCAGCACACTGGCTATGGCACTGGCAGCTTCCATGCTGTTCGGATGCGCGAGCGAGAGCAAGACTGAGACAACAGCCGCAGCAGGAGAGACAACTGCAGCTGCTGAAACAACTGCGGAGGCAGCAAAGGCAGAGACAAACGGTGAGAAGTTAAAAGTGACACTTCTTGTTACCGGTTCTTTCGGCGATAAGGCATTCAATGATTCCGCGCAGGCCGGCATGAAGAAGCTGGAAGAAGAGCTCGGCGACAAAGTTGAAGTCAACATGGTCGAGATGGGAAGCGATAAGACAAAATTCGAAGGTTCTATGTTAGACGCATGCGAGTCTGATGCAGACCTGATCATCACAGGTCTCTGGGACATGAAAGAGATCACAGAGAAAGTTGCACAGGAATTCCCGGAGAAGAAATTCATCATCTTCGATACAGACGTTGATTACACAGTTGGCGATCTGAGCAACGTATATTCCATGAGCTACAAGCAGAACGAGGGCGCTTTCCTTGCAGGTGTTCTTGCAGCAAGCGTAACAAAATCTGACATGGAATTTGCAAATGAGGACAATGTGATCGGTTTTGTAGGAGCAAAAGATACAGCGGCTGTTATCAATGACTCCGCAGTCGGCTTCATCGAGGGCGCACAGTTTGTAGACCCGGATGTAAAGGTACTCGTTTCCTATGTTGGTTCCTATGTGGATTCCGCAACTGCAAAAGAGCTTGCGATCACTCAGTATTCCAACGGTGCTGATGTCGTTTTCGTAGCAGCAGGTCCGGCTTCCGTAGGTGTTATCGAGGCAGCTGCTGAGAGCCAGAAATACTGCATCGGCGTTGACTCTGACCAGGCACTTGCTTACGAGGGCAAAGACGAAGCAAACTACATCATCTCTTCCGCGATCAAAAACGTTGGCGAGAGCCTCTACAATGCGGTAGAAAAGGCCGTTGACGGCACACTTCCGTATGGTGAATATCAGATCCTTGGTATCGAGGACGGCGTTGTAGGTCTTGCTGACAATGATATCTATCAGTCTGTTGTATCTGACGATGCAAAGAAGGCAGTCGAGGACGCAAAAGAGAAACTGCTTTCCGGCGAGGTCAAGGTTGATTCCGCTTACGGCATGGATGAGGCAACCTTAAAAGGCATCATCAACGGAGCACAGTAAAGGAAAACAGCTGAGACATGCACCCATAGTTTAGTTCACATCTCCTGTATCAGGCAGAAATGAAGCAGCAGGCGGAAAATGCTGTTCCCGGGGTCATCCCGGAGCAGACCGCCCGGCGCTTTCCCTGTCCGCGGATCGCAGGAGATGTTGCTTTTTATCATCATGCATAACGGTGGGGACGACTGCCGGAACATACAGGCGGATAAGAGCTTTACCTGGAGGAGAATGAATGGAGCAGGAGATCATTTTAGAGGCCCGGAATATCACAAAAGTATACCCGGGCGGCGTTGTGGCAAACCATAATGTCAATCTGCAGATCAAAAAAGGTGAGATCCATGCGCTGGTCGGAGAGAACGGTGCAGGAAAGTCAACTTTGATGAAAATGCTGTTTGGTATGCTGGCACCGACGGAAGGCCAGATCTTTGTGGATGGAAAAGAAGTACACTTCTCTTCATCCAGCGATGCGATCGCGGCCGGACTCGGCATGGTACACCAGCACTTTATGCAGGTCCCGTCCATGACTGTGGCGGAGAACCTGATCCTCGGTGCAGAGCCGGGAACCGCACTGAAAGTAGACAGGAAAGAAGCGGTGCGGATCACGACAGAACTTTCCGACAAATACAATTTGAAGGTAGAGGCAAAAGAAAAGGTCGAAGACATTTCTCTTGCCATGCGCCAGAAACTTGAGATCTTAAAGGCACTCTACCGGGGCGCGCATATCCTGATCCTGGATGAGCCGACAGCCGTGCTGACACCGCAGGAAACAGAGGAACTGTTTGAACAGTTAAAACTTTTAAGAGAACATGGCCACACGATCATCTTCATCTCACACAAACTAAATGAAGTCAAGGCACTCTGCAACCGCATGACGATCCTCAGGGACGGAAAGACCATGGGAACGTATGAGATCTCAGATCTTGATGAGAGGGAGATCTCCCGCCTGATGGTCGGCCGTGATGTCAGCCTGGATATTGAAAAAGAGGAGATGGAGTTTGGAAAAACCGTCTTTTCAGTAAAAGATCTTGTCTATGTGGACCAGTTCGGAAAGACGAGACTGGATCATGTCTCGTTTTCCATCAAAGAGGGCCAGATCCTCGGAATTGCCGGTATTGATGGAAACGGACAGTCGGAGCTCGTTGAGGCGATCGTCGGAACCTTAAAGCAGCAGCAGGGAACGATCACGATGAATGGAAAGGATATTTCCAATGCTCTGGTACTCGCCCGTCAGGAAGCAGGAATCTCCCATGTCTCAGAAGACCGTATGAAATTCGGAACGGCTCCGAAACTTTCCCTGGAGGACAACACGATCTCAAAGGTTTACTATACGGATAAATTAAAAACACACGGACTTCTCGACAGCAAAAAGATCAGCGAGTTTACAAACAGGATCTTAAAGGAATTCCTCGTAAAATACGATAATTCCAAACAGTCCATCGCGGAACTTTCCGGTGGTAATGTCCAGAAGGTCGTTGTTGGCCGTGAGTTTGACTATGAACCGGATCTCCTGATCATGAACCAGCCGACGCGCGGAATCGATGTCGGTGCGATCGAGTTCATCCGGAAAAAGATTGTTGACATGAGAAGCAGAAAGAAAGCGATCCTGCTCGTCTCCGCGGATCTGAGCGAGATCCTTTCCCTGAGCGACACGATCCTCGTCATGCATGAAGGCCGGATCGTCGGACATATCGCGGATGTGAAGAAGACATCGGAGAACGAGCTTGGTCTTTACATGCTCGGTGTAAAAGAAGATTCCAAAGAGCAGATCGGAGGTGCCTGCTGTGAATAAGAAATTTACCATCGTAAGACTGCTCTGTGCATTCGGGATCGCCATTGCCCTGTCTGTGGCAGTCATCTTCGCAGTCAGTGAAGAACCGGTGACAGCGATCTACAACCTGTTTTTGGGACCGCTGCAGTCGAAACGTCACTTTTTTGAAGTATTTGCGAGCAGTGTGCCGCTGATCTTTACAGGACTTGCGCTGGGACTTGTCTTTAAGTCCGGAAACTTCTCGATGATCGCGGATGCATGTCTGTATACAGGCGCGGTCGTGACCGCGGCGCTTGCCATCAAAACATCTCTTCCGTTTGCAGTCCACCCGATCGTCATCATGATCGCGGCAGCGGCAGTCGGTGGAGTGATCGGCAGCATCCCGGCTCTTTTGAAAGTGTATTTCCACACAAATGAACTTGTAACTTCCCTGATGTTCAACTATGTATTCTTCTATCTCGGGATTTACAATGTGACAAAATTCCTGGCAGACCGCGAGGCGGGAACCTTTGCATCAAAGAAATATCAGGCGACGGCAGCACTCGGAAAGCTGATCCCGGGGACAAATTTCCATGTTGGATACCTGATCGCGATCGCGGCCGTGATCGCCTTATACATTCTTGTATACAAGACGAAATTCGGATATGAAGTGCGCATCTCCGGAAGCAATCCGGAATTCGCAAAATATTCTGGGATCAGGACAAGCCGTGTCATCATCATGACCCAGATCATTGCAGGTGCCGTTGCCGGTCTCGGCGGTGCCGTGGAGCAGATGGGAATGTACCAGCGTTTCAACTGGCAGGATTCCCCGTCTTACGCATGGGACGGTGTCATCATCGCGATCCTGTCCGGCAACAATCCGAAAATGGTCCCGTTTGCCGCGTTTTTCCTGGCATACATCCGTGTCGGTGCGGACCTCATGTCACGCCGCTCTGATGTACAGAATGAGCTCGTTTCGATCATCCAGGCCGTTCTGATCCTGTTTGTAACGGCAGAGCGGTTCATGGCGGGATGGAAACAGCGCGAAGAAGCGAAAAAAGCACTGAAAGGGGAGGCGTAACAGATGAATCTTTTACAGGAAATTTTAAAAACATTAAGTCTCCCGGAGTTCTACTTCGCGATGTTCCGAAGCGCGACGCCGGTGCTCTTAACAACACTTGGCGCGATGATCTCGTCCAGATCGGGGACAAGCAATATCGCACTGGAAGGAACGATGCTGATCTCCGCGTTTGTCGGCGTTGTCGTCAGCGCCTTTTCCCACAGCGCATGGATCGGATTCCTGGGGGCGGTATTTGCAGGCTTTGTTGTCAGCAACATTCTCGCCTACTTTATCCTGAAATTAAACTCCAATGCGGTCATTTCCGGTATCGCATTAAACACGTTTGCATCAGGAGGAACGATCTTCGTCCTCTATCTGATCACGGGGGAAAAAGGCGCATCCACATCCCTGGAATCTTTAAAACTTCCGAGTTTAACGATCCCGGTCGTAAAAGACATCCCGGTGATCGGTGCTGTCCTTTCCGGACATCATGTCCTGACATACACAGCACTTGTTTTAGTGGCAGTTGTATGGTATATGTTTAAGTACACGAGACTCGGTATGCATATCCGTGCGGTCGGGGAATCTCCGGATGCGGCGGAATCAGTCGGCATTCCGGTAAAGCGGATCAAATATATCGCACTCTGCCTGAGCGGGATCCTGACAGGTATGGCGGGCGCCTTCCTGTCCATGGGATATGTAGGACTTTTCTCATCCGGAATGACTGCCGGACGCGGTTATATCGCACTGGCGACGCAGGCGATCGCGGCGGGAAATGCAGTGATCGGAATGCTGGCATCCCTGCTGTTCGGATTCTGCCAGAGCCTTGCGAACTATCTGCAGAATTCTTCCATTCCGCTTCAGTTTATCCAGATGATGCCTTATCTCATCATCATCATTGCCTACACGATCTACTGCGCGATGGTAGAACATAACAAGAAAAAGAAACAGATGAAAGCTGCGGCTGGGAAGTGATCCCGGCCGGAGAGGAAACAGCTCCTGGGAACGGGAGCTGTTTTTAGAAGACAGAAGGGAGAATGAATCTATGGGTCATGTAACAGAACTTCACTTACATCTGGACGGCTCACTCCGCCCGGAGACAGTCTGGGAGCTTGCGAAAGAACAGGGGATCAGGCTTCCTGCGGAGAGCGCGGAAGAAGTAAAGTATAAAATGGAAGTGCCGGAAGACTGCAGGACACTGGAGGAATATCTGGAGCGCTTTGATCTTCCGCTTCTTGTCCTTCAGAGAGCAGACGCGATCGAGCGTGTGACTTATGAGCTTGTGGAAGACCTTGCAAAGGAAGGTGTGGATTATGCGGAGATCCGCTTTGCACCGCAGCTTTCCGTAAATGGCGGTCTGACGCAGGATGAAGTTGTCGAGGCAGCGATCCGCGGTGCGGAGCGCGGCATGAAGACCTATCCGGAGATCCGTGTCGGACTGATCCTCTGCTGCATGCGCGGAGCAGACAATGAAGCGTTGAACATGCAGACGGTGGAGACAGCGAAAAAGTATCTTGGACCGGTCGTGTGCGCGGTTGACATTGCCGGCGCGGAAGGCCTGTTCCCGACGGAAAACTTTGCACCTGTCTTTGCGAAAGTCCGTGAATACGGAATCCCGATGACGATCCATGCCGGAGAGGCTGCCGGACCGGATAGCATGAAGACAGCGCTTTCCTTCGGGACAAAGCGCATCGGACATGGAGTTGCGGCGATCAATGATCCGGAACTGATCCGGAGACTGATCGACGAGAATGTGACACTTGAGGTATGTGTGACGAGCAATTACCACACAAAAGTTGTCCCGGCGATCGAGATGCATCCGATCCACAAGCTTCTCGATGAGGGAGTCCATGTGACAGTAAACTCTGATAACCGGACATGTTCCAGAACGACACTTCAGAAAGAGAAGGAAGTCTTAAAGGAACAGCTCGGATTCAGCGACGAGGAGATCGAAAAGATGCAGGAATATGCCTGGGAGGCAAGATTCCTGAAATAAAAGGAATAAGATACAGAAAAGCGACAGAATGAACGAAAAAACTCCGGGGATTCTGTCGCTTTTTCTGTGCTAAAAAACATATATTCCATTAAACGGAATGAGAATTGTCAAAAATATACAAAAACTATCCCATGAAATTGTAGTGTATGCCAAAGATGGGAGGAAAAGTCACTTGACATTGCATTGAAGTGCGGAAAATGTTAAAATAGATAAAACTAATTTCAGTTTACGGAATACAATTCCACTACACGGAATGAACAAAGCAAATGACGAGCGATGCTATACGGCAGCTGTTTGAATAGCTGCTGCTGCGACAACAAGTGGAGGCAATTATGCAGTTAGTTGATCGCGCACTGAGTGCGCTGGAGGTCCTGAGCCGGAACATGGATGGCTTGTCCGTTACGGAACTTGCAGAACAGCTGGATATCCCGGCAAGTTCTACCCATCGGATACTCACAAGTCTGAAAGGAAATCACCTTGTTGTTCAGGATGCACAGACCAAAAAATATCGTCTGGGATATAAAATCTGCGGTATTGCGGCAGGTGTTGTAAAGGGAAGTGCACTCACACAGGCAGCACAGACATCGATGCAGAAACTTGCAGAAAAAATTGACAGGAATGTAGTCCTCTGTATCATGGAGCACGGCGTCGCCATGAACATTGCATGCAGTGAACGCGGCGATTCCAATATGTACATGATGAAGATCGGTCATGTGATCCCGTTTTATTCTACCTCTGCCGGCCGTGTGTTTATGGCGTATATGGACAGGAAACAGGCGCTTGAGATCCTGGAAAAAGAGACGAGAACAAAGACTACGCCGAATACAAAAACAGGGCTGCAGGAGTTAAATGCAGAGCTTGACCGCATCCGCGCCCAGGGATATTCCGTGATCGATGAAGAACTGCAGCTTGGTATCCAGGGCGTGGCGTGCCCGATCTTTGATATCAACGGGGAGCCGGCGGCAGCACTGGCATTTACTTCGCTGAAAGACGGAAATGAAGAAGAGATGCAGGAACGGATCCGCCTGTTAAAGGCATATGCGGAAGAAATTTCTGAGGCAATCCGGTAAAGAAAAAGGAGGAACGTTATGAGTGAGTACAGCGTAGAGTTAAAAGGCTTAAACAAGGTATACAGCAACCTCTTAAAAGAGGATACAGTAGCGTTGAAGGATATCAATCTTCAGATCCGGCCGGGTGAGTTTATCTCGATCATCGGTCCGTCCGGATGCGGAAAATCAACACTTTTGCGGATCATCGGAAACCTCGACAAACCGACATCCGGCACGATCGAGTACCGTGACGGCGCAGACCAGCAGATGGGCTTTGTTTTCCAGGATTCTGTCCTGCTTCCGTGGAAGAATGTAAGACAGAATGCGGAATTTCCGCTTGTGATCCAGAAAAAACAGACGGAAGAGAATGAGAAAAAGCTCGATGAACTCTTAGAACTTGCAGGACTTTCCGAGTTCAAGACAGCGCTCCCGCGAGAACTTTCCGGCGGTATGAAACAGAGGGTTTCCATCGTCCGTGCGCTTTCCTACGATGCGCCGCTGCTCCTGATGGATGAGCCGTTCGGTGCGCTGGATGCCCTGACGCGGGACCATTTAAATGAGGAGCTGCTGAAGATCTGGCAGAAGACGAAAAAGACGGTCATCTTTGTCACACACAGCATCGAGGAAGCGACGTTCCTGTCAGACCGGGTGCTCGTCATGTCGGCGAGACCGGGACGCGTAAAGGAGATGGTCGAGATCGATCTGCCGCGCCCGAGGGGAGAAGCGACAAGAAATGATCCGAAATTTACAGAATACAATAAGTACCTGAGGGGGATCATCGGATGAAGAAAAATGGAAAACTTCAGGGTGTCTTAAGAACGATCGGGGAGTATGCACTTTCCGTCGGTGTCTTTATTGCGATCTGGTGGATCTACGTTGCAGTGAAACATGTACCGGCGTACATTCTGCCATCGCCGCCGAAAGTATGGAACAGTCTGGAAAAAATGTTTGTAAAGGGAACGGTTTATCCCCATCTCTGGACGACAACATATGAGGTCATTCTAGGGTTTGTGATCGGAGCGTTTCTCGGGATCGTACTTGGATATATATTTATCAAGGTCGATGCGTTGAAAACGATGCTGATGCCGTATCTGATCTTTCTGCAGACAGCGCCGAAGATCGCTCTTGTTCCACTGTTCGTTATCTGGTTCGGGATCGGACTTGTATCAAAAGTTGTCCTGATCATTTCCATGGTACTGTTTCCAGTATTGTCAGGCATGATGCTGGGATTGGAATCGATCCCGCCGGATGTCAGAAACCTGATGAAGATCTTAAAGGCATCAAAATGGCAGATCTTTTCACAGGTTGAGATGCAGTATTCACTTCCGGCACTTTTTGCGAGCATGAAAGTGGGGATCGTCCAGGCAGTCATCGGAGCGATCGTTGCAGAATGGATGTCGGGAAAACAGGGCCTTGGCTACATTTTAACATATGCATCATCGACATATGACACACCGATGCTGCTCGCAGGCATCATCGTAACGATCATCCTGGGAATCGCGACATACCAGGTGATCAGCGTGCTGGAAGATAAATTCCTGTACTGGCATGAGTCAAAGAACTGATAAGGACTGCGCCTGTTCGGAAAAAGACAAAGAAAGTTTTTGGAGGAGATTTGTGTGAATTTTACATCGGCTTCATCACCGACGATGAATGGAAAAATGCCGCATATCCAGTGTACGGCAGATGATATTGGAGAGATCGTGCTGCTTCCGGGGGATCCGGCGCGCGTATCGATGTTTGAGGATCTGCTGGAAGATTACAGGATCGTCAGCAATTACCGGGAATACGTGGTTGGGACAGGATATTACAATGGCATTAAAATTACAGTGTGTTCCACAGGGATCGGCGCACCGTCAACAGAGATCGCTGTGATCCAGCTGATCGCGCTCGGAGCAAAAGCATTGATCCGGATCGGCGGAACAGGTGTCCTGAAGGAAGAGGTGCCGTGCGGCGCTATGGTATTAAACACAGGTGCTGTCCGGAGAGGCGGTTCATCGTGCTTTTACGCACCATCGGAATACCCGGCGCTGGCATCGTTCGAGGTCCTGGACTGCCTGAAACGTGCGTGTGAAGAGAGAGAACAGCCATATTCCATGGGAGTCTGCATGTCGGTCGGCTCTTTCTACCATGGTCAGGGACGTCAGATGCCGTTTGAAACGGGATATGATGAAAATGCGGTCCTGGAACAGTATAAAAAATGGAACATCCTGAACATGGAGATGGAAGCGGAGACGATCTTCACGCTGGCGTCATTGAACAATGTTTTCTCGGGAAGTATCTGCGCGGTACACTGCAACCGGATCACGGACCAGTGGCTGGTAGATTTTGAACCTGCGCAGAAGGAAATGTGCAGAACGGCACTGGCAGCAGGAGAAAAATTATATAAGGAATATCTTCACAGAAAATAGCGGAAAAAGATACTGCGGATAACGGATCTATGATAATGACCCGGCCGGAGACGGCAGGGGAAATTATAAATGCCGGGAATATCACCCGGCGGGAGCAAATGTATCAATCCATTATGAAAAGGAGAAGGAGAGTACTATGAGAAAGAAAATTCTTGCAACCGTACTGACAGCAGCCATGGCAGTGTCCATGCTTGCAGGATGCAGCTCTGACAGCGCAAACAAAGCGAGTGAGGCAGCCGCAACAACAGCAGCAGAGACAACTGCTGCGGAAGAGAGCAAAGCAGACGAAACAACAGCAGCCGAGGCAAAGGATGCAGGAGACTTAAAGACTGTTTCCATCCAGATTGACGGTTCCGCTGTTCCGTATTACGCACCGTTATATCTTGCACAGGAAAACGGATACTTCGCAGAAGAAGGTCTGAATGTAGAGTTTTATTATGCAGCAGCTGCTGATATCGTAAAGAATGTCGCAGCAGGAAATGTTGAGTTCGGTTTCCCGAATGCAGATGCAGTTGTAGCTGCAAAAGCACAGGGAATCCCGGTAAAGGTTGTTCACACAACATACCAGGAAGGTCTTGGAGCGATCATTTTCGGAAGTGATTCCGGAATCAGCACACCGGCTGACTTAAAGGGCAAAAAAGTAGCGGTAACAAGCCTTGGAAGCGCAAACTATTTCCAGCTTCAGGCAGCTCTGGAGTCCGCAGGACTTACCATCGACGATGTTCAGGTTGAGATCGTTGGTACAGGTGCGATCCTGACAGCTCTCACTGAGGGTCAGGTCGATGCGATCGTATTCTCCAAACTCAGAACGATCGAGTTAAACAACTCCGGTTTCGCTGCAAGCGAGATCACATGTGACCAGTTCCTTCCGTCCTTCGGAAACGTATTAGTTGCAGGCGACGCACTTGTTGAGAAAGATCCGGAAACAGTTGATGGCTTCTGCCGCGCATTAAACAAAGCGATCGAATACATCATCGACGGCCATGTAGAAGAGGCAGTTGATATGTCCATCGAGAAATATGCACCGACATTCGCAGAAAAGAGAGATGTTGTTGTCCAGATCTTAAATGATGTATTCGTAAAGACATTATGGCAGAGCGACTACACAGCAGAGAACGGAATCGGCGCATCTAATCCGGAGAAGTGGCAGGCACTCATCAATAAATCCAAAGAGATCGGCAACATCGATGAGACCTTCGATGCAGCAGAGCTTCTTTATACACCGGCAAAATAAGAGAGAACAAAGATTTCCCAGCTCCGGGCTGGAAGAGTTATGAGGTGAGAGATGTTTTACAGAAAATACAGAAAAATCATTCTTCCGGCATTGTTTCTGCCGTTGTTTCTGATCGTGTGGGAACTGTATATCCGGCTCTTTCATGTACCGAATTATCTGCTTCCCGGCCCGGCAGAACTGGCAGATTCAATGGTAAAGCTGTTCGTCAGCGGTGATATCATGAAACATATCCGTGTCACGATGGAAGAGATCCTTATGGGAACCGTGATCGGTATTGTGATCGGACTGATCCTCGGGTATATTATGGCGAAGATCCGGTTTATTGAACGCCTGATCATGCCGTTTGTCATCATTATCCAGACAGCGCCGAAGATTTCCCTCGCACCGTTATTTATCCTGTGGATGGGACTCGGCATCGAATCAAAGGCAGCCCTTGTTATCCTGGTCGTATCATTCCCGATCATGATCAACGAGGTGTCCGCGATCCGTTCCATTGAAGATAATGTATACAATCTGATGAAGGTGCTCAAAGCCAGCAAATGGCAGACATTCTGTAAGATCGAGGTTCCGTATTCCATCGAAATGATGCTGTCCGGTATCAAGCTTGCCCTGACACAGGCGATGACAGGTGCTGTTATCGGCGAGATGATCGGAGCCAAAGCGGGACTCGGATATCTGCTGACACTGGGAAGCGAGACATATGATATCAAGATGATCTTAAATGCAGTCATCCTCTTAAGCGTGATCGGTCTGGCGCTGTATCTGATCTCGGAATTTGTCGAGAAAAAGGCGCTTTACTGGAAAGTCATCGATAAGAGTGTGGTCGGTTAAAAATCAAAAGAAAAACAGGCAAGGTTCCCCTGCAGCGCATGATGCTGCAGCGGGGACCTTGTTTTTTCTTTAGCCGGCCATCATGTGGATGGGGAGAGATCGTTACTGCCCGCGTTATTCACCGGCTGCAGTCCGGAGTATTTTATGATGGTAAATCATATGGAATGATGATATACTTAACTTATATGCGGATCGCAGAATATCTGTAATTTTTCATGTCTGCAGGATACAATTCAGAACGGTCCATGCAAGAGTGCGATAGAAATGGAGAACGAATCTATGAAAAAAATGATTTCCTGGAACGTAAACGGCCTTCGTGCCTGCCTGGGAAAGGGATTTTTAGAATATTTAAAGGAGACGGACGCAGATATCTTCTGCATCCAGGAGAGCAAGCTGCAGGAAGGCCAGGTAGATCTGGATCTTCCGGGATATCACCAGTACTGGAATTATGCGGAGAAAAAAGGATATTCCGGAACGGCGATGTTTACGAAGGAAGAGCCGGTCGCAGTGACTTACGGACTCGGGATCGAGGAACATGACCATGAAGGCCGCGTGATCACGGCAGAATTTCCGGAATATTACGTGATCACCTGCTACACGCCGAACTCCCAGGACGGGCTGAAACGTCTGGATTACCGGATGCAGTGGGAGGACGCGTTCCGGACGTACCTGAAAGAGCTGGAGAAAAAGAAGCCGGTGATCTTCTGTGGCGATCTCAATGTAGCCCACAACGAGATCGACCTGAAGAATCCGAAGACGAACCGGAAAAATGCGGGATTCTCCGATGAGGAACGCGCGAAATTCACGGAGCTCCTGGGCGCCGGATTTATCGATACTTTCCGGTATTTTTACCCGGATCAGGAAGGGATCTACTCCTGGTGGTCTTACCGGTTCTCGGCGAGGGCAAAGAACGCGGGATGGCGGATCGACTATTTCTGCGTTTCCGAGAGCTTAAAGGACAGGCTGGTGGGCGCAAAGATCCATACGGAGATCATGGGAAGCGATCACTGTCCGGTGGAGCTGGATATCGACTGATAAATAGTGGAATGCTGAACGTCGGAAAATCAACGACGATAGATCGAAATAAAACAATGGCAGGTTGACATAACATGAACTTAGTAACGGCAGAACATCTGACGAAATCATATACAGAACGATTACTCTTTGACGATACCGATTTTTCCATCAACGAAGGCGATAAGATCGGTCTGATCGGGATCAACGGAACAGGAAAATCCACCTTATTAAAGATGGTGGCGGGACTTGAGGAGCCGGACTCCGGCCGGATCGTCCGGGGAAGAAATCTGGACATCCGCTATCTTCCGCAGAACCCGGTATTCCACCCGGGAGAGACGGTGTTAGAGAGTGTTTTAAGAGAAAATGAGGGACATGAGCACGTCTGGGACCTTGAGAGCCAGGCGAAATCCATGCTGAACCGCCTCGGGATCCCGGATTTTAACGAGAAAGTGGAACATTTGTCCGGCGGACAGAAGAAGCGCGCGGCATTGGCATCGGTGCTTTTATCGACAGCGGAACTTCTGATCCTGGACGAGCCGACGAACCATCTTGACAGTGAGATGGCGGACTGGCTGGAAGATTATTTAAAGAAATTTAAGGGCGCGCTCCTGATGATCACCCATGACCGGTATTTTCTTGACAGCGTGACAAACCGGATCGTGGAGCTCGATAACGGAAAACTCTACAGCTATCAGGCAAACTATGAGGGATTCCTGGAACTGAAAGCGGAGCGCATGGACATGGAAAAGGCGTCCGAGCGCAAGCGCCAGTCGATTCTGCGGACCGAGCTTGCCTGGATGCAGAGAGGTGCGAGAGCGCGTTCCACAAAGCAGAAAGGCAGGATCCAGCGCTTCGAGGCACTGCGGGACAAAAAGGGACCGGTGGAAGACGGAAAAGTCGAGATGGAGTCGATCTCCAGCCGCCTTGGGAGGACGACGATCGAGATCACGGATCTCTGTAAATCATACGGGGACAAGGTCCTGATCAAAGATTACACTTACTTTTTCTTAAAAGATGACCGGATCGGTTATATCGGACCGAACGGAAGTGGAAAATCGACGCTGATGAAGATGATCGCGGGCTGGGTAAAACCGGATTCCGGTACGATCGAGATCGGGCAGACCGTAAAACTCGGCTATTTCTCCCAGGAAAACGAGGACATGGACACGAGTCTCAAGGTCATCGACTATATCAAGAATGTCGCAGAGTATGTAAAGACGAAGGACGGCAGCATCAGCGCATCCCAGATGCTGGAACGGTTCCTGTTCCCACCGTCTGTCCAGTACACGGTGATCGAAAAACTGTCCGGCGGCGAGAGAAGACGTCTGTATCTCTTAAAGATCCTGATGAGTGCACCGAATGTCCTGATCCTGGACGAGCCGACGAATGACCTTGATATCCGCACCCTGATGATCTTAGAGGATTATCTTGACAGCTTCCAGGGAATCGTGATCACGGTTTCCCATGACCGGTATTTCCTGGACCGCGTGGTCGGAAGGATTTTTGCGTTTGAAGGAGACGGAAAACTCCAGCAGTACGAAGGCGGATTCACGGATTATCAGGCAGCAAAGGCGGAGCGGGAGGCGAAGCTTGCGGAGAGCGCGGCGGAGAATCCGGCATCTGCGAAGAAGTCTGCGGATAAGGGGGACGGGACAGCCGCAGAGGGCGAGCCGGAAGGAAATGCGCCGCGGACAAACGTGAAACCGAGGGAAAAGAAGCTGAAATTCAGCTACAAAGAGCAGCGGGAGTGGGATACGATCGAGGACGATATCGCGAAGCTGGAAGAGGCGGTTGAGAACCTGGAAAAGGAGATCGAGGCGTCCGCAACGAACTTTACGAAGCTTAATGAGCTGATGAAGGAAAAGGAAGAGAAGGAAGCTGCGCTCGAGGAGAAGATGGACCGCTGGGTATACCTGAACGACCTGGCAGAACAGATCGAGGCGCAGAAGAATAAATAATACTCATGTCGGGGAAAACGGGGGTTTAAAATGGCAGAATATCGAAACAGTAACAGAATCCTGTATCCACTTGGTGTCACGCAGGAAGAAAAAAGCGCTCATGTCCTGGTACAGGGACACGGGGAGGAGGTTTTCCTGCTCTTATACCGGCCGGGCGAGAAGAAGCCATGTGAGAAGATCCCGTTTGATCCGAAACACCGGATGGGAGATGTCTGGTCACTGGAACTGGATCGGGCTGATCTTGCATCATTTGAATATAATTTCATGATTGATGGAAAAATTGTGGCAGATCCCTATGCGCGGATCCTTACCGGGCGTGAAAAATGGGCGGACTGGAAATGTGCCGGAAAGCCGGTGCAGTGCCGGGTATTGTCGGAAGCGTTTGACTGGGAAGATGATGCAAATCCGGAAATCCCGTATGCCGATACGATCCTCTACAAACTTCATGTCCGTGGATTTACAGCACATGCGTCCTCGAATGTTTCTGCCCGCGGAACGTATGCAGGCATCGTGGAGAAGATCCCATATCTGAAAGACCTCGGGATCACGGCGGTGGAGCTGATGCCGGTGACGGAGTTTGACGAGGTCATGATGTCGTCATCCGGAAATGGATTTCATGATGCGAAATCGGAACCGACGGGATATATCAATTACTGGGGATATGGACCGTCATATCTCTATGCGGTGAAGTCGGCATACGCGTCTCACGGGGAGATGTCGGCGGAGAGCGAGTTTAAAACGCTGGTAAAAGAGCTGCACAGGGCTGGGATCGAATGTATTCCGGAACTGTATTTTACCGGAAAAGAACTTCCGGGGGAGATCGTATCGGTCCTTCGCTACTGGGTAGAGGAGTATCATGTGGACGGCTTTCATCTGTCGGGATTCCCGAATCTTTTGCTGGCGGCGGAGGACCCGTTCTTAAAGAGGACGAAGCTTTTTGCGGAAAACTGGAACGAGGTGATGGATCGCCGCCCGAAAAAGGGCTATATCACGCCGGGAGACGGTCCGGTTTCCGTTGCGGAAAAGAATCTTGCCGAGTACAACATGCAGTTTATGGAGGATATGCGCCGTTTCTTAAAAGGTGATGAAGGAATGCTCCAGGCGTTCGAATTCCGGAGCCGCAGGAATCCGGCGGAGTATGCGGTTGTCAACTACATGGCGAACACGAACGGCTTCACACTGATGGATGCGGTCTCCTACGACCGGAAGCACAATGAGAAAAACGGTGAGGAGAACCGGGACGGAAGCGATTACAATTATTCCTGGAACTGCGGAGCGGAGGGACCGACGAGAAAGAAAAAGATCGTGGAGCTCAGAAAACAGCTGATTAAAAACGCATATCTGCTCCTGTTTTTGAGCCAGGGAGTACCGCTTTTGATGGCCGGCGATGAGTTTGGAAACAGTCAGGACGGCAACAACAACGCCTACTGTCAGGATAATGCGGTCTCATGGTTAAACTGGAAGCTCCTGGAGACGCATAAGGACCAGGTGGAGTTTGTGAAACGCCTGATCGCCTTCCGGAAATCCCACAAGATGTTCCACATGGACCGGGAACCACGGATCATGGACTACAAGTCCTGCGGCCGTCCGGATGTCTCCTACCACGGCGAAAACGCCTGGAAACCGGAATTTGAAAATTTCCGGCGGCAGTTCGGGATCCTGTACTGGGGCGCTTACGCAAAGAAACCGGACGGGACGGATGACGCGAACTTTTATGTCCTCTACAACATGCACTGGGAACCGCATATGTTCGGGCTTCCCCATCTGCCGAAAGGCGCGAAGTGGCATGTGATCTGCAGCACGGCGGATCCGGATGTGGAAGATCTGCCGTCTGATGGAACCGGAGAAGTCCTGAAAAACCAGATGATGCTGGCAGTGCCGCCGCGCGGGATCATGATCCTCGAAAGTGTTGCGGATCCGGATGCGGGGAAGGAGACGAAAAAAGGAAAGAGCGGGAGCAAAAAAGAGAAGAATGAGAAGACAGATCTGGTCGAAAAGTCCTGTGAAAAGGAAGAGAAAAGTACACCAGAAAATGGAAAAGAGCTGTAAAAGTAAATAAACTGAAAATTGTGCACTGCGTTCCTGGATATAAAAAATCCCTGCCATGAGATGAGAACCGCCGGAAGCTTAAGAACTTCCGTTTTGCGGTATCATTTCAGTGGCAGGGATTCTGCTTATTCCGGATAAACCAGCTGTTCTTCCCGGATATTCTCCAGAACTTCATCATAGAACTTTCCGGCAAGATATTTTGCCATCGGAAGGTTCATATCGAGATAGTTTCCGCAGTCGCGGGCAGCGGCACCCGGAACATCTCCCTCAAAATCGCGGATGAAGAGGAACATTTCCTGGAGGAGCGGCACGATATCTGCGGATTCGTAATCACCCACGAGGAGCAGATAGAAGCCGGTCCGACATCCCATCGGTCCGAAGTAGAGAACTTTATCTTTGTATACACGGTGGTTTCTTAAGAAAGTCGCACCGAGATGTTCAATTGTATGGATCTCAGCAGTATTCATGACCGGTTCGTAGTTTGGACGAGTCATACGGATATCGAAGGTGGTAACATGATTGTCTCCGGCGATATCTCTCCGGGATACATAAACACCCGGAACCAGTTTCAGATGATTGACAGTGAAGCTTGTGATCTTTTCCATAATAAGATACACCCTTTCATGAGTTTTACAGATTGTTGTCCGCAGACGTGATAATGTCTGCCTGTATCAGTTTTATTATAAAGGGAATGGGGAAAGAATGCAAGTTACTGTATGCTGGCAGGAATTTCCCCCCAATTTTTGGAAACAAAAATGCCGTATGATCCGGTTATGAGCGCAGATTTTGCCGCTCCGGAATCCAAAGCATCGGCAAGATCCCGGGAGATATTGCGCTTCAATTTGACCTTGTTTCGCAAGAATATTTGTACTATAATAACTGTTAACGGGATTTTGGGTAACTAGAATAACGTCCCATAAGGAGTAGTTATGAAATTACTGGCATATGAAGTAGACAAAAGACCATTTTTAGGTGTTTTCAATGAGAATGAAACCTGGGCTTATCCGATTTCGGCAGCGGGAATGGAATACCGGTCCATGAAGGACCTGATCCGCGAGGCAGGACCATCTGAGATGGAAATGCTGGATTATATTTCAAAAAAGGCACCAGGGGATGTGACCGGAGCAGCACCGGTGGAAGAGATCAGGATTGTTTCTCCGATCCCGGAGCCGGATCAGGATATCATCTGCCTGGGGATCAACTATATGGATCATGCGGCGGAATCCGCGAGGTTCCAGAAAGAGGAGTTTGCAAGACCTGAGAAGGCAATCTATTTCTCCAAGCGCGTCAACCGGACGAATGACCCGGACGGGATCATTCCGGCACATAAAAATTTGACGAACCAGCTGGATTACGAGGCAGAGCTTGCGGTCATCATCAAAAAGGACGCAAAGGACGTAAAGCCGGAGGAGGTAAAGGATTACATCTTCGGCTATACGATCATGAACGATGTCAGCGCCAGGGAGGTGCAGACGGAACATAAACAGTGGTATTTCGGAAAGAGCCTGGATGGTTTTACACCGCTCGGCCCGTGCATCATGACGGTCGATTCCACTGCGTTTCCTCCGGTGTTAAAACTCCAGTCAAAAGTAAACGGAGAACTCCGTCAGGATTCCAACACGGGACTTTTTATCCATGGAATTGAAGAAGTGATCTGCGAACTTACAAAAGGGATGACATTAAAGGCAGGAACGATCATTGCGACAGGAACGCCGGCAGGAGTCGGCATGGGATTCGTACCGCCGAAATTCCTCAAGACAGGCGATGTTGTGGAGTGCATTATTGAAGGGATCGGAACTCTTAAGAATACTGTTGGGGAGTAAAATGAGACCAGGTGATTGCTTCATGCATGATTGAAAGCACATCTCATAAAACGAAAAGTTGCCATGAAGGGAGCAAAAAAGTCAGTCAGAATGACTGGCTGCTCTTTTCGTGGCTTTTTTGTTTTATAGGGAAATTTCGGAGGAACTTCCTGTGAAACAAAAAGGCATTGTGCGTCTAAGATGCGCACTCGCGTGAAAGAGAAAGATTGTCGCAAGCGACCGCGCGGTACAGGACTATGCCGGAGCATAATCCTTTCGGGCATCCAGCTGCCGGTAAATGCCGTCGCAGCAGCAGATTTTGACATAAGGAGAGAACAAAAGTGGAAGATATACGCGAAATGTTGAAAAAGGTGGCAGCAGGCGAATTGTCTGTGGATAACGCTGTCCTGGAACTGAAAAAGGAGCCGTTTACGGCGGCGGGATATGATGATCTGGGATTTGCAAAGCTGGACACGCACCGGAAACTGCGCCAGGGCGCGGCGGAAGTGATCTACGGGGCGGGAAAGACTCCGGAGCAGATCGCCGGGATCGTGGAAGCAATGAAAAAACGCGGGCAGGAGACGATCCTGATCACGCGGGTGGATGAAGAGAAAAGTTTAAAAACAGAAAAATTACTGTCGGAAATCTATCCGGACGGCAGCGGATACCGGTATTTTAAGGATGCGAAGGTCGCGATCTGCGGAAACTTCCCGAAAAAAGACGGCGTCGGCACGATCGTCGTGGCGACCGGTGGGACCAGCGATATCCCGGTGGCGGAGGAAGCCGCGCTTACGGCCGAGGCACTCGGAAATCAGGTGGAGCGCCTCTATGATGTGGGAGTTGCGGGACTTCACCGCCTGATGTCCCATATGGATTCGATCATGAATGCCCGCGTGATCATCGCGATCGCGGGGATGGAAGGAGCGCTCGCAAGTGTGATCGGCGGTCTTGCGGACTGCCCGGTGATCGCGGTGCCGACGAGTATCGGATACGGGGCATCCTTCGGAGGTGTCTCTGCGCTCCTTTCGATGCTGAACTCCTGCGCGAGCGGCGTCAGTGTGGTAAATATTGATAACGGATTCGGAGCCGGGTATCTGGCGAGCATGATGAACCATATGCGGGGATGATATTAGAGATAAGCGGAGGTATTTCGAATGAAAACATTATATTTTGACTGCGGAATGGGCGCTGCGGGTGACATGCTGATGGCGTCCCTCTATGAGATCTGCCCGGACAAGGCAGGATTTTTAAAGACAATGAATGAGATGGGTTTGACGGGACTTTCTGTTGAGGCAGAACCGGCTGTGAAGTGCGGGATCACCGGAACGCATATGAAGGTGACGATCCACGGAGAGGAAGAGGAGAGCGTGGATGTGGATCTGCAGGAGCATGTACATGACCACGCAGAGCATCACGAGCATGCTAATAACCATCATGAACATTGCCACGACCACGAAGAGACAGGGAACCATCACCACCATGAGATGGCCGCTGATATGGCGGACAATACTCACATACATGCATACGACCATGATCACCAGCCCGATCATGACCACCATGATGAGCACGACTTCCATCACACTCATACCCACGAGGAAACCCATATAGAAGAGGATTCCGGCCACCCACACCATCATCACGCCAGCATGGCTGGGATTTCTCATATTATTGAACATTTAAATCTGCCTGATGAGGTCAAAAAGGATGTTGTTGCGGTTTACCACTTGATCGCCGAGGCAGAGTCCCACGTCCACGGTAAGACTGTCGAGGAGATCCATTTCCACGAGGTCGGCACTGCGGACGCGATCGCGGATATCGCCGGAGTCTGCCTCTTAATGCATATGATCGCCCCACAAAAGGTCATCGCATCCCCGATCCATGTCGGAAGCGGAAACGTCCGCTGTGCGCACGGGATCCTGCCGGTCCCGGCTCCGGCAACCGCCTTTATTTTACAGGGACTTCCGATCTACAGCGGAGCAATCAGAGGAGAACTCTGCACGCCGACCGGTGCAGCACTCTTAAAACATTTTGTGACAGAATTCCGGGAAATGCCGGTGATGCGGACATCCGCGATCGGCTATGGTATGGGAAAGAAAGACTTTGAGCGCGCGAACTGTGTGCGCGTCCTTCTCGGTGAGACGGAAGAGAGCGGAGATGAGGTAGCAGAGCTTTCCTGCAATCTCGATGACATGACCCCGGAAGCGCTGGGCTTTGTTCAGGAGATCCTGTTTGCAGCAGGCGCCCTGGAAGTCTATACGATCCCGATCGGCATGAAAAAGAGCCGCCCGGGCATTCTCCTGACTTGCATGTGCCGCTGCGGAGATAAAGAGAAGATGATCTCATTGCTCTTTAAACACACGACAACACTTGGAATCCGTGAAAATATCAGCAGACGCTATACTCTTACAAGAACCATGAAAGAACACGAGACTCCGTATGGCGTGGTTCGCGAGAAGATCGCGGAAGGTTACGGCGTGAAACGCGGAAAATTTGAGTATGAAGACCTTGCGAAGATCGCGAGAGAGCAGGGGATGAGTCTTGGTGAAGTCAGGAAGATCGTAAAAAATAATCAGTAGAGAATGACAATAATAGTGAACTACATCGGCAATTGAATAACCGAGGATTCCGGCTTATTATCCTAAGCGGTGATTCCGGAATTATTACAGTGCATGGACTTCCTCAGCCCATGCACTGTCGATCTTTTGTTTCACAAATTGGAAATATTAAGTCCAACATTGTATCTTGCGCGGCTTTTGTGTCGGGCAGTTTACCATTTTTCTCTATAACCATAAAAGATAGATTCACAGCATAGTTTTTAAGGCTAAACCTGAAAACTATGAAAAAACAGCATGATACAGGATCCGTAGCGCCAACAAACAAGAACCGGCATCTCATCCGCAGATGGAATACCGGTTCTTGTTACATGACGTTCTTATAACGCGCTTATTATCAATTAGCCAAAATATCTCTTTAAGAGACCAGCAAATGCCTTACCATGTCTTGCCTCGTCTCTTGCCATCTCGTGAACAGTGTCATGGATTGCATCAAGACCAGCGGCTTTTGCTCTCTTAGCGAGGTCTGTCTTACCAGCTGTTGCGCCGTTCTCAGCCTCAACTCTCATCTCAAGGTTCTTCTTTGTGCTGTCTGTAACAACTTCGCCGAGGAGCTCTGCGAATTTAGCAGCGTGCTCAGCCTCTTCGTAAGCTGCTTTCTCCCAGTAAAGACCGATCTCCGGATAACCTTCTCTGTGAGCAACTCTTGCCATAGCGAGGTACATACCAACCTCAGAACATTCGCCGTTGAAGTTTGCTCTTAAATCTTCAAGGATATCTTCACTTACGCCCTTTGCAACACCAACTACGTGCTCGGAAGCCCATGTCATATCGCCGGACTGCTCAGTGAACTTGGAAGCCGGAGCGCCGCACTGCGGACATTTTTCCGGAGCAGCCTCGCCCTCATATACATAACCACATACAGAACATACAAATTTCTTCATAGTATTTTTCTCCTTTTTAAGATTTATTATCTGGGATCAGGGAGTATCAAAATCTCTGATCATAAATGATGCAACATGGATCACAGTTATTTTTAAATAAATAATAGTAACTGTTATCGTTATTATACTCTAATTGACAACGAATGTCAATAGAATTTTTGAATTTTTAGCTTTTCTTTTTCAGACAGTCCTCGCATTCGCCGTAAAAGAAAACAGTGTGGGAGTCAACGCGTCCCGGAAACGGGGCGGAGAGAAGATCCGATGTATCATGAACCAGATCGAGAGGCATATCAATGATCGCTCCGCAGGTCCTGCATACAAAATGGTAATGTGGATCAGTATTGTAGTCAAAGTGCTCTGAGCCGTCCCCGCTGGAAAAACGCTGGATCTCGCCCATATCCGCCAGAAGATTTAAATTGCGGTACACAGTCCCCAGACTGATTTTTGGATAGTCTTTGCTGATCGTCACATATACGGCATCGGCGGTAGGATGATCAGTGCGGTTCTTCAGGCATTCCCGGATGGACTCACGCTGGCGGCTGAATTTTAATGCTTTCATGGGAAACCTCCTTTCTGGATCATTTCTAAATTTAAATAGACAATAATAATGATAATTGTTACTGAAATAATAACATCATAACTTTTGAAAGTCAAGTATCTGTGATAAAAAGTTACAAAACAGAAGAACAAAAATTCCTTGAAAATGAAATGTGAGGTGTTTATACTATTTCTATATCATATTTTCATAAATCAGATATCAACCCCACGAAACGGAGGTAGCTCCATGTATAACAGACACATCCGCCATCTTGTGACAGAGCTTGGAAACCGCCTGTCAGAGAAAGAATTTTTAAAAAAGATCGGCCTCAGCCGCCGCAGTATGCAGCAGCTGTTTGATAAAGACCGCTGGGAAGTGATCTTCGAGAAAGCCTTTCCGGTGACGAGACGCTTTTCCTGCGCGGAAATCCTGGAATTCTGCCGGGAAGATATGGAAAAGCTCGGAAATGAGCCGGAAGAGGGCTGGCTCTCCTTCACTTATAAATATGTGACACACATCCTGTATCCGGATGATGAATTCTCTGCGTCCGCGGCTCCCTGTGCGCCGTCTGCGCTCTACTTCTTAAATGTTCTCCAGTATTTCTTTGATGAAGAACGGAAAGTGATGCCGTTCGATCCATATGATGATTTCCGCTTTTTAACAAAAGAAGAATATGCGCATTTTGAGCGTGCGGATGAATATGAGCACTTTATCCGTGAGTTCCGCGACCAGTACGTCTACGAGATGATGCGGTTAAACCGTGAGGCGACGCCTTTCGAGACACTCGGTCATATCGCGGGTGTCCACTATGTTGCCATGACGGTAGCCCAGGGACTTTATGCGGCAGGCGTTCCGATCGATCTGGCGCTGGCATCCGGCGCGGCGGCCGGCCATGATCTCGGAAAATTCGGGTGCAAACCGAATGAGCGGGTTCCGTATCTGCACTATTATTATACGAACCAGTGGTTTACCGCCTACCATATGGAAGGGATCGGTCATATCGCTGCCAACCATTCAACCTGGGATCTGGAGCTTGACAACATCTCCGTGGAGTCCCTGGTGCTGATCTATGCGGACTTCCGTGTCAAGCAGATGCGCGGCGAGGACGGAAGAGAACTCACGAAGATCTATACACTGAAGGATTCTTTCGACGTCATCCTGTCCAAGCTCGACAACGTGGATGAAAAGAAACGGAACCGCTACCGTGTCGTTTACTCCCGTCTGTACGAATTTGAGCGCTACATGCGTTCAAAAGGCGTGGATGTGGACCTCACAGGCCATCCGGACCCGGCAGAAAAGCCGGTGGACATCGTCCTGCAGTCCGGAAAACAGGTGGTGCGCTCGTTTGTATTCTGGGGGATCGAGCACAACATCGACGTCATGCACCGGCTCGGCACCGAGCGCCAGTTCGGAAACATTCTCGAGGCGGCGCGGAGCGAGAAAGACTGGAAGAATGTCCGCGCATATTTAAACATGTTCAATGAATATTCGATTCACCTGAACCACCGCCAGAAAGAGCAGACGATCAGCTTCTTATATGAGCTCCTGTTAAACAGAGAGGGAGACATCCGCAGGCAGGCGGCGGCCCTGGTCGGAAAAATGTTCGCGGACTTCAACGCCGGATACCGGAAAGAACTTCCGAAAAACATGCCGGATCCGGATGACAAGACGGCTCTGACGCTCTGGGAAGAATACATGGCGCAGCTCGTATGCCCGGACTATCGCCTGACATTACAGCAGAAGCACCGGATCCAGAACTCCTTAAAATTTGTCCTGATGTCTGCCATGGAGCGAAGCTCGGAGAAGGTCCGGGAGGAGCTGTTCGGGGTATTTATGAAATGGTTTGACGGAAGACACCGCCTCGTGGGGGATCCGGTCTTCTACCTTTTAGACTGCATCTTTTCCCTGCCGCTCGATCTCAGCAGCAAGGATGGACATCTGGAGAGCCTGATCAGTTTCGCGATCGAACACATGGAAGACGAGGATGAGAAGATCCAGATCGCTGCGGTCCGTGTCCTGAAAGTTTTGACGCAGGCGGTGACACCGGAGAGCGCGTGCTACCGGCTTGCCTGCGATGCGGCGAAAAAGATCGATCCGAAGACGATCACACTCCTCTTCCTGCAGTACCGGATCTTTACAAATCTGCGCCTTGATACGAGCAGACAGAGAGAAGTCCTGTACGGACATGACGTGGTTAGCGATATCTTCCTTGAAAACCTGAAATCGGCGACCCCGTGGATCTTAAAATCCGTCAATATCAAGTTGCTGGCAGATCAGGTGGACCATGGAAAACGAGAGCATCTGCTCCATATCTGTGCCCACTTCTCGAACCTCATCAAGGTCAGTGAGCAGGTCGGAGTCCGCCACGATGCGGGACGTGCACTCCTGCGCCTGGCCCACCTTCTGACGACGGACCAGAGGAACGAGATCGCGGTCGAGCTGTTAAAAGGCCTGGAAGTCGGCGAGTACGAGTTCTCGAAGTATATTCCGGAATATCTCGGCGAATTTGCCTTGTGGCTTCCGCCGGAACAGCTCGATGACATTATTGAGCGCCTGCATATCCTGCTCGCGAACGGAAATGAGCGGATCGTGTCTGTCGCACTCGACACACTGGGGATCATTCTGAAGTGCTATTCCAGATATCCGGTCCGCTTCCAGGAGCCGGATGAGATCGCCGAGGACCGGAGGATGAAGATCCTGGGACTGATCTTAAGCTGCCTTGCAAACTACAGAGAACAGGTCCGCCAGGAGGCGCTTCTTGTGATCGGGCAGCATATTTTCGGCTCCCAGATCCTTGCAGAGCGCGATAAGAACCGGATGTTCTCTCTGTGTGCGAAAAAACTGCTGTTCCTCCTGAATGAGAATAAAGGCGGAGAGCTCAGCCTCTACTACCGTGCGGCGACCTTGTCCCACATCGGACGTTTCATCTCCCGCTACCAGCTCTTCGGCGGTGACGTGGAGACCATGACGAGAAATAAAGTGGCATTCTTCCCGGGGACCTTCGATCCGTTCACCCTGTCCCACAAGGAGATCGCCAGAAAGATCCGTGAACTCGGATTTACGGTATTTCTCGCGGTGGATGAATTTTCCTGGTCGAAAAAGACCCAGCCGCATCTGGTTCGCCGCCAGATCGTGAACATGTCGATCGCGGATGAATTTTATGTGCATCTGTTCCCGGACAACACGCCGGTCAATATCGCGAACCCGGCGGACCTTCGCAGATTGAAGGAAATGTTCCCGAATGAGGAACTTTACATCGTGGTCGGATCGGACGTCATCCACAATGCAAGTTCCTATAAGAAAGAGCCGGAAGAAAATTCGATCCATTTCTTCAATCACATCGTATTCCGACGGGCCGGAGAAGCACATCCGACCGAGGTCTACAACGAGATCAGGGGAAAAGTCGTGCAGCTGGAGCTGCCGCGCGAGCTGGAAGATATCAGCTCCACAAAGATTCGAGAGAACATCGATAACCACCGTGATATTTCCAGCCTGATCGATCCGGTTGTTCAGGAGTACATTTACCATAAGGGAATGTACCTGCGTGAGCCGGAGTTCAAGCCGATCCTGAGAGCGAAAGCGATCGCTTTTGAGAATGCCTCCGGAAGAGACCATGCGGTCCTGGACGAGCTCGGAAATACCGTCCTCTACGGACATCCGGATGCCCAGGCGATTTTCACGAGGATCCAGGTGGAGAACGACAGCCTGCTGATCCTGAGGAACACCGTGGAAGGCGAGCGGCCGGTCGGTTTTGCAAGCTACCGGGAGATCGGGAATGATGAGCTGTACGGAGTCTTAAAGGACATGGAGCTTGCGAATCTGGTGCGCGGAAAGAGCAGCCGGGAGATCCTCCTGATCACGGGGATCTACGCGAGAGAGGAGAATACCGGGGACAGCGAGATGATCCGGGATGCCGCACAGCAGCTCCTGGTGGAGGTCGTTGCGAAAGAGCTGGAGAAGAATTACAGCTTTGCGCTGTTCGTGGCAGAGCGCGGAACAGCGGCGAAGCATGTCGTGTACGCGCTGGAAAGACAGGGCTTTGTGCGTCCGCACCTGGCAGACGAAAATGACAAGAGGACGATCTACCTGGTCGACATGCATGAACCGCTCATGTTCCTGCATAACCTGGAGACAACGATCAAGGAACCGTTTGCCAGCAATCCGGCGGTCCTCAGGGCAATCGAGAAGAATCATAAGAAACTGCAGATCGCGATGACGAAGCTGTATCCGGGAAATCTCGTCCTTTCCTTATCCTCCGGAGTCATGCATCACCGCCTTGTGGACAGGATTACGTCGCTGAACGATGTGCCGAGAGAACCGCTCGTTCCGAGACGGCTCGGAAAGAACATGTGCGTTCCGTTCGGCAAGATCCTCAGAGGAAAAGTTGTCCCAAATACGGTGACAAAGACGCTGCACACGGATAAGGTCTATGAGCCGGATCTGGAAAGCTACACGATCGAGCCGTTCCCGTATTATTCACCGTTAAACAGTCAGATCGAGACGATCCGTTCCTTCGACCGTCCGGTAATCCTGGTCGACGACCTTGTCCACAAGGCAGACCGTCTCCGGGTACTCGTTCCGAAGCTCAGGGAGACGGGGATTCCGATCAAAAAAGTCGTTGTCGGAGTTCTGTCCGGCTACGGGCGGGATCTGATGCAGCAGCTGAAGGTGCCGGTCGAGAGCATCTACTCGATGCCGAATGTGCGCCAGTGGTTCGTGGAATCGACGCTGTACCCGTTTATCGGCGGTGACACGGTGCGCCGGGAGGAAATGAAAGTTGCGGGACTTCAGCCGTCCATCAACATGATCCTGCCGTATGCGACACCGAAGCTCTCCGGCTGCAGCAGGGAGGCACTGGTGGAGTTTTCGGCCTGCTGTATCGAGAATTCCAGGGATCTATTACAGGTCCTGGAGGCGGAGTACCGGAAACAGTACGCGAAGAACCTGACGCTGTCGCGCCTCTCCGAGGCAGTCATCCTGCCGCTCTGCCCGGATAAGGGAAGCTGCATGGAGTACGATGAGAATCTCGCGGCATCGGTTTATCTGGAAAATGATCTGGAGATGCTGCAGAGGATGAGAAAGTTTATGGTAACGATCCGGTAGGTCTGTGTATTGGCTGTACTGACTGTAAAAACGGACTTGCAGGAAAAAGTCTTGTTGACGGAAGGTGTTATGAACCAGAGATACACGTCGGCATCGACCGGGGCAGAGATATCTTAATGGAGTTCTGCCTGCAGATATGAAACTCGCGAAGCGTGTTTTCACTTGTTGATAGTAAAATAGAGAGGGGCATCATAAAATGGTTACATATTATAAGATCGGGGATGCGTTCTGCGCGTCCGTTCACGGCAATCTGCCGTATGAAAAAACAGAAAAACCGGCAGCGGGAACGAAGCTTACCTGGCTGTTTACCGGAGATCCGGGAAGCCGCCGCGCGTCATTTCTTGTCGATCACCCGGCGGAACTCTTTGCAGAAAAAGAGGATGTCAGCTGGTTAAATACAAACAGATTGGATGCGTCCGCAACTGACGGACAGATCGGGGAGCTCCCGCAGGAAGTCATGGACCAGATCAAGACCGGGACACTCCGCGCGGTCAACGCATCCCATCCGAAATTTAAGGAAATCCTGGCATACGAGCCGAAAGACGGCAAAAAGCGTGTCCATGTGCTGGCGATCGGCGATGTCGGAAGCATGCTTTTGACAGGACTTCACCTTCTCGGCGGAGATGTGATCTCCTCGATCGGGATCTGCGATATCTCCGACAAAGTGACCGCCCGCTGGGAGTTTGAGGAGAACCAGATCGCATATCCGTGGGACTACGACGCGATGCCGGAGGTGGATGTCGTGGCCCCGGAACATCTCTTTGACTGCGATGTGTTCGTATTTGTCGCGTCAAAGGGAATCCCGCCGGTCGGCTCCGGCGTCAAGGACGTCCGCATGTACCAGTTTGAGAATAACTCGAAGATCATCGGCCATTACGCGAAGATGGCGAGAGAGAAGAACTTTAAGGGACTTTTCTGCGCGGTATCTGATCCGGTCGATCCGCTTGCAAAGACCGCATTTCTCGAGAGCAATAAGAATGAGGCCGGGGAATATGACTGGATGGGACTTCTCCCGGAGCAGATCCAGGGATTCGGTCTCGGAGTCATGAATGCCCGGGCTGCATATTATGCAAAACGCGATCCGAGATTCAAACAGTTCCTGACAGAGGGGCGTTCCTTCGGACCGCACGGACAGGACCTTGTCATTGCGGATTCCATCGAAAATTACAACGATGAGCTCTCGAAGGAGCTGACAAACCTGACTGTCACCGCAAACCTTCACATGCGCGCCATCGGCTACAAACCGTTTGTCGCACCGGCATTCTCTTCCGGCGCGATCTCGATCTTAATGACGTTGAGAAAACAGTGGCACTGCGGATCCGTCTTCCTCGGCGGCGTCTACATGGGCGTGAAGAACCGCTATACGGATCATGGACTCGAGACGGAGGCACTGGCGCTGCCGGAAAAGCTGTACGAGAGGATCGAATTTGCGGCGGAGAACCTGGCGAAGATCGTGTAGAGGCTGGGGAACGCATATTGTTTCTTTTTTATAGGAGAGTGAGACATCATGGAGAACGACAGATTACTTGTATTGTACCCGCAAAAACGTGGTTCGGAGAAAGAGCGGGCGCGGCTGGATGAGGTTTTAGAGGCGGCACTGGACGGGATCGATGCAGAGATCGTGGAGAACATGGATCTCCTGGAACAGGACCCGGAAAGATACCGGGGACGGCGGCTCCTGTTCGCAGTTCCGCTCGGAAAAAACGGCATCAACCGCGGTTACTATGAAGTCCTCGCCTGGCTGCGCGGCGGTGAACAGGTCCTTTCCGGTGCTGTCGGCGGCATGATCATCGATGCGGAGAGTGAATTTTACACGAAAGCGACGGCGCGGGAGCTGGCGGTCGCGGCGAACCGTGCCGGCTGCGCGTTTGTCGGACGGCCGCTGGTGGAAGGAACTGCCTCTCTCGACAACTATCTGATCCAGGCTGCGAACATGAACACGGACCGGTTCGGTGCCTATAAAAAGAGTGCGCAGATCCTGGCTCATGAGATTCTGGAGACAGAGTGGGAGCCGAAGAAAGAAGCACATCTGCTGGTGCTCCACGCTTCCAACCATAGAACGTCCAATACGCTGGCGATCTGGCAGAAGGTGAAGGAACAACTGGATGATCGGATCAAGATCCAGGAGGTCAACCTGCGGAACGGTACGCTTGTGGACTGCTCGGGATGCCCGTATCAGATGTGTCTGCATTTTGGTGAACAGGGAAAGTGTTTCTACGGCGGAGCCATGGTGGAAGCAATCTATCCGGCGGTCAAGTGGGCGGACGCGATCCTGCTCCTCTGTCCAAACTACAATGATGCACTCTCGGCCAATATGACGGCCTTCATCAACCGGCTGACGGCGTTGTTCCGCACAACGAGATTTTATGACAAGGCACTGTTTGCGATCATCGTATCCGGATATTCGGGGAGTGATCTCCTCGCCGGTCAGCTCGTCACGGCGTTAAACATGAACAAGACGTTCTATCTCCCGGGCAACTTCTGTATGATGGAGACGGCGAACAACGCCGGAGCGGCGATGAAGCTGCCGGGGATCGGGGACAGGATAAGGGAGTTCAGTGAGAGAGTCGCGGATACATTGCTGGAGAAAACGCAGAAATAAAGATAAGTGAAAGGCAGACTGAAAATAGAACTGTATAGGTATGGCGGCACAGAAGAGAAAACTGTGCCGCCATATTTTATCTCAGTCAGATAAGACTTCCGTTTTTTGGATGGTGGATAATACAGATTCATCTTAGTGGGAGGAGTATGATCTCTGCTCGACATGAATTTTGAGATATTGTAATAATTGCACAACTTATGCATATATGTACAATTTAAAAGTATAATTACGCACAAATAAACGCAACAATTTTATAATTTTAAGTAATTGAACAGCAATACTTTATATTATGGAAGTAAACATTTCTGATTTCGATAAAGAAAAGAAAAAAGTCGAAATTTCAGATGTTTACAAGAATTAACAAAATTTGTTGCAAAAGTTACAGACGCGTTGTATAATGAATTCGTAAGCTTCCTTTGTTAAAAACTGAACAAAGGAACAGAAAAAAGGAGGTAGAAAGATATGAGAAAGAGATTTTCCGCAGCAATTGCCCTTGCACTGTCCTGTGCGATGATGTTGACCGCCTGCTCCGGCAGCAAACCGGCAGAGACAACCGCCGCCGCAGCTGATACAACAGCAGCCGCAGCAGAGACAACCGCAGCCGCAGCTCCGAGCGGTGACGTTCAGAAGCTGACAATGGGAACCGGCGGTACAACCGGTACATATTACGCGTACGGCGGCGTAATCGCGAATGTCCTTAACAGCAAAGACATCGGTGTAAACATCAATGTACAGTCCACCGGTGCTTCAAAAGCAAATATCTACCTTGTAAATGACGGTGAAGCAGATCTCGCAACGGTACAGAACGACGTTATGGATTATGCTTACAACGGAACCGACCTTTTCGCAGAAGAAGGTGCAGCAAAAGACTTTACAGCAGTTGCAGCCCTCTACGCTGAGGTTTGCCAGATCGTTACATCCGGTGATATCAAATCCGTCGACGAGTTAAAAGGCAAGAGAGTATCCGTTGGTGACGCCGGATCCGGTGTTGAATTCAACGCTCGTCAGATCCTTGAAGCTTACGGCATCTCCTTCGACGATATCCAGGTCAACAACCTTGGTTTCGGTGATTCCGCAGATGCATTAAAAGATGGCAAGATCGATGCTTTCTTCTGTACAGCAGGTGCTCCGACAACAGCGATCGTAGAGCTCGCTACAACAAACACGATCAACCTTCTTACTGTAGACGATGAGCATGCAAAGATCCTTGCTGATGCACATCCGTTCTACACAACTTATAGTATTCCGGGCGGCTCCTACAAGGGCGTTGACGACGATGTACAGACTGTAGCGATCAAAGCTACTCTGATCGCATCTCCGAAGCTTTCTGAAGAGACCGTTTACAATATCACAAAAGCTATCTTCGAGAACAAAGATGAAATCGCTGCTACCCATGCAAAGGGCGAAGAGCTTGATCTCGATTATGCAGTTTCCGGTATTTCTGTTCCGTTCCATCCGGGTGCTGAGAAGTACTTCAAAGAAGTTGGAGCGATCAAGTAATTACCTTGAAAAACAGGAAAGCAAGATTCTTTACAGCGGCGGCAATAATCACGGCAATTATTGCCGCCGTTCTTGCATATACCTTTCGAAGCGGGGACTGTCTGGTCTTAAGGAACGGGGACACGAATGAAGAGTTTGCCCGCTTCCGGGTAAAAGAGGGGGATGAATTCTCAGTGACGTTCATCCACTCGGTCAATCAGTATCCGCTGACGGATGTCTACCAGATCCGCGACCATAAAATCTATGTGGTCCGCACCATCTACAACAATTTTGGCGCGGGCGTCCAGACGGAGCTCGAGGATGGGCAGACACTGACGTATGATGAAAACGGGGAGATGGTCATTTCCGGATTTGATAAGGAGATGCCGTATCTTTCGTACATCGTGGGTACGGTCTCGGACCATACACTCACGATCCATGGAAAAGAAATCAGTCTGAGGGAACTCTGCGGGCGAAACAGTAAAGTAGAGTTCTCGTGTGAACATAAAGGACTCTGAGACAGAAAACGTGAACAAAAGGCAGAAAGCATTCCGGAACTCTTCAGGGGTGTGAGGGAGGAAGAACGGAATGTGAAAAAAAGGAGGGATTTGTATGGCAGAGAAAGACAATATGAAAGTCAACACATCTCCTGTTGCGGATGTTGAGACCGGTACCGCGGAAGACGTCGAAGCCATCATGAAAAAGTATGATCGTGAATCGAATACCCGAGTCTGGGAAGGCGTTCCAAAACAGGTGATCCGCTATCTTCTGGCAGCTTTTTCACTGTTAATGCTCTACATGAACCTGTTTGCAAACTGGGATGAGCGTGTGCGCCGTTCCCTGTTCGTAGGCGTTGTCATCATCCTTTCATTCCTCATATATCCGATGAAGAAAGGCAGCACAAAGAAAAACTCGATCCCGATCTATGATATTATCCTCATGGTACTCGGAGCGGGTGCTTACTTCTACTTCGTTATCAACTTTAAGACGATCATCGGTCATGCGACCCGAATCAGCCAGACGGAGGTTATCGTCGGCGTGATCGGTATCCTGATCCTCGCAGAGACCTGCCGCCGCGTTGTCGGTATCCCGATCCTCTGTGTAGCGACATTCTTTATCTGCTACGCATTCTACAACGGACTCGGACAGGGCAGAGAATTTGCAGTCGTTTTAAAATCTGTTGTATACAACCTGTTCTACACGACAGGCGGCGTCATCGGTACTCCGATCGGTGTCTGCTCGACGTACATCGCACTGTTTATCCTGTTCGGTGCCTTCCTTGAGACGACGGGAATTTCCGAGTTCTTTATCCAGCTCGCAAACTCCTTAGCAGGCGCTTCCACAGGCGGACCGGCAAAGGTAGCGGTTATCTCCTCTGCTCTCTGCGGTATGGTATCCGGAAGCTCCGTTGGTAATACAGTAACAACCGGTTCCGTAACGATCCCGTTAATGAAGAAGACCGGTTATCAGGGTGAATTCGCAGGTGCCGTTGAGGCAGCTTCCTCCACCGGTGGACAGATCATGCCGCCGATCATGGGCGCCGCCGCATTCTTAATGGCTGAGATGGTAGGCGTCCAGTACGGCGAGATTGCGATGAGAGCGATCTTCCCGGCACTTCTTTATTTCACAGGTATCTTCATCACAGTACACCTGGAAGCAAAGAGACTTGGTTTAAAGGGTATCCCGAAGGATGAGCTCCCGAAATTCGGACCGTTATTCCTTCGTCAGGGTTATCTTCTTATTCCGCTGGTTGCCCTTGTTGCAATGGTTATGATGGGCTACACGATGTCCCGTGCAGCGATCATCGCTACCGCCCTTGCAATCCTTGTCAGCATGCCGAATAAAGAAACAAGAATGAACCCGACAAGATTCATCAACGCGTTGGAGGCAGGTGGTAAGAATACACTTTCCGTAGCTGTTGCCTGCGGCGTTGCCGGAATCATCGCCGGTGTCGTAACAATGACCGGTCTTGGACAGCTTCTGATCTCCGCAATCGTCGGTGTTGCCGGTGACCGCGTGATCGTAGCTCTGTTCCTTACTATGTTAACCTGTATCGTTCTTGGTATGGGCGTTCCGACAACTGCAAACTACATCATCATGGCGACCACATGTGCACCGATCCTTGTAAACGGTATGGGAATCAACAAGATCGCTGCCAACATGTTCGTATTCTACTTCGGTATCGTAGCAGATATCACACCGCCGGTTGCTCTTGCAGCTTACGCAGGATCCGCTATCGCGAAATCTAACCCGATGAAGACCGCGTTAAACGCATCCCGTCTTGCGATCGCAGCGTTCATCGTACCGTATATCTTCGCATTCAACCCGGCAATGCTCTTCATTGATACCGGTGTTCTCGGAGTTGTGACGATCATCATTACCTCCCTGATCGGACTGTTCGGTGTTGCAGCAGGTCTTGAAGGCTACATGTTTGCAAACCTGAACGTGATCGAGAGACTCTTATCCATCGTCGGAGGTCTCTGCCTGATCATTCCGGGAACCGTGACAGACCTTGTCGGCATCGTTCTCGTCGGAATTTCAGCGGCACTGCAGATGATGAAAAAGAAGAAAGCGGCTGTGGCATAGAAGAAATGGATGAAAGTTATATCGGAGTATATTGCAAAGAAAATTTGCATATGATATAATGGCTAAGAAAGAGATAGAACATAGTTCAAATTTACACAAAATGAAACCCCTCAGAGCGGCATCTCTGAGGGGTTTCTTCTCGTTTTATGTAGTTGAGCATCTACAGGTTAGTTACCGATCCAGTTTACTGTCTAACCATTTGATGATGTAGTGATATACCACACCAGCCATGACAGCAACTATAAAAGAAAAAACATAATCCAAATTTACACCTCCTTTCTGTCACCAGATTGGAGTGGGTAACGAGACGAGTATATCATAGGCAGGAGAAAATTGATAGTTACTCCAGTATAAAACAGAGATAAAAAATAGACTTTTGTGAGGAATATTTGTGTATGAGGAGATCCCTGTTTTCATTGATTTTATCTTGCAAGCGACATTAAAGTATGCTACACTTTCCGTAAAGTTTACCACTGTATCTGCGTAAAGAGAGGAAGGAAAAACGATGGAATTATTATATGGAAGTACCCGCGGCGGGGAGACTGGCGTGACAGCATCCCAGGCGGTATTAAAAGGACTTGCAAATGACGGCGGCCTCTATGTTCCGGAGTGCATTCCGACACTGGATGTGACGATGGACGAGCTTGCCGGAATGACATATCAGGAGACTGCTTATGCGGTAATGAAGCAGTTCTTAACAGACTATACGGAAGAAGAATTAAAATACTGCATTTCCCATGCTTACGATGAGAAATTCGACACCGAGGAGATCGCTCCACTCGCAAAGGCAGACGGAATGTACTTCCTGGAGCTGTTCCACGGAAAAACGATCGCATTCAAGGACATGGCGCTCTCGATCCTGCCGTACCTTATGACAACAGCTGCAAAGAAAAACCATGCGAAAAATGAGATCGTGATCCTGACAGCAACCTCCGGTGATACAGGAAAAGCAGCGATGGCCGGCTTCGCCGATGTACCTGGAACAAGGATCATCGTATTCTACCCGAAGAACGGTGTCAGCCGCGTCCAGGAACTCCAGATGCTGACCCAGAAAGGTGCAAACACATCCGTAGTCGGGATCGAAGGAAACTTTGACGATGCCCAGACCGGCGTCAAGAAGATCTTCGGAGACAAAGAATTCGCGAAAGAACTGGATGCAATGGGATTCCAGCTCTCCTCCGCAAACTCCATCAATATCGGCCGCCTCGTTCCGCAGGTTGTTTACTATGTATACGCATATGCGAAACTTCTCGCAAACGGCGAGATCGCAAAGGATGAGAAGGTCAACGTTGTTGTGCCGACCGGAAACTTTGGAAATATTCTGGCAGCATATTTCGCAAAACAGATGGGCGTTCCGTTTGGAAAGCTGATCTGCGCGTCCAACGACAATAAGGTCCTGTATGATTTCTTCCAGACAGGAACCTATGATAAAAACCGCGAGTTTATCCTGACCACATCCCCGTCCATGGACATCCTCGTTTCCAGCAACTTAGAGCGCCTGCTCTACTTAAGCTGCGGAAGAGATGCCGCAAAGACAAAAGAACTGATGGAGCAGCTCTCAAAGAACGGAAAATACGAGATCACACCGGAGATGAAGGAGTTCATGAAAGACTTCTCCGCCGGTTACGCAGATATGGAAGAGAACGCGAAGGAGATCAAGAAGGTATTCGACGATACCGGATATCTGATCGATACCCACACAGGCGTTGCAGCGGCCGTTTACGAGCAGTATAAGACAAAGACCGGCGATACGACAAAGACGATCATCGCATCCACTGCAAGCCCGTATAAGTTCTCCAGAAGCGTTATGGAGGCAGTTCTGGGAAAGAAAGGGGATGCCGACGAGTTCGCTCTGATCGACGAGATGGAGCGCATTTCCGGCGTGAAGATCCCGCAGGCGATCGAGGAGATCCGCGATGCAAAGATCCTCCACAACCGCCAGTGCAAACCGGAGGAAATGGAAGAAACTGTGAAACAAACCTTTTCAAAGTAGGGTAAATCGGTTATAATGAATTTAGAATGACAACAGCTTCTGAAGGAATGAATGCCGGATCTGCTGCATAAAAATGGAAGCAGAACGGCAGTTCCGATGGACAGGCTGTACTGTCGAAATAAACGATTCAATGGAGGCCTATATGTTAGTAACAGCGAAAGAAATGCTTGAGAAAGCAAGAGATGGCAAGTACGCAGTAGGACATTTCAACATCAACAACCTTGAGTGGACAAAAGCAATCCTGCAGACGGCAGAAGAGCTGAGATCCCCGGTTATCCTGGGTGTTTCAGAAGGTGCAGGAAAATATATGGCAGGTTTCAAGACCGTAGTAGGCATGGTAAACGGAATGTTAGAAGAGATGAAGATCACTGTTCCGGTTGCTCTTCACTTAGACCATGGTACTTACGAGGGATGCTTAAAGTGCATTGATGCCGGATTCTCCTCCATCATGTTCGACGGTTCTCATTACCCGATCGAAGAGAACGTTGAAAAGACAAAAGAACTGATCCGTATCTGCCGTGAGAAGGGAATGTCCCTTGAGGCAGAGGTTGGCGCGATCGGCGGCGAGGAAGACGGCGTGATCGGTATGGGCGAGTGCGCAGATCCGAACGAGTGTAAGATGATCGCTGACCTCGGCGTTGATATGCTCGCAGCAGGTATCGGCAATATCCACGGAAAATACCCGGCAAACTGGAAAGGTTTAAGCTTTGAGACACTCGCAGCTGTCAAAGAGGCAGTTGGCGATATGCCGCTCGTTCTTCACGGCGGTACCGGTATTCCGGAAGATATGATCAAGAAAGCAATCTCCCTCGGCGTAGCGAAGATCAACGTAAACACCGAGTGCCAGCTTGCATTCGCAGCAGCTACAAGAAAATACATCGAAGCAGGAAAGGACCTTGAAGGAAAGGGATTCGACCCGAGAAAACTTCTTGCTCCGGGCTTCGACGCAATTAAAGAGACCGTTAAGACAAAAATGGAGTTATTCGGTTCTGTCGGCAAAGCTGACTGATCCGTTTAGCTTGCATTATCATGCAGTTAAAGAAATGTTCTCCCTCGCAGCAGGGAGAACATTTTTTCAAGCCAGTGTTTTCCTACTGATCAGTGCAGTAGATGCGCAGACTTGCTGAATCGTTACGATTTTTGAACCAAATCCGTCTGATCCTGGCCTTTTTGCGGAAAGAGCCGGAGTATCAGGTAATTGCATACAGGATAAAACGTATGATTTTCCCGACAGCCGTGATCAGCTGTAGCCGTGTGTTTTACGCGCGTGACGCAGCAAAATGCCCCATACGGCGGCTGGCTATTTATACAGAAACGAGGAGGAGAAGTTTATGAGTGAAAACATCAATGTAGAGGCGATCTTCGGAGAGAATGTGTTCAACGACTCCGTGATGAAAGAACGTCTCCCGAAGAGTGTCTACAAAAAGTTAAAGCAGACCATCGAGGATGGCAGCGAACTGGACCCGACGATCGCTGACGTGGTTGCCCATGCGATGAAAGACTGGGCAGTCGACAACGGTGCGACCCATTATACCCACTGGTTCCAGCCGCTGACCGGCGTGACCGCCGAGAAACATGATTCCTTTATCGGAAATTTTGATTCCCAGGGAAAAGTTCTGATGGATCTCTCCGGAAAAGAGCTGATCAAGGGCGAGACCGATGGTTCTTCCTTCCCGTCCGGCGGTCTGCGCGCGACCTTCGAGGCCCGCGGATATACCGCCTGGGACTGCACTTCCGCGGCATTCTTAAAGAAAGATGCAACCGGCGTAACACTCTGTATCCCGACCGCCTTCTGTTCCTACAGAGGCGAAGCGCTCGATAAAAAGACCCCGCTTCTCCGCTCCATGCAGGCGATCGATAAAGAGGCGACAAGAATTTTCCACCTCTTCGGACATACAGAGGTCAAGCGTGTTACCCCGTCCGTAGGACCGGAGCAGGAGTACTTCCTGATCGATCGCGACAAATATTTAAAGAGAAAAGACCTGATCTACACCGGACGTACCTTATTCGGCGCGATGCCGCCGAAGGGACAGGAGATGGATGACCACTATTACGGTGTTATCCGCGAGCGGATCGGTTCCTATATGAAAGAGTTAAATGAAGAGCTCTGGAAGCTCGGCGTTACCGCAAAGACCCAGCACAACGAGGTCGCTCCGGCACAGCATGAGCTTGCAACGATCTACACAAAGGCAAACCTTGCCGTTGACCACAACCAGATCGTCATGGAGACGATGAAAAAGGTTGCAAGCCGTCACGGAATGGCGTGCCTGCTTCATGAAAAACCGTTCCAGGGCGTCAATGGTTCCGGTAAACATAACAACTGGTCTCTGGCTTCCGACACCGGCATCAACATGCTGGATCCGGGCGTGACTCCGCATGAGAACATCCAGTTCCTGCTTGTCCTTGCCTGCATTATGAAAGCAGTTGACCGCCATGCGGATCTGCTCCGCCAGTCTGCGGCTGTTCCGGGTAACGACTACCGTCTCGGCGCTCAGGAGGCACCGCCAGCGATCATCTCCATCTTCGTAGGTGAGCAGCTTGAGGATGTGATCGACCAGCTGATTTCTACAGGTTCCGCGACTCACTCAAAGATCGGCGGTACCTTAAAGACCGGTGTTACGACACTTCCGGATTTCGATAAAGATGCGACAGACAGAAACCGTACATCCCCGTTCGCATTCACAGGAAACAAGTTTGAGTTCCGTATGGTCGGTTCCTCCGACTCCGTTTCCTCCGCAAACGTTGTGTTAAATACGATCGTTGCAGAGGCATTCAAGGAAGCTGCCGATGAACTTGAAAAGGCAGAGGATTTCGACCTTGCGGTTCATGATATGATCAAGAAACTTCTCGCTGAGCACCGCCGTATCATCTTCAACGGCAACGGCTACAGTGAGGCGTGGGTGGAAGAGGCAGAGCGCCGCGGACTCCCGAACTTAAAGTGCATGGTGGATTCCATCCCGGCACTTGTGACCGAGAAAGCGTTCAAACTGTTCGGCGATTTCGGTGTATACACGAAGGAAGAGCTTGTTGCGAGAGCGGAGATCGAGTATGAATCCTACGCGAAATCCGTCAATATCGAGGCGAAATCCATGATCAACATTGCCGGAAAGCAGCTGATCCCGGCGGTTGTCCGCTATACGACAGTTCTCGCACAGTCCTTAAGCGCTGTGAAGACTGCATGCCCGGAAGCTGACAACAGCGTCCAGACAGAACTTCTCATCGAAGTTTCCGACCTGCTCTCCGACATGAAAGTTGCTCGTGCGAAACTTGAGGACCTTGTAGAAGAGTATCAGCACATCGAGAGCATGGAAAAACGCGCCCACTTCTGCTACGACGAGATCATCCCGGCAATGCAGGCACTCCGCAGCCCGGCCGACCAGCTCGAAATGATCGTCGACAAAGAATACTGGCCGATCCCGAGTTATGGGGATATGATCTTTGAGGTGTGATCACTGTAACATAAAATGGTGAAAATTAGTACATAAAAACACCGCTCTGGGAGGAATGTATGATTTCCTGCCGGAGCGGTGTTTTTTGTAAACGGAAAAATTCCAAATAATTCAAATTCGGCCCTACTTCGGTCCGCCCGTCTGATACTCGGACAGATTTCCGGAGGACGAAGAACCGGAACTTCCCGGTGTGCTGGTGCTGGATGAGCCGGAGCTGTAGTTGTAGTTCGCGCCGGCGCTTCCAGGGCCGGTCACACTGCCGGTATTTGTATAATAATTGTTATTGCTGCTCGTTCCGCTATTTCCACCAGGACTTACGGTCGAAGTACCTGTACTGCCGCCGGGGGCGGTTGTGGAAGCCGAGCTTCCGGAAGTGCTGCCGGTTGAATCGGATGAGTACCCGGGACCGCCGGTCTGGTAACTGCCGGTCGAGCTGCTTGTGTTATTGGAAGAAGATGTGCCGGATGTTCCGCTTGAACTGCTCGTTGATCCCGGTCCACCTGTCTGGTAATTTCCAGCCGCCATTCCGGTTCCTGACGAATTTCCGGTCGGATTCGAAGAAGGAGAAGTCGCAGTCGTTCCTGCATTTCCGCCCGGCGCAGATCCCGCCTGCGTTCCGGTCGTAATTCCATTCTGGCTGTTTCCGGTCGCCGGAGTTCCTGTATAATTACTTCCGTTGATCTGCGTTCCGGATGTTCCAGGCGTGTATACACTTCCCGCGGACCCGCCGCCGATCGCAGACGTCTCACTCAGGCAGACACCGCTCTTATTGAAGGTATAGTTGACATTGTTTACAACGAATGAGCCGTTGGAAACCATCTTTCCATCTGCCGGATTCAGATAATAATACTTTCCGCCGTCGTTCAGCCAGCCTGTGATCATATGTCCGGACTGGTTAAAGTAATACCAGCTCTGTTCGATCTGCTTCCAGCCAACCGACATCACACCGGATACCGTATCCATGTAATACTTGTTCGTTCCGTCACTCTGCCATCCGATGACCATGCGCCCGTCGGTGTGGAGATAATAGAACTTCCCGTCAAGCTGCATCCATCCGGTCATCAGCTTTCCTTCGTTATTGAAGTAATACCAGTAACCGTCAAGCTTCGTCCAGCCGGCCGCCATCGCGCCGCTCGCGTCAAAATAGTACAGAAGTCCATCGATCGTCTGCCAGCCGGTCAGCATCGTTCCGTCCTGTTGGAGGAAATACCGCTTTCCGTCGATATCCGCCCACCCGCGGACGAGCTTTCCGTTGCTGCCAAAATAATAATATTTTCCGTCCATCTTCCGCCAGCCGGTTACCATCGAACCATCGCCGCGCAGATAATAGTAATCTGTATCGATCCGCAGCCATCCGGTTACCATCGCGCCGTTTAACAGATAGTAATATTTCCCATCGACCTGGATCCAGTCCTTTGCCATCGTGCCGTCGGAATTCAGATAGTACCATGCGTCCTCCGCCTGCAGCCATCCGGTCTTCATCTGCCCGGTGGTCGGGAGAAGATAGTAGTACTGGTTGTTTAAGAGGAGCCAGCCTTTATACTGGGTCCCGTCCTGATTCAGATAATACCAGCTCTGCCCGTCATTGATCCAGCCCGTCTGTTTTACATAATTCTTATAATAGTACCACTTGTCCCCGATCAGGCGCCAGCGGTTCGCCGGAAGTTTTCCACTCAGGTCCTTAAAAGAAAAGTTGATATCCACATTTCCACTGATCCCGTTTACGGTTCCCTGGTTTGACGCCTGCCAGAATGCCGCACCCTGGTAGGACGGTTTTGCGTCGTAGCGGGCGATCCAGACATCATAGTGGACCTTCGTCATATCGATCTTATTGCTGATCCAGTAATCATTGGTATAGACCATCGGATAATATCCGGCTGTCTCGACTTTTTTACAGAATGCGTTGATAATATCAGAAAGCTGCGCAGGAGTCAGATTGTTCATCTCCTGTGCTTCCACGTCGAGGACGATAGGATAGGAGATCGGGTAGTCCTTGATAAGGTTCAGGACAAAATCTGCGTCGGATTCCGCCATCGCAGTTGTTGTCGCGTAGGAGTAGAGATAAACGCCGACCCGGAGACCAACAGCGGCCGCCCCGCGCACGTTTGTCTCAAAATATGGGTCTACCGCGTTGTTGTAGCGGGCTCCGATCATCGCGAACTGGATATCATCAGCGGCGACTGCAGACCAGTTGATATTTTGCTGCCACTGGGAAACATCGACGCCCCGCGACAGGATCCCGGTAAGCACGGACCCATCACTTCCAATATAGGAGCCGGACGCGTTCTTCTGCCAGGCCGCCGCCCAGGCCGGAAGCGCCGGACTCACAGCGGAAAAAGCCATGACGGCACTTAGAAGAAGCGCCGCCGCTCGTTTCTTTTGTCTCATGGAGATCCCCCTTTTAAACTTGTATTTCAATAAGAACGGGGTCAAACAGTCTTTGCCCCGGTATTTTCAATGTAAAAGATCCCGGGACAGCTGGCATTTTATCACAGCTCCATCCCGGGATCATATGGACGTTATCTGCGTATTTTCAGTATAGCATAAAAATACAGATACGTCTTGAAAAAATTCACAGAAAAATGCGGCAACTATTCGGCTTTTCCGATCCCAAGAAATTCCGGCGCAGTGATGATCTTCTTAAAAAACTGCTTCGCATACCGGTACATCACGATCGTGTAATCGCCAAATTCCTCGCCGACACTGCTCTTATACACTGCCCACAGGCACCACAAAAATCCGCCGAGAGCGATATATGCGTAGTAGACGAACCGCTCCTCGGAAGTCGGCTCCCTGTGCAGGTAAGTCGTAATGAGCTTTTCGACCTCAAAATCATTATAATAAGAATAGATCGCGCACATGCTCACATCGATCAGTGGATCGCACATGCCGGAGTACTCCCAGTCGATCAGGCGGATATCACCGTCCGGCAGGAACAGGAAATTGTCGCACACACTGTCGATATGGGACAGGACCTTCGGCCGGTTCAGACGGTCGAGGCGGTCGAGCAGTGTGAGCATGTGAGCTTTTACTTCCGGATAATCTTCAAAGAGTTTCTTTTCGTAACCGCGGCACAGCGCTTCATAAAAACTGATCCGCTCCCGGATATCGAAAGAATGGTCAACATGGAGCTTCGAATCATGGAGCTTTTCCACAAGCGCCATACATTTCGCCACATCATCCCAGTTGCGCGGATCGCTGTTGCGCGCGCCCTCATAATATTCAGAAATCTTGTAACCAGTCTCCCCGTTCATGTATACAACATGCTCGGTGATCCCGGATCCTTTTACGGCATCGTAGACAGCCTTTTCCTGTTTCCGGTTGATCAAGAGCTCGGTGCCCGGACCAGGAATCCGGCAGATATAGGACTTATCATGGACCTTGAACAGGAAAGACTTGTTGGTCATACCCGTTTTCAGGCACTTGATCCCTGTAATCTCTGATTCCGGAACATGAAGGACCTCGGAGATCAGTTCCATCGCGATATTGTCGGAATGATTCTGGTAGCGTTCATCGAAAAGGCGGAGCTCCTCAAGGTTCTCAAACTCGTACACCTGGTTGTCCGGCTGTTTGTTGATATACATTTCCGGCACCGGGAAGTGATGCTTGCCCGGAAGATGGCTGTCGACCTCGCCGTTTAAGAGGTCTGCGAGAACCTGCTCCCAGTACATCTGTTCCGTTCCTGGGGTATGATAATATTCTTCAAGGATCGGGAAGAACTGTTCCGAAAACTCTTTCGAGAAGAACACCGGACCATACATGACCCAGGAGTCCGCGCCGCCGACCTTAACGCCGGTGAGCAGTCCCTTTTTGCTCGTCTCAAGGCACCATTCAGAAGTCTCGCCTTTCATAAATACGGAAGAGTACCAAGCGCCGCATTCATAAGTGTGGTACATGTTATTCCGCATCCAGTTGTCGGACGAGAGAAGATATGTGTTTCTTCCGATAAAACATTCGCGGGCGCGGTAGAGTGTTGTTAGCGTGTTCTTATTGTGGTATTCCGGGTTATAGAGAAGCTTGACACCGAATTTGTCGATCAGGTACTCGAACTTCTCCTTTAAATAACCGACCACGATTGTGATATCTGTGACACCGGCCTCATGAAGCTGCTTGATCTGGCGCTCGATCATGCGCTCGCCATAGACTTCTAAAAGTCCCTTCGGCGTCTCAAATGTCAGTGGTACAAATCTGGACCCGAATCCTGCCGCCAGGATCACGGCACTGTCCATCCGGTATTTTCTTAAAAGATCTACACCGCCCTTTAATAAGGAATAAGTCCCCTCAGCCGGATCAAACGTGAAGAGCTCCTGTGCCAGACCATCCTTCACGAGATGATTGCAGGTCCCGAGCGAAAGATCCATCGCTGCCGCCAGCTCCCGCTGTGTCATCTTGTTGCTCTCATAAATATTTCTGCAGAGTAATCCCAAACGATCCATAGTCATCCTCCGAATCAGTTGAATCATGTTTGCGACACTTATCATGAAACATGCGGCCATGGAAACGTGGGAGAGTGTCCGCACGTTTATGCCTGAAAATGTATGTTTAATAATAAGGAAGAAACTGATAAAATGAACATGTTCAAAATAGTAAAAACAATAGATATATATGAACATTATAACACGTACTTCCGATAATACAAGATGATATTTTGAATATGGATTCATGGTGTTCAAAATATATATAATTATATATTAAAATGAACATGCCATTATGACACATTCCTGCCACAAAGCTGCCACAAAGTGAAAAAACAGGCAAATTGTACTGAAATCTATACAAAAATACCCAAAAATAGCATTCACGTAAGAATTTCGTAAGAAAATAAAAACAAAAAAGATATGGAAATTCTTAAGAAATTATACTATAATACCAGTGTATTCGAGGTACAGAGTATTTCTGGAAGCGAAGTAAGATAGTTCCCTTTATTAAAAAATCTTCATTTTTTGTAAAAAAACTATTGATAATTTTACTTATCGGAAGTATAATGGCTTCGTAATGCAATTAGGAATTTCAAAAAGCGTTTCAAAAAAACAAAAGGAGAGTGCATTAATTATGAGAAAGCAGACTAAAATTGCTGCAGTAGTATCCGCAGCAGCTCTGTTAGCATTAGGCGCTTCCATGACATCTTTCGCAGCTTCCAAGGGAACCTGGATGATGGTTGATGGCGAGTGGTATTGCTACGACAAAAACGGTGACGCATATACAAACGTATTCTGCTCCAGCAATGGTAAAGAGTACTACGTAGGAGACGACGGACAGCTCGTTCGTTCCGAGTGGGTTGAGTACGACGGAAACTACTACTTCGTAAACAGCAGCGGTGCTAAGATCACAAACGACTGGAGATTAACAACTCCGTATGATGATGACACAGCTGATGAGGAGTGGTTCTACTTCAAATCCAATGGTAAGAGAGCTGAGAACGAGAAGATTACTTACAAAGGAAAAACATATTACTTCGATACAGATGGAAAGATGCTCACAGGCTGGGTAACAACTGGTGACGGCACATCTTCTGTAAACGAGGCTACTGGTTATGAAGCTGACCACACATTCTACTGCGACGAGACAGGTGCTCGTGTAGAGGGTGCATGGGTTAAAGATACAGAGCCGGGCACAGATGACGACGATGCAGATGCAGACGAGTACTGGTACTACTTAAAGAAAGCTACTGGTAAGCCGGCAACAGGCAAGCAGTCCAACATCAACGGTCAGATCTACCTCTTCAACGGGGAAGGTCAGATGCAGGTTGGCTGGGTAGCTCGTTCTGATTCCAAGACAAAGAACTTTGTTCAGTTAGATAAGGAAGACGAAGAGCAGGATATGATCCTCTTAAGCGATTATGCAGACAGCGAAGTTTACTACTGTGGTGATGAGGATGACGGACACGCAAAGAAGAATAAATGGTTAAAGACATGGCTTCCGAGCGATACAGAAGAAGAGGAAGATGATAAAGAGTGGTTCTGGTTCGATAAGAATGGTAAACTCTACAGAGCTGATGCAGATGCAAAGTCCGCTTCTAACGCTCAGAAGTACAAACTCGAAGAGGGCAACCTTGTATATGATGGTGCTGCAGAAGAGCAGAAAGTTAACAAGAAGAAAGTTAACTCCAAAGATTACTGGTTCCGTGAGGATGGCGTAATGCTCTCCAAGTTCTACATGCTCAAGAACGATTCCGCTAAGGACTCCATGTTCTACTTTGGTGGATCTGATGATGGTTCCATGAAGACAGGCGCTCAGACTGTTAAAGATAACACAGGTGATTCCTACAAGTTCTACTTCTACACCAAAGATAGCTATGGCTATGCTAAGGGTGCAGGTGTTATCGGTAACCAGAGCAACAAGCTTTACTACTATGGTCTCCAGATCCAGGCTGATGACTACAAGTATCAGTTAGCAGAAGTTGCTGGAAAGAAATTTATCGTTAACTCTAACGGTACAATTCAGCATTCTGCAAATACAGAATACAAAGAGGACGGAGATGTTCTGATCAAAGCTGATGACGCTAAGTACGAGACAACTGGTCAGTTCAAGTATGCTATCGAGAGCGGTGTTACCTCTAACGTAGCAGATGTTGACATCAGCGGTTTTGTACAGGGTAAATAATTTATTTATCTTGAAAAATTAGAAATTCTAATTGCAAACAGATCGGGCGGGAATTATTCCTGCCCGATTTTTTGCTTGTGCGCCCGGCGGCACACAAAAAGAAACCCCTCCCCTCAATCTTGAGGGGAGGAAAGTTGAATAGACGAGGCTTATTTTTTACGGATTTGTGCAGGATGAGGTGGACAGGATCCTTGAAGATGCTGGGGCAGAAGAACATTCGGAAAGTGTGAAAAAATGGTACGATGGATATCATTTTGGAAATTTTGACGTTTATTGTCCATGGGATGTTATGAACTATATTCTGGAGCTGCAGCATAATCCGAAAGCAAAACCGGCGAGCTACTGGAAGAACACCAGTGACAATGCGATCATACGGTCATTTATTGATTATGCAGGCAGCAATATCACGAAAAAGCTGGAAACATTGCTTTCCGGTGGAGCGATCATTCAGTATATTGATGAAAATTTGACATATGATTATCTGCATTCTTCGGAAGAGAATCTCTGGAGTATTCTGTACCTGACCGGATATCTGACGAGAGCGCGCGATCAGAACTACAATGGGGAACTTCCAGAAGGAACAGTTGCGCTTGTAATCCCGAATGAGGAGATCAGGGAAATCTTCGAGACAACCGTGAAAAAATGGTTTGCTGATTCTGCAAAAATCTGGAATCGCAGCAGATTATTTGAGGCAATCTGGTCTGGAAATGCGGAGATTATTACCGAGGAGATGGCAAAACTTCTTAGAAAAACGATCAGTTACCATGATTACAAAGAAGACTTTTACCATGCATTCCTCGCAGGAATCTTTACAGGAGCCGGTTATACGGTGGACTCCAATAAGGAGCACGGAGAAGGCAGAAGTGATGTCGTAATCTACGACGATACTAATGGGCGTGTCGCGATCTTCGAGGCAAAATATTCGAAAACATCGGACCGGATGGAAATGGATTGTGACCGCGCGATCGACCAGATCAATGATCGGATGTATGCAGATGAATATGCGGATGAGTACGAAACAGTTCTCTGTTACGGAATTGCTTTTTATAAGAAACGGTGCAGGGTGAAGAAAAAATGAAAACAATACAGCCACAGACAGACCGGTCCAAAGGTATGCCTGTGGCTGTATTTGTATTATTTAATAATAATTTCATAAAAAACCCCACAAAAGGAAGGAAATTCCCGGTGGCGCAAGTTGCGGGAAAAGTCGAAGGATGTTATAATATAATAGATTTTTTATGACATACGGGTGGAAGAGAGAAAAAACGATCCACGGTATTTCTGACGGTACATGATACAGACCTTGGAGAGGGTCTATAAAAACTACTACTTTATAATACGAGGAAGTAAATCATGGCAAACAGAATAAAGAAGAAAGAGGATACGAAAAGCAGCTATCAGGATAATGTTGCTTTGATCATGGGGGCGTTCACGCTGATCGTACTCTGCGTGCTCCCGCTTGTGTTCCACGATTTCTATTTTGATATCCTGGAGACAAAATATCAGTTTTACAGTGTTGTTGCGATCGCTGCGCTTGTGATCATGGGCGGATATGGTCTCGCAAGCGGAAAGATGCTCGAGTGGTTCTCGAAGTTCAATTTCCAGACATGGAGAAAGAGCATGAGCGTCGGGGACTGGGCGATGGTCGTTTTCTGGCTCACAAACGTGATCTCCTGGATCCTGTGCAAGGACTGGAGATGGGAGGCATTCTGGGGAACATCCGGACGTTATAACGGCGTATTCCTCATGACGATCTACATGATGACATATTTCCTTGTCACCCGTTTTTACCGGTTAAAACAGTGGTATCTGGACGCATTCCTCGCAGTCGGCGTGTTTGTATGCGTGTTTGGAATTACTGACTACTTCCAGATGGATATCCTTGGATTTAAGGTAAATATGATGGATACACAGAAATCCATCTATACTTCCACATTCGGAAATATCAATACTTATACGATCTATGTGGCAGCGCTGTTAGCAATCTCAATGATCCTGTTTACACAGGAGAAAAACCAGAAGAGAATGTTCTGGTACTACGGAAATATGATCCTGACAAGCTTTGCGCTGATCATGGGCAGCAGTGATAACGCATATCTGTCCCTCGCAGCGATTTTCGGTCTGGCACCGTTATGGCTGTTTCAGACAAAGACAGGACTTCGCAGATATGTGATCTCCCTAGCGACATTCTTTACGGTGATCCTCTGCATCAACGGGATCAATAAGGCGTATGCGGCATCCGTTCTCGGGATCGACAGTGCGTTTAATCTGATCGCGGGGACGAAGTTTCTTCCGGTACTTGTAGTGCTTCTCTGGGTGATCGCTGTGGTACTTATCTTTATGAACAGAAAACCACAGGCCCTGATGAACAGGACAACGGACGATTCTATGAATAAGATCGCAGTCTATATCTGGATCGGTGTGATCGCGGTTGTCTGCCTTGCGGTTCTTTTCGTCCTTTATGATGCGAACCTTGGAGGTCATGCAGATAAGTATGGCGCGCTCAGCTCCTACGCTGTATTCAATGATGAGTGGGGAACCCAGCGTGGATATGTGTGGAAGCGCGCGATGGAGATCTATACAAAGAAGCTGAATCTTCTCCAGAAGATCTTCGGATATGGACCGGATACGTTTGCACTGATCATGCAGTATTATTATCCGGGCGAAATGCAGAACGGACATATGGTGATCTTCGACAGTGCACATAATGAGTACTTACATTATCTGGTAACGACCGGTTTCGTCGGAATGGCGTCTTACCTTGTATTTATGGTTTCTTCGATCGTTGCGATGGCGAAGAAGATCAAGGAGCAGCCGATCGTGGCAGCAGTGATGTTAGCCGTTACCGCGTATGCGATCCAGGCGGTTGTCAATATCAACCTGCCGATCGCAATGCCAATCATCTTACAGCTTCTTGCGATGGGAGTCGGAAGAAAGAAAACGGCCGACAAAGCGGAAGAAAAAGCTGAATAACAGGAAAATCAAAGCAGAGACAAACACAGGGAGGAACGAACAATGCAGGCAGTCATCATGGCCGGCGGAAAGGGAACGAGACTGGCGGCGCTCACAAAGGATGAGATCCCGAAGCCGATGGTCCCGGTTGCCGGAAAACCGCTGCTTTTATGGCAGGTCGAAAGGCTAAAAGAGAATGGGATCACGGATCTGATCATGGTGATCGGACATCTCGGAAATAAAATTAAGGAATATTTTGGCGATGGAGAGCAGTTTGGCGTTTCCATCCGGTATTTTGAGGAGACGGAACCGCTCGGGACTGCGGGATCCTTTTATTATCTGAAAGACATGATCCACGGGGACCGGTTTGTGATGATGTCCGGGGATCTGTTCTTCGATATTGATTTTCAGCGCATGATCCGGTTCCATGAGGAAAAAGGCGCAGTTGCCACATTATTTGTTCATCCGAACGGACATCCGTTTGACTCGGATCTTCTTGTCCTGGATGCGAATGATAAGGTAACGGCGTTCGACTCGAAGCACAATGTCCGCGATTACTGGTATAAGAACTGCGTCAACGCAGGAATTTTTGTGTTTGAAAAGAAGATCTGCGATTACGTGCCGGAGCCGGTGAAAAGGAATCTGGAGAACGATGTGATCAAAGGAATGCTGGACGCGGGAGAGTCGATCTACGGCTATTGCTCCCCGGAGTATGTGAAGGATGTTGGTACGGTTGACCGTGTGCAGCAGACATTGGCAGACATCACGCGAGGCGTGATCGCGGATAAATGCCTGAAAAATAAGCAGCGCTGTATCTTTATGGACCGTGACGGTACGATCAACCAGTATAAGGGACTAGTATACAAAGAGGATGACTTCGTTCTGGAAGACTGTGCGGTCGATGCGATCCGGAAGATCAACCAGTCCGGAAAACTCGGGATCGTGATCACGAACCAGCCGGTTGTTGCGAGAGGTCTCTGTGGGATCGAAGATGTGGAAAATATCCATAAGAAGATGGAAACACTTCTTGGAAAAGAAGGCGTGTTCCTGGATGATGTTTTCTTCTGTCCGCACCATCCGGACAAAGGATACCCGGAGGAGAATCCGGCTTATAAGATCCCGTGCGAGTGCAGAAAGCCGAAGACCGGGATGATCGAGAAGGCGGCGGAGCGGTTCAACATTGACCTCAAGGAATCCTGGATGATCGGGGATACGACGATGGACATCCAGACAGGCGTGAATGCGGGAATGCGGACAGCGCTTGTGCTGACCGGGGAAGCCGGGAAGGATAAGAAATACGACGTGAAGCCGGATCTGGTGTGTGAAAATCTGCTGGATGCGGTGGAGAAGATCTTGAAAAGCGAAGATCGTTAAGATAAAATATGAAAACTCAGCAGAAGAGAACAGTTAAATGTTAGGAATTGCTGAGTGAAAACGTCAGAAATAAATGATATATAGCTGCGTAAAATTAAATGGACAAGAGATATCAGCATCGCAGCGAGGGTACTGGCTTGTTTGCCATAAATTTTGATGGACAGAGGCGATGCGAGCAGCCAGAGAGTAAACGATTGATAGAGTAAATCACAGGAGAACAGAAAAACCATGATCATTACACAGACCCCTTTCCGCATGTCTTTTTTCGGCGGCGGAACGGATTTCCCAGACTTTTATAAGGAACACGGCGGAGCCGTCATTTCCACGACATTTGATAAATATTGCTATGTAAATGTGCGTCATCTGCCTCGCTTTTTTGACTATTCGACCGAGCTTTCCTACTCAAAGATCGAGCGCGTGACAGATGTCAACGACATCAACCACCCGGCGATCCGCGAGGCGATGAAGTATCTGGATATGCAGGAAATCCGCCTGACTTACGAGGCAGACCTTCCGGCGAGATCCGGACTCGGAACGAGCAGTTCCTTCGCAGTCGGCATGTTAAACGCATTCTATGCATTAAAAGGAAAATATGCGGATAAGAGAAAACTCGCAGATGATGCGATCTACTTAGAACGTGTCCTCTGCAACGAGAGCGGTGGCGTTCAGGACCAGATCGCGGCGGCATTCGGTGGATTAAACAGGATCAACTTCAATGCAGACGGATACGAGGTAAATCCGGTGATCATCTCCCCGGAGCGGAAGGCACAGTTAAACAATAACCTGATGCTCTTCTTTACCGGATTTTCGAGATTTTCCTCCGATATCCAGCAGACAACAGAAAAAGCATTGGTAGACAAGCAAAAGCAGCTTCTTGAGATGCTGTCCCTGGTGGATGACGCGGAAAGAGTTCTCACATCCAAGACAGATCTCAATGAGTTCGGAAGACTTCTCGATTATACATGGAAGCTAAAACGTGGAATTTCAAATAGAATTTCCACAGATTCCATCGATGGGCTTTACGCAAAGGGAATGGCAGCAGGCGCGCTTGGCGGCAAGCTTCTCGGCGCAGGCGGCGGTGGATTCCTTCTCTTCTACGTAGAGCCGGATAAGCAGGAAGCGGTTCATAAGGCGATGGAGGAACTCTTATATGTTCCCTTTGAGTTTGAGAACAGCGGTACGAGAGTGATCCATTATACGCCGGAGACGTATGAAAAGAGGTAGAGTGAGAAACGGGAAGTTGATGTGAAATCCAGTTTCGGATCGGAAGAAATAAAAAGAAAACATTATCAGGTGGCCCAGTATCGTGAAACAAGCGTATTCAGTTTTGATGTCGGTATATCAAAAAGAAAACCCGGAATATCTCCGGGCGGCGTTGGAGAGTGTTCTGGGGCAGACGGTGCCGCCGGAAGAGGTGGTGCTGGTCTGCGACGGACCGCTGACAGAGGCATTGGACGGAGTGATCGCGGAGTATGAGAGCCGATTCTTGAAAAATACAGAGAAAATCCTGGATTTGCGGGAAAGCGGTTTGCAGGGAAATGGCCTATCGGAAAACGATCAGCAAGGAGATACTTGTCAGAAAGGCAAGATACAGGGAAAAAATCCTCAGGAAAGTCAGAGACAGGAAAACAACAACCAGAAATTGATCTTTCGCGTAGTCCGCCTTCCGGAAAACGGCGGTCTCGGGAAAGCGCTGAACGAAGGACTCAAGTATTGTTCCTGCGAATGGATCGCACGGATGGATACGGACGATCTTTCCGCGTCGGACCGATGCGAAAAACAGCTGAAATTTCTGGAAGAACATCCAGAGGTCGACGCGTTGAGCGGAACGATCGCGGAGTTTCAGGGAGACGCGCTCGATGGAAAAACGGCGGAAACAGCGGTGATCTCCTATAAGACCGTGCCGGAAACACAGAAAGAGATAGCTGCCTATATCAAACAGAGAAACCCGCTCAACCATCCGTGTGTCATGTTTCGGAAAGCAAGTGTGGAATCCGCTGGAGGATATCAGCCGTGTCCGTATTTTGAAGACTACGATCTCTGGGTGCGGATGTACAAAGATCATGCGGTGTTTGCAAATCTGCCGGATACACTGCTCTACATGCGGATCAACGGAATGCACCAGCGGCGGGGCGGGATCCGGTATGCGAAGTGTGTGATCGATTTCCGTGTGAAAATGTACCGGAACCAGGTCATCACCTTCGGAGAGTTCCTGCCGATGACGATCGTTCGGGTTCTGGTGAGTCTGATGCCGAATTCGCTGCGACGGTTCTTATATGAGAAAAAATTAAGAAAGCAGTAGTAGAAGAGGCGGGAAAGCATTAGCAGGGAAATTGCAAATATAGAGGTATGGAAGTGCCGGGAGAAAACGGAAACTGTTAAGACTCCGGATAGTAATGAGAAATTTGCAATTGCTAAGACGCTGGGGATTACGAAAAGGCAAACCAATGAATATAGCTGTTGGAGCGGCGGGATTGTGCGTATGAACTGCTTGCGGATTGTGGGAAATCAAACCAGTGAACACAACTGCCGGGACGGAAAGAAGCATATAGCAGATCAGACAACCGTGAGGACATAAAATACTTCGCAAATAAGAAATTACAAACAGGGGCATGTGAACGGAAAACGGATCACAATGCCCCTGTGGTGTATCAAAATACGGAATTTTCAGTTTGGAAAAGTGCAACTGTGTAAAATAAGATGAAAATAACCCATAAATGGATGGAAGACCCATTCACCCAATATTGCGAAAAGCCCCATTAGGTGGTATACTGTAATAAGGACTATTTTGCTTAATTGAACAAACTAAATGAATTGAAGCAAAAATTTTCCGGGATTACAGCACAGCTTTTACCGGATCGATCAGAAAATGGTCAGTGACAGAATGCTAAGGGCAGCTGCAAAGACCGGATGAAGTTACGATTAAGGAATCATAAATGGAATGAATGCTAAAAAGATAAATAACAACTTTGAGCCATATAAGCGCGTGGTAAAATTTGCCGGCTCGGCGATCATCGTGCTCTTGGAACTGGCCGCCTATTATTATGTGTGGATGAACTACTATAACCGAAATATGACAGTGGCCTTCTGGCGGCGCGGAAACTGGCTGATCGCAGGCGAATATCTGATCCTGTCTCTGGTGCTGCACCGGCTGTACGGCGGTCTGAAGGTCGGGATCTATAAATACTGGACGCTTGTATACTCCCATATGCTCTCGATCGTCGGAGTCAATGCCTTTTCGTATGTTCAGGTCGTTCTGTTCGACAAGAAAATGCATAATCCGGCAGCGCTTTTAGGACTCACTGCTCTGGATTTCGTGATGGTCTTGCTCTGGGCACTTGCATTTAAAAAAATCTATGCGGCGATGTTCCCAAAACGGAGACTTCTGCTGATCTACGGAAAGAAACCGATGTTCCACCTTGTGAACAGGATCGATACCCGCGACGATAAATATGAGATCGCAGAAAATATCTCGATCGACACCGGTCTTGAGAGAATCATCAAACAGGCAGAAGATTATGACGGTGTGATCATCGGAGATATCCCGGCGAGAGCGCGAAACCAGCTCATGAAACTCTGCTATGCGAGAAATATCCGCAGCTACACGGTCCCGAAGATCAGCGATATCCTGCTTCGCACTTCGGTAGAACTCAACATCTTCGATTCCCCGCTGTATCTTTCAAGAAATGACGGGGGATTGGCATGGGATCAGGCAGTTGTAAAACGGATCGAAGATATCATCGTTGCGGGGGCGATGCTCCTTGTGACCAGCCCGTTCTTCCTCATTATCGCATTCCTGATCTGGAATACCGATAAAGGACCGATTTTCTATACACAGGAACGCCTGACGAAGGACGGAAAGATCTTCCGGATCTATAAGTTCCGGACGATGATCGTTGATGCGGAAAAGAAAAGCGGACCGGTAAAAGCGGGAGAAAAAGATCCCCGTATTCTTCCAGTCGGACGGTTCTTACGCGCAACGCGTATGGACGAGCTTCCGCAGCTGTTAAACATCCTCAAAGGCGATATGAGCCTGGTAGGACCGAGACCGGAACGGCCGGAGCTCGCGAAAGTTATCACAAAAAATATACCGGAGTTCGAGTACCGACTGAAAGTAAAGGCAGGACTCACCGGATATGCACAGGTGCATGGACGTTACTGCACGACCAGCTACGACAAATTGAAACTGGATCTGACCTATATCCGAAATTACTCGATCTGGCTTGACTTAAAGCTGATCCTTATGACACCGAAGGTCCTTCTCATGAAGGAATCCACGGATGGTTTCGAGGAAGGTCTTTGGGAGGATCCGGCTTTAAAAGAATAGAATGGATAAAAAGATGGGAAAAATATTAACAGTAGTCGTTCCAACTTACAACGCTGAAAAATATCTCAGAGACAATCTGGAATCCTTTAAAATTCCGGAGCTGATGGAAGATCTTGAGATCCTGATCGTCAATGACGGATCTACGGACCATTCCCTTGAGATCGCTGAGGAATATGTCCGGCAGTATCCGGATACCTACCGTGTGATCACAAAAGAAAACGGCGGGCATGGCTCCGGGATCAACTGTGGGATCGCAAATGCGCGGGGAACGTATTTCAAAGTGGTCGATGCCGATGACTGGGTTGGCGAAAAAGCTTTTTGCGATCTGGTCCGGACCTTAAAGACAAGTAACGCAGATGTCGTCTATTCCGGATTCTTATGGACTTACGACAATGGCGAGGCCGACAAGACGAAATTCCAGACAAAAGCGGAGATCACGATCCCGTTTGAGGGAGTGGAATACCAGAAAACGTACTCGTTTGATTCGATCGCGGACAAGCTCTATATGAAGATGCATAATATGACGATCAAGACAGAAATTCTCCGTGAAAATCAGATCCACATTGATGAACACTGTTACTACGTCGATACAGAGTACATCACTTACCCGATCCCGTATGTAAAGACGATTTGCTTTGTGGATGGATTTGTCTATTACTATCGCCTTGGACGGGCGGGACAGAGCGTCGGACTTGAGAAGATGCAGAAGAATGAGGAGAATTACAACAAGGTACTGGAATCGCTGCTGAAATTTTACAGCCAACTTGGAAATCAGGTTCCGTGTACGGAAATCAAAAAACAGTACATTGCAAGACTGATCGCCCGCGTCATTGCCGGCAAATTCAAGATCATGCTCAGCTTTTCACCATCTGCAAAGAAGAAACAGCAGATCAGGCAGTATGATCAGAATCTGAAAACTCAATACCGTGACATCTACGACAGCAATATCAACAAGGCAGTCTCACTGCTGAGAAAAACACAGTATCATACATATTATCTGGTAAATCTGATGGTCAGGAGCATGTGCAGATAGAAAATATGCAAAGAGGTTTTTATGGACAAAATCATATCGTTTATCATACCATCCTATAATGTGGAACAATATCTGGAAAAATGTCTCTCGTCCTTTTTGAATCCGCAGGCAATCGAACAGATGGAAGTAATCATTGTGGATGATGGATCGAAAGACCGGACCGCCCGGATCGCCGGAGACTATGTAAAACAATATCCGGAGCTGTTTCGCCTGATCTCAAAGGAAAACGGCGGACATGGTTCCGCAATCAATGCGGGAACGGCAGCAGCTGTCGGGCGATATCTGAAGGTGATCGATGCGGATGACTGGGTAGTCACAGAAAACTTAAAGGAGTTTGTCGACAAGCTGGCAGCATGCACAGCGGACGTCGTTTTAAATCCATATCACCAGGTCGATATGAAGACAGGAGAAAAAACGGTCTGGAAAATGTTCCTGGACCGGTATGAAGTGACCTATACATTGGAGGATGTCGTACAAAACTGGAAGAAATTTGACCGTTGTTTTGCATTCCACGGAATCTGTTATAACCGGGAATTTTACCAGAGACACCGCTATGAATTGCCGGAAAAAATCTTCTATGAAGATCATGAATACACAACGATCCCTTGCTCGTATGCGGCAAGCATTTATCCGATCGACCTGTATCTGTATCAGTACTTGGTAGGAAACGCGGAACAGAGCGTATCGGTCACAAACCGATTAAAGCGAATGAGCCATGTGGAAAAAGTAACGGAGGATCTGATCCGCCATTATAATGCACATCCGGAATTTTCGGATGCAGCGAAGGAATACATCTACAAAAAAACAGAAGGTGTCATTCTAAGCTATTATGTAGCCGGATGCATCATGAATCCGAATAAAAGAACAGGACGCAGCGATTGTCGTCGATACAATACAATGATCCGAACTCTGAATCCGGAAATCTGGAACCGCGTCAGCAGGAAGTTCCGGATTTATCTCTGGATGAACCGATTTG